>Ga0075163_10004913_pt1 | contig 17896 bp, 16 predicted proteins | sample JI1023141ADNA_FD_71478 | JGI IMG/M metagenome (GOLD analysis project Ga0075163, IMG submission 71478) | Wastewater effluent complex algal communities from Wisconsin, to seasonally profile nutrient transformation and Carbon sequestration -... | ecosystem: Engineered > WWTP > Effluent > Algae...
CGCCAGCAGCGTGTCGAGACCGCGCGCGGACAACACCCTGTCCCTGGCCAGAACGTCGAGATCGCCCTCGCGCGGGTCCTGCGGCAGATAGCCGACGTCGCTCGTGCGCACGATCGCACCCGCGTAGGGCTCGCCCTCCCCCGCCAGGATCCGCATGGTCGTCGTCTTGCCGGCACCGTTGCGCCCCACAAGTCCGATCCGATCGCCCGGTTGCACCCGCAGGGCGGCCCCCTCGGCGAGCAACAACGTGCGTGCCCCGGCGCGGACCTCGAGGTCCGTTGCGGTGATCACGATGCTGCTCCCCTCTGTTACTCCGGCTTCCCCGGCCGCCTATTTGTCATCGAGAAAGACGGCGGGCCGCTTCTGCGCACGAGCCGCGACTGCCTCTTCGAAGTTGGCTGTCAGCAGGCGGACATAGAGCTGCCCGAGTCCCTCGGCCTGCATGTGCCCCTCCAGGTTACCGGCGTCCAGTCCACTCCATAGCGTGCGCTTGGTCAATTCCGTGCCGGGCCGCGAGAACGCGGCGATACGCGCAGCCATCTCGTAGCAGGTGGCCAGCAGCTCGTCCGCCGCAACCTTGCGGGACACGAGGCCGATCCGTTCGGCCTCGTCGGCGTCGACATCACGACCGGTGAGCATCATCTCGAACGCCCGTGAGCTGCCGATCGCCCGCGGCAACAGATAACTCAGTCCCAGTTCACTGGCGGTCAGGCCGTTGTTGATGCCGGCGGCGCGGAAGTAGGCCCCGGATGCCGCCACCCGGATGTCCGCGGCCAGCGCCAAACACAATCCTCCGCCAATCGCCGCACCGTTCACCGCGGCAATGACCGGCTGATGCAGCCGGCGTATGGCGAGGATCACATCATCGAGCAGCTCCATCGAACGCAAGGCATAGGTGGGCCGGGTCAGACCGTCCACATGCGGAACTGAACCGGCCGACTTGTGGTCGGCACCCGATGAGAATCCGCGGCCGGCCCCGGTGAGAACGACGACCCGAACCGAATTGTCATAGGTCAGTTCGGAAAGGACTTCCTTCAGCGGCACCATGACGTCGAAGGCCATGGAATTCATCCGCTCCGGCCGATTAAGAGTAACCAGAGCCACATGAGGCTGCGGGTGGTCTACGAGGACATGGCCGGATTCACGATGCACCTGAGAACGGTATCGCGGGTCGCCCTACGGACGACTCGCTGAACGTGATCAGAGGTCGGACGAATTGGCCTCTGCGGCGATCACCGCATCGACGTCGAATTCCCTGACCTGACGAATCAGGTCTTCCAGTGCGGCCGGGGGCAGCGCGCCGGCCTGGTTGAAAATCAGCTTGCCCTTCTTGAAGGCCATCAGTGTCGGGATCGAGCGAATCTCCGCCGCCGCGGCGAGTTCCTGCTCGGCCTCCGTGTCGACCTTGCCGAAGACGACGTCGGGATGATTCTCCGCTGCCGCCGAAAAGGTCGGCGCGAACGCCCGACACGGACCACACCACGATGCCCAGAAATCGACAAGGACGATGCCGTTATCCGAAATGGTGTCGTTGAAGTTCTGGGCGGTGAGGTCTTGTGTGGCCATGGCAGTCCTAACGTCGGCGTTGCGCGAAGTGTTCCCGCTGGGGCGGTCTGGGTAGCTGGGGCGGTCTGGGTATCAGACCGTGAAACCGAGTGCCCGCAGTTGGTCGCGTCCGTCGTCGGTGATCTTGTCCGGCCCCCACGGCGGGTTCCACACCCAGTTGATCTTGATCCCGTTGACCAAACCAGTACCGACCAGGGCCGCAAGCGTCTGGTCTTCGATGACATCGGTAAGTGGACACGCCGCTGAGGTCAGCGTCATGTCGATCAGCGCAACGGTTCCCCTTGCAGCGCCCTCTTCAGTGCCTTCCGCAGTCACGTCGTTCTTCTCGACGCTGATCCCGTACACCAGTCCCAGATCGACGACGTTGATCCCGAGTTCGGGGTCGACAACATCGCGCATGGCCTCTTCGAGGTCGGCAATCAGCTCGTCGTTCGGCAGCGTGGTGTCACTCATCGGATCTCCTCCAGATCGCTGGTGTGGGAAGCCTGGGCCCCGGAAGGCAGGGGCCCGGAAGGCAGGGGCCCGGAAGGCAGGGCCCCGGAAGCCTGGGCGAGGGCGTCCTTGAACGCCAGCCAGCCAAGCAGCGCACATTTCACTCGGGCCGGGTATTTCGCAACCCCGGCAAACGCGACTCCATCACCGATGACGTCTTCATCGCCCTCGATGGTTCCCCGCGACGAAATCATCTCGGTGAAGGCCGTGACAGTCTTGAGCGCATCGTCCACTGTTTGACCGATGATCTGATCAGTGAGGACGGACGTAGCAGCCTGGCTGATCGAACAGCCCTGGCCGTCATAGGAGACGTCCGCGATTCGGTGGCCGTCCGGTGACAACGCAACCCGCAGCGTCACTTCGTCGCCGCACGTCGGGTTGACGTGAAAAACCTCGGCACCGTAGGGGATTCGCAGCCCGCGATGATGCGGGTGCTTATAGTGATCGAGAATCACTTCCTGGTACATCTGTTCCAGTCTCAAATCCTGAACTCCCTCAGACCCTGCCGAAGAACTCGATGGATCGGCGAACCCCGGCGATCAGCCGATCGACTTCGTCGAGCGTGTTGTACACCGCGAAAGACGCCCGCACCGATGCGGCAACACCGAATCGACGGTGCAACGGCCAGGCGCAGTGGTGCCCGACTCGGACCGCTACACCGTCATCGTCGAGAACCTGCCCGACATCGTGCGCGTGCACACCGTCGACGAGAAACGCGACCGGGGAGTGACGTTCTCCGGCTGTGAGCGGCCCGATGACTCTGACCTCCGGGATCTCGGCCAGGCCCTCGAGGGTTGCCGTCACCAGGCGAGTCTCATGGGCTTGGACGGCAGGCATCCCGATATCGCTGAGATATCTTGCTGCAGCGGCCAATCCGATCGCCTGCGAGATCATCTGGGTGCCGGCTTCGAAACGTTGCGGAGCCGGGGCGTAGGTGGCGCCCTCCATCGTCACCGTCTGGATCATCGATCCGCCGGTCAGAAAGGGAGGAAGCGCGGCCAGCAGTTCGGCACGCCCGTACAGGGCACCGATTCCGGTGGGCCCCAACATCTTGTGCCCGGAGAACGCCGCGAAATCAACGTCCAGCACGTGGAAGTCGACCGGCTGATGCGGCACCGACTGACATGCATCCAGCACCGTCAGCGCGCCGACCTCCCTGGCGCGCCGAACCATCTCCGCAACGGGCGCACCCGCTCCCGTCACATTTGAATGATGAGTGAAAGCAACAACTTTCACCCGCTCATCGAGCTCCAGCGAATCGAGATCGATGTGACCGTCATCGGTGAGGCCGAACCACCGCAACGTCGCGCCGGTCCTGCGCGCCAGCTCCTGCCAGGGAATGAGGTTGGCGTGATGTTCGGCTTCCGTGGTCACGATGACGTCACCCGGACCGACAGCATGCTCGAATCGGCTGTCCCCCAGCGCATACGACACCAGGTTGAGGGCTTCGGTGGCGTTCTTGGTGTATACGAGCTCATCGGGTGCGGCTCCGACGAACCCGGCGATGTCGGCACGGGCCTGCTCGTAGGCGTCCGTGGCCTCCTCCATCAGCTGGTGCGCACCGCGGTGGACGCCGCCGTTCGAGGTCAGCAGGAAACGCCGCTCCGCATCGAGAACCTGCAGTGGCTTCTGCGAGGTCGCACCGGAATCGAGGTAAGCCAGCCGTTGACCACCCCGCATAACCCGATTCAGGATCGGAAAGTCTGCGCGGATGGCTTCGACGTCCACATCGACAGAGGTCGTCATCGTCACGTCCCTAGGACGATGCGGCCGCAGCTTGTTGGGTGAAGCGCACGTACCCGTTCTCCTCCAACTCATCCGCGAGTTCAGGGCCGCCCGACTCGACAATCCGGCCGTCGACGAACACGTGCACAAACTGTGGCTCGATGTAGCGAAGGATCCGGGTGTAGTGGGTGATCAGAAGGACACCGCCATGTTCGGATTCCGCATAGCGATTGACGCCTTCGCTGACGACCCGGAGTGCATCGACGTCCAAACCCGAGTCGGTCTCGTCGAGGATGGCGATCTTCGGCTTCAGCAGCGACAGTTGCAAAATCTCGTGCCGCTTCTTCTCGCCACCGGAGAATCCCTCGTTGACACTGCGTTCGCTGAACGTCGGGTCGATCTCCAGATCGGCCATCGCCGCCTTCACCTCTTTGACCCAGTGCCGCAATTTGGGCGCCTCACCCCGGATCGCCGTCGCCGCGGTCCGCAGGAAGTTGGACATCGACACACCCGGCACCTCGATCGGGTACTGCATGGCCAGGAAGAGCCCCGCCCGGGCTCGTTCATCGATACTCATCTCCAACACGTCAGCCCCGTCGAGAGTGATCGATCCCGACGTGACAACGTATTTGGGGTGTCCGGCGATCGCATAGGACAGCGTCGACTTTCCGGATCCGTTGGGGCCCATCACCGCATGGGTCTCCCCGGACCTGACGGTGAGATCGACACCGCGCAAGATCGGGATTTCGCTCTCGTCGTTGGACGTGACAGAAACGTGAAGATCCTTGATTTCCAGTGTGGTCATGATTGTTGAGTTCTCGATTCAGTGATGGCTAGTTCGTGTTCGATTGCGTCGGTAAGGCGGTCACGGATCTCCGGAACGGTGATCTTGGCGATGATCTCGCCGAAGAAGCCCCGCACCACCAGGCGTCGCGCCTGATCCTCCGGGATGCCGCGGGCACGGAGGTAGAAAAGCTGCTCATCATCGAAACGTCCAGTGGCGCTGGCGTGTCCGGCACCGGCGATCTCTCCGGTCTCGATCTCCAGATTGGGCACCGAATCTGCACGTGCACCATCAGTGAGCACCAGGTTGCGGTTGACCTCGAATGTGTCGGTACCAGTGGCATCGGCACGAATGAGGACGTCGCCGACCCACACGGTGTGAGCATCCGGAAGCTTCGAATCCGGATCTCCTTGCAGCGCACCTTTGTACAGCACATTAGAGCGGCAATTCGGCTTCGCGTGATCGACCAGCAGCCGGGACTCGAAGTGCTGACCGTCGTCGGCGAAGTACAGGCCCAACAGCTCTGCATCACCACCGGGTGCGTCGAATCTCACGGTTGCCGACATCCGAACCACATCACCGCCGAGGGTCACAGCGACATGGCGCAGGACGGCGTCCTTGCCCAACCGGGCGTGCTGTGCGCTCACCTGAACGGCGTCGTCAGCCCAGTCAGCCACCCAGACCACCGTGAGACGGGCAGCATCACCAACCACGAATTCCACGTTGTCGGCGTAGGTTCCGCTGCCGCGGTGGTCGATGACCACCACCGCCTCGGCCAGCTCTTCGACGCGCACCTGCAGGTGCCCGTACGCCGTTGCCCCGGCACCCGGTCCGGTGACAACGATCTCGACCGGCGAACTGACCTGCGTGTTGCGCGCAACCGTGACGATCGTCGCACTGTTGAAAGACGAGAACGCCTGCGCGGCAACGCGATCAGCGGGCACTCCCCCTTGACCCAGCCGTTCGTCACCGCGGCGAACCGTCTCGACGGAGATACCCTGCTGTTCGGCAACGCCGATCTGGGCGGCGCCGCTCGCAGGCGCCGATCCGTCGTGCAGACCACGCAGCCGCTTGAGCGGAGTGAACCTCCACAGTTCGTCGCGACCACCGGGCACCTCGAAAGCGTCGACGTCGAACGACGCGAACTGTTCGCCCTTGTTGGTGGCGACACCCTCGGCCGCTTCAGTCATGTGTGCACTCATCTATCCGACCGCACCTTCCATTTGCAGCTCGATGAGCCGGTTGAGCTCCAGCGCATATTCCATCGGCAGTTCCTTGGCGATCGGTTCGACAAATCCCCGCACCACCATCGCCATCGCCTCGTCCTCGGTGAGGCCGCGACTCATGAGGTAGAACAGCTGGTCGGCGCTGACCTTGGAGACCGTGGCTTCGTGACCCATGGTCACTTCGTCTTCACGGATGTCCACGTAGGGATATGTGTCGCTACGACTGATCGTATCCACGAGCAGCGCATCGCATTTCACGCTGGAACGCGAACCGTGCGCCCCCTTGTTGACCTGAACCAGGCCACGATACGAGGCGCGGCCACCACCACGCGCCACCGACTTCGACACGATGTTGCTGCTCGTATTCGGCGCCAGGTGGAGCATCTTGGCGCCGGTGTCCTGGTGCTGACCCTCACCGGCGAACGCAACCGAGAGCACCTCGCCCTTGGCATGCTCGCCGGTCATCCACACAGCGGGGTACTTCATGGTGACCTTGGAGCCGATGTTGCCGTCAACCCATTCCATGGTGGCGCCGGCCTCGGCACGAGCCCTCTTGGTCACCAGGTTGTAGACATTGTTCGACCAGTTCTGGATGGTCGTGTAGCGAACGCGCGCATGGGGTTTGACAATGATCTCGACAACCGCGGAGTGCAGTGAGTCGGACTTGTAGATCGGCGCCGTACACCCTTCGACGTAATGAATGTAAGAGCCTTCGTCGGCGATGATCAGCGTCCGTTCGAACTGACCCATGTTCTCGGTGTTGATCCGGAAGTACGCCTGCAAGGGAATGTCGACATGCACACCCGGTGGCACATAGATGAATGAACCACCTGACCACACCGCGGTATTCAGTGCCGAGAACTTATTGTCACCCGCCGGAATGACCGTGCCGAAGTACTTCTGGAAGATCTCCGGGTGTTCCCTCAAACCGGAGTCGGTGTCCAGGAAGATGACCCCCTGGGCCTCCAGGTCTTCCCTGATCTGGTGGTAAACAACTTCAGAGTTGTGGACAACGAGGCCCTCGGCGACGAAGTTATGTGGCCCGTCGACTTCCACGTCGTAGACAGGTTCTGTGGCGTACGGTTCGACAGAATTGACCCGTTCGAAACCCAGCCAGTCGTTGCAATGCGCCCGAATCGTGGTGCCGTGAGCGCCATTCGATGACTGGAAGTAACGACGCCTCCCGAAGCGATCGGTGCGCTTGGGATTCCGACATCCCAGTCGCTCGAAATCGCCGGAGATCCCAAGCCGCCACGCGATCTGGGTGCGCTCAGGGTCGTGCCGATACGGTTGGGTGAACGACCACGGGCCGCCGGCCCGGAGCCCACACAGCTCTGCCAGCTCCCGGGCCTGGTTGATGAGCGGCTCGTTGGCGCAGGTCAACACGACGGAGTCGCTATCAGCCGGACCCACGTAGCCATCGGCATCGATCCAGCCCCCGAGGAACGCCAGCCGCTGTTCGACGGGGATCGAATACACCCAATCCGGCACATGCTTGGTCAACGACAGTCCGGTGAATCCAAGTTCGGCGATCCACTCGGTCAGTGTCTTCGAGTTGACGACAACCCGGTATTCATCGGCTTCGATACAGCGCAGGCCGAACAGTTCGGCGATCACCTTGCTCAGCTCGGCACGCAGTTCGACATCGGTGGCAGGAATCGCAAATTGGACGCGATACGTCTTGTGCGACAAGTGCAGATTGCCATCGCCGATGTACAGCCCGAGCAGCCACATGAGGTCGATCGAACTGGTCCGAGGCGCTTTCATACCCGCAACCGCCGGCAGTTCGGCTGCCACCCCGAATTCGGGAATCTGCCGCGGCACCGCGATGAAATCTCCGGGCACGATGTCAGCAACCGTGACCCAGCGCCGCGCAAAGCGGGCACGCTGCCGTCCGGGCTTGCGTTCGTCGCGTAAGACCAGCATCGGGTGATTGTCGGTGGCGCGGACAGAGCGGCGGGTCGTCGCCACCGTGTAGGTCTGGCGAGTGTCGGTTTGCGCGGCAGCCTTGACCGGCGCAACCACAAATCGCTCGGCATCCTCGTCATACGCGAAAACGCGGTCGCCATAGGCGATTTCCTTGATCGGTACCTGTCCGCGGTTGGCCGTCCACACGAGGGTGTCCCCCGCCAGACATTCGTATTGAGCCGCGACGCCAGCAACCAGCCGTTGCTTCTCGGCCTCGGGAATTCCCAATCGGTCGTAGGTATTACGGATGTCTTCGGGCAACTCCTCCCACGAAGTGGCCTGCTTCTCCGTGGAGCGCACGAAATATTTGATGTTGTCGAAATCGATGCCGTCCAGGTTGGAACCCCAGTTGGGCATTGGCTTCTTCTCGAATGTGCGCAGCGCCTTCAGACGCATGTTGAGCATCCATTCCGGCTCACTCTTCTTCGCCGAGATGTCGCGAACCACAGCCTCGGACAACCCACGTTGTGCGCTGGCTCCCGCGACGTCGGAGTCCGACCATCCGTAGCCGTAGTGGCCCAGCGAGGCAATCGTCTCTTCCTGGGACAACGGCTCTAATTCCGGTGTCGTAGTCATGCGACGCTCCTTCATCGATTGGTAGCTGTGGCGCAGGCCGTGCGCCGTGAGGTGGGGTCTTAGGTGTGTACCGGCGTCAGCGGTACGTGAGTTGTGCAGGCACAATCGCCGTTCGCGATGGTCGCCAGCCGCTGAACGTGGGTGCCCAGCAGCTCTGACATCGCCTGCTGTTCTGCATCGCACAGCTCCGGAAATTCCTCCGCTACATGCGAGACCGGGCAGTGGTGCTGGCAGATCTGGATGCCCTGAATCGGTCCCCCGACGTGGGTGATCGTCGTCGCGTAGCCGGCTTTCGTCAGTGCGGCGGCGATGTGTTCGGCTCCCGCTTCGACGGCGCCCGCGTCGACGACTTCTGAATCGACACGGTCGGCCCCGCCTCCTGCGTCCCCGGTGGCGCTCTTCACATCGGCGCACTTCACATCGGCCAGGATGGTGTCGATGCGACGACGAGCGAATGTTCGAACCGCATCATCGCCGCCGATTTCACGCAATTGCCTCATCGCGGCCGAAGCGAGGTCGTCGTAGGTGTGCTCCAGCTTTGCCCGTCCTGCAGGAGTAAGCCGATAACGCTTGGCCGGCCGGCCCCGCCCGGCATGCTGCCAAGCCGCCGCAGCGTTTGCCTCGGCATCGCCGGCTTCGATCAGGACGTCCAGATGGCGGCGGACCCCGGCCGGAGAGATGCCGAGACTGCCGCTGATCTCGGCCGCGGTGATCGATCCCGACTTCAGCAGCAGCGCCACGATCGCGCGGCGGGTCTGTCCGTCATGAGAGGTCTGACCCACCACAGCCATCGGATCCGCTGCGCCCGAAGCAGTCGGGACCGGGACAGTCGGGGCCGGGATTTTCACAACACCAGTGTGACGCAATTAAAAGCGGTGGTCTACCAAGGGTACCCTCATCTTCGCGCTGGTCAGCGGCTCGCCCGCTACAGTTCAGAGGTGTCAGCCCGCCGACGCTCATTGAGTTCCTCAATCGCGCGGTGGCACGACGACGAACGCATCGGATCCCCACTCAACGACGCCGAAGCCACAGCGATGCGTCGAACTCGCCTCTTCGGTGCGACGGGCACCGTATTGATGGGGATCGGGGCCCTCGGCGCGGGCGCTCGCCCGGTGATCCAGGACCCGACGTTCGGGGTGCGACTGCTGAACCTGCCGTCAAGAATCCAGACGGTTTCGCTGACGATGACCACCACCGGCGCGGTAATGATGGCGCTGGCCTGGCTCATGCTCGGCAGATTCGCGTTGGGCAGCCATCGGATGTCGCGTAGCCAACTCGACCACACACTGCTGCTGTGGATGCTGCCGCTTCTGATCGCACCCCCGATGTACAGCAAGGACGTCTACTCATACCTGGCCCAGAGTCAAATCTCCCGAATCGGTCTCAACCCGTACAAGGTTGGACCGGCGCCCGGCCTCGGTCTGGACCACGTATTCACACTCTCGGTGCCGAGTCTCTGGCGCGAGACGCCGGCGCCCTACGGTCCCCTGTTCCTGTGGATCGGGCGCGGCATCTCCGAATTGACCGGCGAGAACATAGTCGCGGCGGTGTTGTGTCACCGCCTGGTCGTGCTGATCGGTGTCGGCTTGATCGTGTGGTCGCTACCCCGACTGGCACGCCGCTGCGGGGTTGCCGACGTGAGCGCCCTGTGGTTGGGCGCCGCCAATCCACTTCTGCTGATGCACCTCGTCGCGGGGATTCACAACGAGGCGCTGATGCTCGGACTGATGCTCACGGGCACTGAATTCGCACTACGCGGCATCAGTGCCGTCCGCACCGTGCCGGCAGCCGGCAAGCCGGCCCGAACGCTCATCCCCCGCCCGCCGCACTGGCCGCGGGGACGCGAACAGTGGACGGCATTGGCGCCACTGGGCCTGTTGCTGGCGGGCGCCACGCTGATCACGGCGTCGTCGCAGGTCAAGCTGCCCGGACTGCTGGCCCTGGGATTCGTCGCCATGGCCCTGGCGTACCGCTGGGGAAGCACCGTCAAGTCGTTCATCGTCGCCGGCGTATTCATGGGCGGATGGTCGTTGGCTGTGATTGCGCTCATCGGTTGGGCCAGCAAACTGGGCTTCGGCTGGTTGTTCACCCTGGGGACCGCCAACGTGGTGCGCAGCTGGATGTCGCCGCCCACCCTGCTGGCGCTGGGAACCGGGCAAGTCGGCATCCAGCTCGGGCTCGGTGATCACACCACCGCCGTCCTCTCCCTGACCCGCGCCATGGGCGTCCTGATCATCGCCGTCACCGTGACCTGGCTGCTCATCGCCGTGTTCCGCGGCCGGCTCCATCCAGTAGGCGGACTCGGGGTTGCATTGGGCGCCACCGTCCTACTGTTTCCCGTCGTTCAGCCCTGGTATCTGCTGTGGGCCATCATTCCGCTGGCCGCCTGGGCGACCCGACCGGGATTCCGGATCGCGGCCATCGCCGGGAGCCTCATCGTGGGCATCTTCGGGCCGACGGCCAACGGAGATCGGTTCGCCATCTTCCAGATCGTCGACGCCACCCTGGCCAGCGCGCTGATCGTCCTCGCCATCATTGGTCTGACGTTCAACCGGCTCCCCTGGCGCGGCGTCCCCAACGGCGGACCTGACGCGGGTAACGCCGCCCTCTCATCTGAGGCTCCGACACCGGCCGCGCCCCCGGGCGCATACGCTGAGTCCCCGTGAGGTCCGGCCCCCAAACCCCCGTGCGACTGCGCGGGGTTTCCAAGAGCTACGGTTCGACGGTCGCCGTGTCCGGACTGGATCTCGACATTCACGAAGCCGAAGTGCTGGCTCTGCTCGGACCCAACGGCGCCGGTAAGACGACGACGGTCGAAATGTGCGAAGGATTCGTGCGGCCCGACGCCGGCACTATCGAGGTCCTCGGCATGGATCCGGTCGCGGACAATGCGCGGGTCCGTGCGCGCATAGGTGTCATGTTGCAGGGCGGCGGAGGGTATCCGGCCGCACGTGCGGGCGAGATGTTGCGGCTGGTCGCCTCGTACGCCGCCAACCCACTCGACCCGGCCTGGCTGCTCGATACGCTCGGCCTCACCGATGCTGCCCGGACCACCTACCGGCGCCTCTCCGGTGGCCAGCAACAACGACTCGCCCTGGCGTGCGCGCTGGTGGGCAGGCCGGAGTTGGTCTTCCTCGATGAGCCCACCGCCGGAATGGACGCCCACGCGCGGGTGGTGGTGTGGGAGCTCATCGACGCGCTTCGCCGAGACGGCGTCACGGTGCTCCTGACCACTCACCAACTCAAGGAAGCGGAAGAACTCGCGGACCGGATCGTCATCATCGACCACGGGGTGACCGTCGCGTCCGGGACACCGGCAGACCTGACGCGCAGTGGCGCCGAAGGGCAACTCAGGTTCACCGCGCCGCGACGGCTGGATCTGTCGCTGCTGATCGCGGCGCTTCCCGAAAACCACTCCGCCGGCGAAGTCGCCCCCGGCGAATACCTCATCGAGGGCCGGATCGACCCGCAGGTGCTGGCCACCGTCACCGCCTGGTGCGCGCGACTCGACGTCCTGGCCACCGATTTGCGCGTCGAACAGCGCAGCCTGGAGGACGTCTTCCTGGACCTGACCGGCAAGGAGTTGCGTTCGTGAGTCACCGGTACCTGACGAGTCCGCGTCCAGATCACCACATCGGCCGGTTTCGCGATCTGGACGCAGTCTCGGGGCGGGTCAGCGCATGACGGACCTGTTCCCGCCCGGAACCTTCTCACCCGATCCGCGGCCCAACACCGTGCCACGGATGCTCACGGCCCAGTACGGCCTGGAACTCAAACTGCTGCTGCGCAACGGCGAGCAACTGCTACTCACCATGTTCATTCCGATCACACTGTTGATCGGTCTCACTGTGCTGCCACTCGGCGCATTCGGACCGAACCGGGTTCAGGTGTTCGTGCCCGCCATCATGGCCCTGGCCGTGATCTCCACCGCGTTCACCGGCCAGGCGATTGCCGTCGCATTCGATCGCCGCTACGGGGCGTTGAAACGATTGGGCGCCACGGCATTACCCGTGTGGGGGATCATTGCCGGCAAGTCGATGGCCGTGGTGACGGTGGTGTTCCTGCAAGCAATCCTGTTCGGCGGAATCGGCCTTGCGCTGGGCTGGCGGCCGCAACCTGCGGGTCTGGCCCTGGGCGCGCTGATCATCGCGCTCGGCACCACGACATTCGCGGCGATGGGCTTGCTGCTCGGCGGGACCCTGCGCGCCGAGATCGTCCTGGCGATTGCCAACCTGCTGTGGTTCGTGTTCGCCGGCCTCGGTGCGCTGACCGTTGGGAACGGGTTACCGGGTGCCGGGGTCACGGGCGCCGCGACCTGGGTGGCCCGCCTCACTCCCTCGGGCGCTCTGACCGAATCACTGACCCAGGCCATGTCCCTGTCCGTGGATTGGTTCGGGCTGGCAGTGCTCGCGGCCTGGGGTGGCGTCTGCGCGTTGGGGGCACTGCGCTGGTTCCGGTTCAGTTGAGCGTGGCACCCCACCGCACACAGTGCACCCGGAAGCTTGCGCCCCCATTGCCCTACTACGGTGCGTAGTTCGCTGTCCTCTACGATCGGGCAGTGCCCGTCGGACGGTTATTCCTGAGGATCGTGGACCTGCTGCCGCTCCCCAGCCCGGGTCTGCAGCGCGCCATAGCCTTCGCGGTCATCCTCACCCAGGGCGGAATCGCCGTCACCGGCGCGATTGTGCGCGTGACGGCATCCGGGCTCGGATGCCCAACGTGGCCTCAATGCTTCCCCGGCAGTTACGTACCGGTCCCCCACGCCGAGATCCCCCGGATCCATCAGGCCGTCGAATTCGGGAACCGGCTGATTTCCATCGCCGTCGTCATCACGGCAATCCTGGCGGTGCTGGCCGTGACACGGGCGCGCCGACGCCGGGAAGTGCTGGTCTACGCCTGGCTGATGCCGGCATCGACCGTGGTCCAGGCCGTCATCGGCGGCATTACCGTACGCACTGGCCTGCTCTGGTGGACGGTCGCGATCCACTTGTTGGCCTCGATGGCCATGGTGTGGCTCGCCACCCTGCTGTTTGTCAAAGTCGGCGAGTCCGACACCGGGGTCAGGTCTGAGCTTGCGCCGAAACCATTACGGCAGCTGACGGTCCTGTCGGCCATGGCTTTGACGGCAGCCCTGGTGACGGGAACCTTGGTCACCGGCGCGGGTCCGCATGCCGGCGACAAGAGCCCCCAGCGGGTGGTGCCCCGACTCGAAGTGGAAATCCTGACCCTGGTGCACATGCATTCGTCGTTCGTCATCGGGTACCTGTCGCTGCTGGTGGGCCTCGGCGCCGGGCTGATGGCGGTTCAGGCCGCACGACCGATCATGCTGCGATTAGTGGTCCTGATCACAGTGGTGGTAGCTCAGGGGGTAGTAGGTTCGGTGCAGTTCTTCACCGGGGTGCCCGCTGGTTTGGTAGCACTGCACGTGGCCGGCGCCGCAGCATGCACGGCAGCCACGGCCGCCCTATGGGCGTCGTTTGGACAGCGGTCCGAGCCCAAGCCGCTCCAGAGCTGACTCGACGCAGACCGCGAAATTCCGCTGTCGTTCGTTTCGGGTTTCGCCGTGAAGCTGACGCCAGCCCAGTGACGGCTCGACCATCTCAAGTTCCAGAAGCAACGGATTATCGGGGCCGCCAATCAGATCGACCCGCGCATACAACAGGTCGGTCGTCGGGATGTCGAGGTGCGCGCAGGCGGCATTCAGCGCCGCGTACCCCACGTCCCACATCTCGAAGTCGGGGTCCGCGGACGTCAGGTCCTCCTCTGCGTAGGTGCCGGAACCGTCGAACTCCGGCAGTTGCCCTTGCGGTGGCAGGATCGGCCCCTTCGTGAACGCGTGCGACTGCCCGCCGCCGATGAACACCAGTGCCGTCTCCCCGCTCTCAACACGCTGGTCGTACGGCTGTACCAGCACCGCGCGGCCCGCGCCCTGCAGTGCGGCGGCGTGCCCTTCGGCGGCCGCAGTGTCATGGAAGCGCATGGTGTCGATGGAGCCGGCTCCGATCGCGGGTTTCACCACCAACTCACCCTTGGGCAGTCGAAGCGTCTCGCCCGGATCGAAGAAATACGACGGCAGCGTCGGAACGCCCGCATTCGCCAAGTCCAGCAGATAGTGCTTGTCGCTGTTCCAGGCAACAACCTGCGGTGGATTCAGCAGATTCCGGACACGCTTGGTCCAGGCAAGGAACTCTTCGCGACGTTCCGCGTAGTCCCACGCCGCCCGCAGAACCACCAAGTCGGCTTGCTCCGTCTCGGGGTCGTCCCACGAAAGCCAGCGGGCATGCAAGCCGCGCTGACGCAGAGCCACAACCAGGCCGGCGTCATCCCCATCCCCCTCGATCATCTGGGGACAACCGGCCAAAACGATCTTGGGGTGGAACACGTTGGGCCGGGCGAGCTTCATAGGGACCTCACACCGGGGATGATAGTGACATGCATGCGATAGAGGTGGCGGAGACGGGCGGTCCCGAGGTTCTGACCTATACCGAGAAGCCGAAGCCGGAACCCGGCCCCGGCGAAGTACTGATCGAAACGGATGCGATCGGCGTCAACTACATCGACACCTACTTCCGGTCCGGCACGTACGCGCGCGAACTACCCTTCATCGTTGGCAGCGAGGTGTGTGGGACCGTCGCGGCACTCGGCCCCGACGTCGTGGCCATCAACGTCGGCGACCGCGTGGTCACAGCCACCGCCAATGGCGGGTATGCCGAATACTGCACAGCGCCGGCAGATTTCGTGGCCTACGTTCCCGAGGCGGTGCCCTCGGACGTCATAGCGTCAGCACTGCTGAAGGGCATGACGGCCCACTACCTGATCAAGTCCGTGTACCAGGTACAGCCTCGCGATTACATCCTTGTGCACGCTGGTGCCGGCGGGGTGGGCCTCATCCTCACTCAGTGGGCAACCAGCATTGGAGCCCGAGTCATCACCACCGCATCCACCCCTGAGAAAGCCGAGCTGTCGCGGCAGGCCGGCGCGGTCGAGGTGCTCGATTATCCGTCGAATGCGGCCGCGTTCGGCGCCAAGATCCGTCAGCTGACCGAGGGCGGCGGCGTGGCTGCCGTCTATGACGGCGTGGGGAAATCGACGTTCGACGCCAGTTTGGCCAGTGTGGCCGTCCGCGGCACCGTGGCACTGTTCGGAGCCTCCAGCGGGCCCGTTCCCCCGGTTGACCCGCAACGGCTCAATGCGGCCGGATCGGTGAATCTGACGCGGCCGTCGCTGGTGCACTTCACCCGAACGGCCGATGAATTCGCCTGGCGCGCCGGCGAACTGCTGGATGCGATCGCGGATGGCTCGATCACCATCACCGTGGGTGGGCACTATCCCCTGGCCGACGCCGCGCGGGCGCACACCGACCTGCAGGGCCGCAAGACGGTGGGATCAGTGGTGCTGCTGCCCTGACTTGTTCGGGACCTACGAGAACAAGGTGGGCAGCCCGATGGCGGAGTCCACCGCCAGGGCACAGAAAACAGCAGCCAGGTAGTTGTTCGACTGCAGGAACAGCCGGAGCGGCTTCACCTCGTCGCCCCGGCGGACGGACGCGTTGAGCTGGTGGGCCATCGCCAGGAACCAGATTCCCGCCAGCCCGGCCACCGACGCGTAGAGCCAGCCCGCGGCCGGGACCAACGCGAGGGTGGCAAACACAGTGAGCCACGTGTAGATCACGATCTGCCTGGTCACTTGGCGAGGAGTGGCCACCACGGGCAGCATCGGAACACCGGCAGCCTCGTAGTCGTCCTTGTAACGCATCGCCAGTGCCCAGGTGTGCGGTGGCGTCCAGAAGAAGATGATCGCGAACATGGCGAGCGCCTGCCACCCGACGGTGCCGGTGACCGCGGACCAACCGATCATCACCGGCATACATCCGGCGGCGCCACCCCACACCACGTTCTGCGATGTGCGTCGTTTGAGCAGCAGCGTGTAGATGAACACGTAGAACGCGATGGTGGCCGCAGCAAGGTGCGCCGACAACAGGTTCGTGGTCCACCACAGCCAGAAGAACGAGGCCACCGACAGCACCAGCCCGAACACCAGCGCATGGCTGCGCGGAACAGCCGCGCGGGCCAACGGCCGACCGGAGGTGCGCTTCATCAACTTGTCGATGTCTGCATCGGCGACACAGTTGAGGGTGTTGGCCCCCGCAGCGGCAAGGAGCCCGCCGAACAGCGTGTTCAGGATCAGCAGCGGATCTACGCTGCCCCGCTGGGCAAGCAGCATGGCGGGAATGGTGGTGACCAGGAGGAGTTCGATAACCCGGGGCTTGGTGAGTGCCAGATATCCGAGGAATCGGGCTCGGATTCGGCTGGGCCCGCCATCAACGAGGTGTTCGTCGCGAACTGTCACGCTGTTAACTCCTCACAACCGGTAGCAACGCTTCCGCGTCTACTACACAAGATGGTAGACCGCGACACGCCAATGTCTGTATCGAAGGGGCAAATCGCGGCGATTCTCCCGCGGCACCGGCCCCGCCGGGGAATGCTTCACCGTGCAGCCAACCCTGCCGTCGAAACATGCGCGGCTTAGGGTAAATAGCGGACAGCTTCCGAGTCGATTTCATGAAGCCAGGAGAGCGTGTGACCACAGCCGAACAGATTTCCGAACTGACCCAGCCGCACCACCCCGAGGATTGGACCGACACCGACTCCCGGGCGGTCGACACGGCTCGGGTGTTGGCAGCGGACGCCGTGCAAAAGGTCGGCAATGGACATCCGGGTACAGCGATGAGTCTGGCGCCGCTCGCCTACACCCTCTTCCAGCGGGCGATGCGGCACGACCCGAGCGATTCCCACTGGCTTGGCCGCGACCGGTTCGTCCTGTCGTGCGGGCACTCCAGCCTCACCCTGTACCTGCAGCTGTACTTGGGCGGTTTCGGGTTGGAGCTCTCGGACATCGAATCGCTGCGGACGTGGGGGTCGAAGACCCCCGGACACCCGGAGTTCCGGCACACCAACGGCGTCGAGATCACAACCGGTCCCCTCGGGCAGGGCCTGGCCTCTGCGGTGGGAATGGCGATGGCAGCGCGCTACGAGCGCGGATTGTTCGATCCGGATGCCCCCGAAGGCACCAGCCCGTTCGATCACCACATCTATGTGATCGCCTCCGACGGTGACATAGAAGAAGGCGTCACCAGCGAGGCATCGTCGCTGGCCGGGACGCAGCAGCTCGGCAATCTGATCGTGTTCTGGGACAACAACGAGATCTCGATCGAACACAACACGAACATCGCCCTGACCGAGAACACCCCCGCCCGTTACGAGGCATACGGCTGGCACGTGCAGGTCGTCGAGGGCGGCGAGAATATCGTCGGGATCGAAAGAGCGATCGAAGAGGCCAAGAAGGTCACCGACAAGCCTTCATTCATCGCAGTCCGGACGATCATCGGCTATCCGGCGCCGACCAAGATGAACACCGGAGGTGTCCACGGTTCGGCGCTCGGTGACGACGAGGTTGCCGCGACCAAGCGTGTCCTCGGGTTCGACCCGGATCAGACCTTCGAGGTGTCCGACGAGGTCATCGGGCACACCCGCAAGCTCGTCGACCGGGGTCGCGAAGC
>Ga0075163_10004914_pt1 | contig 17895 bp, 10 predicted proteins | sample JI1023141ADNA_FD_71478 | JGI IMG/M metagenome (GOLD analysis project Ga0075163, IMG submission 71478) | Wastewater effluent complex algal communities from Wisconsin, to seasonally profile nutrient transformation and Carbon sequestration -... | ecosystem: Engineered > WWTP > Effluent > Algae...
GTAATTATCAAAACCTCAGCAGCTTTAAACATTTGTTATGGCCTCCTTGGAAAGCAGTGGCTTATGCGTTTTTTTCGCATAAAGTACTACGTTGGATCACACCATTTCTATTATTCATTATTTACGGTTGTTCACTTTACCTTGCGCTATACTCACGAATCTTTTTAGGACTAAGCGTACTTCAGCTTTTTTTATTCATGTTGCCTCTTTTTATAAATATCTTAAATCCCATAAAACCTTTGCTATTTATTGCTCACTTTTACAATATGAATTATGCCCTTTTAAAAGGCTTTATCATGTACACTAAAGGTGTTAGGTCGAGTGTTTGGGAGCCAACAAAACGAAATGCGTAAAATACTTACATATACTTTTGTCTTTCTTTCATTTTGTGCTTTGTCACAAAAAAAAGCGGCCACTCCTAAAAAACAAGAGGATAAAAAATTCAAAACGATCATTGTGAAAAATGCTGACGATCTTTCATTCGATAAATACAAATCGGATGCTCAGGTCCTTAAAGGAAATGTGATCTGCGAACACGAAGGTGCTTTATTATATTGTGATAGCGCACTTCTCTTCTCAAGCAAACGTATGGAAGCCGGCGGACACATTCGCATTGTAAAAGGCGATAGCATAACTGTTACCGGAGATAAATTACTGTACGATGCCAGTACAAAAATGGCTATACTTGATGGAAATGTGGTTTGCATTGAAAAAGACATGACACTTACAACAAACATTCTCACATTTGATGTGGCCAACTCTATTGCTAATTACTATAATGGAGGAACAATTGTAAATAAAGAAAACACCCTAAAAAGTAAGAATGGACATTATTACTCTTCGTCAAAAGATGTGGCATTCCATTACGATGTTGTGCTTACAAATCCCGATTACAAAATGAATAGCGATACCTTAAGATATAATACCATCAACAAAACCGCCTATTTTCTTGGTCCGAGTATTATTTTAAGTAAAGACGATTACATTTATTGCGAAAACGGCTATTATGATACGCAAAATGAAAGATCTGCCTTCAGTAAAAATGCTTTATTGGTAACAAAACAACAACAATTAAGAGGTGATAGTTTATTTTATGACCGCAACAAGCAATTAGGAAAAGCTTTTATGAATGTAACGCTTGTAGATACATCACAAAAATCAATTCTTTATGGAGATTATATTGAGTACAAACAGAAAAATTCAGAAGCTTTTGTAACCAAAAAAGCGATCTACGCCCGTGTTGTAGATAAAGATACATTGTTCATTCATGCAGATACGTTGTATCACAGGGATCTTGATTCGGTGAATAATTTTTTAACTGCCTACCATCATGTTCGTCTTTATAAAAAAGATCTACAAGCTTTATGCGATTCGGCTAGTTATAACAGCATGGATTCGTTGATGCAATTATATGACGATCCTATTTTATGGTCGAATCGATCACAAGCCACCGGAAAAAAAATAATGATCAAACTAAATAACCAGTCTATTAAAGGATTTATTTTAGAGAACAACGCTTTTATGGTCAACCAAGTTGATTCTTCCGATAAATTCAATCAACTCTCATGCAAGAACATTGAAGCCTTTTTTGAAAAAGACACGGTACGCAAAGCTATTTTGACTGACAATGTTGAAGCATTGTATTATGCCAAAGACAAAAGTAAGATCATAGGGTTGAATAGAACCACCTGCAGCTTTATGAATATCTGGTTCAAAAATGAAGAGATAGATAGAGCAACCATGAATACCAAGCCACAAGGAACCATCACCCCTTTAAAGGATGTAACCGAAGCGGATTCAAAATTAAAGGGCTATAGTTGGCAGTACGATAGAAGACCAAAGTCAAAACAAGATCTATTGAATGAACCAAAGAAGCGGACGAAATAATTATCTCATTCTTATTTTTCTCTTTCCATTCTTTATTACATCGCAAGTAATTAATATTGAAAGCAAGCGTTTTTTAAATGATACCAACGGTTTTGTTGGCCGTACAGACCTTAACTTCAATGTTACGCAAAATACACAGCAAGTGATTTCTCTTGGTATAAATGTTCATATGCAATACCAACATAACAAACATCGTTTTTTGGCTATTAGCGATCTTGCATTTATTAAGGCGGCTCAAACTAATTTTGTAAATAATGGCTACCAGCATTTAAGATATAGCTACAAGGTTGGCAACCGCATTACCTGGGAAAATTTTTTACAAGCTCAATACAATGTGGTTTTGAAATTAGATAGAAGATATTTAGCAGGGGCCGGACCTCGCTTTAAGATCTTCAAGAAAAAGAATTTCAGATTATATACAGCCGCTTTGTATATGTACGAATATCAGGTACAGGATAATGAACGCATTGTTCAGTACAATCATCGTATGAGCAGTTATGTAACATTCAATGTTAACTTTAATAAGCTTGATTTTTCGAACACAACATTTTATCAACCTTTGCTGAACAACTTCAGTAATTACCGTATTGCCAGTGATTCCAATCTGGACATAGTTCTTACAGGTCATTTTAATTTTAGAGTTGGCTTTAATTTGCTTTACGATACACATCAACCGCCAGGCATACCAGCTCTGGTATATACTCTTAAAAACGGATTAAGTTTTAAATTTTAAGCATAAAAAAAGCCCTAACAAATGCTAGGGCTTTTCTTTTAAAAATAGATCTCTTATTCTTTTACAAGCTTAATAGTTTTAAGCGTTGCGTTTCCTTGTTTAATTCGTAATAAATAAACACCATTTGCTAACTGAGAAACATTTACCTTCTCTTCATTTGAATTAACCGATTGGCTTATAATTATTCTTCCAGTAGCGTCAGAAATGATCAAAGACACATTGTCGATCTTTGCATTTGTAATTGTTAATTGATCTTTCGCCGGATTTGGATACACATTAATTGAACCAAGCTGATTGCTCAGTTGTGTTAATCCTGTACAATCTGCAACGGTCATAACCAAACTATCTACTCCACTACAATTTGTAGTTGGATCGGTATAGTTGTAATAAATAGTAAATGTACCAGTGCCTGCAACTGATGGATTGAACATGTTCGATGTCATGCCTGGTCCACTAAATGTACCACCTGCCGGTGATGCATTGATTAATACAGGCGGAACACCTAAGCATAAATTGGTTTGATTAACGGCAAAACTGATGGATGGAACAGGATTAATTGTTGCGGTAACTGCAACTGCAGGACTCATACACGCTGCTTTTCTTACTTTAATATTATAATACCAGTAATAAGAACCCGGACCGGCACTTGAACCTGTAAGATTTACACAGCCACCAATATTATAAGGATAACTTACGGCAGTATTTGTTCTGTAAAGAGCAGAAGCCGACGAAGCATTCAATCCCAAGCGGTAACCAGTTCCTATAGGAACACTAAAATTCAAATTCACTGTATTAACCCCTGCTGCCAAGTTAACAACAATAGAGTTTAAAGTGGCATTTGATGAACTTCTTAATTCAAATGTTCTATTACCTGCATTTTGTGCATTCACAACAACAGATTCAATTGTACTGTTCTGTACAACATCAAATGTAAGGTAATGCGCCGCGTTAGTTAAAAAACCTCCGCCAGTAGCGCTGTTTAAAAGGCCTCCTGTAACAGGTGAGTTAGTAACGGTGTTTGCAACATAATAAGTTGTAGTGGTAGTTAAATTTGGTGTAGTATAAGCAGTTCCTGTATTAATAACAGTTGTTAATGCTGGCGTTGCGTACCAGTTTAATAATGTTCCACCTGCTGCGCTTAATAATAAAGAACCATTTTGACAAACAGCGGCGCCGGTTGCAGTTGGTAATGCCGGAGCATTAACCGTAATATAAGCAGGCTGAACAATACTTGCTGTATTGCTTAAACAACCTGTTGCTGTTAAAGTTACCGTATAAGTTCCATTTGCGGTATACGTATGCACCGCGTTTGTAGCGGTAGAAGTGCTACTATTATCACCAAAATTCCAAACATAACTAACCCCATTTGCTGTAGTATTATTAAAACTAACACTTGCGGGTAAATTACAATAGCTTGTACTTGCCGAATTAAAATTAGGATTAATAGCTGCGGGAACATAGGCTGCGCCAACTCCAACGGCATACCATGCATTTGTAGTTTGTATCACTTCGTTACTACAAGCTCCAAATAGATCCTTCGCAGCTTGAATAGTTAATAATCTAGCATTTGCAAAATTCGTACTTGGCACATAATAAATAGTTAAAGCACGGAAAGCAATTTTAGCAGCATTCAACATGCCGATAGCATTTACAGTGTAAGAACTTGCTATATCATTTGTTCCAGTTCCTCCTGCAGTTAATAAATAGAACCAATAATTATAAACACCGCTATTGGTATGAACCCCACCGTTATCAGCAGATCCAGTAGCCCAATAAGTTCCTAAATATGTATTGGGATCATTGTAAGGAGATGCTTTAGGGAACTGCATGCTGCGAATTCCATTACCACTCGGCGTTATCTCTGCTCCAATTTTCCAATCCCAGTTTGATGGACGCCCATAATTCTCAATACATGTTCCAAAAATATCGGAGTTACCTTCATTCAATGCGCCCGACTCATAGCTATATGTTAAGTTACCTGTTGCTGAAGTTAGACCATGAGAAACTTCGTGGCCACAAACATCTAATCCTGTGAGTGGTGTAAATGTGGATCCGTTACCATCACCATAGGTCATTCGAGTTCCATCCCAAAATGCATTATTATAATTTGTACTGTAATGAACGTAACTTAATAATTTAAAACCACCATTGTCAATACTATTGCGATTATGTGTTAACCAATAATAATCGTAAGTCATTTCACAACCCCAGTGCGCATCTCTTGCTACCTGCTCGAACTGTACGGTGCTTGTCCACGCAGTACTTGTATTTGTAAAATCTGTTGAGCTATACGTAGTCGTATTATTCATGTTATAAGTTTCTACACCCATACCACGGCCTGTTTCTCTTAATCGAAATAAACTTGCCGATTGCTGATCAACCGTCATAGTTTGCGCCCCACTGTATTTTGTTGCAGCAGTAGCACCTACATCTGTGGTACAAATTAAATTCTGCTCATCCAATATTTCTCCGGTTGAAGCATCCACAAATACATTAGCGCGGTAAAGTGGAACCTCCGCATAAATATTGAATCTATAAGCGGAAACTAATTTTCCTTTTATTTCTATTAATGTTTTTACTCCCTTTGGTTGGTATGAAAAATCAGGTTGATTTAAAACTTCACGCATATGAGCTTCCTCTGATCTATTTTCCCATTTGTATTTTTTTGCTCCAACTTTATTGATGGCTTTTTGCAAGGCAGTTGCTTCTGAAATAAAGAACTTTGGTGACACCTTACCAATATCGCTAATATCTCCATTAACAGAAACTAGTTTTCCATTATGGCAATGCGCATTGATCATTTTATTGCTGATCTCAACTCCATTAACCTGAATGCCATATCTAAAATTCATCCAGCCAATAAAATCCTCTTCTGCTTTAATAAGTGAAACCTTGATAGAAGGATCACTGAAAAGCATCATGTTAAGAAAATCAGTTACTTCGTTTTGAGCCACCTGATGCGATTCTTTAAAACTAACAAAATTGAGTTTTTTATTACTGTCGTAGTTAAATTCCTTTGCGTAAGAAATTAATTTTGAATTCGACTGCCCGATCAATTGAACTGAAACGAACAAAGCTGCAATACATAAAATTTTTTTCATCCTTTTACTTAACTTTTATAGCACGAAATTAGCCAAGCTCATTTCATGCCAGGTTATTATATCCTAACAAGATAGGAAGAATAACAAGTAAAGTCAATACGCCGTTTTGAATATGTTAATAATTTCGCCCAAATGTAGGATATGGGATGCGATTTTAACAATTTGTCGAAAATTATCAGAGGGGTATTGTGGTAACTGAATTGATTTTATATATTGCTTCTGCAAATCCAATCTAAAATTATGAAAAAAATTTACACGATCATTTTACTTACTGCATTAACAACTTCCAATTTAATTGGACAATGTATGTTATATCCGGTATCGTTAGCACAAAGAGTGAATAATTCGAGCGTTATTATAGAAGGTACGATGATATCGAAAAAATCATTCTGGAATGCAGAACATAATTATATCTACACCTCAAACCTTGTTCAGGTAAAACAAGTTTTAAAAGGAAGTTTAAGTAGCTCTTTTATAGAGGTGATTACCACTGGTGGAGAAATTGAAGACAGACGAATAACTGCTGAGCCCTCACTTCAGTTGAATGAAGAACAAGAAGGTGTTTTTATGTTGAATTTCAAAAACACTTCTTCGCAATTCGGTTACAATACTTACGAGGTATATTCAGATCAGCAGGGTTTTATAAAATTTGATACAAAGGAAAATAGTGCAAAAGATCCGTTTAATACCTACAATGATATTAATACAGACCTTTACAAAGCAATTGGCGATATTATGAATACTACTTTACCTTTCTATTCAGGAGCTGCACAAAACCCTCAAGGTAAATTTGGAGATGCATCGCAAATAGCCGCGGTTACTGGTATTTCACCTACTTCCATTTCGGCTGGAACAGGAAGTGTACTTACCATAACCGGTACCGGTTTTGGAACCGGACCAAGCGCCACAAATTATGTTTCGTTTAGAAATGCAGACGATGGCGGTGCCACATTCATTGGCGCCCACGCTTCACAATACGTATCTTGGACTCCAACACAAATTCAAGTAAAGGTACCAACACGCACCAACGCTTCAGGTACAGCGGGTACAGGACAGGTTCGTGTAACAACTGCAACCGGGAATACTCTTAGCGCAAGATCACTTACTGTAACTTACGGGCATTTAAATGTTATAAGCCCAGGTTCGCCTACAACTGCCGCTTCAACAGTTTATGATACACGTCACATTAACGATAATACGTTAGGTGGTTATACTTGGCAATACTTTACCGGTTTTGCAAGTAATGCCCCTGCTGTAGCTTCCTTTGAAAGATCTATTAAAACGTGGACATGTACAACATACATCAACTGGAGAGTTGGTGGAACAACTACTACTAATACAATAGCTGCTGATGGTGTGAATGTTGTTCGATTTGATATTGGTTCCGAATTGCCCGCTGGCGTGCTAGGTGTTTGTTATAGTTATTGGGGTGGTTGTGGATCGAATCCAAATATGAATTGGTTTGTAAGTGAATTGGATATTGTTTTTGATAGTGGAACAACATGGCAATATGGTCCAGCAAACCCTACGGCAGGTCAAATGGACTTTGAATCTGTGGCCACTCATGAATTAGGTCATGGCCACCAATTATCGCATGTGATAAATTCAGTTGATGTAATGCATTATTCTATTGCAAACGGTCAAAATAAACGAACACTTAATGTTGATGATGTTCAAGGTGGAAACGCTGTTATGACAAGAAATTTATCAGGTGGTGTTTGTAGTCAAGGTGTAATGACAGCCATGAGTGCTGCTTTATGTACTACTGTTGCTCCTACCGCTTCTTTTGTTGTTACGCCTACTTTGGTTTGTACCGGACAAGTTGTTAGCATGACCGATCAGTCTTTGAATGGTCCTTCAACGTGGACATGGACGATGACCGGAGGAACTCCTGCATCATCTAATGCACAAAATCCAACTGTAACTTATGCTACTGCCGGAACCAAAACTATTACTTTAGTTTGTCAAAACTCTAACGGAACATCTGCTCCATTTTCAAGAACAGTAAATGTTGTTGCTTCTCCTGTAATTTCTGTAGGGTCGGCAACTATTTGTCCTACTAAAGTAGCTACTTTAACCGCAACCGGAAGTTCTGGGGGATATACATGGACACCTGGTCCTTTAACCGGCGCCACACAAACATTAAGTCCAATAGGCACTCAAGTTTATAATGTTGTTGGTACCAACGGAACATGTAATGGTAGTGCAAACGCAACTGTAACTGTTTTGCCTGGTGCTAATCCGAGCGTTTCAAGCTCTACAATATGTGTAGGAAGTTCCATTGTAAAAACCGCTACTGGAGCTACAACTTATACTTGGAATCCAGGTAACTTAACCGGGGCATCACAAACATTGAGTCCTGGCGCAAGTACAACGTATACAGTAATTGGAACTGTTGGTACATGTACAGGCTCTACAACATTTGTTATTGGTACAACAACCGTGTTGGCTGGTGTAGGTATTTCTCCATCTAGCCTAACACTTTGTACAGGACAAACCACCGTATTAACTGCAAGCGGTGCAACATCATATACTTGGAATACTAGTGCAACTACAAATACACTATTGGCAAGTAACCCTACTACAACTGTATACACCGTAACAGGCAAAACTGGAAGTTGCTCGGGTACAGCTAGCGCAACAGTTAACATAAGTACATGTGCTGCTCTAAATTCAAATAACCTCGATGTAGTTTCAAGTATTTATCCAAATCCAACACAAGGCACACTTGTTATGAAGTTTGCCAACACATTCAATGGAACTGTAAATGTTTACAACGCTATTGGACAAGTAGTGATGGAGAAAAAACTATTAGAAAGAACTGAGATCGAGTTAAATATTTCAGACCAAGCTAATGGCGTTTATTTGATGAAAGTAAAACCTGATAATGGTTCAGAGAAGATCTTTAAAGTGATCAAGCAATAATTGATCGTAAATTTTAAACAAAGAACGGGGTCAGAAATGATCCCGTTTTTTTTGTGAATTAATTTAGGTAACTATGACTCGAATCAAATTGGCTTTTGTAGCGATTTTGCTACACTTCCCTAGTCATTAAAACTATTTTAAGATTCCAATTTATTACTTAGATTTGGCCATGGTTAAATCTAAATCTAAAACATTTAACCAAATGTATCACAGTAACTTATATGCCTAAAGTACTCGTTGCCGATAACTACCCCTTAAGCCGACTTGGATTATGCAATAGCATACAAACTCATTTCCCAAACATTGAACTGACCGAAACTTCATGTCCACTTGAAGTTGTAGAATTGCTTAACACAAGCACGTTCAATTTATTGATCTTAGCGGTATCTAATCCAGGCAACAACAATATAGATCTCATAAAGAAGATCAAACTAGCGCATCCCAAAGTATCCATACTTCTTATTTGCATTTATCCTGAGAGTATTTACGGTTATAGAGCCCTGAGTGTTGGAGCTTCTGGTTATGTTAACCGTGAAAGCCCAATAAATGAAGTTATTTTAGCCATTAAAAACATTTTAAAAGGCGAAAGCTATATTTCTTCTACGCTTGCAAAAAACATAATCACTAGGATAAATAAACGATCTAAAACCCGATCTATTGAGTTATTAAGTAATAGAGAATTACAAATACTTCAACTGATGGCAGCGGGCAAAAAACCCAATATTATTGCGGCCGAAACTAATTTAAGTTTAAGTACTATAGGTACCTACCGACAACGGATCTTTTCTAAACTTGACATGAGAACTGATGCTGAGCTCACGCGGTTTGCCATTGACAATTCATTGGTGTAAATAATAGAACTGTTTTAAAACAAAAAAGCCCGGAATCATCTTCCGGGCTTTTCTTTTATGGTAGTTCTATCTAAAATTAAGGAACTTCTTAGTTACCTTTTCATTGTCTGTTTCAACAGTTACAAAGATCAACTGATCATTTACATTGATATCTAAATAAATATTATCGTTAGTTACTTTCACCTTTTTAGTATCCATTATTATTTGACCTAACACATTTGTTACAATAATGTTTGCATTCGTTGTTTTATTAAAGTCAAAATCAACAAATATACCCTGTGAATCTTTGTTTATTGCAATAGAGTTAGCAGCTTGAACAGCAGTATTGGATTTAACATCAGCTGTAATATCTGCACAAACGGTTAACTCAAAACGCGATGCAATAGTTGTATCATTGATCGTACAAATGTAATTTCCTAATCTTAGATCTTGAGTTACATTCAATAATTTATCTTTTAAGGTAACGCAAGCGTTTGGAGGTAAATTTTGAATATCGGAACCGCTAATCGTATACTGACCTGTAGTATATACTCGGGCAATTACCGGAATAACTGCATTTTGAGTTTGAGCATACGGTAAACTATTAATAGAATAATCTTCGTTATTGGATTGAGTAGCGATCACGGTTCTTTTTCCCCATGTGCCAGGATACCCAACATAACCAGGTGAATTATACATTTTTCGTGCATCTAAAGCTTTATCGAAAGAGTTTGTAGCGTTGGAATGAAAACGAATAACCGCATCATCATGATACCCTCCGCCATTTATATTCAAGCGAAATACTGAACTTACATTATTAGAAGAGTTTGCGTTGCTGTTCTTTAATAACTCATTAGCATTTGTATTTTTATCGCTTTTACAAGCTTCAGTAACAGCCAAGTTTCCAGCACCAATAGCTTCCACATAAAAAGCCTGCCCCATTGGTATAACATTTGTCATAGTTTGATATGATGCAGGGGTTGCGACTCCAGAAACGTATGAAACAGTGTTGCCCAATTCAGCGTCATAAATATAATACGCATCATTAACTAATCCAGAATTTCCTCCAACGGCCATTACATTACTCCAATCAATAGGTGATGGATATGGGTTAGAGATCAAATTCCAACCAGCGCCAGAGTTTGTGATGGGAATGTTAGTATTACCAGTTACCGCCGTTCCCGAAACAGACCATACCATGTCAGATGTTGTATTCAATGCTGTACCTAAATATACCCAATAACCTTTACCAGGTATAATTGGAGAAGTTACAGTTAATGTTGTATCATAAGTGTCTGAGCTTTCAAACCAACTTTGAACTGATTCAAAATAAGTGTTCGATACTGAAGTTACCCCAGTTGTTGAACCCTCTATTGCCATTGGTATTTGACCGTACCAGTTATTAAATGTTTGACTCTGAATACCACTAACACCTAGGTTAGCCCAATCAGTTGTATTTCCTCTTGCGAATGTTTGTACTGTTAAATCGCCTGATAATGTTCCATTACTTATATCGGCTAACCTACCTTTTAAAGTGTTGGTTGAAACAAGCGTTACATTATTGTTTGTATTAAATGTTGCACCGCCTGTTACATCAAGAGTGTTATTAATATTTAGGGTATTACCAACATCAAAGGTAACTGGAGAATTAACTTGCACCAGGCCCATTGAATTATTTGAAGGATCCATAAAAAGTGAAGTACCACCATAGCTACCAATAAGACCTTCCACTACTAAAGAAGATGTTGAGCTTCCCATAATGTACCCATCACCCGAAACTGCAGCAAATGAAATATCAGCTCCTGGGTTGATCGTTAGTTTTCGGCCATTAAGATCTATACTTCCATACGCTTGATTAAAAGTGCCTATTCCAAAATTATCAATGGTTATGTCAGACCCTAAAGTGATGTAATCGGTGGTATTATCAAACTGAATATATAAATAGTCTAATGTTGATCCAGAAGTAAAATTAAGTGTTCCATTACTAGCACCATTTCCTCCATAACACTCAATAAAAGCTGTACTACCACTATTAATTGATCCGGTTCCAGCTACTAATGCCGTTGCTCCGTTCAATCTTAAACCCTGTGTATTTAAACTCAAAGTTCTAGCACTATTAATGGTTAAAACTCCATAAACCCAAACATTACTAGCATTACTGCTGAATGTAGTATTAGCTGCTATTACAAGATTACCATAATTTGCATTTTGAACGATTCCGGTAAATGACGCGGCTGAGCTATAAGTTACCGTGCTGGTAACATCTAAATTATTTAAAATATAAACTTTATTATTTGCAATGGTTAAGGTCCCATTTCCAGGTATATCTATCTTTTCATTTAATTGACCAAACGTTGTTTGTACTACCAAATTAAAACCATTCTCAATACTAGCTGTTGCCGTATTGGGAGGACTAAAGTTTCCGGTAAGAGTAACGCCGGTTCTATTTGCAAAATGCCAAACATTTGCCCCTGAGAAAGAACCTGGAGATGCTCCGGTGCCGTCGGGATTTGTACCCCAACTTGAGAGCAATGTAACAGCCCCAGAGGATTTTAAGTACCAATCGCCAGCCTTTAGATTAATTACAATCGTTAATAACGACATTACAAGTAAACTCTTTTTCATGATAACTAATTTATAGAGTAAATATAACTCAAAACCTCCTCACTTCCAAACCAAAAACTAACCAACTACAAGAAAATCCCAAGATCAACTACAAAATTTGCATTAAGAACGATAAACCAGGTCCTTCCAGTTATGAATTATTTACACCATGAATCCTAAATTTCTTTAAATTTACCGCTATTAGTAATTATGAGGTATCATTTTCTTATTCTCGCATTCTGTGCTTTTCTGGTCCAAGCAGGCCATTCACAAACTACCGGCATTATTAAAGGTTTTGTTTATGATAAGTCAAATGGAGAGGCCGTTCCTTTTACTAATGTGTATTTAAAGGGCACTGTTTTAGGCGCCAATACCGATATCAACGGTTTTTTCACAATTACCCGAATACCCCCCGGAACCTACAAATTACTAGTTACCAGTTTTGATTATGATACAATTCAAGACGCTATTACTGTTAAAGCTGCAGACGTTATCAGTAAAAAATACTTCGCTGTAAAAGGCGGGGTTAAACTGGATGAGGTTGAAGTAACAACCACCGCTCTCGAAAAATTAGAGAAAACAAATGTAGGTATTCAAAAAATTGATCCTATTGTGATCAATAAATTACCAAGTGTTGGTGAACCCGATCTTGCTCAGTACTTACAGGTTATTCCCGGAGTTGTTTTTACCGGTGACCAAGGTGGGCAGTTATATATTAGAGGTGGATTACCTGTACAAAACAAAGTGTTGCTCGATGGATTGATCGTATACAATCCCTTCCACTCTATCGGACTTTTTTCGGTATTTGATAACGAGACCATGAAAAATGCCGATGTATACACTGCCGGATTTGGTGCTCAGTATGGTGGAAGAACTTCTTCCATTATGGATGTTACAACCAAGGATGGAAATAAAAAACGTCATTCAGGAAGAGTATCCTTTTCAACGTTTGGTGCAAAGTTAACCTTAGAAGGTCCGCTAAAAAAACTGGATGAAGAAAAGGGTTTAAGCGCTTCGTACTTATTCTCAGCTAAACATTCTTATTTACCCCAAACTTCTCCTTTGTTGTATAGTTATGCAAATGACCAAGGTAAACTTCCTTTTTATTATACAGATATTTACGGAAAAGTTTCTGTGAATTCTGCAAACGGAAGTAAGTTCTCAGTATTTGGCTTTAACTTTAAGGATAAAGTTAATTATTCGGATATCGCACAATTTGATTGGCAAAATACGGGCATTGGAACAAATTTTGTTTTAGTACCTTCTTATAGCAATCTACTTATTGAAGGAACTTTTGCGTATTCCAAGTACAATGTGAATTTTAAAAATCCTAGTAATGAAAGCGATACTAAATCCAGTGGTATTAGTGGAATAAATACAGGTTTCAATTTTTCTAAATTTATTGGAAGGCAAGAATTACGATTTGGATTTGAAGGCGTGATAACCAATGCGACATTTAACATTACCAATCCATATCTTGCCCAAGTTAGCATTGCACGATCAACGATGGATGTTGGTGCGTTTTTTAAATTTAAAGTGATCGATAAAAAGAAACGCTTAGTGTTCGAACCGGGCTTTAGAGTGCAATACTATGCTACGCTTAATTATTTTTCACCTGAGCCACGAGCGTCTCTTAAATTTAACTTTACACCAAAGATCCGATTTAAAGCTGCCGCAGGGCTTTACAGTCAAACTTTATTCAGTGCCAATAGCGATCGCGATGTAGTTAATCTTTTTTATGGATTCATTATTGGGCCTGACAAAAATAATTTATCTAAAACCTATCTCGACAAAGATGGCAAAGTTCATGATGCTAATTCTTCCGTACAACGCGCCAATCATGTTGTTGGAGGTTTTGAATTTGATATTTTGAAATATTTTGAATTCAATATTGAGGTTTATCAAAAATTCTTTAATGAGGTGATCAATATAAATCGCGAAAAAGTATTTGATGATAATACACCTAATGCCTCACGACCTGACGTTCAAAAAAAGGAGTTCATTGTGGAGCAAGGTCGCGCGCAAGGATTTGATGTAGCATTAAAGTTTGAGAAAAAACGGTTTTATTTTTGGGCTGTGTATTCGTATGGCTTAAACAAACGTTGGTTCAGCAATCCTCAAACCGGCGAAATTTTAGAATATGCTCCTAATTTCGACAGAAGACACAATGTGAATTTGGTTACTTCATACAGTTTAGGAAAAACAAAGAATTGGGAGATCAATGCACGCTTTAACTATGGTTCCGGATTCCCTTTTACACCAACACAAGGTTTCCTTAACCAGATCAATCCTCAAGGTAATATCAATTATAATTTTAATACTGCCAACGGATTATTAGGCTATGTTCCGGGAACCATTAATAGTGCTCGTTTGCCCGATTTTGCCCGATTCGACATTGGCGTAAAGTATAAATATCATATTTCGTCGCGCACTACGTTAGAAACTAATTTTGGTGCCACCAATATTCTTGATCGTCAAAATATTTTCTTTGTCGATCGCTTTACATTTGCTCGCATCAATCAATTACCAATTATGCCGAGTCTTAATTTGAGTCTTTCGTTCTAATTTTTAAAGCTTCAAAAGATTTTCTTATATTTAGTTACCTTAGAATAAAAGCATGGCAATCAAGATCTATACCAAAACAGGCGACAAAGGAGAAACTTCTCTTATTGGCGGAACACGTGTTCCAAAGCATCATATTCGTATAGAAGCTTACGGTACCGTTGATGAATTGAATTCTTACATAGGACTTGTTAGGGATCTTATTACAGAAAAACATTCGCATTTTAAATTGCTCGTTGAAGTGCAAGACCGATTATTTACAATGGGTTCTATTTTAGCCGCAGATCCTGAGAAAAATAAAATGAAATTGCCTGAATTAAAGGAAAGTGATATTGAATTACTCGAAAAAGCAATTGATGAGATGGATAAAATTTTACCGCCGATGAAACATTTTGTTTTACCGGGCGGACACACAACAATTTCGCAAGTACATATTGCGCGTTGCATTTGCCGAAGAGCTGAAAGAAATGTACTTCACCTGAATGAGTTATTTCCTGTAAACGATCTTACGTTTAAATATTTAAATCGTTTATCCGACTATCTGTTCACACTTTCGCGTCAATTAGCACTTGACTATAATGCCATTGAAACTCCTTGGTTGCCACGACAATAAAATGCCAAGCCCAAAAGAAATAGTGAATACCATGATGGCCGCTGATCTTTTCAGTCAATGGTTGGGAATAACAGTTTTAGAAACCGGCTTGGGAAATTGCAAAATAAAACTTACGGTTCGAAAAGAAATGATCAACGGTTTTGGTATTGCACATGGAGGAATTACCTATTGTTTATCTGATAGCGCTTTGGCGTTTGCAAGCAATAGCCATGGGCCACAAGCTGTTTCTATTGAAACATCCATTTCTCACACCGCTAAAGTTTTGGTAGGAGATGTTTTAATAGCAGAAGCGAAAGAATTAAGCCGCTCCAAAAAAATCGGTTTCTACGAAGTGACCATTAAGAATCAGGACGATAAAATTGTGAGTTTGTTTAAAGGAACAGTTTATATTACCGAGAAGAATTGGTGATCCAAATTCTTTTAATTCCTTTTCTGAAGGGTAATTAAAAAATGGTCGCAACAGTACGTAAAAGGGAAAAAACTACAAATAACCCTATCTATTGCACTTAGTACTTTAAATGATCTTGGAAAACGTTTCGTGAAATTTTGGAAGAACTCCGGCGGAACAGTAATGCAAACTCCTTTTAAACCGATCGTTTCAAAATCATCCATCAAAGCTTTTTTTACGTACGATGGATTATAATAATAACAATAAAAATGTACTCCTTCTATATGCGCGGGTGTCTTTTTTTTAAATCTCCGAAAAGCCACTTTAAATCTTCCTTTGATGGCCATTGCCAATTCCCATGGACACACTTTAGGCATGATCATTAAAGTAACTTTTCCATTAGAATTAAGGAGTGGAGAAAATTGTTGTAACACTTCATCAAGATCATCGGTGCAGTTCAATCCACCAAAATTGGAAATAATATGATCGAATGTTCTATCTTTTATTTTACTGATCTCATGGAAAGAACATTGCAATGTTTGAACTTGCTTTTGAAGAGCCTCCTCTTCGATCTTTTGTTCAAGCTTAGATAGCATTCCAGGCGAATTATCATTTGCTAATATAAAATGTCCTCTCTTCGCAAAAAAAACCGCATCAAGGCCTGTTCCACAATTTAATTCTAAAATGCTACTGCCGGGCTTCAAATGAGATAGAACCTCTTCCCTAAATTGGTTTCGCAAATAGCCCGACAATTCATTCTCAGTATTGAGTTGATCAAATACGTTAGATTGCCTTGAGAAAGCCTCGCTTACATTTTGTACGTTGGAACTCATTTAGATCTCATTTTCTGTTTTAATTGATATGCATGGAAAGATCCTGTAAGCGAAAACCGTGCGTAGCTTAATCCGGATCTTAATAATACACCTGCATCCCTTTCTCTTCTGAGTTTACTATATGCTTTCGATCTACGATACACCGAGTGAACTAGACTATACAATACCTTATAAAAGGCCGGAGAATAAGTATTCCTAAACATTAACGCCATTTCATCAGAGTGAGTCCAGTTTGTTTTTGAACCAAGATCTTGCTTTACTTTTTCATAAAATACTGTTCCTGGAAGTGGATAAGATACTGAAATTCCTATCTCGTCAGGAATAGTATCTTTTAACAGCTCTATGGTTCTATCAATGTCTTCCATGGTTTCTCCCAAATATCCAAATTGAAGAAAGAAAGCCGTTCTTATTTTATATTGCTTTAGTAAAGCTCTTGCCTTCTTTATCTCCTCTACTTTTATTCCTTTATCCATGGCATCTAATATTTTCTGAGATCCACTTTCGGCGCCCATCCATACTGTGTCGCATCCACTTTCAGCTAAATATTTTATATTTTCTTCCTCCACTAAAAGATCTGCCCTACTTTGGATCTTGTATCTTATTTTTAACCCTTCATTTTTTACAGCTTCGGCAAATTGTTTCAGCCAGTTAGGCTTTAGTCCAAAAATATCATCGGCAAACCAAACATGTGTAAAACCAAATTTACTTTGCCATTCTTTTATTTGCTTTGCAATGGCTTGAGGACTATGTGAATTATATCTATTTCCATAAATTGGTTTCGCACACCAATTGCATTTGTAAGGGCAGCCACGTGTGGTAACAAAATTCAAAGAAAAATATCCGTGAGCTTTCATCCACATAGCTTTGTAAGGTTCAATATTCAAAAGATCCCATGCCGGTAGAGGTAATTGATCAAGGTCTTTTAAAACTTCGCGCTTAGGTGTTTTTATCGTCGCGCCATTCAATGTATAAGCTATTCCATTTACATTCTCAATTGAACTTCCGGTTTTGAAGGCCTCGCACAATTCAAAAACAGTTTGCTCGGCCTCTCCAATGGCAATAGCATCTGCTCCATTAGCTAAATACTTTTCAAAATGATCGGCAGCATCGGAACTTGAAGTGATCACATGACATCCATTTTGTTTGGCAAGAATTTGCATTTTAAAACATGCTTCACGCATATTTGTGAGACACATTTTTGTGAGGTAGTTAAATCCATCGTCATAACTCACCATTATATCCGGTTTAAATTCCTGTAAAACAGGTAATATCTCATCTGCACTATATGAGAACATGGTGTCGAATAATTTTACTTCATATCCTTTCTCGCGCAAATATGCCATAGCGTACAAAGTGCCAAGCGGAGGATAAGGCATGGCAGTTTTGAATTGCTTTGTATCAAAACGTAAAAAATAACTA
>Ga0075163_10004915_pt1 | contig 17894 bp, 13 predicted proteins | sample JI1023141ADNA_FD_71478 | JGI IMG/M metagenome (GOLD analysis project Ga0075163, IMG submission 71478) | Wastewater effluent complex algal communities from Wisconsin, to seasonally profile nutrient transformation and Carbon sequestration -... | ecosystem: Engineered > WWTP > Effluent > Algae...
ATGATGGATCTGTTCTTTGTTCTGTTAACCCTGGGCCTGTTCCTGATCTCGCTCGCGATGATCCGGATGTTCGGGAGGCTGTGATGCAGGCGCTCTACGTGATCGCTGGAGTGGCGTCGGTCGCCCTCACGCTCTACCTGTTCATCGCGTTGTTCTACCCGGAGAAGTTGCAATGAGCGGCGCTGGCATCGCACAGACCGTGCTGTTCTTCCTCGTGCTGTTCGCGCTGGCGATCCCGCTGGGCTCGTACATGGCGCGCGTCTACGAGGGCAAGGCCACCACCGCGCAGAAGCTGCTCGGCTGGCTCGAGCGCCTGCTGTACCGGTTGTTCGGCGTCGATCCTGCGCACGAGCAGACCTGGCAGCGCTACGCGGTCGCCCTGTTGCTGTTCAACGTGCTCGGCTTGCTGCTCGTCTATGGCCTGCAGCGGTTGCAGGGTGTGCTGCCCGGCAATCCGAACGATCTTGCCGCGGTCGATCCGCGCGTCGCGTGGAACACCGCCACCAGCTTCGCGAGCAACACGAACTGGCAGCCGTACGGCGGCGAGACCACGATGTCGAACCTCGTCCAGGCCCTCGCGCTCGGCGTGCAGAACTTCGTGTCTGCGGCGACGGGCATGGCCGTCCTGATCGCGCTGGTGCGTGGCTTCACGCGCAAGCACAGCGAGGAGATCGGGAACTTCTGGGTCGACCTCACGCGGGGCACCGTCTACATCCTGCTGCCTCTCTCGATCGTGCTCGCCGTGTTCCTCGTCGCGCAGGGCGTGCCCCAGACGACGGATGGCATGGCGCAGGCGCAGCTGATCGAGCCCACCACGCAGCTGGTCGACGACAAGCCCGCGGCCGTCGTCGAGCAGGGCATCGCGCTCGGGCCCGTGGCCTCGCAGGTCGCGATCAAGCAGCTCGGGACCAACGGCGGAGGCTTCTACAACGTCAACTCGGCGCACCCGCTCGAGAACCCGACCCCACTCTCGAACTTCTTCGAGTGCCTCTCGATCCTGCTGATCGCAGCAGGGTTGTGCTTCACGTTCGGCAAGCTGGTCGGCTCGCGGAAGCAGGGCATCGCGCTGCTCGCCGCGATGACGATCCTGGTCGTGCCGTTTCTGGTGATCACCACGTGGGCGGAGTCCCAGCCGAATACCGCGTTCGTCGATCTGCCGGTCGATCAGATCGGCAACATGGAGGGCAAGGAGGTGCGGTTCGGGATCGGTGCGTCGACCCTGTGGGCGACGGCGACCACGGCGGCCTCGAACGGCTCGGTCAACTCGATGCACGACTCCTATTCTCCGATCGGCGGGATGGGGCCGATGGTGCTGATGCAGCTCGGCGAGGTCGCGTTCGGCGGTGTGGGATCCGGGTTGTACGGCTTGCTGGTGTTCGCGATCGTCGCCGTGTTCATCAGCGGCCTGATGGTCGGCCGGACACCTGAATTCCTCGGCAAGAAGATCGAGGCGTTCGAGATGAAGATGGCCTCGCTGGCCATCCTCGTGCCGTGTGTCGCGGTGCTGCTCGGGACCGCCTTCGCGTGTCTCGCGCAGGAGACCTACGACCCGAGCACCAACCCGGCGACGACCGTGCTCAACAACTCCGGGCCACACGGGTTCTCGGAGATCCTCTACGCGTTCTCCTCGATGGGGAACAACAACGGGTCTGCGTTCGCCGGGATCACCGCGAACAAGGACTACTTCGCCACCGCGGGCGGCATCTGCATGTTCGTCGCGCGCTACTGGATCATCATCCCGGTGCTCGCGATCGCGGGATCGCTCGCGCGCAAGAAGAGCGTGCCGCCGTCCGCAGGAACCCTTCCCACCGATGGCCCGCTGTTCGTGGCGTTGCTGGTCGGGGTGGTGCTCCTCGTGGGTGCGCTCACGTTCGTCCCGGCGCTGGCGCTCGGGCCGATCGTCGAGCACCTGCAGATCGGGGGGCTGTGATGGAGACTTCGATGACAGACGACAAGTTCAAGCGCGATCGCTCGGCGGCGTCGAGTCGCCCGCTGTTCGATCCTCCGATCGTCAAGCGCGCGATCCGCGAGTCGTTCGGCAAGCTCGATCCGCGCCGGATGATCAAGAACCCGGTGATGTTCGTGGTCGAGATCGGCAGCGCGTTCACGACGCTGCTGTTCATCCACGCGCTGGTCACCAGTGCGGGGGATGCGTCGCCCGCGTTCATCGGCGCCGTCAGCCTGTGGCTGTGGTTCACGGTGCTGTTCGCCAACTTCGCCGAGGCGATGGCCGAGGGGCGTGGCAAGGCCCAGGCGGATTCGCTGCGCAAGGCACGCCGCGACGTCCCCGCGCGCAAGCTGGCCTCGCCCACGCGCGACGCGGCGGTCACCGAGATCCCGTCGAGCAAGCTCGTCGCCGGCGATCTGGTCCTGGTCGAGGCCGGGCAGGTGATTCCCTCCGACGGCGAGATCGCCGCCGGCGTGGCCTCCGTCGACGAGAGCGCGATCACCGGCGAGAGCGCGCCCGTGATCCGCGAGGCCGGCGGCGATCGCAGCGCGGTCACCGGCGGCACGCGCGTGCTGTCCGACTGGCTGGTCATCAAGATCACCACGTCGCCCGGGCAGACCTTCCTCGACCGGATGATCGCGATGGTCGAGGGTGCGAAGCGCAAGAAGACGCCGAACGAGATCGCGCTCGACATCCTGCTCGCCGGGCTGACGATCATCTTCCTGCTCGTCACGGTGACGCTGCTGCCGATGTCGAAGTTCGCGGTCGAGCAGGCAGGCCCAGGGGTAGGAGGCACGCCGGTCACGCTGACCGTGCTCGTCGCCCTGCTGGTCTGTCTGATCCCGACGACGATCGGCGGACTGCTCTCCGCGATCGGGATCGCCGGCATGGATCGGATGATCCAGGCGAACGTGATCGCGACCTCCGGCCGCGCGGTCGAGGCCGCCGGCGATGTCGACACGTTGCTGCTCGACAAGACCGGCACGATCACCCACGGCAACCGCCAGGCGATCAAGCTGATCCCGGCGAAGGGCATCTCGGAGGCCGCGCTGGCCGAGGCCGCGACCCTCGCGTCGCTCGCCGACGAGACGCCGGAGGGCAAGAGCATCGTCGCGCTCGGTGCGGCGATCCTCGGCCGCGTGGTGACCGCGCCGGAGGGAGCCGTTCCCGTCCCGTTCACCGCGCAGACGCGGATGAGCGGCGTCGACCTGAACGGCCACCCGCATCGCGACGTGCAGCAGATCCGCAAGGGCGCCACCGACGCGATCACGCGCCACGTGACGGCGCTCGGTGGTTCCGTCCCGGCGGAGGTCAAGGCCGTCGTCGACGGGATCGCGAAGCAGGGCGCGACTCCGCTGGTGGTGTCGTCCGGGGATCGCGTGCTCGGTGTCGTCCAGCTCGCCGACATCGTCAAGACCGGGATCCGCGAGCGCTTCGCGGAGATGCGCAGGATGGGCATCAAGACGGTGATGATCACCGGCGACAACCCGCTGACCGCAGCGGCGATCGCGGCGGAGGCGGGGGTCGATGACTTCCTCGCCGAGGCCACGCCCGAGGCGAAGCTCGCGATGATCCGCGACTACCAGGACAAGGGGCACCTGGTCGCGATGACCGGCGACGGCACCAACGACGCGCCGGCGCTCGCGCAAGCCGATGTCGCGGTGGCGATGAACAGCGGCACGCAGGCGGCCAAAGAGGCCGGCAACATGGTCGACCTCGACTCCAATCCGACCAAGCTGCTCGAGGTGGTCACCGTCGGCAAGCAGATGCTGATGACGCGCGGCGCGCTGACCACGTTCTCGATCGCGAACGATGTCTCGAAGTACTTCGCGATCATCCCCGTGGCGTTCGTCTCGACCTATCCGCAGCTCGACGCGCTCAACATCATGCGGCTGAGCTCGCCGACCTCGGCGGTGCTGTCGGCGGTGATCTTCAACGCCCTGATCATCATCGCGCTGATCCCGATCGCGCTGCGCGGCCTCAAGATCCGCCCTGCACCGGCGGGTGTCACGCTGCGCCGCAATCTCATGGTGTTCGGCCTGGGCGGGCTGTTGCTGCCTTTTCCGTTCATCAAGCTGATCGACCTGTTCCTGTCCAACGTGTTGGGGGTGTCATGAAGCAAGACATCATCGCGTCGTTGCGTGCTGCGATCGTGTCGCTGCTCGCATTCACCGTCCTGACGGGCATCGTCTACCCGGCGGTCATCTATGGCATCGGCCAGGCCGCGTTCTCGCATCAGGCGAACGGGTCGCTGATCCGCGAGGGAGACCGCGTGGTCGGCAGCGAGCTGGTCGGCCAGGCGTTCACCGATCCGGGACACTTCTGGAGCCGGCGCTCGCATCTCGGCGCAGTCTCGGGGTTCGAGTACAACGCCACGAATTCGACCGGCACCAACTTCGGGCCGAGCGACGGTCACGGCAAGCCGAACCCCGCGCTGGTCGATCCCACGAAGGAGAGAATCGAGAAGCTGCGCGCCGCCGACCCCGGCAACCAGGCGCCGATTCCCGCAGACCTGGTGACCGCATCGGGGTCCGGGCTCGACCCCCACATCTCGCCTGCCGCTGCGAAGTACCAGATCGCGCGCGTCGCTCGCATCCGTGGCCTTCGAGCGGCGGACGTCGCCGCCCTCGTCGAGCAGTACACCGAGACGCGCACCCTCGGCATCCTCGGGGATCCCCGGGTGAACGTCGTGCTGCTCAACCGGGCACTCGATGCGAACTTCCCCCGGCCGCGGTAGGTTGGTCGCGTGGAGCGCGATGACGAGCGACCCGACCCGGATGCGTTGCTCGCGCACGTCAAGGCGGAGGAGCAGCGCGCGACCCGTGCGCGCCTGAAGATCTTCTTCGGCGCCTCGCCGGGGGTTGGCAAGACCTTCACGATGCTCGAGTCGGCGCAGCGCGCGAAGACCGACGGGGTCGATGTCGTGCTCGGGGTTGTCGAGACCCATGGCCGCGCCGAGACCGCGGCCTTGGTCGAGGGACTCCCGACGCTCCCCCGCCGCTCGATCGATCACCGAGGGGTGACGCTGCTCGAGCTCGATCTCGAGGCGGCGTTGACTCGCAAGCCCGAGCTGATCCTGATCGACGAGCTCGCGCATACCAACGCCCCGGGTAGCCGCCACGCGAAGCGCTGGCAGGATGTCCTCGACCTGCTCGACGCGGGGATCGACGTCTGGACCACGCTCAACGTCCAGCACATCGAGAGCCTGTCCGACGTGATCCAGCAGATCACCGGGGTCAAGGTCCGCGAGACCGTGCCCGACCGCGTGCTCGAGCGCGCGGACGAGATCGAGCTGATCGATCTCCCTCCCGAGGAGCTGCTCGAACGCCTGTCGGAGGGCAAGGTCTACGTGCCCGAGCAGATCGAGCGCGCCACCCAGAACTTCTTCACGCGCGGCAACTTGATGTCGCTGCGCGAGCTCGCCCTGCGCCGCACCGCCGAACGCGTCGATGCGGATGTCCTCGCCTATCGCCGCGAGCACGGCATCGAGACCACCTGGCCCACGCACGACCGGATCCTGGTCTGCGTCGGCGCGTCACCGGGGTCGGAGCGCTTGATCCGTGCCACCAAGCGGATGTCCGAGGGGCTGCACGCCGCGTGGATCGCCGCGCATGTCGATGTCGTCGGGTCGCCTCCGCTCGGCAAGCGCGATCGCGAGCGCCTGGAGGCCCACCTCCGGTTGGTCGAGACCCTCGGGGGCACCGTGGTGCGCCTGCGAGGCAACGGCGTCGCGAAGGCGCTGCTCGAGCACGCGGCCGCGCACAACATCACGCGGATCGTGGCCGGCAAGCCGACGCACTCGCGCTGGCGCGATCGGTTGCGCGGCAGCCTCCTCGACGATCTGATCCGCGGCTCGGAGTCGATCGAGATCCACGTGATCGCCCCGATCGAGGAAGGCACGGGCCCCGCGCCGTCGGCCGGACACGACGACGAGCCGGTGACGGTTCTCCCGTACGCCTGGGCGGCCCTCGCCATCGCGGTGGTGACCGCGTTCGGCATGGCCGCGTTCGACTACATCACGCTCGCAGACATCACGATGGTCTACCTGATCACGATCATGGTGGCATCGCTGCAAGGGCGAGGTCCGTCGCTGGTCGCCGCCTCGCTCGCGGTCGCGGCCTTCGACTTCTGCTTCGTTCCTCCGCGGTTCACGTTCGCGGTCTCGGACGTCCGGCACCTGCTCACGTTCGCCGTGATGTTCGGCTCGGGCCTGGTGATCAGCACGCTGGTGGTGCGGATCCGACGCCAGGAGCGCGACGCGATCAGCCGCGAGCAACGTACCGCGGCACTCCTCGCGTTCACCCGTGACGTGGCTGCCGCCGGCAACGAAGCGGATGTCGCGATGGTCACCGCGCGCCACGTCGAGGAGGCGCTCGATGTCGCCGCCGCCGTCTTGATCCCGGATCCAGCGGAGGGGCTGGTGGCCGCCGCCGGACTCGCGCCTCTCGCCAGCTCCGAGCTCGCGGTCGCGCGCTGGGCGTTCGACCATCGCGCGGTCGCGGGACACGGCACCGATACGCTCTCGGCTGCCCGCGTGCTCTGCGTGCCGTTGATCGACGGCGAGCATGCCGTCGGGGTGCTCGCCCTGCAGCGCCGGCCGGGGACGCCGGTCAGGCTCGATGTCGATCAGCGCCATCTGGTCGATGCGATCGCGCGGCAGGCGTCGCTCGCGTTGTCGCGCGTGGTCCTCGCCGAACGCGCGCGCGAGGCGGCGCTGCGTGCGAACACCGAGGAGCTGCGCAGCTCGCTGCTGTCGGCCGTGTCGCACGATCTGCGCACCCCACTCGCGGTGATCACGGGGGCGGCGACGACGCTGCGCGACGATGTCGGGGGGCTCTCCCAGGAGGCTCGGTCCGATCTGCTGTCGTCGATCGTCGACGATGCGCGCCGGCTCGAACGGGTGCTCACGAACCTCCTGCAGCTGACGCGCGTCGAGACGGGCATGCAACCGGCGCGCGAATGGATCCCGGCCGAGGAGCTGGTCGGCGCCGCGCTCACCCGGCTCGAGGACGCCCTGGGAGATCGGAAGGTCGAGCTCGATGTCGACCCGGAGCTGCAACTGCACGTCGATCCGGTACTGTTCGAGCAGGTGCTGATCAATCTGGTCGAGAACGCGATCAAGCATGCCGAGCCGCCGTTCCAGATCAGCGCTCGGCAGGACGGCGATCACGTCGCGATCCGCGTCGCGGACAGTGGGGCGGGCCTGCCCGCGGATCCGAGTCGCTTGTTCGAGAAGTTCACCCGCGCCTCGTCGGCGCCAGGTGTCGGGCTCGGCCTCGCGGTGGTGCGCGCGATCACCCACGCGCACGGCGGCACGGTGACTGCGCAGCGCGGCGAGCGCGGTGGGGCGCTGTTCGAGATCCGGTTGCCTCTCGATGCGCCGCCGGCGGTCGTCACCCCGCGCCGCTTGGATTCCGAGGTGCACGCGTGATCCTCGTGATCGACGATGATCCGCACGTGCGCCGCTTCCTGCGCGTGGCGCTGTCCGGGCACGGCCACCCGGTGGTCGAGGCCGCGACCGTCGCAGAAGGCCTGGCCGAGATCCGCCGGTCACCACCGTCCGTGGTGTTGCTCGACCTCGGACTCCCCGACGGCGACGGCCTCGACGTCCTGCGCGTGTTGCGCCCGGACACCAAGATCCCGGTGATCGTGCTCTCGGCGCGCGGTCAGGAAGGCGACAAGGTGATCGCGCTCGATGCCGGTGCGGACGACTACCTGACCAAGCCGTTCGGCGCCGGCGAGTTGATGGCGCGGATCCGGGTCGCGCTTCGCCACGCCTCGGCGGCCGGCGAGGGCGGGCCTCCACCGGTGATCGAGAACGGTCCGATCAAGATCGATCTGCCACGTCACGAGGTCACGGTCGATGGCGCTGTCGTGCACCTGACGCCGATCGAGTTCAAGATCCTCGTCGAGCTCGCGCGGCAGCCGGATCGCGTGATCACGCACCGCCAGCTGGTCCGCGCGGTGTGGGGATCCGGTCCGGTCGATCAGAGCCACACGCTCCGCGTGCATGTCGCTGCCCTGCGTCGCAAGATCGAGAGCGATCCGGCGCGGCCCCAGTGGCTCGTCACCGAGGCTGGGGTTGGTTATCGGCTTCGCGGGCCTGCACCCTGACCGTGCGCGCGTGCGGCACGCGCCGTCGCCGCACCTCGACGAACCCGGCCATCAGCCCGAACAGGCCGAGCGTCACGAGGATCAGCACCAGCGTGTTGCCACCGTCGAGCGGGCGACGATCGATGCCCAGCGCGATCAGGATCGGCGCGCAGGCCGCGAGCACGATCAGATAGATCGCGCGCTCCTCGCGGCGAAGCTCGTTGTCGTGGTTGTTGTCCATGACTCCGGTGTAGCCCCGGTCGCGTCAAGACCGCGTCAAGGCGGCCTCAGCTACTCGTCACGAAGCCGATAGCCGACACCTTGTTCGGTGGTCAGCCAGCGAGGCCTGGTCGGATCCTGCTCGACCTTGCGGCGGAGCGCCGCGACGTGGACGCGCAGGTAGTGCGTCTGCTCCTTTCCCCGCGGTCCCCAGATCTCGGAAAGCAACTGACCGTGGGTGATCACCTTCCCGGCGTGGCGCGCGAGCAGGGCGAGGATGCCGAACTCGATGGGTGTCAGGTGGACGACGTCCCCATTCACCAAGACCTCGTGGCGGGCGCGATCGATCACGAACGGGCCGATGCGGATCACCGGATCGTCCGAGGCGGGCTGGGTGGCGTGTCGCAGCGCGACCCGAATCCGTGCGAGCAACTCGCGCGTACCGAACGGCTTGGTCAGGTAGTCGTTCGCCCCGGCATCGAGGGCGTCGACCTTGTCGTCCTCGCGCTGGCGCGCGGAGATCACGATCACGGGGATCGTCGACGCGGCGGCACGCATCGCGCGCACCAAGGTGAGGCCATCGCCATCGGGCAACCCGAGGTCGAGCAAGACCGCCGCGAAGGACTGCGCCGCCGTGGCCGTATTCGCCTCCGCAAGCGAGCCCGCCTCGGTGACCGCGTAGTTGTGCGCCTCGAGCGCGCCGCGCAGGTACTTGCGCATCGAGCGGTCATCCTCGACGACGAGCACCGCCGACGAGGTCATGCCGACTCCACATCGAATTTCGGCAGCGGTGCGGCGTCGGGAATGCGAACCCTGAACACCGCCCCGCCGCCGTCGCGATTCTTCGCCTCGATCGTGCCGGCATGCGCGGTGGTGATGCCTCGGCACACCGCGAGCCCCAGGCCGACGCCGTTGTCGTGATGCGTCGCGCGAAAGAAGCGCTCGAACACGCGGTGCTCGGTGCCCGGCGGAAGTCCTGGGCCACGATCCGCGACCTCGACGATGATCCCGGTGCCGTCGCGCCGCGCCGCGAGATCGATCGGTGCATCGGGCGCATGCTTCGAGGCGTTGTCGAGGAGGTTGGCCAGCAGCAGCTCGCCGAGCACGGGATCGATGTGGCCGACCGCATCCCCGCGGATGTCGACGGTGATCTTGCGATCTCCGAGCGTGGGCGCGAGGCGTTCGAGGGCAGCGCCCACGAGCTCCTCGATCGGCACCCACTCGCGACGAGGCGTCGCGCCCGCTTCGACCTTGGTCACGGCGAGCAGGTTCTCGACGATCCGTCCAAGCCGCCCACCTTCGGCGACGATCATGTCGAGCGACTCGTGCTCCGAGGCGGGGGCCGTCTCGCGCAGCGTCGAGGCCAGGCCGGTGATCACCGCGAGCGGGGTGCGGAGGTCGTGCGAGACCGCCGAGAGCAGCGCGGTCCGTAACTTCTCGGTCGACACCGCGAGCTCGGCTTCCCGAGCAGCCTCGGCAAGCTGCAGCTTCTCGATCGCGATGGTCGCCTGTCGGCCGATCGCATCGACGAACTGCCGGCGATCATCGTCAGCCTCGACCGGGGTGATCTCGAGCGGAAGGCCGGCTCCCACGGTGACCTCGACGCCGAGCGTCTCGCGCAGGTGCGTGACCACGGCGCGGACCACGCCCGCCCGATCGCTCGCCCCCGTCGCGTCTCGCGTGAACGACAGCAGGGCGGCGGTGCGCTGCTCGCGGTCCCGACTCGCGGCCTCGGCGGCACGCAAGCGCGACGTCAGGCCCCCGATCGCCACCCCGGCCGCGAACATCACCGCGAACGTGATCAGGAACCGCGGATCGGAGACATCCAGCGTGTAGCGGGGATCGACGAAGAAGAAGTCGAAGGCGCCGATCGACAGGCCGGCCGCGACCAGCCCCGGCCCGCGTCCCGACAGGGCGGCGATCAGGATCGCGAGCGCGTACAGCATCGCCTCGTCGGCCAGGCTCGCGCGCTGACCGAGGGCGACCCCGAGGAGCGTGGCGGCGGCGACGGCCACGCTGGCGACCAGGTATCCGCGCCAGGCGCGATGCTCGCTCACGGCGGACTGAATACCACCGTGCTGCCACCCGCGGGGTGGCGTGAATTCGACGTAGTTTCGAAGGACTAGCGCAGGAATGCGATCACACCCGCCGCTGCCGTGCGCGTGCGTGCGGCAACCGTCGCGAGGTCATCGACTTGAGGCCGGCGGCGAGGCCGACCGTCGCGAGCGCGACGATCGCGAGCATCAGCGTGTTGCCGCCGTCGATGCTGCGATCCTCGACGAGCAGCGCGCCGACGATCGGTAGCCCGGCGAGGACCATCACGAGATAGATCCCGCGCTCCTCCTTCTCGATCTGCTGGTCGTCGGACTCCATGATCGAGAGGTATCGCCGCCGCGCAACCGTGGGGATCAAGAAGTCATCAAGGTTGTGGTCGGCACCGACGATCGACCGGGGCGACACGACGCTGCTCAGATCAAGATTCCGTCAAGCTCGCGAAGCTACATCTCGATCTGCAGCCCCAGCTCGACGACGCGGTTGGGTGGCAGGTTGAAGAACGCGGTCGGCGGACGCGCGTTGCGGGACAGGAACGAGAACAGCAGCTTCCGCCAGCGCGCGAGCCTCGAGGCCCCGGTGGTGAGCAGCGTCTGCCGGCCCAGGTAGTACGTGGTCGTCATCGGCTCCGCCTTGATCCCGCGGTCCGCGCACCGCGCCAGCAACTTCGGCACGTCGGTGTCCTGCATGAAGCCCACCTTGCAGACCACGCGATAGAAGCCGTGGCCGAGCTCGCGGACCTCGAGCGCCTTCTCCGACTTGACATACGGGACGTTGAGCGTGGATAGCGAGAACAGCACGACCTGTTGATGGAGCACCTGATTGTGCTTGAGGTGGTGCATCAGCACGTTGGGGATCCCGTTCGGTGTCGACGACATGAACACGGCCGTGCCGCGCACGCGAACCGGCATCTGGGTCGCCAGATCGTCGAGGAACAGCGTCTCCTCCATCTGCCCCGAGTCCATCAGGCGCGAGAGCTCGATGCGACCGCGCCACCACGTGGTCATCACGACGAACACGATCACGCCGATCGCGAGCGGAAACCAGCCACCGTCGAGGATCTTCGCGGCGTTCGCGGAGAAGAAGGCGAGATCGATCGCGAGGAACGGGATCAGAAATGCGAGGGCCTTGGGTTGCGAGTAGCCCCACCGCCGCCGGCACACCAGGTAGTAGAGATAGGTGGTGATACCCATCGTGCCGGTGACCGCGATGCCATACGCGGCGGCGAGGTTCGTGCTCGACCGGAACTGCAGCACCACCGCGAGCGTGCCGGCCATCAGCAACCAGTTCATCTCGGGGATGTAGATCTGCCCTTCCGCGGTCGCCGAGGTGTGGACCACCGTGACGCGCGGCCAGTAGCCGAGCTGCATGGCCTGGCGGGTGATCGAGAACACGCCGCTGATCAGCGCCTGCGAGGCGATCACCGCGGCGAACGTGGCGAGCACCAGCATCGGGATCAGGAAGCCGTCCGCGGTGGCGTAGAACGGGTTCTGCACGGTGCCGACGGGCTCGTGCAAGAGCACCGCGCCCTGACCGAAGTAGTTGAGCATCACGCCGGGGAGGGCGATCGTGAACCAGGCGATCCGGATCGGCCGCCGACCGAAGTGCCCCATGTCGGCGTACAGCGCCTCTCCACCGGTGACCACCAGGAACACGAGTCCGACGAGGAGGAAGCCGTGGACGCCGTGGTTCGCGAGGAACTCGACGCCATGGATCGGATTGATCGCGGCGAGCACGCCTGGCTCGATGAGCACCCACCGCAGGCCGAGCGCGCCGATCGCGAAGAACCAGACCAGCATCACGGGGCCGAACGCGACGCCGATCTTGCCGGTGCCGAACCGCTGGACGACGAACAAGCCGATCAAGATGCCAACCGTGATCGGTACGACGAGATAGGTCAGGGCGCTGCTCTGCTCGGAGAGACCCTCCATGGCGCCGAGCACGGAGATCGCAGGAGTGATCGCACCGTCTCCGAACAGCAAGCCCGTGCCGAACAGGCCGAGCAGGATCGGGACCGCGAGCATCAGCTTGGCGCCGGGCTTGCGTGCCTTCGGCTTCCCGTTGTCACCCTGGACCAGCGCCGCCAGCGCGAGGATGCCGCCTTCGCCCTTGTTGTCGGCGCGAAGCACGAACACCAGGTACTTGACGCAGATCACGAGCATCAACGCCCAGAACATCAGCGACAGCACGCCCAGCACGTTGTCGACGTTCGGTGGAACGGCGTGGGCCGAACCCTCGAGACCGTTCGGAAACATGCGCTTGCCTTCGGCGTTCTCGGGCGCCCACGCGAGACACTCCTTGATCGCGTAAAGCGGCGAGGTTCCGATGTCGCCGTAGACGACACCGAGCGCGCCGAGGGAGGCGAGCGCGAGCGCTTTTCCTCCGGCCGGGCCGTGGTGGTTGCTGGGGGCCGCTGGGGGTTCCGGGGGAACCGCCGGTGGCGCGGACTCCGCGTTGGTCGCGGCGACGGGCTCTGCCATAAGGCCACCACTCGGCGGCACCTTCACGGGTAACACCTGCTCGGCGCAGCGCAGCCTGTCGCGGAATCAAGATTGCGTAAAGACGGCCCTAACCTACGAGAATCAGGCGGGGGAATCTAAAGTTCGATCTGCAGGCCGAGCTCGACCACGCGGTTCGGCGGCAGGTTGAAGAAGCTGGTCGGCGACTGCGAGTTGTGGGCGAGGAACCGGAACAGCATCTTGCGCCACCGCGCCATCGGCGTCTTGCCCGTGGTCAGCAGGCTCTGGCGGCCCATGTAGTAGGTGGTGTCCATGTCGTCGACCGTCAGGCCCTGCTTCTCGCAGCGCTTGAGGATCTTGGGGACGTTGGGCTGCTGCATGAAGCCGACCCGCGCCATCACGCGGAAGAAGCCCTGCCCGAGATCCTTCACCTCGATCGACTTGTTGCCGATCGCGAACGGGATGTTCTCCGTGATCACCGACAGCAGCACCACCTGCTTGTGCAGCACCTTGTTGTGCTTGACGTGGTGGAGCAGCACGTTCGGCATGCCGCCCGTCGACGACGACATGAACACCGCGGCGCCCTGCACGCGATGCATGTGCTTGACGTCGGGATCGTCGAGGAACAGGTCGTCGGGGATCGTCCCGGTCTCCATCATCTTCGACAGCTCCATCCGGCCGCGCCACCAGGTGGTCATGATGATGAACATGCCGAGCCCGACGGTGAGCGGGAACCAGCCACCCGCGGCGATCTTGACGACGTTCGCCGAGAAGAACGCGCCGTCGATCACCACGAGAGGGATGTAGAGGCACAGCGCGGCGCCGAGCGACCAGCCCCAGTTGCGCTGGCAGACCAGGAAGATCAGGTACGACGTGATCATGAACAGGCCGGTGACGGCGATGCCGTACGCGGCCGCGAGGTTGGTCGACGACTTGAACGCGAGCACGAGCGCGACGCACGCGACCATGAACGCCCAGTTGATCTCCGGGATGTAGATCTGTCCCTCGTGCTTGCTCGAGGTGTGGACCACGGTCATGCGCGGCAGGTAGCCGAGCTGCACCGCCTGGTTGGTCAGCGAGAACGCGCCGGAGATCAACGCCTGCGACGCGATGATCGCCGCGAGCGTGGCGAGCACGATCATCGGGATCAGGAGCGGCCCCTCGGAGAGTCCGAAGAACGGGTTGTTCACCAGCCGGCCCTGCTCGAGGTAGAGCGCGCCCTGGCCGAAGTAGTTGAGCAGCAGGCCGGGGAACACGATGATCGACCAGGCGATCCGGATCGGCGTCTTGCCGAAGTGACCCATGTCCGCGTAGAGCGCCTCGCACCCGGTCACGCACAGCACGACGGAGCCGAGCAGGAAGAAGCCGTGGCGACCGTGGTGCAGCAGGAACTCGATGCCGTGCACCGGGTTGACGGCGGCGAGGATGGCCGGGTTCTCGAGCGTCTGGAGGAGGCCGAGGACGCCGAGCGCGAAGAACCACAGCATCATGATCCAGCCGAACACCGAGCCGATCTTGCCGGTGCCGTAACGCTGCACCCAGAACAGCCCGATGATGATGACGACGGCGATCGGGATCACGAGGTGCGTGAAGTCGGCGTTCTGCTCGGAGATGCCCTCGACCGCGGAGAGCACCGAGATCGCCGGCGTGATCAGGCCCTCGCCGTACAGCATGCCGGCGCCGAACAGCGCGAGCAGGATCGGGAAGCCGAGGCGGCGCGAGCTCTTCAGCTTCTGCTGGACCAGCGCCGCGAGGGCGAGCGTGCCGCCTTCGCCCTTGTTGTCGGCGCGGAGCACGACGGCGAGGTACTTGACGAACACGACGATGATCAACGACCAGAACACCAGCGAGACCACGCCGAGCACGCTGGCCGCCGTGGGATCGACGGCATGCACCGACGCCGGGAGGCCGTTGGCGAGCAGGCGTGCTCCGTCGGGGACGTTCGGGTCGACCGGCTTGACGCCGTACGACAGGCACTCCTTCATCGCGTAGAGCGGCGAGGTGCCGATGTCGCCGTAGACCACGCCGAGCGCGCCGAGCGAGAGCCACGCGAGCTGCTTCTTGTCGCGGGTCCCGTCGCCGTGGACGTGGCGGTGGCCCGTCGGCGCATGCCCAGTCGGATCGGCCTTGGCGGCTTCAGTCATCTCTTATCCACGCGGGGGAATCCCCAACTGCTGGGTATCACAGCGCGATCGGCGGATCATCACCGAGCGAGGTCAGACGCCCAGCGACGCGATAGCGCGACCTCGGCCTTGTATTCATCGAGCATTTGCAGCCGGTCGGACGGGGACCATCCGAGCCGGGCGCCGAGCAGATCGGCGACGCGCTCGGAGGCGGCGAGCCCCTGATCGCGCCCGACCAGCAGGAGCGGGACGCGGCGCGCGAGGACGTCCTCGACGGTGCGCGCCAGATCGTGATCGGCGGCGAACTCGATCTCGGCCCACACGTACGGCAGGTCGGCTTCGATCCGCTCGCCGAGGCGGCGGTCCGCCTGGATCATCGCGCCGATCATCAGCGCGCGCGTGCCGTAGACCCCGCACAGGTGGGTCGCGGTGTCGGCGTCGAGGCCGTGCTCGTCCATCAGCGCGCGGCCGATCGCGGCGACGCCCTCGAGATCGGGGGACACCAGGCCGGCGGCCCCGGGGAGCGGGCGATCCTTGGTGTTGATCTTCTCGACGGGGAGGGCGACATCCAGCTCGGCCGCGAGCTCGAGCGTCTTCTCGACGGCCTCGCGCGCCATCCGGCGATACGTCGTCAGCTTGCCGCCGGCGATGATCACGAGGCCGTCCTTGCGCGTGAAGATCTCGTGCTCGCGACTGATCTCGCTCTCGTCGACGTTGGGCGGCGCGGCGATCAGCGGGCGGAGCCCGGCCCACGTCGAGATCACGTCGGCGGGGGTCAAGTTCGCGCCGGGGAAGTAGCCGTTGCCCGAGTCGCACAGGTACTGGACGTCGGCGCCATCGGCGGCCACCTCGTCGGCGGTGCCCGTGAAGTCGGTGTCGGTGGTGCCGAGCACGGTGCGCTCGCGCCACGGGATCGCGAACATCACGCGGCCGTCGACCGGCGAGATCAACGTGATCGCACGCGCGAGCGGCAGGCGTTCGCGCGGCACCACGATGTGGACGCCCTTGGTGCGGCGGAGCATCGGACGCTCCATCGGGATCTCGAAGCGGCGGATCATCTCGTCGGTCCACGCGCCCGCGGCGAGGATGGTGACCTTCGCGTGGACGATCGTAGGCTCGCGCTGGGGATCGAGGCGATCCTTGATCGCGACGCCGATGATCCGACCGTCGGGGCCTCGCTCGAACCGCATGACCTCGGTGTACGTGCGGCAATCGGCGCCGAGCGACCGGGCATCCAGCGCGTTCTCGAGCGTCAGCCGCGCATCGTCGGTGGCGCAGTCGTAGTACTCGAGCACGCCACGCAGGCCGTCGGGCTTGAGCTGCGGCTCGATCTCGAGGCCGCGCTTGCGGCCGCGAAACGACTTGTGCATCCGCGGTGCGCGGAACAGCGCGAGCGAGTCGTAGATCCACAGGCCGACGTTCATCAGCTCGAACCCGGGCTTCGCGCCCTGGTAGATCGGGATCAGGAACGGCAACGGGCGAACCAGGTGCGGCGCGACCCGAGTCTGCACGCGGCGCTCGCTGACCGATTCGAACACCAGGCCGATCTCGCCGTGCTCGAGGTAGCGCAGGCCGCCGTGCACCAGCTTGCTGGACTTGCTCGACGTGCCCGAGGCGTAGTCGCCCTTCTCGAACAGCGCGACCTTGAGGCCGCGCAGCGAGGCGTCGCGGGCGATGCCGACGCCGGTGATGCCGCCACCGATGATGATCAGGTCGTACACGCTCACTTCTTACCTTTGATCAGCGCCACTGACTTGAGGTCGAAGTAGACCACCGCGCCGACCAGCTTCGCGAGCCCGCCGACGGTGGCCTTCGGTCCGAGGTGGATCGCGAGCGCCGGCTTCAGCACGGCGGGGGCTGGATCGGCAGGGTTTCCCGCGGCCGGCTGCTTCGCGATCACCGCCAGCAGCTTGGCCTTGTCGGCCTTGAGCTGCTCGATGATCGGATCGGGGTTGTCGTCGAGCTCGACGTGGATCGCGTCGGGGAGGGCGGTGGTGCGCAGCGCGACCGGCACGGAGCCGGCGAGCTGCCAGCCCGCGGGGCCGCCGTCGACCTGCACCGCGAGGCGCACGTCACCGGTCAACCAGCCGGTGGGCTTGGTCGGGCGAGGGCGTTCGCCGGTCAGGGCGAGCGCGTCGAGCAAGCGGAGCGCCGCCATCCCGTGCGGCGCGAAGATCGCGATGCTGGTCCCGGCGGTGATCGGCGTCCCGAGCTTCGCGATCTCGGCATCGAGATCCTTCGGCGTCTTGATCAGCGCGCCGGGGTAGGCCTCGCCCTTGCCGAGCGTGACCACGCCGTTCTTGGTCAGCTTCGCGCGCGACACCACCGCGAGCCGCAGCTCGGCCGGCGTCACCGTCAGCGCGAGCGGTCCGAGATCCGGCGCGGTGACCGGCGACTTCGCCAGCTCGTAGCCGTAGCCGCTGATCGAGATCACGGGCAGCGGGATCTCGAACGCGTCGAGCAGCGGCGCGAGCTCCGGCTTCTCGCCGACGGCACGCGCGATCCGATCCAGCGCGAACCACGGCGCCGACGCATAGCGGTTGTCGGGCACCGCGCTGACCTCCTCCTTGCATTGCTCGCCGAGGAAGCGCCACGGGCCGCGGGTGTCCGAGCCGCGAAACTTGTCGAGCGTGCCTAGGAAGCGCTGCTTCGCGTCGGAGTTGCAGTATGCCTTGCACGCGATCATCGCGTCCTCGACCTGCGTGCGGGTCGGGCCGCCCTCGGCGGGCAGCTTGGTCCAGTCGAGCAGCGGCTTCCATTCGCCGCACGGCTTGCACGCACCGAGCAGCAGCTGGATGCGGCGCATCGGCGCGGTCTTGGGGGCGGCCTCGAGCGCCTTCTTGCAGTGATCCCAGTCGGTCGGCGCGACCTCGACGACGCGCGAATCGATCGGCGGATGGACGAACCCGGCATCGGGCGTCGGGGGCGGAGGCGGCTCCGTCTTGTCGCGGCTCTGGCACGCGCACAGCGCGAGCAGCAGGGCGATGGGGATTCGCCTCG
>Ga0075163_10004916_pt1 | contig 17894 bp, 14 predicted proteins | sample JI1023141ADNA_FD_71478 | JGI IMG/M metagenome (GOLD analysis project Ga0075163, IMG submission 71478) | Wastewater effluent complex algal communities from Wisconsin, to seasonally profile nutrient transformation and Carbon sequestration -... | ecosystem: Engineered > WWTP > Effluent > Algae...
AGCGTGCGGATGTGCGAACCGTCGACGTCGGCGTCCGTCATGATGATGACGTGGTGGTAGCGGAGCTTCTCGCCGTTGAAGTTGTCTCCGCCGGTGACGCCGCAGCCGAGCGCGGTGATGAGCGTCCCGATCTCGGCGGACGAGATCATCTTCTCGAAGCGCGCGCGCTCGACGTTGAGGATCTTGCCGCGTAGCGGGAGGATCGCCTGGAAGCGACGGTCGCGGCCCTGCTTCGCGGAGCCGCCGGCGCTGTCGCCCTCGACGATGTAGATCTCGCTCTGCGTCGCGTCGCGCGACTGACAGTCCGCGAGCTTGCCCGGGAGAGTGCTCGCGTCGAGCGCGCCCTTGCGCTGCACCATCTCGCGCGCCTTGCGAGCGGCGTCGCGCGCGCGGGCCGAGAGCACCGCCTTGTCGACGATCTTGCGCGCGACCTGGGGGTTCTCCTCGAAGAACTGCGAGAGCCGCGCGTTCACGATGCTCTGGACGATGCCGGCGACCTCGCTCGAGACGAGCTTGTCCTTCGTCTGCGAGCCGAACGACGGATCCGGGTGCTTGATCGAGATGACGGCGGTGAGCCCCTCGCGGACGTCCTCGCCCGAGAGCGGCGTGCCCTTCATGTCCTTGAGCAGGTTCGCGTCGGTGCCGTACTGGTTCACGACGCGCGTGAGCGCGGTGCGGAAGCCGGTCAGGTGCGTGCCGCCGTCCTTGTTGTGGACGTTGTTCGTGTACGCGTAGATCGCCTCGTTGTACGAGTCGTTCCACTGCATCGCGATCTCGACCTCGATGCCGTCCTGCTTGTCCTTGAGCGCGACGACGTCCTCGTGGAGCGCCGACTTGCTCTCGTTGAGCTTCTGGACGAACTGCCGGATGCCGCCGTCGAAGCGGTGGTGGACCTTGCGGTCCGCGCGCTCGTCCTCGAGGTGGACGTCGAGGCCGGCGTTGAGGAACGCGAGCTCGCGCAGGCGGTTGTCGAGCGTGCCGAAGGTGAACTCGGTGATGGAGAAGATCGACGGATCCGGCTTGAAGGTGACCTTCGTGCCGGTCTCGTTCGAGACGCCGATCGCGGCGATCGGCGCCATCGGCACGCCGCGCTCGTAGCGCTGGTGCCAGACCTTGCCCTCGCGGCGGATCTCGAGGAGCAGGAACTCGCTGACCGCGTTCACCGCGCTGACGCCGACGCCGTGCAGACCGGCCGAGACCTTGTAGCTGTTGTTGTCGAACTTCCCGCCGGCGTGCAGGCGGGTCATGACGACCTCGGCCGCGCTCACGCCCTCGGTCTTGTGCATGCCGACCGGGATGCCGCGGCCGTGGTCGACCACCGTCACCGAGTTGTCCGGGTGGATCGAGATCTCGATGCTCGGGTTGTAGCCGGCGAGGTGTTCGTCGACCGCGTTGTCCACGACCTCCCACACGAGGTGGTGCAGACCGGTGCCGTCGTGCGGATCGCCGATGTACATGCCCGGACGCTTCCGGACGGCCTCGAGACCTTCGAGGACGGTGATCGAGCTCGAATCGTAGACGGCGGGATCGGGGGCTCCCGGCTCGGTCGCCGGGGTCGGGACAGTCTCGTCTTGGTCGGCCATTCGCACTCGGGAGAGGTGCATGAGGACCCTGGAAGACGTCCGAAGGATCGGATGCTCTCGGCCCTCGAAATCAGTGCGCGGAGAATAGCCCGGATCCCGCGCGCGAACAAGGGGGTTGTCGCCGGAGAAGCCTTTGGAATCATTGAGTTTTATCGCTGTGTCGGACCCGTTCTCCGGGCCGCCTCCGCGGGGTCGTCCGAACCCGCTCTCCGGAGCGATCACTGGGGAGGTCCGTGGGGCTCTCAGGACGACTTCTTCGCGAACGCGGGCGGGGTCGAATCGCTGGCCTCGCGGTCGAGGACGAGCCGGACCTGCGCCGCGAATTCGTCCGGCGTGAACGGCTTGCGGAGGAGCGACACGCCGTCCTCGAGGACGCCCCGCGGCGTGAGCACGTCCTCGGAGTGCCCAGAGACGAAGAGGCACCGGATCGGCCCCTGGCGCGACTCGACGAGCGCGCGGATCTCGGGGCCGGTCGCGTCGTCGAGCACGACGTCGCTGACGAGCAGGTCGAAGGGCGCGATCGCGCCGGTGAGCAGACCGCGGAGCTCTTCCGCGGACCCGGCGGCGCGCACCCGGAACCCGAGCTCGGACAGGAGTTCTTCCATCAGATGACGCACCACGGGATCGTCGTCGACGACGAGCACCCGCTCGCCGCCGTGCGATCCCACGAGCCGGAGCTTGCGGGGCGCGACCTCGGCGTCCGCGCGTTTCTCGCTCGCAGGAAGGCGGATCACGAATTTCGTGCCGAAGCCGCGCGCGCTCGCGACGTCGATCGTGCCGCCGTGCTGGCTCACGATTCCGTGGACGATCGAGAGGCCTAGGCCGGTGCCCTTGCCGCGCGCCTTCGTCGTGTAGAACGGCTCGAAGATCCGGCGCGCGACGTCGTCGTCCATGCCCACGCCGTTGTCGCGCACCTCGATCCGGACGGTGCCCGGGCCGGTGACGTTCCGCCCGGTGGACACGGAGATCGAGACCTCGCCGCCCTCCGGCATGGCGTCGCGCGCGTTCGCGACGAGGTTCATCATCACCTGCTCGAACTGCGCGCGATCGGCGACCACCGACGGCACGTCGGGATCGACGTGGGTGCGGAGCGAGGTGCCCTCCGGCAGGAGCCGGACGAGCAGCGGCGCGACCTCACGGAGCACCTCGCCGAGATCGATCGGCCGGACCTCGAGCACCTGCTTCCGGCCGAACGCGAGGAGCTGACGGGTGAGCGCCGCGGCCCGCTCCGTCGCCGACAGGACGTGCCCGAGATAGACCCGCTCCTTCGAGTCGGGCGCGGTGCGCCTGCGCGCGAGCTCCGCGTAGCCGAGCACGGGCGTGAGCATGTTGTTGAGGTCGTGCGCGACCCCGCCTGCGAGCTTGCCGACCGACTCGAGGCGCTCGGCGTGGGCGAGCCGCGTCCGGCTCTCGAGCAGCTCCTCGCGGGCGCGGGCGGCCTCGGCGATCTCTTCGGAGAGCGAGAAGCCCATCAGCAGGAGCACGCCGGTCCAGCCGTATTCGATCATGTAGACCGAGTGCCAGAGGCCGGCCGCGACGAGGGCGTCGTTGACGACCGCGAGGATGAAGAACGCCGAGCCGAGCGCGAACCATCGTGCCCGCTTCGTCGCGCCTCGGGCGTGCGCGCGGTAGGCCGCCTCGATCGCGATCGCGATGATCATCGGCACCGACAGGTTGATGACCAGCGCGAGCGGCCCGAGCACCCGCTCGAAGTAGATGACCTCGCCGGCGAGCGGCACCGTGATCCGCTTGATCGAGGGCTCCGTCGCGAGCATCCAATCGATCGGACCGAACAGCCCGGCCAGCGCCACGATCGGGAAGGTCCAGACGAGCCGACGGAGCACCGGCGCGATGCCCGTCTCGGTGTACGCCTCGATGAAGCGCACGAACGGCAGCACCGTCATGCCCATCGTGACGAGCTGGAGCCGCTGGAACGACGCGCCGGTGGCGAGATCGCGCGCCTCGTAGAGTCCGATCGAGACGACGTCGTAGATCGCGAGGAGGAACGCGGTGCCGGCGAACCAGAGGTCGCGATGTTTCGGCGTCGGTCGTCGGAGATCGACGATCAGGTGGTAGACGCCGACGTACAGGGCCATCCCGGCGAGCGCCGCCACAGGGAACGAGGTGGACAGCACGTCGCGGCCTCCGGGGGGTCCAGGCCCCAGCATACCCGGACGCGGGCGGATCGGCGATCGCCGGGCGCAGCTCCGGGACCCGGAAGAAGAACGCTCCGGCCGCGCCGTCCGCGCCGCGAGCCCCTAAGCTCGTCCGGGACGGGAGGCAGCCATGGATTTCACCTACGCATTGGGACTGTTCGCGGACCACGACGCGGAGTCGGCGGGAAACATCCTCAACCGGGTCTGGGCGAAGCTCGAACGCGACCCCGACATGCGCGCACGCATCGAGAAGGCCGAGGCGATCGAGGGGTCGAACGCCAAACGACTGCGGCGAGAGTTCCGCGCGGTGACGGGCAAGGATCTCTCGCCGACCTACCTCGCGAAGGCCCAGGGGACGGCGCTCGGCATCGTCGCCGCCGCGCTGCCCTCGACGTTCGTGCGTGCGCTCTTCGACTCCCGGCTGCTCGATCGCGTCGTCGAACTCTACTGGGGCACGAAGGCGACCTACGGCGACCCGCGAGGGCGCGAGCTCTTCCGCGCGATGATCACGACCCACCACGCGGAGTTCGACGTCTTCCGCGGCGGACGCGCGGACGCGACGAGCGCCACGAGCTGAGCCGGCGCGCGGCTCCGAGACGAAGATACGGAGTCGAAACGGGAGCGTCGCGCGACCGAGACGCGCCGATGGAACACGTTCCGTACTGCATCGGAGATCGAACTCGATCACGCCGATGCGTAGACCCACGACCCCAGAAGTGAGGTGGTTCCATGGGAAGCGCGAATCTCGTCCCCGTCTCCGTCGCCAGCCAGTCCCTCGGTCTCGACACGCGCCGCCTGCGCAACGAGGTCACCCGGTGCTTCCAGTCCGGGCTCATCGTCGAACCCCTGATGAGCCTCTTCGACCTCGGCTTCGTGCCGGTCGAGGTCGTCCGCGCGATCACGCGCGAGGTCACGCTCGAGAACGGCTGCGCTTCGGCTTCGCCGTGACCGGAGGCGCCGTCACCGACTTCGGAGGAGCTACGTCCCCGACCCGGCGCAGTTGCTCGAGCCGTTCGTGGATCGCGTTCGCGCGGAGCGTCCCCTTGAAGGTGTAGAGGCAGGCGGGCAGCTCGTCGGGGAGCACCTCTTCGCTCACGCGTAGGCGGCTCGGCACCGCGAAGACCATCGCGGGCATCCGGGGATCGGCCGCGAGCTCCACGCGCTTCCAGACGGCCGCACGGCTCCAATAGCCGAGGAGCTCGAGCAAGATGACCTCGCCCGTCTCGCGATGGACGAACGCGAGATCGGGCACGAGGATCTGGCCGCCGTCGAGCTCGACGAGCGTGTCCGCGGCGCCGACTGAATAGTCGTCGAACTGGGCGCCGAACTTGTCCACGAGCGTCTTGAGCTCCTCCGGGAAGCTCGGCTCGGCGCTCGCGCGCTCGGACATCCGGCCTTCGGCGTGGAAGTGCACCCGCTCCTTCGCCGCGCCCCACCTCACGACCGCGTCGAGCTCGTATCGGTCGCATTCGCGCAGGAGGGGGACGAGCATCGCGAGCTCGAAGCCGTAGCGCGTGGTCGACTCGAACAGGCTGTAGGGCCCGTCGATCGTGAGCCGGTACGCGCCGCCGGGGACCGAGACGACCGTGCAGAGGAGCCGCAGGAACTTCAGCCGTCGGAAGAGCGCACGGTAGGCCGAGGGCGCGCTGCAGCGGACCTCCACCACGATCCGCTCCGCGCGCAGCAGCACCGCTTGTTCGAGGCCGATCTCGTAGGCGCGCACGAGGCCCGTGCCCGTCATCGCCGGCGGCTCGAGCAGGCGCCGCTCGCCCTTGAGATCCGCGAAGAGCGTCTGCTCGATCGACTCCGGCGTCGTCTCGAGCGCGGCGGCGACCGCGCCGAGCACCGCGTCCCGATCGAAGCCGGTCGCGTCGAGGTTCGCCTTGCGCGCGATCGCGGCCCGCTCGAACACGCGGGCGCGAACGTCCGGCGGATCGAGCGCGACCGGCGCCTCCGTCTCGGTCGCGTCGAGCAGCAACTTCTCGAGCCCGAGGACGACCTTCTCGAGCCGATGGGGGCGTTCGAGGCCCGCGAAGGCCTCGCGCACCGCGTCGATCGGCTCACCGACCATCGCGTGGGCGAGCGTGATCATCTCGTCCGCGATGGCCACCGCGTCCCGGCGCGCATCGGCCTTCATCGCCGTGAGGTGGAGGGTGCCGTCGCGCACCGTCGCGCGGACCAGATCGGCCGTGAGCATCGTGCCCGTCTACTACCACGTCCGCGTGGGCGACGCGGGGCCGGGGACTAGCGCGCGGAGGCCGCGAGCCGGGCGAGCGCGGACACGGCGATCGGCGTGCCGGGGCCGTCGCCGAACCGCGAGCGCAGCTCCTGCAGCACGAGCCGCATGACCTTCGCGCGGACACCGAAGACGTCGGCGAGTCGCACGAGCTCGCCGTGGATCGCTTCGAGCTCGGTCTCCGCGAGCGGCACCCCGCGCGCGAGGTCCTGCGAGAGGCTCGAGAGCTTCATCTTGCGGAGGTTCCTCATGAAGATCGGCCGGGTGAGCGTGCCCGGAAGCATCGCGGAGCCGGCGAGCAGGAGCCAGCGCGGGGCGCCCGGGACCACGACCTCGGACGCGCCGGTCGCGCGGACGACGTCGACGCCCTCGGAGAGCATCGACGAGAGCAACGCCTGGAGCGCGGCCGGATCGTCGGGCGGAACTTCGCTCCACGCGGTCAGCGCCTGGAGCGAACCCGTGAGGTTCAGCACCATCTTGCAGAGCGCCGCGTCGCGCGCGCGATCCGAACGGACGATCGTCGTCGCGCGGCCGAGGATCGACGCCGCGGTGTCGGCGTCCTTCGTGGTGGCCGCGCCGAGCGGCGCGACGACGAGCGGCCCGCGGCTCTGGACGACGAAGTGCGCCGGCGCCTCGATGGTCCCGTTGAAGTGCACGAGCGCGAGCACCGGCCGCCGGAAGTGGGCGGGGAGGATACGCAGCACGTCGATGCCGTTCTGCGTGCCGGCGACGAGGAGCTCGCGGCCGTAGGTGCGCGCGACGAGCGAGAGCACCTCGTCGAGGGCCGGGGTCTTCACCGTGACCACGACCAGATCCGGCCGATCTCCCGAACGCAGGCTGCGGACGACGTCGACCCGCTCGGTCTTCCTCACGTTCGCGGCGTCTGCGGCCGACCAGGTGATCCCTTCGCGCTCGATCGCGTCCGCGGTCGCGCCGCGCGCATAGACCGAGACCGCGTGACCGCCCTCGACGAGCCATGCCGCGAGCGGCGCGCCGATCGCGCCCGCGCCGACCATCAGGACCTTCGCCATCGCGCACGAGGATGCACGGGATCGCGACGCTACGGAATCGGGATCATCCCGCGCGACGCCGCAGCTCGGCCGGCGAGGTCTCGAACCACCTCCGCGCGGCCTGCGAGAACGCGCTCGCGTCGGCGAAGCCGAGGCGGTCGCCGATCTCGGCGATGCTGCGCGAGGTGTGGCAGAGGTCGTAGAGCGCCTCGCGACGTTTGGCCTCGTCGAGGAGCTCGCGGAACGTGAGCCCCTCCGACGCGAGGTGACGCTGCAGGCTCCGTGCGCTCATGCCGAGGCCGCGCGCGACCGACTCGAGCGTCGAGAGCCGCAGCTCGCTCGCGATCGCGCGCTCGACGCGGGTGCGGATCGTCGGCGCGACCGCGGCGAGCTCCGCCTCCGCCTGTCGCTCCGCGATCCGCGAGAGCGGCTGCCCCGCCCCGAGCGTGCGCACGTCGACGAGCGCGCGGGGCATCGTGAACGCCTGCGTGGAGCCGCCGAACTCGGGCACGACGCCGAAGACGCGCACGTACTCCGACTGCGGGCCCTGGGGCGCGTGCCGGAAGCGGATCGCGGAGGGGACGAAGCGTGGATCGAGCAGCTGCCGCACGAGCCGGAGCGTGTAGACCATGTCGGATTCGAATGCGCTCGGGTCGTCGCAGAGCGCGGAGTCGAAGACGATCGACGCGACGTCGCCCGACTCCTCGAGCGCGAGCATCTTCCCGTCGTCGCTCACGAGCTGCCAGTAGCGCGCGGCGCGCTCCATCGCGTGACGCAGCGAGTCGGCCGTGAGCAGCAGGTGCTCGAGCGTCCCCCACCGTCCGACCGTCACCTGCTCGCCGACGTGGAGGCCGAGGAGCGGATCGCCGGTGAGCTGCTTGGCGGCGCGCCAGATCGCGTAGTGGAGCTCGGCCGGGACCCGCTCGTTCGGCGGTGCGAGCGCGGCGGACGAGACCCCGACCGAGGCGAGCAGCCGCGACTCCGAGACGCCCATCCGCGCGAGGGCCGCGACGAGGCTCTGCAGGTAAGGGATCGCGATCGTCGCCGTCGCTCGCTCGAACTCGCTCATCTGGCGTCCCTTCTATCGACTCTGGCGCGGGATCGACCGGCCGCGGCGGGCGCGCGACCTAGATTCGATCCGAGGAGAAGAGCATGGAACGCAATCGGGTCTGGGTCACCGGGGCGAACGGACACCTCGGCTACAACCTCACGAAGACGCTGGTCGAGCGGGGCTATCGGGTCCGCGCGTCGGTCCGCGACCTGCGCGACGCCGGCAAGACGCGGCCGCTCGAGTCGCTCGGCGTCGAGCTGGTCGAGGCCTCCCTCGAGGACCCGCGGGGCCTCGCCCGGGCGGCCGCGGGGATGGACGGCGTCTTCCACGTCGCGGCGGCCTTCGACACCGCTGCGGCGGATCCGGCGACGATGCTCGATCGACCGAACATCGACGGCACGCGGCATCTCCTCGAGGCCGCGGCCGACGCGAACGTCCGCAAGGTCGTGCTCACCTCGTCGATCGCCGCGGTCGGCACGACGCGGCGCGGAGAGGCTGCGCTCGACGAATCGAGCTGGAACGAGCGCGCGATCGAGCCCTATGCACGGAGCAAGCGCGAGGCCGAGCGGGTCGCCTGGTCGATCGCGAAGTCGCGGGGCCTGCGTCTCGTCACGATCCTCCCGGGGACGATGCTCGGGCCCGGACTACACAGGCACACACCGTCGACGAAGATCGTCGCGACCGCGCGCGCCGGGAAGCTCCCGATCGTGCCGCCGCTCGCGTTCTCGTACGTCGACGTCCGCGACGTCGCGTTCGCACACGTGCTCGCGTACGAATCCGAGCGCGCCGAAGGGCGCTACATCGCGAGCGATCGGACGCTCACGATCCGCGAGCTCCTCGTCGCGCTCCGCGCGGCGGATCCGGCGATCCGCGTGCCCGCGGTGACGCTCCCCGAGGCGCTGCTCTTCCTGCTTCCGATCGTCGACGCGCTCGAGCACGCGCTGCTCGGAAACGACCGCCAGATCACCCGCGACCTGATCGCGGAGTACGGACGCCGGGTGCAGAGCGTCTCGTCCGATCGACTGCGACGCGAGCTCGGATGGACGACTCGCCCGCTCGAGGAGACGCTCGTCGCGACGCTCGCATGGCTCGATCAGCATCCGGAGCTCGACGGGGGACGAGCGGAGCCGAAGCGGCTCGCGAAGAGCGCGGCCGCGGGATGAACGTGGGCGCACGACCGCCGACCCGGGTTTCGGAGGCCCTCGGGCGACGGAGCCCGATTCGATCCCGTTCCGTGGATATCATCGTGCCCGAGGAGATCCCCGTGCGCGCCGACTCTCGCCGTGTCTTCGCCGTGCTCGTCGTGCTCGCGACGCTGCACCTTTCGTCCCCTCGCGCGCATGCCGAAGAGGTCGCGATCGATCCGTCGATGAGTCAGGCGGAGGTCGACTCCGTCGTCCACGCGCTCGTCGCAGGCGACGTGCTCACGGTCGCGCTCGGCGACTATCCGGGGCGCGAGCTCGACCTTCGAACGACGGGCGGCGCCGGTCTGGTCGGTACGCAGGCGAGCCCGATCACGATCCGCGGCGAGCGCGGGCCGAGCGGGGAGCGCCCCCATCTGATCGCCGACACCGACGCGTTCCAGGAGGCGGTCCGGATCCGCACCGGCTGCGCCTTCATCGTGCTCGAAGGGCTCCACCTCTCGGCGGTCGGCGCGGACGTCCAAGCGGGCATCTACTTCGACGACGGAGTCCACGACATCACGATCCGCGACTCCGAGATCTCGGACGTCACCGGCATCGGCATCCAGATCCAGACGAGGGACGACGTCCACCACGTCGTCGTCGTCGACACGGAGATCCATCACACCGGCACGAACACGTCCTCGGGGTCGAACGGCGGCCAGGCCTTCACCGCAGGCGGATTCACGTCCGACGGAGCGACGACCGGGGTCCACCACCTCGTGCTCCGACACAACCTCGTCCACGACACCCGCGGACAGGAGGGCGACTGCGCGAAGTTCATGTACGGCGTCTACGCGAGCGTCATGGAGGACAACGTCTTCTACGACTGCCCGCGCGGCGTCGCGCAGGACGAGAACTACGGCATCACGTCGTACGGGAGCGGCGTCGGGCACTTCACCGACGCGGCCGACGACAACGTCCTCCGGCGCAACCTGCTGTTCCGCACCGAGGGCACCGGCGCGAACGAGACGAACGTCGCGATCTACGCGGGGCCCGGCACCGTCGTGGAGAACAACCTCGTCGTCGACGCGGACATAGGGATCGCCGCGCGGCTCGAAGACGAGGCGAACGTGATGCGGAACCTCCGCGTCGTGAACAACACCGTGTACGGGACGAGCGACCACGCCTTCTCGATCCGCGGCTGCGCAGGCGCCGACGCGTCGGTCGTCGTCGCGAACAACGTCTTCGCCGCGGTACGCCCGGGCGCCTTCGGCTACCGCATGCCCGATCCGCTCGGCGCGATGCGTGCCGAGCAGAACCACGTCCAGGGCGAGGACTACGGCGAGGCGAGCGCGCCGGTCGTGATCGCGATCTCTGCGCCCCTCGACGCCCTCTTCGCGAGCCCCGGCTCGATCGGCGCGGACACGGACTTCATGCCCCTGCCCGGCTCCGCGCTCGTCGACACCGGGGCATCGATGCTCGCGGCGAGCGACGACTTCGACGTCACCGCGCGGCCTTCGGGCGCGGGTCCCGACGTCGGGGCCTACGAGCTCCGCGCGGACCTCGCGTCGCACGCGGCGATCGGCCCCGCGTTCAAGGGGACGAGCGGGACGGACATCGACTACTCGCCGCGCGGGGGCTCGTCGGGATGCGGCTGCGCGGTAGGCGGCGCTGGCGAGATGCCGGGCGCGCACGCGACCCTCGTCGCCCTCGCGGCGGTCGTCATCGTCGTGGCCCGCATGCGGCGGCGCCCGATCTAGCTCCGAAGCGCTCTCCGATCTGGCTGCGGAGCGTGCCCGACCCCAGGCTCCGCGCCATGTCCGTACGCCAAGCCGTCCTCGTCGACACCGTCCGCACTCCGATCGGCCGAGGCCACGCCGAGAAGGGCGCGCTACGCGCCATTCCTCCCGTCGAGCTGCTCCGCCACGTGATCGACGCGCTGCTCGCGCGGACCGGGCTCTCGCAGGCGAAGGTCGACGAGCTGATCACCGGCTGCGTCACGCTCCGCGGTGAACAAGGCAACAACGTCTCTCGGCTCGCTGGGCTCCTCTCGGGGCTGCCGGTCACCACGAACGCGTTCACCGTCCAGCGCGCCTGCGGTTCGTCGCAAGAGGCGGTCCACCTGGCTTCGTTGAAGGTCCTCGCGGGCGACGCCGACTACGTGATCGCGGGCGGCGTCGAGAGCATGGGCCGCGTCCCGATGTTCTCGGACATCGGCGGCCACACCGTCGTGAACGAAGCGCTGAAGGCGAAGTACGAGATCATCCACCAGGGAGAATCGGCAGAGCGCCTCGCCGAGATCCACGGGCTCACGCAGCACGAGCTCGACGCGTTCTCGGTCGAGTCGCACCGCCGCGCGTGGGCCGCGCAGAGCGAGGGCTGGTTCCGATCGCAGATCGCGCCGATCGACGGGCTCGACGCGAGCGGCGCGTCGGTGACGGTCGCGCTCGACGAGGCGATCCGCGCCAGCCTCGACCTCGCCAAGATGGCGACGCTCCCTCGCCCGTTCCGCCCCGAGACCGGGAAGATCACGGCCGGCAACGCGTCCACGATCGCCGACGGCGCCGGCGCGGTGCTCGTCGCCGATCGCGCGACGGCCGAGCGCGACGGGTTCCGCCCACGCGCGCGGATCGTCGCGCGCGCCTGCGCCGCGGGCGACCCGACGCTCGCGCTGATGGAGGTCGTGCCCGCAGCGCGCGCGGCCGTCGCGAAGGCGGGGCTCTCGCTCGACGACATCGACCTGTTCGAGGTGAACGAGGCCTTCGCGCCGGTGCCCGTGCTCTTCATGAAGCAGCTCGGCGTCCCGCACGAGAAGCTCAACGTGAACGGCGGCGCGATCGCACACGGGCATCCGCTCGGCGCGACCGGCGTGATCCTGATGGGCAAGCTCGTGTCCGAGCTCGAGCGCCGGGGCGCCCGCTACGGCCTGCAGACGATGTGCATCGCGCAGGGCATGGCGACGGCCACGATCATCGAGCGGCTCTGACGCACGGGCGAAGCGCTCGTCGTACGCACGGGTGACCGCGTCGGTCTGGCCCAGAACGCGCTTGGTCGATCGAGCGAGCCTCGGTCGAATCCGACGGACGGCATCGCCGAGGACGGGAGCGACCGATGGAGCGACGCGATCACCGATGGGTCTCTGCGATCGCGCTCGCGATCGGTCTGGTCGCGTGCAGGAGGGAACCACCTCCCGACCAGAATCCGGGAAGCGTCGTGCTCCGGGGCCGAGTCACGGGGAAGGCCGCGTCGATCCCCGGCGCCGCGATCTCGCCGCTCGGCCCCGATCAGGCGGTGAAGATCATCGTCACGAGCGGCGACCACTACGAGGTCCACGACGTCGTCGCAGGCGCCTTCGAGTTCCCGGTCGGGACCGACCGACCGGCGGGTCTGGTGCTCGTCGGCCCGATGGACGACTACCTCGGATTCGTCGCGGTGCGTGGCTCGATCCCGGGCGTGCCGGTCCACGCGCTCGACGAAGGGGTCACGAGCCTCGACCTCGGCACACTCGTCGCGAGCGGCGCGGTGGTCGCGCCCGGCGTCGATCCGATCGGCCACGGGATCACGCTCGACGACGCCGAGATCGCGGCGCTCTCGGAGCTCGGCGTACTCGCGCGATCGTTTCTCGCCGATCCGGACGTCGACGGCGACGGGGTGATCGATCTCCTACAGGGACGCGAGTTCCGGACGCAGGTCGCCGTGTTCCGGACGAGCCGTTTCGTCGGCCTGGTGGGTCAGCCCGTCGGACCGGTCAGCGGATGGTCGCTCGGCGTGAACGTCGCGGAAGCGGGCGTCACCTCGTATCCGCAGACGGCGACCGTGACGGGTCCGGCCGGATCGGGAGTCGACGGCCAGATCGTCCAGGGGCGGATGGGCGGATCCCAGAACGTCCTCTACGGCGTTCCCCTGCCGATCCCGGACGTCCAACCGGCGCCCGGGCTATGGACGATGACGTTCGGCGCGCGCTCGCTCGCATTCGAGATCGTCGACATGTCGAACCTCGTCGCTCTCTCTCCCTCGCTCGAACCGACGGTCGTGCTCAACCCCGACCAGACGATCCAGCGCGTCGACTGGATCTGGCGCATGGCGGACGGCACGGTGTCGACCTCCGGATCGACGCTCGCCTCGAACGTGATGGTGCAGATCCGAGCCATCTCGCCGGCCGTCCCGTGCGCCGCGTCGAACGTGAGCACGCTCTCGGACGGAATCGTCTACGGCATGACGACGGCGGCCGACGTGACGTCGCATCCACTGGCTTGCCAGGACATCCCGTGGAGTGCCGTGCAGTCGATCGAGCTGTCGTACACCGACGTGTTCGGCGGGATGCACGGCTTCGGCTTCGGAGGGCCCTGACGGCGGTCACGGACGACGTCGATCGCAGCGCGAAGGTTCGGAACCCGATCACGGTCGTCCACGCCGTCGGGTGAGTCGCGAGCGACCGTACGCGACGTCCGCGCGCAAGGCCTGCACGCCGCCCGGGCGCACTCTGCGCTCGAGACGGTGGCGCCCGCGGGATCTCGGCGGTGATCGGCATCGTTCCGGCGAACCGGGCGCCGTCGTATCGTGCGCCGATGGGGCCCGCTTCCGATCGAGCCGCGCGCATCGGCGTGGGCGTCATCCTCCTCGGCGTGCTCGCCTGGCTCACCCTCGCCGTCGCGAGCGCGGTCGTCCCGTCTCCGGCGCGCGAGACGCGATTCGTGGAGGCTCGCGGCCGGCTCGTTCTCGATCGCGTCTACTGCCACGGCATGGTCGCGATCGATCGGGACCTGGTCTGGTCCGTGTGTCAGCGCGACGGTGCTCGGAGCCGCAACTACCTCGCCCGCTTCGACGCGCATGCGGGGACGACCACGCTCCTCGGACCGATTCGCACGGACGCGAGCGGTCTCGGCGGAGGCGTCGTGGGTCCGGACGGAGAACGCATCTTCCTCGTGGGAAACCTCCTCCTCGACGTGCGTGGGGACGCGGTCCGCACGCTCGGCGACACCCACTCGACCCTCGGGCTCGCGCGGGCCGGAAACGGCGTCGAGGTGGTCGACCGATTCGGGTCCGACCTACGCGTGACGCGGTACGAGAACGGCCACGTCGCGGCGAGGCGTCCTTGGCCGCGCGCCGTGCCTGCGAGCGCCGAACACCACGCCCAGGCCGAAGCCGCCTACTTCGACGGAGCTTCGTGGCACGTGCTCGTGGCGGACCATCCGAGGGTCGCTCGAATGCTTCCGCTCTCGGTCGGCGTGCGCGACCAGACGGAACGTGGCGCGACGCGTCTCCTCGGCGTCGTTCGATTGAGCGCCGAGACCGCGACGCGCGGGGACGACGGATCGGTCTCGGTCGTGCCTGGATGGCTGCTCGCCGGCACGATCGTGTCGGGCAGCTCGATCGCGAAGGAGTACGTCCGCTTCGACGGATCGCGGTTCGAGCGGATTCGGTTCGCAGGCGATCCGTTCGTCGAGGTCGCCGCGACGGTGCTGGGCGTCGAACCGCATGCGCGCGCGCTGATCACGGAGATCGCGCAGCGACGCTTCGTCGTCACCGGTGAGACCACGACGCGCGTCGAGCGCCGCCTCGTCCGGAGTCGATTCGACGCGCTCCGCGCCGCCGGGCGCGACGGGCCTCCGCTCGTCGCATCGTTCTGGATGGATCCGGGCTTCCGACTCATCCCCCGCGAGCGAGGCGGCTACCTGCTGCTCGGCGCGCTCGGGGGCGGCTACGTCACGGTCGGGCGTGACCTCGCTCGCGACGACGCGCTCTCGTTCGCCGAGCGCCTCGCGCGCCTCTTCGTCGAAGATCGCGCGAAACACAACTCGGACTTCTTCCACGGCGCCTCGGTCCTTCGCGTCGCGACCGTACCCTGGTCGCTCGCGGGCCCGCTCGTCGGCGCGCTCGTCCTCGGGCTTCGTCGCCGTCGTGCGCGTGCAGCGAGTGCGCTCGGCGCGACGTGGATCGCGTTCGCCCTCCTCGGCGCTTGGCACTTCGCGTACGTACTCCGCTACTTCTGGTGACACGCGCCTCGCCCGGAAACTCGCCGCCACGCCGCGCGGAGACGTGGGGGAGCGACGAGCGCTCGGACGCGAGCACGTCGTAGCCGTGGCCGCGGGGTCGGTCGTTCCGATACGCTTCGACCCTCTCTTGCCTTCGGTGCCGACATGCTTCGCCTCTGGACCGCCGGCCTGGTCGCCGGCCTCGTCGTCCTCTCCCCGACGGTTCGCGTCTCGGCCTGCGGCGGGTCTCCACCCTGCGACACGCCGACCGCGCATCCGCCGACGAGCACGCTGCCCGCGAACGTCGGCGGCGTTCGCCTCGATGACGGGATCTACTGGAGCGAGACGTCTCGGTCACGCCGTCGCTACGTCTGACGCCGGTGGGCGAGGCGACGTTCGACGTCAGCTTCACGGAGTTCGACCGATCGCTCGAGCGATCCCCGCGGGCACAGCTGCGATTCGACGAGACGCTCCCGGTCGGCGCGACCCTCGCCTTCGACGCGACGACCACCGGCTCGTTCGGCCAGGGAATCAGCGCGCGCTCATGGGGGCCGTCGTCGAATCGGACGCGGTCGAGATCGACCTCCGATGCGAATCGCCATGGCGCGTTGGCGGTTGCAGCGTGACCGCGGATACGACGCTCGGCCCGCCGTCGTTCGTGATCCTGCTCGTCGTGGCGGGACGCGCGTTCGCGCGGCGTCGCGTCCGAGAGACGCGACCGACGTGATCCGCGCGCTTGGACAAGGTCGCGACGACGCGAACGCGGGCTCTCGGGCGCCGCGCGCCCTATCCTTCCGAAGGACACGAGCGATCGGCGCTGACGGGACCGTCCCGCACCACGGTCGTCACGCGAGAGGACCCCGTGCACGACCTCCGACTCGCCCTCGCCACCCCCGCCGACGCCCCGCTCCTCGAGCCGATGCTGATCGACTTCAAGAGCAACGATCCGGTCCCCCGCACCGAACGCGAGCTCGTCGCCTTCCGATCGTTGCTCGAAGACCGCACCGCCGGGGACGTCTTCCGCATCGAGGCGGGCGACCGGACGATCGGCTACGCGATCCTCTGCTGGGGCTACAGCGTGGAGTACGGCGGCCGCAACGCGTTCCTCGACGAGTTCTACGTCGTGCCCGAGCTCCGCGGCCGCGGCCTCGGTCTCCACGTCCTCGGCTTGCTCGACGACGAGGCCCGCCAGCGCGGCCTCGTCGCGCTCCACCTCGAGGTGCTCGCTCATGAGGCGCGCAACAGTCGCCTCTATGCGCGCGCGGGCTTCACCGACCGCGGCAGCCGGCTGATGACGCGCCGGCTCGGCTGAGCGTTCGTCGCGTCCGCGCGGATTCAACCGAGCGGCTTCGCCAGGTAGATCGCGCTCTCACCAGGCATGTACGAGCCGTAGTGGAGGGCGTCCGCGCCGCAGAGCCCGTAGCCGAGGTGCTCGTACGTGCGGACGCCCGGCACGTTCACGTTCGAGGTCTCGAGCCAGACGTGCGACGCGCCGACCTCGCGGCCGTGCTCCTCGACGCGCGCGAGGAGCGCGCGGCCGAGACCCCGTCCGCGAGCCGCGCGGTCCACGTAGAGGAACCAGAGCACGAGACGCTCGTGCCACGGCTCGAACTGGACCGTCGCGAAGCCCGAAACCGCCTCGTCTCCGGCCACCCATCCACGCTCCCACCTCCGCCACGGCGCGAAGACCTCGCCGATCTCGTAGCGCGTCGTCCGGACGTCACCGAGAGCCCGCTCGACGAGCTCGATCGCCCGCGGCGCACGGACCACGTCGAAGATCACGTCGGTCTCGAAGCCGGTGTCGATGGCCTCGATCGCCGCGCGATCGTGGATGAGGTCGAGCTCCCGCACGGAATCCGTCATGGGCGCAGCGTAGCGCTCACCAGCAGGACCTCGTGGTGATACGTCGACTCAAAGATGTTTTTTCCGTCATGACTTTGATGGTTGAACCAGATTCAAACGAATTGTATCTCTGGATTTGTCGGCGCGAAGTTCCGATCTTCGTCCGAGTTCCTTCCGCCGCATCGACTCGCGAACATCCTCGTGCTCACGGACGACGACGTCGATCCGCAGAACAAGATCTCGCTCTCCGCGGCCCAACCCCCGGACGAGCACGGCGCGATCCCGCGCATCTCGGCCACGTCTCCCGCGTTCACGGCGCGGACCCGCGCCAACTGGGAGTTCCTGACCACGAAGGCCGTCGCGATCCTGCGCGCGGCCGGCGCGACGAAGGTCGTCCGCGCGGCGGCGCCGCCCTCGCTCATCCATATCCACTCGTCCATGCGGATGGGCAGCGATCCGGCGACCTCGGTCGTCGACCCGAACGGCGAGGCGCACGCGGTGAAGCGGCTCTTCATCGCCGACAACTCGATGCTCTCGAACGCGCTCGGAGGACCGAACCCCACGCTCACGACGCAGGCCGTCGCGACGCGGACGGCGGAGCGCATCGTCGAGCGCTACTTCCGCGGTCGGGCGTGGGTCGACTGCCAGACCCCCGTGAGCTCGATCGACGATCGCGTCACCCGCGCCTGCGTGCGGCGCGGGCTCTGAGTCATCCGCCCGAGGGCAGCGGACGCCCCCACCGTCCGCGGCCCGCGCGGTCCGATCGCGACCGTGGCTCACGACGGTCCGCTGAAGTGACCAACGGCCACGCGCCCCACGTCCCAGCCGATCGGCGCAGGCCCGCTGAGGTCAGGACGACGACTGCCACAGTCCGAACGCCGCGCCCTGCGGGTCGTCGCAGACCGCGATTCGGGCGC
>Ga0075163_10004917_pt1 | contig 17893 bp, 10 predicted proteins | sample JI1023141ADNA_FD_71478 | JGI IMG/M metagenome (GOLD analysis project Ga0075163, IMG submission 71478) | Wastewater effluent complex algal communities from Wisconsin, to seasonally profile nutrient transformation and Carbon sequestration -... | ecosystem: Engineered > WWTP > Effluent > Algae...
TCCTTGGCACGGTACATCGCCATGTCGGCCTGCTTGATCAGGCCGTCGAGGTCGACGCTGCCACCGGCATAGACCGTGATGCCCAGGCTGCCGGAGATGAACAGCTCGTGCTCGCCGACGATGAACGGGCGACCGAGGGCCGCCAGGATGCGCTCGGCCACGCCTTTGACGTCGGCACTGCCCGAAAGCCCCTGAACCAGGAAGGTGAACTCGTCGCCGCCGAGCCGGAAGATGCCCTCGTCGGCCATCTCTTCGCGCGGGCGGGCCAGCAGGTCAGTCGCACGGATCGAGCCCGCCAGCACCTCGGCCACCGCGACCAGCAGGCGGTCGCCCACATCGTGGCCCAGGCTGTCGTTGATGTTCTTGAAGCGGTCGAGGTCGAGGAACATCAGCGCAAAGGGCCGACCAGTGCGCTGCGAACGCTCGACCGCCTGATGCAGGCGGTCGCGGAACAGCGTGCGGTTGGGCAGCCCGGTCAGGCCGTCGTAGTTGGCCATGCGCGACAGCCGGGCCTCGTTCTGCACCCGCTCGGTCAGCTCGCGGGTGTGCGCATCGCGCAAGCGCAGCCCGAGCTCGTCGATCGCCTGCCGCTGCTGCTGCAGCGACTCCGCCGTGCCGTTCAGCACCGCCATCAACTCCCCCAGTTCGCCTCGGGGATAGGGCTGCGCAATGCGCGCGCCCTGATTCCCCGCGCCGAGTTCCCGCACCATCGAGATGATGCGGCCGACCTGGCGCCGGATGCCGGTCTCGGCCAGCCAGCCGACTCCGACAAACAGCAGCAGTGCCGCACCCCCCAGCACCACCATGCCCTGGCGCAGCCGCAACTGCGACTCGGCCACCAGCGTCTGCCGCGGTTGGCCGAGCAACAGGTGCAGCCCCGCCGCGCGCAAGGTCGGCGAGTCGGCAGACGTCCAGACCTGCCGCTGGCCACCGTCGAGCGTGACTTCGCCCGTGCCGCCACCCTCCAGACGCCTTGCCAGCGTGAACACCGCCGAGTCGGCAATCGAACTGCCGGCCTGGGGCCCGCCGTCGGGCCGTCCGACCCAGGCCATCACGGTGCCCTTGGCATCCACCAGCAGCAGCTCCGGCACGGCCAACGGCAGCTGCCGATGGGCTTCCTGGGCGAACTTCTGCAGGTTCAGCGAGGCCACCAGCATGAAGCGCAGCAGGCCGGTGTCGCTGCGCGCCGGGTACACCACCTGCAACACGGCAGTGCCGGTCAGGCGGCCGACGACCGGCTCGAGGATCAGGCCGCTGTCGCCAGTGACGATGCGTTTGAAGTAGCTGCGATCGCGCAGGTCGAGCGAGCGCCCGCTCCGCAGCGAGTCGCAATGCAGCTGACCGTCCGGGCCGACGGTCAGGATGCCGGTGTACTGGGGATAGGCCTCGCGCACCGCTGACAGGAAGGCCGAGCAGGCCGCGCGGTCGGGGCTGTCGAGCGTGCGCGAGTGGGCCAGGCCGTAGTGCAGCTGGGCCGTGCCCTGCACCCGGTGTTCGAGGTCGGCCGCGACGTTGTCGGCCACCATCGTCAGCCGCTTGACGGCATCCGCGATCTTGGTTTCGCTCTCGACGCTGAAGCGCCAGCCGAGCAGCAGCGCCGGCAGCAAGGTGGCCAGCATCACCAGCCCGAGCAGTTTGGCGCGCAGGCTCATCGCCGAGTCACCGGACGAGCCACGCAGGCTCGGCGGCCGGTGGCAGCCATTCCGAAAGGCGCGGGAGTCCGAAATGCATCGTGTTGCGCCGCTGCCATCACCCTCCCCTACCTCGTGGACGTGCCCTCGAGCTCACAACCGTGGAGCCTGAGCTTCAACGTCGCCGACCGAGATTCTGCAAGGTCTTCGGCGCTCGCGGCCGCGACCTGAGGGGTCGAGGCCCGCCATTCGGCGGGCCTGCGGGACTTACTCCCGGTCTGCCGGCGCGCCGAGCGGCAGGATCGGCCCGCCGAGCTCCTGCGCCTGGGCCTTCGGCACCGGCTTGCGCTGGCGCACCAGGTAGCTGTAGAGCACCGGCACGACGATCAGCGTCAGCAGCGTCGAGGTGATCACGCCACCGATGATGGCGCGGCCCATCGGTGCCTGGATCTCGCCGCCGTCGTTGAAGGCCAGCGCCAAGGGCAGCATGCCGAAGACCATCGCGGCCGTGGTCATGATGATCGGGCGCATGCGGATCAACCCGGCCTGCAGCAACGCATCGGCCACCGTCGCGCCGGCCTTGCGCGCCTGGTTGGCGAAGTCCACCAGCAGGATCGCGTTCTTCGTCACCAGGCCCATCAGCATGACCAGGCCGATCATCGAGAACACGTTCAGCGTGCTGCGCCAGAGCAGCAGCGCAATCATCACGCCGATCAATGCCAGCGGCAGGCTGGCCATGATCGCGATCGGCTGGATGAAGCTGCCGAACTGGCTGGCCAGCACGATGTAGATGAAGATCACCGCCAGCGCCATGGCCGCCAGCAGGCCGCCGAAAGCCTCGGCCTGCTGCTGCATCTGGCCACCGACGTCGAAACTGTACCCCGGTGGCAGGTGGGTGTCCTTGATCAGCTTCTGCACGTCGTCACCGACTTCGCCCGCGCTGCGGTCCTTGACCCCGGCGAACACGGCCTCGCGGCGCTGCAGGTTCTGTCGCCGGATGATCTCCGGGTTGAACACCGAGCTGATGGTGGCCACGCTGTCCAGCGACACCGGCGTGCCGTCCTTGGCAAAGGCCACCGGCAGGCCGCGCAGCTGTTCCAGCCGCTCACGCTGGGTCTCGTTCAGGCGCAGCACCACGTCGACCTGGTCACCATCGGGTGTGGTCCAGTAGGTGGCCGTCTCGCCGTTCACGTAGGCCCTGAGCGACGAGGCCAGCTGCGGCGCCGTGAGCCCCAGCTCGCGCACTGCCTCCGGCTTGAGCTTGACCGCGTAGGCCGGCAGACCGGGCTTGACCGACGACTCGACATCGACCGCTCCCGGGATCTTCTTGACCTTCTCGGCGAACTCGTTGGCCACCTTGGCCAGGCCATCGGCGTCGCTGCCGAGGATGGCCACGTAGATCGGCCGGTCAAAACCCACCGACGCGCTGGTGCCGGGGATCTTGGCGATCGCGTCGCGGATGCCGTCCTCGACCTGCTTCTGGCTGCGCTGGCGTTCGCTGCGCGGCTTGAGCACGATGTTCAGCCAAGCCTGGTTGCGCTGGCCGGCGCCGCCGACCCAGGTCGACACCGTCTCTACCTCCGGCACCGCCAGCACCACTTCCTCGACCTGCTGCACCTTGCTGTCGGCGCGCTCCAGGCTCGAGCCCACCGGCATCGTCAGCTGCAGCTGGGTGAAGCTCTGGTCGGTCTGCGGCACGAACTCGCTGCCCACCAGCGGGGCCAGGCCAAGGGCCACGACGAAGCTGCCGGCGCCGATCGCCAGCACCACGCCACGCGGCGTGAGCGTGGCCCAGCGCAGGCGGCGTCGGCTGGACTTGTCGCGCGTGCCATCGGCCGCGAAGCCTCGGCCATAAGCGGGCAAGGGCGGGAAGAACATGCGGTAGCGCCGGCCGCTGAAAGCCCAGCGGATCAGGCGTTCGTAGACCCCATGCATCCAGTCCAGCGAGTTGTCGGTGGCCCGGATCGCATGGCCGATGACCGGCAGCTTCTTCAGGTGCGTCGACGGAGGGTCCTTCCAGATGCTCGACAGCATCGGGTCGAGCGTGAAGCTGACGAACAGGCTGACCAGGACCGCCACGACGACCGTGATGCCGAACGGGTAGAAGAACTTGCCGATGATGCCGCCCATGAAGGCCACCGGCACGAACACCGCGCACAGCGCGAAGGTGGTGGCCATCACCGCCAGACCGATCTCGTCGGTGCCTTCGCGGGCCGCAGTGAAGTGGTCCTTGCCCATCGCCACGTGGCGCACGATGTTCTCGCGCACGACGATGGCGTCGTCGATCAGCAGGCCGATGCACAGGCTCAGCGCCATCATCGTCATGAAGTTCAGCGTGAAGCCGAAGGCGTAGACGGCGATGAAGCTGGAGATCACCGCGATCGGCAGCGTCAGCCCGGTGATGATGGTGCTGCGCCAGGAGTGCAGGAACAGGAACACGATGACCACGGTCAGCAGCGCGCCTTCGATCAGCGTGTGCATCAGGCCGTCGAGCGAACCCTTGACCCAGTCGCTGTCGGCGCGGATGAGCTTGAGTTCGACATCGGGCGGCAGGTTCTTGCGCAGTTCGTCCATGGCCTTCTTCACGGCCTCGCCGACGACCACGATGTTGGCATCCTGCTGCTTGAACACGTTGAAGTTGATCGCACGCTGGCCGTTGATGCGGGCCATCGAGTCGGGCTCCTTCTCACGCTCGACGAGGGTCCCGAGGTCAGCCAGCGTCAGCGACAGGCTGCCGCGCCGAGCAACCACCAGGCTCTCGAACTGCTTGGGGTCGCGCACCCGGCCTTCGACCCGCAACAGCGCGTCCTGCACCGGGTTGCTGAGCAGCCCTACCGGCTGGTCGGCATTGGCCTCGCGCAGCGCCGTGGAGATCTCCGCCGGCGTGATGTTGTAGGCGCGCAGGCGCTGCGGGTCGAGGTCGATGCGGACTTCGCGAACCGTCAGGCCGCTGATCTCGACACGCGCCACGCCTTCGACGCGCTGGACCCGCTTGCCGACAACCTGGTCGCCCAGGATCGACAGTTCGCGGGCGCTGCGGCCCTTGCTCATCAGCGCGAAGTTGACCACCGGCTGGCTGTTGTCGTTGTTCCAGCGCGCGATGGTCGGCGCCTTGGCGTCCTTCGGGAATCCGCTCTGCACCGCCGAGACACGATCACGCACCTCCTGCATCGCACGGCCCATGTCCGCGTTGAGGCCGAACTCGATGCTCGCCTGCGCCCGGCCTTCCAGGCTGCGCGACGTGATGCGCTTGACGCCTGCCACGCTGTTGACGGCCTCTTCCAGCGGCTTGGTGATCTCGCGCTCCACGGCCTCGGGGCTGGCGCCGGGATAGGCCACCTCGATCCAGGCGCCAGGAAAGGTGATGTCGGGCATCTGCTCGACACCGAGCTTGGCCAGCGAGAACAGGCCAAGCACGCACAGGGCCACCATCACCATGGTGGCGAAGACCGGGTTCTTGATCGAGATGCGGGTGATCCACATGATGCAACGCCCTCGCCTACTTCAACGTCGACGGTGTCGATGCCGACGCCGAGGCCACCGCCGCCGACCGGGCCGCCATCACCGAGGCCTTTGCGCCTTCGCGCAGGTTGTCGAAGCGCGCGGCCAGCACCTGGCTGCCAGAGGTCACGCCGTGCAGCACCTCGACGCGGCCTTCGCGCTCGTTGCGCCGGCCGAGCGTCACCATCCGCCGTGCCAGCGCGCCGCCTTCGATGACCCACACATGATCCTGCCCCGAGGTCTTGCCCACCGCCGCCAGCGGCAGCGTGAGCCGGTCGCTGTCGTCGGGCAGCGTGACCCGTGCCAGCGCGTACTGGCCGGCACGCAGCGACTCCTTCGGGTTCGGCAGCTCGATGGTCACGCCGATCGAGCGCGTCCCCGGTTCGGCCGCCGGCGCGATGCGCGCGATGCGTCCCGACACCGCCTGCGCCGCGCCCTCGACCTGCACCTCCACGGCCATGCCGGGCGACAGCCGTGACACCTCGTGCGTGCCGACGGCCCCCGCGAGTTCGAGCCTGGCCAGGTCGACGATGGTCAGCACCTGCTGTTCGGCGCTGAGCTTCTCGCCAGGCACCACGTGGCGCTTGGCGACGATGCCGGAAATGGGCGCCACCAGCGAGGCGTCGCGCAGGCCGACGCGGGCCGTGTCGGCCGCCGCCACGGTGGCATTCAGCGCAGCACGCGCCGTCTCGACCGCGGCGCGAGAGTTGTCCAGCGCGATGGTCGAGATGAACTGCTGCGCCGCCAGGCGCTCGTTCGAGGCGTGGGTGCGTTCGGCCTGCGCCAGCGTGGCACGCGCCGACTCGACGTTGGCCGAGCGTTCAGCGACCCGGCTGGACAGTTCGGCCAGGTCGACGCGGCCGAGCGCCTGACCGGCCGCCACGCGGCTGCCTTCGGCGACATTGAGCGCCAGCAGCGTGCCACCGGCCTTGGCCCGCACGATGGCGGTGGACGGCGACACCAGCGGCCCGGAGAACTCGACCACCGAGGGCAGGCGCGCCATCGCCGGCGACACCACCTCCCGCTGGGCGAACTCCAGCGGCACCTCGGGCTTGATGTCCTTGCCGTCCTTGTCCTTCTTCGGCGGGGCAGACTTGGGGTCGGACTTCGCCATCGCGTCGCTGCCCGGCAGGCGGATCACGCCCGACACCAGGGCGCCGCCGACACCCGCCACCAGCACGGCCGCGACGCCGCCGATCAGCCACTTCTTCTTCATGGATCACCCCATCCTCATGGTCACCTTCTCGTGGAAGGCGGGCGGAGTGTAGGAGCCGGTTGACGGGCGCAGAGCGCCCTGCGACGGACCGCCGAGGCCGCGCGACAGACTGCAGGCAGCGTGGACAGGCGGCAGCGGCCGCCGGCCGGTTTTCAGGCGGTGGCCGCCGCCAGCGGAGGGGCTTCCCATCGCGCCAGTTCAGCCGCCGGCAGCGCGGAGCCGAAGAACCATCCCTGCGCCTGGTCGCAGCCCATGCGGGCCATCAGCGTGGCCTGTGCAGAGGTCTCGATGCCCTCGGCCAGCACGCTCATCTCGCGGCTGCGCGCCACGCGCACGGTGGCCTCGATCAGCACCCGGTGGTGCTCGACCTGGTGCGCCCGGGCGACGAACGACGGGTCGATCTTCACCGCGTCGACGGGCAGCTGGTGCAGGCTGGCCAACGAGGAACTGCCAGCGCCGAAGTCGTCGACGGCCAGTCGCACGCCGAGCTTCTTCAAGGCCTGCAGCACCGCCAGCACCGGGCGTTGCTGCAGGTCCACGCCATCGGCGACGTCGATCTGCAACTCGGTGGGGCGCATGCCGTTGTCCTGCAGCAGCGCCTCGACCTCCTGCACCATGCCCGGCACCAGCAACTGGCGGCTCGGCAGATTGACCGAGACCATCGCTGGCGCCCCGGCACCCAGTTCGCGGCGCCAGCGGGCAAACTGCCGGCAGGCCGTGCCGAGCACGAAGTCGCCGATGGCGTCGGCCAGCCCGCATTCCTCGGCCATGCCGATGAACTCGGCCGGCGGCAGCACGTCGCGTTGCGGGTGCCGCCAGCGCAGCAGCCCTTCGACGCCGACCAGCCGATGGCTGGACAGTTCGACCATCGGCTGGTACAGCAGGAACAGCTCGCCCCGCTGCAAGGCCTGGCGAAGTTCTTCCTCGAGCGCCAGCGACAGGCCGACACGCTCGCGCAGCGCCGCGTCGAAGAACACCGCGCGGGCCCGGCCGGCACGCTTGGCCTCGATCATCGCGCTGTCGCAATCGCGCAGCACGGCCTCGGCGCTGCCGGCCGCCTGGTCGGCGGTGACGATGCCGATGCTCAGGCTGGGCGTGAAGACATGGGTGCCGACCTTCACCGGCTGCGACATCTCGAACAGCACACGGTCGGCGACAGAGCGCACCTCGTCGTGCGCACAGGTGCCTTCGAGCAGCACGAGGAATTCGTCGCCAGCCTGGCGGCGGGCACTGTTCAGCAGCGAAGGCACGCGGGCGGCCACGTCTCCGGGACGCAGCACCTGGCGCAGGCGCAGCGCCAGCAGGTTCAGCAATTCGTCGCCGATGTCGTGGCCCACACTGTCATTGACCTCGCGGAAGCGATCGATGTCCATGAACAGCGCCGCGAAGCCTTGCTGAGGGTCCTGGCGCGACAGGTCGATCGCGCCTTGCAGGCGCTCCATCACCTCGGTGCGCGTGGGCAGCCGCGACAAGGGGTCGCGCACCGCCCTGCGCGGCGCACGGCGCCGCTCCGGCGGGCTCAGTACCGCCGGCTCGGTATCGGGGCCGTCGCTGAACAGCGGCGGCTCGCTGTCGAAAGGCGCCATCGCCACGGCTTCGGGCAAGGGCTGGGTCTCGGGCCGTCCGATCACGGTGTGCACCGCGATGAACCCGGTCAGCACGCCGCGGGCGTCCCGCACCGGCTGGATGTCGGCGTCGATCCAGTACTCTCGGCCGTCCTTGGAGCGGTTCAGCAGCTCGAGCCGGATGCCGTTGCCCGCGTCGAGCGCACAGCGCATGCGCGACACGGCCTCGGGGTCGGTGGCCGCACATTGCAGCAGTTCACCCGGCGAATGGCCCATCACCTCGTGCAGGTCGTAGCCGCTGATGCGCGTGAAGGCTTCGTTGGTCCAGACGATGCAACGGCGAGCGTCGGTGATCACGACCGGATTGGTGGTGCATTCGGCAACCCAGGCCCGCGCGGGCACTTCAGCCTCGGTGGGGGTCGGTGCCGAGGGGGCGGCGAGCAGCCGCCACCACAGCGGGCCCAGCAGCAGCGTGGCCGTCAGCGCCGCGGCCAGGTCGCGGGGCCAGCCCGGGTCCAGCGCGGTCCAACCCCAGGGCCATGCCGCGACACCGAAGCAGACCAGGAAGGCCGACGCCAGCGCCAGCGCCAATCGTCCTCGCGACGCGGGGTCATGAGGGGCGGAGTTCCGTTCGGTGTCGATGGCCATGCTCGGTCTGTCCCGTCGACCGACGACGGGCTACCGGGCTTATCGGCCGGCCGAACGAGAAATGAAGCCTGGCGGTCCCTCAGGCGGCGGCCGCCGCAGCCCGGCCGGCCGCACGGGCCGAGGCCGTCGCGCACATCCAGCCCAGCAACGCGGCCACGCTGGCGGCCCAGAACACCGCGGCGAAGTCCAGATGCAGGCTCAACCACCCGCCCCCGACACCGGCCAGCACGCCGGACAGGCCGTAGCCCAGCACCGTGTACAGCGCCTGCCCCCGGCCGCGCAGCGGGCCGGCGAAGTGACGCGAGATCAGCACGATGCAGGCCGCATGCTGGCCGGCGAAGGTGATCGCGTGCAGCGCCTGTGCGGCCACCAGCACCAGCACGTGCTGGCCGAGCGCGGCGATGGCCGCGAAGCGCAGCACCGACACCAATGCCGCCCATTGCAGCCAGCGGTGCGGCTCCATGCGGTCGAAGAAGCGGCCCTGCCACCAGAAGAAGGCGATCTCGACCACCACCGAGACCGCCCACAGCATGCCGACCACCGATTTCGCGAAGCCGCGCGAGTCCAGGAACAGCGAGAAGAAGGAGTACAGCGCGGTGTGTGCCAGCACCGTGAAGAACACCGACGCGAAGAACCAGGCCACCTCGGGCTGGCGCAGCACCGACAGCACCGCCGGCGCATCCTCGTGGCCGGAGACGTCGTCGCGTCGCGCCGGCAGGCGCAGGCTGGCCAGCACCAGTGCGCCGAACATCGCCACCACCAGGTACGGGAACAGCCCGATGCCGAAGCCTTCGAGCACGAAGCCGTAGACCAGCACCGAGGCGATGAAGCCGATCGAGCCCCAGACCCGCACACGGCCGTAGCGGGCGGTGTCCATGCCATCCTCGGTGGTGAGGTGCCGGCTGATGGTGGCCTCGGTCAGCGGCACGACGCCGCCGTTGGCCAGGAACAGCAGCGCCGTGAACATCGCCACCGCACCGTAACCACGTGCCCACAGCAGCCCGCAGGCGGCCAGCAGCGAGGCCAACGCCGCCAGCCGCATCAGACGCACCCGTTGCCCGCTGTGGTCGCCCAGCCAGCCCCAGGCGTAGGGCGCGATGATGCGGGTCCAGGCCTGCAGCGAGGCGATGCTGCCGATGGCCAGCGTGGAAAAGCCGAGTTCCTTGAACCACAGCGGCGCGAAGGGGTTGAAGGACCCGATCGCCGCGAAGTAGAAGAACCACACCGCGCCGAAGGCGCGCAACGACGTTCGACCCGGCATCAGGTCGGGCGCTGGGCCGCGCGCTGGCCCGGAATGGCCGGCAGCGGCAACTGCACGTCACCACACTGGGCGCGGTGACGCAGCGCATGGTCCATCACCACCAGGGCCAGCAGCGCCTCGGCGATCGGTGTCGCGCGGATGCCGACGCAGGGGTCGTGCCGACCGAAGGTCTCCACCGTGGTCGGCTGGCCGGCACGGTCGATCGACGCACGCGGCGTGCGGATTGAGCTGGTCGGCTTGATCGCGATCGACACCACCAGGTCCTGCCCGGTGGAGATGCCGCCGAGCACGCCGCCGGCGTTGTTGGCGGCAAAGCCTTCGGGTGTCAGCTCGTCGCCATGCGCACTGCCTCGCTGCGCCACGCTGGCGAAGCCGGCGCCGATCTCGACGCCCTTGACCGCATTGAGGCCCATCATCGCGTACGCGATGTCGGCATCGAGCTTGTCGTACAGCGGCTCGCCCAGGCCCACCGGCATGCCGCTGGCGCGCACCTCGATGCGCGCGCCGCAGGAATCACCGGCCTTGCGCAGCAGGTCCATGTGCGCCTCGAGCTGGGGGACGATCGACACGTTGGGGGCGAAGAACGGGTTGTTCTGGATGTGCTCGGCACTCTCGAACGGGATGTCGATCTCGCCCAGCGCGCTCATCCAGCCGACGAAGCGGGTGCCGTGCTTCTCCAGCAGCCACTTGCGGGCCACCGCACCGGCAGCCACCGTCGGCGCGGTCAGGCGCGCCGACGAGCGCCCACCACCGCGCGGGTCGCGTTGGCCGTACTTGCGCCAGTAGGTGTAGTCGGCATGGCCGGGGCGGAAGGTGTCGAGGATGTTGCCGTAGTCCTTGCTGCGCTGGTCGGTGTTGCGGATCAGCAGGCAGATCGGCGTGCCGGTGGTCAGGCCCTCGTAGACGCCGGAGAGGATCTCCACCGCGTCGGGCTCGTTGCGCTGGGTCACATGCCGGCTGGTGCCGGGCCGGCGGCGGTCCAGGTCGCCCTGGATGTCGGCCTCGCTCAAGGCCAAGCCGGGGGGGCAGCCGTCGATCACGCAGCCGATCGCGGGCCCGTGGCTCTCGCCGAAGTTGGTGACGCGGAAGAGATCGCCGAAGGTGGAGCCGGGCATGGACCGGATTTTACGAGGCCGGCTTCTCGCCCCCGTCGTCGGCGGGCCAGTCACGGATGTAGGCCTTGAGCATGCGGTTCTCGAAGTCCTGGCTGTCGACCACCGCCTTGGCAACGTCGTAGAACGAGATCACGCCCATCAGCGTGCGCCGTTCCATCACCGGCATGTAGCGCGCGTGGCGCTGCAGCATCATGCGGCGCACCTCGTCCATGTTGGTCTCGGGCGTGCAGGTCAGAGGGGCGTCGTCCATCACCTTGCGCACCAGCATCGTGCCGACAGTGCCGCCGTTGGCGGCGACCGCAGCGATGACCTCGCGGAAGGTGAGCATGCCGGCCAGGTCGCCGTGTTCCATCACGACCAGCGAGCCGATGTCGAGCTCGGCCATGGTCTTGAGGGCACTGCCCAGCGGCTGGTCGGGGCTGACGGTGTAGAGCGTGCTGCCCTTGACACGCAGGATGTCGCTGACTTTCATGGGGGATCCTCTGGCCGGAAGTCGCCAGGCCGTGGGGCAATATAGCCCACATATCGCCCACAATGGCGGCCCCTCGCCCTTTTGCGGACCCTCACCATGGCCGGTTCCTCCGATCCGGGTTTCGACACCCTGGCGCTGCACGCCGGGGCTGCCCCCGACCCCGCCACCGGCGCCCGCGCGGTGCCCATCCACCTGAGCACGAGCTTCGTCTTCGAGAACAGCGAGCACGCCGCCAGCCTGTTCAACATGGAGCGCTCGGGGCATGTCTACAGCCGCATCAGCAACCCCACCAACGCGGTGCTGGAGGAGCGCGTGGCGGCGCTCGAAGGCGGCTCCGGCGCCATTGCCACCGCCAGCGGCCAGGCGGCACTGCACCTGGCGGTGGCCACGCTGGCCGGAGCAGGCTCGCACATCGTCGCCTCGTCGGCGCTGTACGGGGGCTCGCACAACCTGTTGAGCTACACGCTGGCGCGCTTCGGCATCGAGACCACCTTCGTCAAGCCGCTGGACATCGACGGCTGGCGCGCCGCGATCCGCCCGAACACGCGGCTGCTCTTCGGCGAGACGCTGGGCAACCCGGGGCTGGACGTGCTGGACATCCCCACCGTCAGCGCCATCGCGCACGAGGCCGGGCTGCCGCTGATGGTCGACTCGACCTTCACCACGCCCTGGTTGATGAAGCCTTTCGACCTGGGTGCCGACCTGTTGTTCCACAGCGCCACCAAGTTCCTCTCCGGCCACGGCACGGTGATCGGCGGCGTGCTGGTGGACAGCGGGGCCTTCGACTGGGCAGTCTCCGGCCGCTTTCCGGAGCTGAGCGCGCCCTACGGCGGCTTCCACGGCATGGTCTTCAGCGACGAGAGCACGGTCGGCGGCTTCCTGCTGCGCGCACGCCGCGAGGGCCTGCGCGACTTCGGCGCCTGCATGAGCCCGCACACCGCCTGGCTGATCCTGCAGGGCATCGAGACGCTGCCGCTGCGCATGGCTCGGCACGTGGAGAACACGCGCAAGGTGGTGGCCTTTCTCGCTGCGCACCCGCTGGTGGCGCAGGTCGGCTACCCCGAACTCGAAGGCCATGCCAGCCATGCGCTGGCGAAGAAGCTGCTGCCGCGCGGCTGCGGCTCGGTGTTCAGCTTCGACCTCAAGGGCTCGCGCCAGCAGGGCCGCGCCTTCATCGAGGCGCTGAAGATCTTCTCGCACCTGGCCAACGTCGGCGACTGCCGCTCGCTGGTGATCCACCCGGCCTCGACCACGCATTTCCGAATGGACGACGCCGCGCTGGCCAGCGCCGGCATCACGCCGGGCACGATCCGGCTGTCGATCGGTCTGGAGGACGCCGACGACCTGATCGACGACCTGAAGCGGGCCTTCAAGGTGGCGGAGAAATCGGCATGAAGCTCGTCGTGCAAGGCCGCGAGGCCCATGTCTACACCGGCGGCAAGCCGTTCGATGCCACGCTGCCTTGCGTGGTGTTCATCCACGGTGCGCTGCACGACCACAGCGCCTGGACGCTGCTGGCGCGCTGGCTGGCGCACCATGGCCACTCGGTGCTGGCGGTCGACCTGCCGGGGCACTCGCAAAGCGATGGCCCCCCGCTGGCCGACGTCGAGGCCTGTGCCGACTGGGTGCTGGCCATGCTCGACGCCGCGGGTGTCGACCAGGCCGCGCTGGTCGGCCACAGCATGGGCTCGCTGATCGCCATGGAGGCTGCGGCGCGAGCGCCGCAGCGCGTGACGCGCCTGGTGATGATCGGCACGGCCTATCCGATGAAGGTCAGCGACGCACTGATCGCCACCGCGCGCGAGCGGCCGCTGGACGCGATCGACATGGTCAACGCCTTCTCGATCTCCAGCACCGCGTCCAAGCCCTCTTACCCCGGCCCGGGCATGTGGCTGCACGGCAGCAACCGGGCGCTGATGCGGCGCACGCAGGCCACCGCGCAGCGCCGCGACGGGTTGAACCTTTTCGTGCACGACTTCCAGGTGTGCGACCGCTATGCGGGCGGCCTGCAGGCGGCGGCCCGCGTGACCTGCCCGGTGAGCTTCATCCTCGGCGCGCGTGACCAGATGACCTCGCCCAAGGTCACCGGCGAGATCGCCAAGGCCCTGAGGGCCCGTGTGGTGTCGCTGCCGTCCGGCCACCATCTGATGGCCGAGGTGCCGGACGGTGTTCTCGCGGCGCTGCGCGCGGCGCTGGCTTGACTGCGCTGCGCGCGGCGCTGGCCTGAGGACTACAGGAAGCCCAGCGTCCGGTTGCTGCCGAAGTTGACCAGGTTCGGCAGCACCGCGTCGAGCTGCGACGCGCTGGCGCCGAACCAGCTCAGCAGCGTGGCCGCGTACTGGTCGACACTGCTGGTGGGGATCCAGCGGCCCTGCAGCTCCCACTCTTCGACGCCGACATCGTCCGGGCCGCCGAGCACCAGGGTCGGGTAGGCGCCGTAGGTCTTCTTGCCCTTCACCGCGCCACCCATCACCAGGTGGTGGTTGCCCCAGGCGTGGTCGGTGCCGAAGGTCTCGTTGGGCGCGAAGGTGCGCCCGAAGTCGCTCTGCGTGAAGACCGTCACCGCCTGACCGAGGCCGAGGCTGTTCATCGCGGTCTGGAAGCAGGCCATCGCATCGGCCAGCTCGCCCAGCAACTCGGCGTGCGGCCCGGTGGTCGGGCTGCCACCGACCTGGCCGTTGTGATTGTCATAGCCGCCATGGGTGGCAAAGAAGATCTGCCGGTTGCCCTGCACGGTGGCGTTGTAGGCGATCAGCTTGGCCAGCTGGTACATCTGCTGGCCCAGCCAGGTGTAGATGTAGCCGTCGGTGATCAGCGGGGCGAACGCAGCGTCGATGGCCGGCACCGACATGGCGTCGCCGGGCAGCGAGCCGACGATGCCCGACAGCCGGTTGCTCATCTCGAAGGCCACGCGCTGCTGGTCGGCGAAGGCTGTCGCGATGGCATTGCCCTGCGGCTCGGCATAGAGCGCATCGACCGCAGCCTTGCGCAGGCGGTTGGGCTCCCAGTCCTGATCCTGAGGCATCAGGCCGTACGCGCCGAAGCCGGAGCCTGGTCCCGGCAGCACCAAAGGCGAACGCAGGTCCTCGACGCCGAACAGCCCGTTGCCACCGACCGAGATCGTCGGGTTGATCGTCGACAGCGCGTTGCTCGCGCGGCCGGCCCAGCCGGTGCGCGACAGCGAATCGGACACTGCACTCTCCCATTGCCGCTGCTGGTCGGAGTGCGAGAACAGGCTGGCGGGCACCGTGGCACCAGTGCCGCCGGCGGCCAGGTACTGCGCCTTGGTCAGCGGCTGGTGCAGCGGGCCGAGGTTGAACACCGGCGCCAGCTGGCTCTGGTTCCAGAACGGCAGCAGCGAGGCCATGGCCGGATGCAGGCCGTAGTCGGAGCCGGTCAGGCTGGCCAGGCCACCGCGCGGCAGCGCCAGCGCACCGCGCACGCCGGCGTACTGGCCGTGCCGGGTGGCGTCGCTGGGCACGACCATGTTCATGCCGTCGCTGCCGCCGTACTGGAAGATGCAGACCAGCGCCTTGTAGTCGGCCGCATAGGCCGGCTTGGCATTGAGCAGCAGCTGGCCCAGGCTGGTGGCGCCGAAGGCACCAGCGGCCAGCGCCGCGCCGCGGCGAAGGAACTGGCGGCGTGCGGCCAGGTCGGCGGGGGAATGTGTGCGGGAAGTGGAGGTCATGCTCATGCTCCTTCAGCGCTGGACCTGGTAGTCGGGCGACGACAGCACGAGGTACGCGGCCATTGCCACGCGCCGCGTCTTCCATTCGTCACCGGCGGTGTTGGTGGTCCAGTAGTTCACTGCCGTGATCACCTTGGCGCGCGGCGCCGCGGCCAGCGTGCGACCCAGCGCCAGCAGGCTGATGTTGTCGACCAGGCGCCCGGCGTTGGCAGCGATCGGCTCGAAGGCCGCCAGGTTGACCTTGGTGCCAGTCGCTCCCGGCTGGCTCGGGTCGGGGTCGGAGCCGCCCCACTCCAACAGGTAGGTCAGGTAGTTGAAGCGCTCCAGCGCGGTATTGGCGTTGTGGATCGCGAACTGCGGGCCGACCAGGCTGGTGCCGGCCAACGGGTAATCCGGCGGGTAGAAGTTGAACACCGAAGGAGGATTGAAGACATGCTGGCGCAGCGTCTCGCCCCACCACCAGTTCAGCGACGCACCGTCGGTGAAGCCACCGAGCGCGCGCAGCGCACCGGTGAACAGCAGCGTCGGCTCGCGCAGGAAGCCGCCGTTGGCGTCGGTGCCACGCGCTTCGGCGTCGAGCAGCACTGCTGCGACGGTGGCCGCCAGGTCGCCCTTCACGCCAGTGCCGAAACGCTGCCGGCCGCTGGTGTAGCGCCCGCTCTCGAACGCAGCCGACACACGGCCCACGTAGGCCGGGCTGGGGTTGCTGCGCACCAGATGCTGGATCAACCGCTTGCCGACGTAGGGCGCCAGATTGGGATGCTTCATGATGCTGTCGAGCACCAGTTCCAGCGCCTGCGGTGCCGTGCGGTTGGCCGGCACGCTGATGCCAGAGAGCAGGGTGCGGGCGCTGGCGTCACGCAGCGCAGGCGCAGCCACCATGTCGCCGCCCAGGTACTGGCAGTTCGCGCCTTCGGGCCAGCAGCCCCAGGGCGTGGCGCCGCCCGGCGGGTAGGTCCAGCCCGTCAGCGCATAGGCGTAGTTGCGGACCATGTCGTTGTTGTAGGTCGGCTGGCAGGTGCCGCCGGCGAGCTGCCCGTCGGGCTGCAGCAGGCAGGTGCCGAGCGAGAACAGCTGCAGCAGTTCGCGCGCATAGTTCTCGTTCGGCAGCAGCTTGTCGTTGTTCACGTGGTCGAGGTACTCGCCCATCATCGGCGACAGCGTGACCTTGCGCAGCACGTCGCGGTAGTTGCCGAAGGCGTTGTCGAGCAGGTTGTTGAAGTACAGCCGCAGACCGTAGGTGCCCGACAGTTCGTGGCCGCTGATCACCACGATCTGCTGCAGCGCGAAGGCCACGCGCTGGCGCAGCTGGTCGGGCTGGCTCGTCGCGTTGCGATAGAAGTCCCAGGTCAGCGGCTCGGTCGAGTACCAGTCGCGCCAGCAGGTGGGGCCTGCGTACTGCGGCAGGTCGCAGAAGCCGGTCTCGCTGGTGTTCTTGTGGATCGCGTCACCCAGGCCGCTGGTGTAGCGCGACACGTTCAGCGCCATCTGGCCGGCCACCCAGGCTGCCGCCGTGGTGCCGCGGATCTCGCGAACCAGGGCCTCGGTCGGCCCGAAGGTGGCCTGCTGCGCCAGCCGCGACGCATCCGCCCGCGCCACCGCGGGCATGGCCGCCAGCAGGTTGCCGGGCACGTTGTCGGCGGCCGGCGTCACGGCCAGGGCCTGCTCGCGGCCGGTGTCCGCGGTGGTCGCCGGTGTCGCGGGGCCGTCGGCCCCGCAGGCGGCCAGCCACAGCGACAGCGCCGTCACCGTGATCGACAGGTGGCCGGACACGGCGCGCGTTGCGCGTCGCTCTCCCGGCTGCGATGTGTTCGTGCTGAACATCTTGACGTCCTCCTCTGCGCCGACTGCGGTGCGAGCGCAATGTCGTCGAGGGTTCCGTCGCGCCTGTAACCATTTCACGAACCACCGCCACGGGGCAGGCGGTGCAGCAGCGCGACTCAGCGATTACGCCTGGCTACAGTGTTTCTGCCCTGTGGCCCCGCCGTTACCGGCGGTGACGCATCACGGGGCGCACGGTCAGTGCGCCTGCTCCCAGTTCGGCCCCACGCCGACCTCGGCCAGCAAGGGCACCTTCAACGACGCGACGCCGGCCATCAGGCGCGGGATCGCCTCGCGCGCCCACTCGAGCTCGGCCTCGGGCACCTCGAGCACCAGTTCGTCGTGCACCTGCATCACCATGCGCGTGGCACGCTGCTCGTCGTCGAGCGCGCGCTGCACCGCGATCATCGCCAGCTTGATCAGGTCGGCCGCGGTGCCCTGCATGGGCGCATTGATGGCCTGCCGTTCGGCGCCGCTGCGGCGCGGCCCGTTGCCGGAGTTGATCTCGGGCAACCACAGGCGGCGGCCGAAGACGGTCTCGACGTAGCCCAGTTCCTTGGCACGCACCTTGGTCTCGTCCATGTAGCGGCGCACACCGGCAAAGCGCGCGAAGTAGCGCTCGATGTAGTCGCGTGCAGCCTTCTGCTCGATGCCCAGGTTGCTGGCCAGGCCGAACGCGCCCATGCCGTAGATCAGCCCGAAGTTGATGACCTTGGCATAACGCCGCTGCTCGCTGCTGACCTCCGGCACCGGCACGCCGAAGACCTCGCTGGCGGTGGCGCGGTGCACGTCGATGCCCTCGGCAAAGGCGCGCAGCAGGCCTTCGTCCTCGCTGATGTGGGCCATGATGCGCAGCTCGATCTGCGAGTAGTCGGCGCTGACGATCACGTGCCCCGGCGGGGCGATGAAGGCCTCGCGCACCCGCCGGCCCTCGGCCGTGCGAATCGGAATGTTCTGCAGGTTGGGGTCGTTGCT
>Ga0075163_10004918_pt1 | contig 17893 bp, 9 predicted proteins | sample JI1023141ADNA_FD_71478 | JGI IMG/M metagenome (GOLD analysis project Ga0075163, IMG submission 71478) | Wastewater effluent complex algal communities from Wisconsin, to seasonally profile nutrient transformation and Carbon sequestration -... | ecosystem: Engineered > WWTP > Effluent > Algae...
GAACTGCCCCAGCCGGATGGAGATCGCATTCTAGTCTTCAACTCGACGATGAAGTCGGCCTCGCGCATCCGGTTCGACATCACAGATGAGGAGGGAAGGTCGATCCCGTGCAAGGCGCACTTTGAGTCGCTCGACGCGGGCGCGCCGAAGCTCGATCTCGGGCCAAAGCATCGCGCGCATGGTTGCGTGGATCAGTATCACTCGGAGAAGGGCCAGTTCACGGTGCAACTGCCGCCTGGGAAGTATCGCGTGATCGTGGTGCGAGGGCTGGAGTATGATCACATCGAGAGGGAGATCACGATTGCGGCGGGGCAGGAGGCTGTGCTCAAAGGCAAGCTGACGCGCGTGGTGAACACCAAAGGCTGGATCAGCATGGATCCTCACAATCACTCAACGCCCAGCGGTGACAATGTGTGCGACACGGACGGACGCCTGATCAATCTGGCGGCGGAGCACATCGAGTTTGCGCCGACGACGGAGCACAATCGCTTCTATGATTGGAAGCCTCTGATCGAGAAGCTCGGACTCGCGCCATTCATGAGCACGGTGTCAGGAGTGGAGCTGACAGGATCGCGTGCGCATTTCAATTCATTCCCCTTCACGCCCGATCCGATGCTTCAGGACGGCGGTGCGCCAGTCTGGAATGATGATCCGCGCATCAATGCCCTCACGTTGCGCCGCTGGCAGAAGGAGGAGCCGACGCGCTGGATTCAGATCAACCACCCCGATCTACCGAATCTGTTTGTCGATCGTGACGCTGACGGCATCGCCGACGGCGGCTTTGTGGGCATCGGCGGTATGATCGACGGCTACGAAACCGAAAACGGAGCCGGCACGGATATTCTCCACGGCGCTCCATTTCGTGTCAGTCGCGCGCCGGGTGCGCTGGCAGCGAAGGCGAGCACGGTGCGAGAGTTCGTCTGGCTGCAACTGCTCAATCAGGGGCATCGCATCGCCGCCATCTCGTGCGCCGATGCTCACTCTGTCTATGGCAATGGTGTCGGCTGCTGGAAGAATTTTCTCCCGAGCACGACCGACGATCCGGCGAAGATCGCGTGGACGGAAGTGTCGCCGCGCATGAAGAAAGCCAACATGGTGCTCAGCACGCAGCCGTTCCTAGAAGTGACAACCTCTGATGGTCACATCGCCGGCGAGGACGTGCGCGGGAACGGAGGTATCGATCTCAAGGTAAAAGTACAATGCAACACATGGGCTGGCATCGACCGCGTGCAGGTGCTCGTGAACGGCCGGCAGGAGCCGAAGCTCAACTTCACGCGAGCGGCAAATCCAAAAATGTTCGGCAAAGGCGTCGTGCAGTTTGATCAGACAATCCATGTGCCGCTGCAGCAGGACGCACATTTGATCGTGGTTGCCACCAGCGAGAGCGAGACGCTGAAGATCGGCTACGGCACCAGCGACTATGCGAAGATTCGCCCGATGGCTTACAACAACCCGATCTTTGTCGATATCGACGGTCACGGCTTCCAGGCCAACGGCGACACGCTTGGGTTTGAACTGCCCGTGATGGGAATCAATGCTGACAAGGCGCGCGCCCAACTCGTGCGTGCTGGCTTGATGAAGGATGAACCGAAGAAGGAGGAGGTGAAGCCCGCTACGCCCGTGAAGCCGGACAAGAAGTAGATTCTTGTGGATCGTGGATGGTCGGAGGTAGATGGGTCGCGCCTTCCGAAAATCCACTCATCATTAACAATTCACCAATCACTTAACAGCCATGTCATTCATCGCACCACGCTTCGCACCGCCAGAACGCATCCTCATGGGCCCCGGGCCGAGCGATGTACCGAAACGAGTCCTCAGCGCGCTCGCCGCGCCGACGCTCGGCCACCTCGATCCGGAGTATTTGAAGATCATGGATGAGGTGCGCGATTTCCTGCGCCAGGTCTTTCGCACCGAGAACGAACTCACCATGGCCGTGAGCGGAACCGGCAGCGCGGGCATGGAAGCGTGTGTCGTGAATCTGCTCGAACCCGGCGATGAAGCCGGTGTGTGCGTGAATGGCGTCTTCGGCGGTCGCATGAAGGACGTGATGGAGCGCACGGGCGCGACCGTGCGCGCGATTGAGGCACCGTGGGGCGAGACGATCGAGCCTGCGGCTGTCGCTGATTTGTTTTCCAAGCATCCGAAGATCAAAGTCTTCGGCATCGTCCATGCCGAGACCTCGACTGGCGCGCATCAGCCGCTGGAGGAGATTTCCAAGATCGTGCATGACGCCGGTGCGCTGTTTCTCGTGGATGCCGTGACGTCCCTCGGTGGCGTCCCGCTCGATGTGGATGCGCTGAAGATCGACGCGATCTACAGCGGCACGCAGAAGTGCCTCTCGTGCCCGCCCGGGCTCGCGCCCGTCAGTTTTTCAAACGCCGCCGTGGAGCGGATCAGCGCACGGAAGACGAAAGTGCAGAGCTGGTATCTCGACATGAGCATGCTCAAAAGCTACTGGGGCCAGGAGCGCGTGTATCATCACACCGCGCCGATCAACATGACCTACGCGCTGCGTGAGTCGCTTGCCATGGTGCTCGAAGAAGGACTCGAAGCGCGCTGGGCGCGGCATCAGCAAAACCATCTCGCCCTCCGCGCGGGACTCGAGGCGATGGGGCTGAAATACATCCCAAAGAACTCGCTGGCGACGCTCAACGCCATCCACGCGCCTGATGGCGTCGATGAAGCCGCGCTGCGCAAACGTCTGCTCAACGAATACGGCATCGAGATCGGCGCGGGCCTCGGCCCCTTCAAAGGCAAGGCCATCCGCATCGGTCTCATGGGCGCGAGCAGTTCAAAGCGGCATGTGATGCTCGTGCTTACGGCGCTGGAGGAGATTCTCGGCGTGAGCGGTGGCAATGCTGCGGCGGCGAAAGTGTTTGCAGCCTGACCAACGCGCCAGCGGATCAAGGAGCAGGGACACTCCTGTCCCGTCGAGCGCTCTTGACGAAAGGTGACCGAAGGTCGTCCGACGGGACAGGAATGACCCTGCTCCTTGGCAAGCTCACGGCGTCCAATCTTCTTCAATTGGTTGTGCCATCGGTGATCGTGGCTTGAATGATGCGCGTGACATTTCTTGATCAGCTCTCAGCCATCATCCCTTCCTCGCGCATGCTTGTGGGCGCGGCGGGATTGGCGGCGTATGAGAGCGACGGGCTGACGGCGTTTGCGGTGAAGCCGCGAGCAGTCGTGCTGCCGGAGACGGCGGATGAAGTGATCGCGGTGGTGCGGCTCTGTCACGAGCACGCGGTGCCGTTTGTCGCACGCGGCAGCGGCACGTCTTTGAGCGGCGGCTCGGTGCCGATCGAGGACGGAATCGTCATCAGCTTGAACCGCATGAATCGCATCCTGCGGCTCGATCCGGAATCCCGCATCGCCGTTGTTGAGCCGGGCGTGACAAATCTCGCGGTGACAAAGGCTGCCGCGCCGCATGGCTTGCATTACGCGCCTGATCCGTCAAGCCAGCAGGTCTGCACCATCGGCGGAAACGTGGCCTTCAATTCCGGCGGCGCGCATTGCCTGAAGTACGGCATGACGACGAATCACGTGCTCGGACTCAAAATCGTGCTCGCTGACGGAACGGTCCATGAACTCGGCGGCGAGAGCTTGGAAAGCAGCGAGCCGGATCTCGTTGGCTTGTTTTGCGGCAGCGAGGGACTCTTTGGCATCGCGCTGGAGATCACGCTGCGCTTGCTGCCAAAGGCGGCGTGCTTCCACACGGTGCTCGTCGGCTACGATTCATTGCAGAAGGCGGGCGACACTGTGGCGGCAGTGGTCGCGAGCGGTCTGCTGCCGGGCGCGATGGAGATCATGGATCGACTGGCGATGGACGCGGCCGAGGCGGCGGTGAGCGCGGAGTTTCCTCCGGGATCGGAAGCTTGTCTCATCGTCGAACTTGAAGGCACGCCGGATCAAGTCGCGGCTGAGCGACCGGCCTTGCAGAGTATTCTGGATGCGTCGGGCGCGATCCAGATTCGCGTGGCGCGTGATGCCGAGGATCGGATTCGCATCTGGAAGGGTAGAAAGAGCGCATTTTCGGCTGTCGGGCGGCTGAGTCCCGACTTCATCGTGCAGGATGGCGTGGTGCCACGCAGGAATCTGGGCGAAGCGCTGCGGCGGATCGGCGAGGCATCGAAGCGCCGCAGCCTGCGCGTGGCGAATGTGTTTCACGCTGGCGACGGCAATCTGCATCCGCTCATTCTGTATGATGGACGCATCTCTGGTGAACTGGAGAAGGCCGAGGAACTTGCTGGCGAGATTTTGGTGATGTGCGTCGAAATGGGCGGCTCGATTACAGGCGAACACGGAATCGGGCTGGAGAAGAAAGAGTTTTTGCCACGCATGTTCAGTGCCGAGGACATCGACGTGATGCAGCGCGTGCGGCGACAGTTTGATCCGAAGGAGATCGCGAATCGCGGGAAGATGTTCCCGGGTGGCGACGCGCCGGTGCTGGCGATGCGTGGGCTGCATCCGCTGGAAGCTGCGGGGGTGATTAGCAGGGAGTGATGAGTGCTCAGTGTTCAGTTTTCGGGGTTCAGTCGGCTGATGAGGTGAGTCAGGCGGTGCGGGAGCATCGCGCGATCGGGGTGCGTGGCGGTGGGACAAAACGCGGGCTGGTGGCGAAGGGCGATGTGATGATGGACATGCGCGGGCTCAGCGGCATCACGGAATATGAACCGGACGAGTACACCTTCACGGCGAAGGCAGGCACGACGCTGAAGGAGATCGTCGAGACGCTGGGCAGGGAAGGGCAGTATCTGCCGTTTGATCCGCTGTTTGTTGAGGAAGGCGCGACGATCGGCGGCACGGTGGCTGCCGCGATGAACGGTCCTGGTCGTCTGCGCTACGGTGGTGTGCGTGACTTCATCATTGGCGTGCGCTTCGTCGATGGCGAGGGTCGCCAACTTCGCGGCGGAGGCAAGGTGGTAAAGAATGCGGCGGGTTTTGATTTCCCGAAGCTGATGTGCGGCTCGCTCGGCCGGCTCGGCGTGCTGACGGAGGTGACGTTCAAGGTGTTTCCAAAGCCGGAAGCACGACTGACGGCGATGTGCGACGTCGGAGACCTGAACAAGGCCGTGGAACTCGTCTGCCGCATCGCACGAGGCCCATTCGACGCGGAGGCGGTGGAGCTGTTGCAGCCTGGGAAAGTGATCGTCCGAATCACGGGTCACGAGACAGCCTTGAAGCCGAGACTCGAAGCGATGACGAAGGCGCTCGGCGTTTCGTTTGAAGCAACCAGCGACCTTCCGCCGATCTCGCCGCACAGTGTGAGAGCCCCGGTGATCCCTTCCGTCGTGTCAGCCCTTGATTCGAGGCTCGCCATCACCGGTGCCTCGCGCCGCTACTCCGTCGCGTGCAATGTAGCCTTCATCGAGTGGCCGTCGGAAAAGCAATTGTCGGAGTTGTGCGAGCTGCTCTCGTCATTGCAACTCGGCGGCGTTGCATTGAATGCAGACCGAGTCTGGCTTGGCAAGCGAAGCGGGCTGGAGTTTCTGCGCGGCGCGAAGCGGGTGCTCGATTCTGCAAGCAAGCTTGGCGACATCGAATGAAGCACGCGATTCCAGTCGAGAAGTTCGGAAGCCTCGGCAAGCCGATGGCCGATGCGGTGCAGGCCTGTGTGCATTGCGGCTTCTGCCTGCCGACCTGCCCGACGTATCAGGTGCTTGGCGAGGAGATGGACTCGCCGCGCGGCCGCATCACGCTCATGAAGCAAGTGCTGGAAGGCACGCTGCCGCTCGAGAATGCGCAGCCGCATCTCGATGCCTGCCTCGGCTGCCTTGCGTGCGAGACGGCGTGTCCGTCGGGCGTCGAGTATCGCGAGTTGATCTCGCCCTTCCGCGCGATGTCGGAGGCGCGGCGCGACAGGCCACTCTTTGAGAAAGTACGCCGCTGGATGCTGCTGCGATTGCTACCGCATCCGGAGCGTTTCGAGTTCGCCATGCGGATCGGTTTGCTGGCGAAGCCTTTTACCAAACTAGTGCCCGCGCCGCTCCGACCGATGCTCGATCTGCTGCCCGCGTGCCTGCCAGCGAGGGAGCCTTTGCAAGAGCGCTATCTTCCGCCCAACAAGCCGCGAGCCAAAGTCGCGCTGCTCGCTGGCTGCGCGCAACAGGTGCTCGCTCCGGAGATCAATCGCGCGACGATCGAAGTGCTGCTGGCGAACGATGTCGAGGTCATCGTGCCGCGACAGCAAGTGTGTTGCGGCGCCTTGGCTTGGCACGTCGGCGCGCACGATGACGCCGCTCGTTGTGCGCGGCAGAATGTGGATGCTTTTCCTGATGACGTGGATGCCGTCGTCACGAACGCGGCGGGGTGTGGTTCGTGCCTGAAGGAGTATCCGCTGATTTTGTCGGGCGGGGGTGATGGGACGGATGCGGAGAATAAGACCGATGGAGCGGATGCGCGGTCGTTCGCGGGCAGGGCTGTTGATGTGGCGGAGTTTCTGGTGCGGCTCGGCTTTCAGCCGCCGCGTGACAGTGGCCGGAGAATCATTGTTGCCATGCAGGATGCGTGTCACTTGCTGCACGGGCAGCGTGTGCAGTTCGCGCCTCGCCAGCTTTTGCAGAGCGTGCCGGGCATCGAATTGCGCGAGATTGCAGACGCGGAAATCTGCTGCGGCTCGGCGGGAACTTACAATCTCGATCATCCCGACATCGCGGCTGAACTAGGCCGGCGCAAAGCCGCGAGCCTTATCGCCAGCGGTGCGGATGTCGCGGTTAGCGGGAATATTGGTTGTCTCACGCAAATCAAAGCACATCTCGCGGCGGCGGGATCCGCGATGCGCGTCGTGCACACGATGGAGCTTCTGGCCGAGACTTGCCGCTGAGGGCAAGTGCGCTCAGGCACCGTTTCCAGTGAACTGAATGGCAGCGATTTTCTCTGCCATGTCGTGGTTTGATCGGAAGACGAGTTCGACAGCTGCGGCGCGGGAGATGCGGGCGCGGAGTGCGACCACTCGGCCTTGGGCGATGCCATCGACGAAGGCGGTGATGGGACGCTTTTTTGGATCGAGGCTGCGGACTTCAATGGCGGTGTCAGTGGAGAGCAGGGCGCTCTTCCAGTTGGCAGGCTCCATCACGTTGGAACCGACGAGGAGCCAGGCTGGTGTGTCGGCGAGGAGAGGGGATGCGCCCATGCTTCTCGCGTACGCAGTAGAACCAGCCGCCGTGGAGACGAGCGCGCCGTCGCTGACTAGCTTCGGGATGCGGCGTACGCCGTTGACGGTGACTTCGAGCCACGCGGACTGGCTGGTGGAGCGCTCAATCCAGGCGTCGTTAAAGCCGTAGTCGGTGGTGACGTTTCCATGCTCATCCTCGAACTCGAGGTAGAGCATCGGAAGCTGACGGAAGATGACATCGCGAGGCGGGAAGTCGTCGCGAGCGATCTCGGAACTGCGGTTCATGAGGAACCCGAGGTGGCCCGCGTTGATGCCGAAGAAGGGCAGTCGTCGACGCCAGTGCTCGCGGATGCCGCGTAGCATCACGCCATCACCGCCGATGGCGAGAATGAAGCGTGGATCCCGCTTTCTGGATGCGGGTTGGCGCAGGCGTTTTGCCAGTGCGGCAGCTTTGGGATTCTTCAAATCCGAATGCAGCAGGAAGTCGGAGCCGGCGAGGGAGCCTGGCGACCAGGAACCGGGCACGGGTGCGCGGTAGAGGCCGTAACGATTGATGTAATCGAGTGCGCGCGGGGTGACGAGATCTGCCACGCAATCGCTGCGACCGAGCCTTGCGCGCACTTCGGTGCTGGAGCCTGGAGAGTCGATCTCGATGAGTTCGTGAGTTGGCGGGAGATCTGCTTGGCTGAAGGGATGGTCTCGTCGAGTCAGCACCGCGAAGCTGGCAGTTTCCCAGAGCTTGCGCCCGTTCTTCCAGGAGCGCTGGATGGCGGATTTGCCGTTGCGCCCGCCTTCGATCAAATCGGTGCCGACAACATGCCAGATGGAGCCTTGTTTCTCGAAGCGAGCCTGGAGATCACAGTTGCGGGTGAAGGAATCACGCTCGAGATCGGACAGATCGACCACCACGCGGGGGATGCCGCCGAAGGTGATGTCGGCCAACGCAGCCCGGAAGATGGGCGGCACAGTGTTCGTGGTTTCCTTGTCCGGGCGCGGACCGCATGGGATGACGCGGACCTCGTCAAAGCGGCGCGCGAGTTTTTCCGCGAGGCGGCGGTGATGCACTCCCGGCGGATTGAAGCTGCCTCCAAAGATGGCGATGCGCTTGGGCATGTCGGCAACGGTGCAGGCAATGTGAGCGTGGAACAAACATTTTGTGGGTCTTGCCGACTTTCGTTGCGCGCATCTGCGGAGTTGCGGTCGTAGAAACTATGAGCCATTAATCACGTTGAATTCCTTCCGCCATGCCGGTTGCCGCGCTAGTCTGTCCTCACTGTGAGAAGCCTGTAGAGTTACAGGTGACGGCTGTGACGCGCTCACGCAGGTGCCCCCACTGCACAAAGCACATCATGCTGCAGTTCGCGCAGAAGCAGGGGCGAGTGAAGCGCAAGGCTTTGCTGGTAAATACCTCGGGCGGCTTGGACTTTGACGCACTGAAGAATGAGGTGCCGATCGATGAGCCGCAGCCGCTGGTTGGTAATGCGTTTGATCGGATGAAGGCCGATCCGGAGTTGATCGCCATCAAGAAGCGGTTTGCCTGGAGCGCGGGAGTTGTGGCTGCCTTGGTACTGGTGGCGACCGTGTTTCATTTGAATCGTGACCGGTGGTTTCCTCAGAGCAAGAAGCCTGTGCTGGCACCGATCGCGGATACAGGATCGCCTGTTTCATCGTCGCTACTCACAAAGGACAGCCGGATTGCAACTGCGGCGCGCCCGGAAAAAAAGCCCGAGAGACTGGATTTCACCGCTCCTGAAAAATCCGCTCCGACTGAGGCGGCTCCGACCAGCCGTGGCTCGCAGACTTCACCGGCCCCGAGTATGACACCTCAAATCGCGACAAAGAACCCGATCCCAGGGATGGGGATGGCAACTTCGCCGGCGAGCAGGAAGGGAGCAGTGGGATCGAATTCGAAAGGAACGAACATGATGAGCGCGCTCCCGAGGTCGCTCTTCCGTATTGCCAAAAAGAAACCTTCGGTGTCCGTGGACCATGACCTGACAAAAGCGAAGGCGGCCCTGACGAAATTTCTCAAGGCGTCCAGTGTTGGCCAACGGCTCGAATTCGTGGCGGATCAATCCACGATCGAGGCCCGGTTTCGGGCATTTTATCAAAAGGGTGGAGATGGCCCGGTGACCTACGTCTCGATTGGTGACGCGGAGATCGTAGGCAACGGTTCGGTGTCTGAACACGACGTGGTGTTGGCAGATGGCCGTGTGTGGCGGGCGTCCGTCATGAAGGCATCGGATGGCCGCTACCTAGTGGACTGGCCGAGTTTTGTGGCGGAGGGAGACATAGATTGGCTTGATCTCATGGCTCAAAAAGTGAGCCAGCCCGTTATGCTACGAGTCGCGGTCGAGCAGGGTGAATTCTTTGGGGGCGACTTCAGCGACGCCAAGTGGTTGCTTTGCGTTAAGCTCACCCACCCGGCGCAGCCTGGGGCACCGCCGATCTTTGCTTACGTCGAGAGGCAAAGTGTTCTGGGGCGTGAAATGGACTATTGGATCAAACTTGGCGAGCATCAGGCCATGCCCCTCACCGTTCGGGTGAAATATCCGCAGATCGCCAGCGCTGATAATCAGGTGTGGCTGTCCGACCTTGTCGCTCCAGGTTGGGTTTTGCGCGGTGGTCAACCCGTGGTCGAGGCGAAGGCACCGCAGGGGGGCTTGCTGAAATAGTTGCCTCTTATCTCTGATTCGTGTCCGGCGAGTCTCGGTGCATGGGAATTTTTCGGGAAGATGAAATATATCGTGTCTTCCGTCGTAGGTAGTGACCAGTCTATCCAAACCCTCCTCCTCGCTCAGTCATGAAAATGCACCCCTACTGCCAAGGTAACCACCTCGACCTCCGCTCCGGAGTCAGCCGCCGCGACTTTTTGTACGTCGGCATGCTGGGCGGGCTGGGTCTAACTCTGCCTGAAATGCTCCGCCTGCAGGCGGCGGCCGTGATGCCCCCGGTTGAGAGCTTCAAGCCTGTCGCCGACTCGGTGATCCACATTTATCTTCCAGGCGGCATGGCCCAACATGAGTCGTGGGATCCGAAGCCGTTCGCCGCGCCCGAGTATCGTGGTCCGTTCACTCCGATCAAGACGAGCGTTCCCGGCGAGTATGTCGGAGCGAAGTTCGAGAAGATCGCCAAAATCATGAACAAGATCTCTGTGATCCGCTCCATGACGCACGGCGAGGCGGCGCACGAACGTGGCACGCACAACATGTTCACAGGTTACCGCCCCAGCCCGGCCATCAAGTTCCCCAGCTTTGGCTCGGTGATCTCGCATGAGCAGGGTTCACGCAACAACCTGCCTCCCTATGTGGTCGTCCCAAACATGGTCGCTCCCGAGCAGGGAACCGGTTATATGAGCAGTGCCTTCGGTCCGTTTGCCTTGGGTAGCGATCCAGCGGACAAGGGTTTCACCGTTCGTGATTTGCTGACGCCAAAGGATGTGGACGAGAAACGCTTTGACCGCCGCCGCAACCTGCTGGGAGTCGTGGACGAGCACTTCAAGACCATTGAGAAAGCAGACTCGATCAGTGCGATGGACAGCTTCTATCAGGCTGCCTACGGCTTGATCAGTAGCCAAAAGGCCCGTGAGGCGTTCGATCTCTCGAAGGAAACAGATAAGCTCAAGGACGAATACGGTCGCAATACCGCTGGTCAGCGGTTCCTGCTTGCTCGCCGTCTTGTTGAGGCTGGCGTCCGCATGGTATCCGTAAACTACGGTGGGTGGGATCACCACTCAAACATCAAGGGTGCCTTTGAAGGGCAGGCCCCGAACTTCGATCAAGCGTTTGCACGCCTGATCACCGACCTTGACGAGCGCGGAATGTTGGACAGGACGCTTGTGATGGTCAGTTCCGAGTTTGGTCGCACGCCGAAGATCAACGGCACCAATGGTCGTGACCACTGGCCACGCGTGTTCTCCGTTGCGCTCGCTGGTGGTGGCGTGAAGAAGGGCTATGTGCATGGCGCGTCCGACGCGCTTGGTGCCGAGCCTGATCGTGATCCGGTCAGCCCGCAGGATCTCGCTCGCACCATGTATCGCTTGCTCGGAATCAACGGCGACAAGCGTATCATGGCTGACGGAGTCCGCCCGATCGACATCGTGAATGGTGGCGAGTTGATTCAGTCAGTCATCGCATAGTCTCCGGCAGTTCATTCAATTTGAGAAGGGCGGTGTGGGCGTTCGGCCTCCACCGCCTTTCGACTATGAAAAAACAGCCGTTAAGTCCCATGTAGGATTCAAGAACTGCCGCGCAAGAATTGTCGCGGTTCAGAACGTATTTTTAGAAAGCTCATATGAAACAAAGCACTCGCATCCTGAAGTTCGTCATCTGTGCCGGACTCGCTCTTTTGGCCTTGGCCGCGACGTCGTCTCGCGCTGCCTACCCGGAATTTTCTGGGACCAAGCCCAACGGTGGGCAGCGGGGGTCGGAAGTGGCTCTGACACTGACAGGCAGCCGGCTTGCTGACTTTGACAGCCTTATTTTCTTCTCTCCCGGCTTCACCTTGAAGAACGTTGTGAAGGCCGAGAACAACAAAGTCGACTGCGTGATCGCCATCGCTCCGGAGGTTCTTCCGGGCAATCACCTCCTGCGCATCCGAACGAAGACGGGTGTCTCCCATGCACGACAGTTTTTCGTGGGACCGTTCCCGAATGTGGACGAGAAGGAGCCGAACAATGACGTTGAGACCCCGCAGACCATTGCACTGAATCAGACTGTTGAAGGTGTGGTGCAAAACGAGGACGTGGACCACTACAAGGTAACCGTCAAAAAAGGCCAACGTATCAGCGTCGAGGCAGACGGACTGCGGCTCGGCTACACGGTTTTCGATCCGTATGTCGCCATCATCGACAAGGATCGCTTTGAGAAAGCCGCATCGGACGATACAATTCTCCATCGGCAGGATGGCTACTGCTCATTTGTGGCCGAGTACGATGGCGACTACATCATCCAAATACGAGAGTCGTCGTATCGTGGCGGCGGCAATAGCTTCTACCGCCTGCATGTCGGTGGATTTCGCCGCCCAGAGGTGGTGTACCCAGCAGGTGGAAAAATCGGCTCAAAAGTGAAGGTGCGCTTCATTGATGCAAAAGGAGAGGGTAGTTTCGAGGAAGAGGCGACGTTGCCCGCCGAGGCAGATCCGCAATACATGATTTACGCGAAGTCGCAGGAGCCCGCGCCGTCTGGCAACCCTTTCCGCGTCATGCCCTTCGATAACGCACTCGAAGCCGAGCCAAACGACGAGCAGGCCAAGGCGTCCGTCGCGCCATCGGGAGAGCCGATCGCGCTCAACGGCATCATCGAGAAGGCTGGCGACGTGGATTACTTCAAGGTACCGATGAAGAAAGGCCAGAAGGTCGAACTGTTCGGCTTTGCGCAAGCTCTGGGATCACCGCTGGATTCTGTGATTGGTGTTTACAATGAAAAGGGTGGTTCGCTTGGGGCCAATGATGACGGAGGTGGGCGTCGTCGTCTCGACAGCAAGTTCACCGTCAACATTCCTGCGGACGGAGACTATTTCATCAAAGTGGCAGACCACTTGGAGCGCGGTGGCCCAAATTTCGTGTATCGAATCGAGATCATCGCTGCAGAGCCTGAGCTAACCTTTGCGTCGCCTCAATTCACGGTGAACGACACGCACTACCGCCAGTTCATCGCCGTGCCACGCGGAGGTCGGTATGCGACCTTGGTGAACATCAGCCGCAACAACGTCACTGGCGACTTCAAGTTCGACGCCCCAGGCTTGCCGGCGGGAGTGAAGTTCCTGACCGACTTTCCTCTCAAGGAATTGCAGAACGTGCCCCTTCTCTTTGAGGCCGCTGCCGATGCCCCTCTCGCGCATGCCACGGTGCCCATCAAAATGAAGCCAACCGATCCGGCCAACAAGGTGGTCGGCAAACTGCGTCAGGAGTTCGACGTCGTCCGCAACGGCAACGTGGTTTATTACACGGAGGTGGAGGACAGGCTTCCAGTCGTGACAGTCGAGGAGGCCCCGTATTCCCTCGAAATCGTGAAGCCAACCGTGCCGCTTGTGGCTGGCGGAGTGATGGATCTCAAGGTCGTCTCGAAGCGGAAGGACGGGTTCAAGGCACCGATTCGCGTTTTCATGATCTGGAAGCCGCCGGGTGTCAGTATCCTCGGTGAGCAGACCATCGCTGAAGGACAGAACGAATGTACCTTTGTGCTTGATGCCAGCACCGGCGTCAGTGCCGCCACTTGGAAGATGACGGTGATGGGCGAGGCTGAAGCAGGCAACGGTCGAATCTACAACGCATCTCCGTTCTGCGAGGTGACCACAGCTCCTGCCTTCATTTCAGCCCCTACCATTCAGCTCACTGCCGTCGAGCAAGGCAAGGAAGCGATCATGGTGGCCAAGATCGAACATCTTCAACCTTTTGCCGGTGAGGCGAACGCTGAGATCTATGGCGTGCCCGACACCATCCCGATCGAGTCTGCGAAGATCAACAAAGACACCAAGGAAGTATCCTTCAAAGTGAAGACAGACGCCAAGTCGCCCATCGGCAAACAGGCCAACTTGTTTGTGAAAATCGATGTTCCGGTTCCGGGTGGCGTGGCTGTGCATCGCGTCGGCACAGGGTCAATCCTCCGCATTGATCCACCGCGCAAGGCTCCGCCTCCCGCCCCCGCACAGCCACAGGTCGTGGCACAGAACAAGCCGAAGGAAGCCCCCAAACCGGCCGCGCCGAAAGTTCTTTCGCGCCTTGAGCAGCTTCGTCAGGAAGCCGCCAATGCGGGAAAGAAGTAGAGTTCCTCCCGCCCATCAGTCTTTTCAGATCCCCCAAACCCTCCGCAATCCTCCTCCTATGAAGCTCAAACCCCTCCAGTGCTTCGCGACACCGCTAGCTGTTTTCGGACTGCTCATCAGTTCCCTGCAAGCTGCTCCTTCAGCCGCCCCGACATCTCCTCCGAGCGGTCCGGTGGACTTCGCCAGCCAGGTCCAGCCATTGCTCGAAACCAAATGCCTCGAGTGCCACAAGCCCGACAAGGTGAAGGGCGACCTGCTCATGAACACGCTCGAAGCGCTGCTCAAAGGTGGCGAGGGTGGACCGGCATTGGTCGTGGGCCAACCGGACAAGAGCGAGATCATCAAACGCATTCTCCTGCCGAAAGGCCACGACGATGTGATGCCGCCGAAGGGCGAGCCTCTCACAGCGCAGCAGATTGATGTGCTGAAGCGTTGGGTGGCCGAGGGGGCAAAGTGGCCTCAGGGTCTCACGCTCAAGTACAAAACCGCCGCTGAGATCAAGGCGTTGGCCGATCTGCAAAAGAAGCTTCCCACCCTCAAGACAGTTCAAATCCTCCCAGAGCGTGTGGGCCTTGAAACGCAGCGTGATTATCACGAGATGGTTGTCATGGCGACTTTTGCCGACGCTACCACTAAGGACGTGACCTCTTTTGCCAACCTGCATGTGGCTGATTCCAAGGTCGCCAAGCTCGAGGGTTCCATTATCAAGCCTGTGGCTGATGGTCAGACCGACCTTGTTGCGACAGTGGGTGGCCAGACGATCAAGGCCATCGTTACCGTGAAGGACAGTACCAAGGACCGCCCCGTTTCCTTCAACCTCGACGTCATGCCCATCTTCATGCGCGGCGGTTGCAATCAAGGCGGCTGTCATGGTGCCGCGCGCGGCAAGGACGGCTTCCGCCTCTCGCTTTTCGGGATGGACGCTCCGGGAGACTACACCCGCCTCACTCGTGAGATGGTGGGTCGTCGCATCAATCTCGCCATCCCTGAGGAGAGTACCCTGATCGAGAAGTCCATCGGTGCCGTGCCTCATTCCGGCAATCAGTGCTTCGACGAGAAAAGCGCCTACTACAAGACGATGATCGAGTGGATCACCAACGGTGCTCCAAGTGATGCGGCGACGGTGGCGACAGTCACCGGCATAGAAATCTATCCCAAACAAATGGTCCTCGAAGGCTCGGGCACGACCCAGCAAGTCACGCTGAAGGCCACCTACTCCGACGGCACCGACCGCGACGTCACCAACCTTGCTCTCTTCATGTCGAACAACGACCCGACGGCTGGTGTCACCAAGAGCGGCCTCGTCACCTCGGGTGATCGCGGTGCGGCTTTCATCATGGCGCGGTTTGATGTGTTCACCACCGTCTCGCAGGTCCTGGTGATCCCCTCCGAGTTGAAGTACGAGCGTCCGAAGCTCGTCGAGAACAACTTCATCGACCAGCTTGTGAACGAGAAGTTGCACAAGCTGCGCATACTTCCGTCTGGCCTCTGCTCGGATGAGGATTTCGTGCGTCGTGCCCACATCGACATCGCTGGCGTTTATCCAGAGCCGAAGGACATTCGATCATTTGTCGCTGACAAGAATCCGAAGAAGCGCGACGCGCTCGTTGACTCGCTCCTTCAGCGCAAGGAGTTCACCGAACTATGGGTGATGAAATGGGCCGAATTGCTCCAGATTCGCTCGGGCTTGAACAACAACCAGCCGCCCTTCTACAAGAACGCGCTGCTTTACTACAACTGGCTCTCGGACAGCGTCGCCAAGAACCGTCCGATCAGTGAGATCGCCATTGAGTTGCTCTCCGCGAACGGCGGCACCGTTTCCAATCCGTCTGTGAACTATTACCAGATGGAGCGCGATCCGTTGAAGGTCGTCGAGAACGTTGCCCAGGTGTTCATGGGCATGCGCATCCAATGCGCCCAGTGCCACAATCACCCGTTCGACCGCTGGACCATGAGCGACTACTATGGCTTTCAATCGTTCTTCATGCAGATTGGTCGCAAGCAGACCGACGACCCGCAGGAAGTGATCGTGTACAACTCCAAGGGAGGCGAGGCGCGCCACTTCCTGACGGGGGCAGTCATGAAACCAAAATTCCTCGGCGGTGAGGAGCCCGAGATCAAGCCAGGCCAGGATCGTCGTCGCGTGATGGCTGAGTGGCTTGCGTCTCCCCGGAATCCTTACTTCGCCCGCAACATCGCCAACATCATCTGGACGCACTTCACCGGCGTCGGTGTCGTCGATCCCGTGGATGACGTGCGCATCACCAATCCGCCGTCGAACCCCGAGCTGATGGACGAGCTGGCGAAGAAGATGACCGAATACAACTACGACCTGCGCAAGATCGTCCGCGACATCACCACGTCGATGACCTACCAGCGCACCTCGCTCGTGAACGAGACAAACGCTGGCGACAAGCGCAACTACTCCCACTCCTATGTTCGTCGCGTGAAGGCCGAGGTTTTGCTCGACGCCATTTCCAACATCACCGAGACTCCGAACAAGTTCCAGGGGTTGCCACTAGGTGCCCGTGCCGTTCAGATCGCCGATGGTGCGGTGTCGAACTACTTCCTCACCACCTTCGGTCGTGCCAAGCGCGAATCCGTTTGCTCCTGCGAGGTCAAGATGGAGCCCACACTCTCTCAGGCGCTCCACCTCATGAACGGCGACGCCATCAACGATCGCATCAAGCAGGGTGGCGTAGTGGCCAAGATGATCACCGACAAGAAGACAGATCGCGAGATCGTGGATGACCTCTACCTCCGCTGCTTCAGCCGTTTGCCGAACGAGAAGGAGTGGACATCGATTCAACGCTCCATTGCTGAGGCTGCGGACAACCGCAAGGTTGCGCTCGAAGATCTGTTCTGGGCGCTGCTGAATTCGAAGGAGTTCTTCTTCAATCGCTGACGTCCCCCATAGGCCTCCCCCGGCCTGATCCGCAAACAAAAAACCGCCCATCATGCAATCCCATCGCTCACGCCTTGGCTGGTCCTCCATAGCCGCATCTTCCATTCTCACAGTTTCAAACTGTTTGGCTGTCGATGCTCCCGCAGGAGAGAAGATCACCTATCAGGATCACGTCCGTCCCTTGCTCGAGAACAAATGCTTCTCTTGTCACAACCCCGACAAGAAGAAGGGCGATTTGGATCTCACGAGCTTTGCCGCATTGATGTCAGGCGGTGGAGGTGGAGCAATTGTCGATCCGGGAAACCCGGCCGGTAGTCGCCTCATCACGACCACCACAAAGAAGGAAGAGCCCTACATGCCTCCGGAAGGTGATCCGCTTGCCTCCAAGGACATCGAGATCCTTTCTAAGTGGGTTGCCGGTGGAGTTTTGGAGACCGCGTCGTCCGTCGCAAAGGCATCGAACAAGCCAAAAGTCAGCATGGAAGTGACCGTCACCGGAAAGCCCGAAGGCCCGGTTGCGCGCCCGGAGCATGTGTTGCTCGAGCCTGTCATTGTCACGCCGCGCACCTCTGCGGTCGTTGCCATGGGAGCCAGCCCTTGGGCGCCGCTCGTCGCCATGGCGGGCCAGAAGCAGATCCTGCTCTATGACACTGACACACGCCAGCTCGCCGGCATCTTCCCGTATCCAGAAGGTTATGCGCGCTCGGTGAAATTTAGCCGCAACGGCTCGCTGCTCATCGTCGGCGGTGGTCGCGGAGGCAAGTTCGGTCACGCCGTTGTCTGGGATGTGAAGACTGGCCGCCGCATCACCGAGGTGGGCAAGGAGTTTGACTCAGTGATGTGCGCCGACATCAGTCCCAATCAGAAGCAAATTGCCATCGCGAGTCCGTCCAAGAAGATCAAGGTTTACGACACGGCGACTGGCGAGGAGCAGTACGTCATCAGCAAGCACACCGATTGGGGCATGGGCTGCGCCTTCAGCCCGGACGGTGTTCTGCTCGCCACCTCTGACCGCGGTGGCAATGTCATGGTTTGGGAAGCCGAGAACGGCGGCGAGTTTTTCCTCCTTGGTCAGCACAAGGCCAGTTGCACCGACCTCTCATGGCGGG
>Ga0075163_10004919_pt1 | contig 17886 bp, 14 predicted proteins | sample JI1023141ADNA_FD_71478 | JGI IMG/M metagenome (GOLD analysis project Ga0075163, IMG submission 71478) | Wastewater effluent complex algal communities from Wisconsin, to seasonally profile nutrient transformation and Carbon sequestration -... | ecosystem: Engineered > WWTP > Effluent > Algae...
TCGACGACGGCCCGCTGCATCTCGACGCGGCGCGCCTCCGTGAAGCCCATCCAGGTCTCCACGCACAGGCCCACGCAGCCGGTCGCGGCGACGATGACCTCGGTCGAGGAGGTCGCGACCGGATAAAATTGCGGGTCCCAGCGCTCGTTCTCGCCGGTGAAGCGGGCGTTGAGGCGGGCGAGCGTGCGCGGGACGACGTCGGGGATCGGGTCGACGCCGTAGACGAGGGTCTGGCCGAACGAGGGCGTCACGGCCGGGTCGTAGCGCTTGTGCGACTCGTGGAGGGTGGCCATCAGCGCGGGCCGCTCGGCGAGCACGAGGTCCATGAAGCGGCGCGCGAGCCGACGCTCGCGCTCGGGGGCGTCGGCGTCGCCGGGGAAGCAGCGGTTGAGGTCGAGGCCGCCGGGGGCGCAGCGCTGGCGGGCGCGGTAGGCGGGCGGGTTCATGACGGGGACGACGATGAGCCGGCCGCGCGCGGGTCGGATGCCCTCCTCGAGCAGTTCTTGTAAGACGTGGACGCCGGCGACCTCGTCGCCGTGGATGCCGGCCTGGATGAGCGCGGTCGGGCCGGGCTCGGGGGCGTCGAACACGTGGAGCGCGAGGGTCGGCGTGAAGTGGTGGATCCCCGGGGACAGGCGCGTCACGCCGCGCAGCTTCGCAAATGCGAGCGCCCGCTGGCAAGCGTCACTCGACGCCGCTCACTCGACGCCGAGAGTCCGGCAGGTCGGCGAGGTCGGCACCTTGGTGTGGTCGGGCAGCGTGCCGAGGATGCGGTCGCCGAGGTGCATCGTCACGCCCTGCCAGTAGTGCTCATTCTTGAAGTGGTGCAGCCGGTGATAGCGCCACAGGCTGCGGTACAGCCGGCCGCGCGGGCGATACGCGGTGTGCGTGAGGTAGTGGATCCACTCGTAGATGAAGGCCATCAGGACGCTGCCGAGCAGCGCGCTGAGGAACAGGCCCGTCGTCGGCATCACCAGATACCAGCCGATGGTCAGCAGCACGAAGCCGACCCAGCCGGCGCGCGTCGGGATGAACACGTCGTCGAGGTGCCACGGGTCGCGGTGGTGGGCGCGGTGGAACTGCGCGACCTGGAGGTCGAGGACGCGGCCGAACACCCGCTTCGGCTTGTAGTGGAGGATGTAGACGTGGATCAGCCACTCCGCGAACGGCTGCAGCGCGAGGATCAGCGGGACGACCAGCAGGTCCCAGCCGCTGAAGTCGCCGACCTGGACGCGGACGCCGAGCAGCAGCGCCGTCATGGCCACGAAGCTGCGCGGGCTCGAGAACTTGAAGAACACGCGCAGCGCCGTCCACAGCGACGGGCCGCCCTCGTGCATGGCCTTTGGGTCAGGTGCGCTCGACATCTCACTCTCCCTCCCGGGTGTCCTCTTCGATCGCGGCGATGAGCTGGAAGATCGCGCTGCTGCCCTGCTCCATCAGCGCGCGCGCGACGGCGGCGGCCGGCAGGTCGTCCTGGCGCTGCACGGCCTCCGCGATCGCCCGGTACGCGGCCAGGTCGCGCAGCTCGGCGCCCAGGACCTCGACCAGCAGCTCGCGCAGCCGCTCGTACGCCTCGCGCAGGCTGTTGAACACGAGCTGGTAGGCGATGTTGTCGCTGCCGTCGACCAGCACGTCCCAGAACTGCAGGGCCAGCGCCTGCAACGCCGGCAGGTCGTCCGGGCGGGCGGCCATCGCCGCGACCAGCTCGAACAACTGATGAATGTGCTCCGGCTGGCGCCGACGCGCGCACAGCCGGGCGATGTCCGGCGCCATCGCGGCCCGCATCTCCATCGCGCTGCGGGCGACCTTCAGGTCGATCGTGCCGTCGCTGCGAAACAGCAGCCGGGTCAGCAGGTCGAGGTTGCCGCTCTGCTTGTAGTCGAGGACCCGCGCCGCGCCGCCGTGCTGGATCACGATCAGGCCGGCCTGCGACAGCCGCTTCAGCGCCTCGCGCACGGCCCCGCGGTTGACCCGCAGCATGTCGCACAGGTTGCGCTCCGACGGCAGCGGCGCCCCGGGCTCCATCCGACCGTGCACGATCTCGCTCGAGAGCTGCTCGAATACGGCGTCCGACAGAGACTTTCGCGCGACCGGCTTGAGCTGCATGGCTTCAACGACCATGACAGCGACTGAGCCGATGGTCAACTGGTATGACCACTTAAACTGTCGCGACTCGGCCTCGGGGCGATTTCGCGCGGGTCCTCAGACCTCGACGCGCTGCCAGCGGCCGCCGAGGAGGCGCTCGTGCGGGAGGTAGCGGGCCTTGTAGGCCATCGACGGGCACTCGCCGATGTAGAGGCCGAGGTAGAGGTAGCGCAGGCCCCAGGTCCGGCACAGCTCGAGCTGCTTGAGGATCGAGAACACGCCGGGGGACAGCGGTTCGAACTCGGGGTCGAAGTAGAAGTAGACGGCGGAGAGCGCGTCGTCGGAGCGGTCGACGATGGCGACGCCGACGAGCCGGCCGGCGCTGCGGTAGCGGATCTCGAAGGAGTCGCAGCAGGTGTCGACGAGGAAGGCGCGGTAGCCCTGCTCGTCGATGTCCTGACCGTCGGGGCTGAGCTCGCGGCCGAGCTTGTGGCGGTTGTAGAGCGCGACCTTCTCGGCGGTGAGCTCGGGCGGCCCGACCTCGACGTCGAGGCGCTCGAGGCCGCGGCGGTAGATCCTTCGCTGCGTCTTGTTGGCGACGAACTGCTCGACGTCGATGCGGATCGGCTCGCACGCGCGGCAGCTCGGACAGCTCGTGCGATAGAGCAGCACGCCCTGGCGGCGGTCACCGGCCCGCAGGCGCTCGGCGAACTCGCGGGGCGTCAACATCCGCGTGGGCACCCGCAGGGGCATGCGCGCCTGGCGACCGTCGAGGTAGGGGCACGGCGTCGGGTCGTCGTAGACGAGCAGCTCGGGGGGCTCGGCCGGGAGCAGACGGGGGCGCCAGCGCATGTCGTCCGAGTATAGGCCGCGATGGTACAGTTCGCCGGTGTCCGGGCTGCGAGAGATCGAGGACGGGGTGCGCCTGCTGGCGTTGCGAACGCCCACGCTCCCGCCCGCGACCGCGACGAACACCCTCGTGGTCGGGCGCAAGCGCCTGGCGGTGATCGAGCCCGCGACCCCGTACGCGGACGAGCGCGCCGCCCTCGACGCGCTGCTCGGCGCGCTCGTGGGCGCGGGCGCGGAGGTGGCGGCGATCCTGCTCACGCATCACCACGTCGACCACGTCGGCTACGCGGACGCGCTGCGCGGGCGGACCGGCGCGCCGATCATGGCGCACGCGGCGACGGCGGACCGCCTCGACTTCCCGGTCGACGTGCTGCTGGCCGACGGCGACGAGGTCGCGCTGGACGACGGCTTTTCGCTCGCGGCGATGTACACGCCAGGCCACGCGCCGGGCCACCTGGTGTTCTGCGAGCGCCGCACCGGCCTGGTCCACGCGGGCGACCTCGTCGCCGGGCTCGGCACGATCCTCATCGACCCCGAGGACGGCGGCGACATGGCGGCCTACCTGGCCTCGCTCGACCGCCTCGCGGCGGCGGCCCCGAAGGCGCTGGTGCCCGCGCACGGCCCGGTGCTGGACGACCCGCAGGCGGTGCTGCGGCGCTACCGGGCCCACCGCCAGATGCGGGAGGACCGCGTGCTGGCGGCGATCTTCGACACACCGCGCGATCTCTCCGAGGTCCTGGCGGACGCCTATTCCGACACGCCGAGCGCGCTGTGGCCTCTCGCGGCCCGTTCGCTCGAGGCCCACCTGCGCAAGCTGGAGGCCGAGGGCCGGGTGCAGCGCAGCGGATCCGCGGTGGTCCGGGCGTGAACCCGGGCCGGATCGCCCGCGGCCTCGGGCGCGGCCGCGCATCGCGACCGGCGCGAGCGATCGCCCACGCGGTGAAAAAACCGTAAGATGAGAGCCCCGCCCCCCGGGCGCTGTCCTAGCTTCCCCCAGCATCGACACGGCAAGCGAGCCCAAGCCATGCCCAAAATCTTGATCGTCGAGGATAACGAACTTAGCCGCGACATGCTCTCCAGGCGGCTACGCCGCAAGGGTTATGAGGTGCTGGTCGCGACCGACGGTCAAGAAGGTATCGCCATGGCCCAGCGCGAGCTGCCCGACCTCGTGCTCATGGACCTGAGCCTCCCCGACCTCGACGGCTGGGAGGCCACCCGCCGGCTCAAGAAGGACGCGACGACCCAGCACATCCCCGTGATCGCGTTGACGGCGCACGCGATGTCCGGCGACCGCGAGAAGGCGATCGACGCCGGCTGTGACGAGTACGACACCAAGCCGATCGACCTGCGCCGCCTGCTCTCGAAGATGATCCGCTTCGTCGAGGACCCCGAGACCAGCGGCGGCGAGAAGTCGATGGCCTGACCTTTGGGCCAGGTCCGCACCGGCCCGCCATCCGCGGCGGTGCGCGGAGCGCTTGTGACGGCGTGGTGCGTGGCACATGACTTCGGCTGCAGCGGTCGGCTGCAGCCGCGGCCGGTCCGCGCGGCCCGAACGCAGCGGATGCGCCGACGCGGTCAGGTGGACGCGGGGGCCGCTGTGGGCGGCGCGAGACCGGCCTGGGGCCCGAGTGCGCGCAGGTGCGCCTCGGTGAAACCCGCGTAGAACTCTGTCCCGGGCGGTGTTGGCCGGCGCCGGGCGATTGACACCCGCGGTTCCCCGCTGTAACGCTCTTTTTGCGCCGATCTTTCGGCGTTTGTCCGCTGTTCATGGGAGCGCTGCGATCTCGGACCCATCGACCCACAGCGCCGACGCCGGTCCCGCCCGGACCGAGCCGTCGGCGGACGCCGCCCGCAAATCGGGACGGATGATCGCGGCCGTGCGGGCGCAGCTCGAGCTGCGCCTCGGCTACGTGCCCGCGCTGTTCGAACCGGCGTTCGCGAGCGCCGACCTGCTCGAGTCCCTGTGGCAACAGACGCGCGCCGCCTACCTCGACAACCCGCTGCCGCCGCGCTTCAAGGAGGCCTTCCTGCTCGCGGTGATGCGCCGCTGTCCCACACCCTACGGGCTGGTCGGACACGCGGCGGCGCTCGCACGACACGGCGTCCGAGCCGCCGAGATCTTCGAACTTCTCGACGACGTCGCGGCCCCGCAGCGCGAGTTCCGGCGCCACCTCGACGTCCTCGCCGCGTGCCCCGAGCCGTGGCCGAGCTGGCCGCAGGGGCCGCAGGCGCAGGTCCTGGCCGAGAGCCTGCTGGCGGCCTCGATCGCGTACGCGCTCGACCCCGCGGGCAGCGTCGCGGCGCGCATCGAGCTGCGCCGGCTGCTGCCGGGCGAGCTGTACGCGCGCTGGTCGGCGCTGGTCGCCTACGCGTGGCTGCGCTGGCACTGGTGCGCGGCGTACCCGGAGCTGGCGCTCAAGACGGAGTCGGCGCTGGCCGAGGCGCGGCTGCGTCTGCTGGAGGAGGAGCCGCGGCTGGCGATCCACCTCTCGCCGGCGGACTCGATGCAGGTCGAGCTGCCGTCGCTGGCCCGGCGCTCGCTGCCGACGCCGGATGCATTGAGCCAGATCATCGACGCGGTGCCGACGGGCATCGTCCAGCTCTCGATCGACGGCGCGATCGTGATGACGAACGCGCCGGCCCAGCGCATGTTCGGGCTGACCGCCGACGACTTCTCGAAGCTGACCGTCAGCGACCTCGAGATCGCCGCGATCCAGGAGGACGGCCAGCCGTGCCCGCCGGAGGCCTACCCGATGACCCGCTGCCTGCGCACGCTCGCGCCGCAGCAGCCGACCACGCTCGGCGTGCGCCGCAAGGACGGCGAGCTGTTCTGGGCGACGTTCACGGCGCTGCCGCTGATGGACCCGGCGGCCCAGGAGACGACCGGCGTGATGGTGACGATCGTCGACGTCAGCGAGCGCAAGCGGGCCGAGCGGGCGCTGCACGAGACTGAGACGAAGTACCAGATCCTCATCGAGGCGACCGACGTGTTCGTGCTGTGCCTCGACCGCGAGGGCAAGATCACCCGCGCCAACGAGCAGGCCTCGCAGGTGCTCGGCATCCCGGTCGAGGCGCTGATCGGCAAGACGATGCACGCCGTGCTCGCCTCCGAGGAGACCGCCGACGCCCACCACGCCCGCTACCTCCACGTGGTCGAGACCGGCGTCAACATCGACGTCGAGGAGATGTTCGAGCTCGAGGGCCAGATGCTGTGGTTCGCCTCGACGATCGTGCCGCTGCGCGACCCGGCCGGCGCGGTCATCGGCGTGCAGGTCGTCGCCCGCGACGTCACCAGCAAGCGCCGCGCCGAGATCGCCCTGCGCGATCGCGAGGAGCGCTCGCGCCACGAGGCCCTCCACGACCCCCTCACCCGCCTGCCCAACCGCCTGCTGTTCATGGACCGCCTCGAGGTCGAGGTCATCCACACCCGCCAGGACGAGGAGTCGCGGTTCGCGGTGCTGTGCCTCGACCTCGACCGCTTCAAGAACATCAACGACAGCCTGGGGCACTCGGCCGGCGACCGGCTGCTGGTCGACTTCTCGCGCCGCCTGCACGAGTGCATCGGCCCCGAGGACACGCTGGCCCGCCTCGGCGGCGACGAGTTCGCGATCCTCTTAAAGAACATCCACGACGCGAGCGACGCGATCCGGATCGCGGACAGGGTGCTGAGCCTGCTCAAGCAGCCGTTCTCGCTGCGCGGGCAGGACGTGTACGTGCCGACCAGCGTCGGCATCGCGCTGAGCGCGACCGGCTACGAGCGCCCGGAGGACGTGCTGCGCGACGCGGACACCGCGATGTACCGGGCGAAGCGGCGCGGCAAGGGCCGCTACGAGCTGTTCGACGCCGCGATGCACGCGGAGGCGGTCGCGCTGCTGACCCTGGAGAACGACCTGCGCCGCGCGATCGAGCGCGGGGAGTTCCAGGTCTACTACCAGCCGGTGATCGAGCTGACGACCGGGCGCATCACCGGCTTCGAGGCGCTGCTGCGCTGGAACCACCCGCTGCGCGGCGTGGTGCTGCCCGGCGAGTTCATCGGCTGCGCCGAGGAGACCGGCCTGATCGTGCCGATCGGCGAGTGGGTGCTGCGCGAGGCGTGCCGGCAGATGCAGGGCTGGCACGCGGCGTACCCGAGCAGCGGCCTGCTGTCGATCAGCGTCAACCTGTCGGGCAAGCAGTTCTCGCACCCGTCGCTGATCGGCAAGGCGCTGCGAGACAGCGCGCTGGCGCCGTCGAGCCTCAAGCTCGAGATCACCGAGAGCGTGATCATGGAGGACCCGCAGGCGGCCTCGAAGTTGCTCGAGCAACTGCACCACCAGGAGGTCCAGAGCTACGTCGACGACTTCGGCACCGGCTACAGCTCGCTGTCGTACCTGCACCGCTTCCCGATGTCGGCGCTGAAGATCGACCGGTCGTTCGTCACCAACATCGGGCCCGGCGGCGAGAACGCGGCGATCGTTCAGACGATCGTGACGCTCGCCCACAACCTCGGCATGAGCGTGATCGCCGAGGGCGTCGAGACCGCGGCCCAGCTCGACCTGCTGCGCCAGATGGGCTGCGAGTTCGGCCAGGGCTTCTACTTCTCGCGCCCGGTCGCGGCGCCCGCGGCCGAGGTGATGATCGCCCGCCAGTTCGAGGCCGACCGCGACAAGTAGGGCGACCTGGCCTTCGGGTCAGGTGCCGTCGAACGCGGCGATCACGTCCGCCGGGGCCTGGACCAGCTCGATCAGCACGCCCTCTCCGCCGAGCGGCGCGGCGCCGTCGCCCCTGGGATGGATGAAGCACACGTCGTGCCCCGCGGCCCCGCGTCGCACGCCGCCGGGCGCGAAGCGCACGCCCTGCTCGCCGAGCCAGCGCACCGCGGCCGCGAGGTCGTCGACCCACAGGCCGAGGTGGTTGAGCGCCGGCTCGTGCACCCGCGGCTTCTTGTCGGCGTCGATCGGCTGCATCAGGTCGACCTCGACGCGGAACGGGCCGACGCCGGCGACGGCGATGTCCTCGTCGACGTTCTCGCGCTCGCTGCGAAACTCGCCGACGATCGGGAGGCCGAGCAGGTCGCACCACAGCCGCCGCAGCGCCGCCTTGTCGCGGCCGCCGATCGCCACCTGCTGCAGACCGAGGACGCGGAACGGGCGGGTCGTGGTCACGCGCCGGAATGTAGCAGCGGGCCGGTCGCTCCGTGCAGGCGAAACTCGCCGGGCGGCTCGCGCAGCACGGCGGCCTCGTGGGCGGCGAGCTCGCCGAGGCGGGCCAGCAGCGCGGCCTCCGGGGCCAGCTCGAGGCCGCGGGCGAGGTCGAGGTAGGCGTCGAAGTGGCGGGCCTCGCAGGCGAGCAGGCCGCGGTAGAGCTTGACGAGCGCGGGGTCGTCGAGGGCCTCGGCGAGCAGGCGCATGCGCTCGCAGGAGCGGGCCTCGATCAAGGCGCAGCAGAGCAGGGTGTCGAGCAGGCGCGCGGGCTCGTGCGCGCGGACGGCGGTCATCAGGCGGGCGGCGTAGGGGCTGGGGGCGAGGCGGCGGTACTCGAGGCCGCGGGCCCGCAGCGCCGCGATCACCTCCTCGAAGTGGGCGAGCTCCTCGCGGGCGAGGCGGGCCAGCGGGACCATCAGCGGCGCGCGCTCGGGGTAGCGGAAGATCAGCGAGATCGCGGTCGAGGCGGCCTTCTTCTCGCAGTGCGCGTGGTCGAGGAGGACCAGCTCCAGGTGCTCGCGCGCCTGGGTGGCCCAGCGCGGGTCGGTGCTCGAGGCCAGGTGGAGCATGCGGCGCGTGAGGGTAGCCGATCGCGGCGGTCGCCCGCGAGGCCGCCGGGCTTGCTACTCTGCCCGGCGCGTGCCCTCCCCGCTCCGCCTCGCCCGCCTGCTGCTCGCCGCGTGCGCGTGCTTCAGTTGCGTCGGGGGCTGCGTCGGGGCGGCTGCCACGGGCACGGCGCCGCCGAACGCGGGTTCGGAGCCGCCGGCGCCGGCCACGGCGGTCGCGCCGGGCGAGCCGCCGACGCTGCTGCTCGCGGCGCACATGCAGCCGCCGGGGCCGGGCGACCGCGACTACATCCTGCCGGTGCGCGGGGTGGTGCACCTGCTGTTCTCGCGGCCGATCGACCCGCTGAGCGTCGGGCCGCAGCACTTCGTGCTGGTGCTCGGCAACGGCCACCGCGTGATCCCCGTCGGCGTCTTCCTCGGGGCCGGGGTCGAGCCCGGCGAGGCCCGCAGCCTGGCCCTGATGCTCGCCGAACCCGCGAAGGCCGAGCCGCCGAAGTCGGCCGCCGCGACCGGCAAGCCGGCGAGCCCGCCGGCCGAGCCGCCCTCCGACCCGATCAGCGTGACCATCACCGGCCTGCTCCACGACGCCGACGGGCGCGTGCTCGAGGGCCTGGCGCTCGACGTGGCCCCGGCGGCCCGGCCGGTGTTCCCGGTGCGCGCCGAGCCGGCGACCGGCCTGACCTGCGCCGGCTTCGAGCAGGCGCTGCGGGTGTTCTGGAGCGCCCCGGTGCATCGCCCGGAGTCGGCGCCCTCGCCGCTGGTGGGCCGCAGCGACGGCACCCGGCGCCCGGCCGAGGGCGTCGACGACGACGACGACCCGGCCGCGGACGGTGTCCTCGACTTCTGCCTGCGGGGTCCGGCGGCCGCGACCGGCATCGAACTGCCGGCCGGCGCGGCCGTCGACCTGCGCGGGGCACCGACCGCGGCCGGCGTGTTGCAGGTCTCGCCTGTCCCCTGAGACATGTCCCGGGAACCAGGCGCAGGAGTCCACGTGGCGGTCAGCATCACCCGGTCGATCTCCCTGCCGATCGTGCTGTCGTCGGTCGCGGTCACGCTGAGCGTCGCGCTGATCGTCGGCTGGACCCTGCTGATCGTGCGCGACCAGCCGCTGTCGCAGGACATCGTCGCCAACACCTGGCTGCTGGTCGTCGGCATCGTCGCGCTGGTCGTGATCATGACGGTGCTGGTGCTGTTCTCGGTGTTCCTCGTCGGCCAGATCCGCGAGGTCCGGCGCCAGACCAGCTTCATCGACTCGGTCACGCACGAGCTCAAGAGCCCGCTCGCGGCGCTCAAGCTGTGCCTGGAGACCCTCGGCCGCCCCGACCTCCCGGCGCTGCAGCACCAGCGGCTGCGCCAGATGATGCTCGACGACGTCGACCGCCTGGCCGGCTTCATCGACCGCGTGCTCGCGGCCACCCGCATGCCCGCCGAGCGCTCGACCTACCCGCTTCAGGAGATCGCGCTCGCGGCTCTGGCGCGCCGCTGCGTCGCGGTCGTCACCCGCCGCGCCCACCAGCCCGAGGACGTCGTCCGCGTCGACATCCCCGACGGCCTCACCCTGACCAGCGACGAGGTCGCCCTCGCCGCGGTGCTCGAGAACCTGATCGACAACGCGGTCAAGTACTCGCAGCACAAGGTCGAGGTCCACCTGTCTGCGAGGACAGGTCCCAAGGGCCAGGTCGTCATCGAGGTCCGCGACCGCGGCATCGGCATCCCGCGCGCCCTGCTGCGCCGCGTGTTCGACCGCTTCTATCGCGTGCCCGACGAGGATGTCCGCTCGCGCCGCGGCACCGGCCTCGGCCTCTACGTGGTGTCCGCGCTGGTCCGCTCGCTCGGCGGCCGCGTCGAGGCCACCTCCGACGGCCCCGGCCAGGGCACGACGATGCGCGTGTCCTTGCCGGCCCGCCCGCACACGCACGCGCTGCGCATGCGGGGCTGAGCTTCCTGGCGCCAAAAGCGCCCTGGCACTGGTAAATACCCCGTGGTACAAAGGTTCAGCGCCTTCCGCGCATTGCCCGCCCGAGACCTTCCTTGGACCTCGCCAATCCTCGCCTCCTGGTCGTCGAAGACGAGCAGCACCTCGCTGCGGGTCTCAAGCTCAATTTCGAGCTCGAGGGCTACGCGGTCGACATGGCCGCCTCGGCGCGGCGGGCGGGCGAGTTCTTGCTCCAGGCCCGGGCCTACGACGCGATCATCCTCGACGTGATGCTGCCGGACATGACGGGCTTCGACCTGTGCCGAAAACTACGGGACAGCGGCAACTTCACGCCGGTGTTGATGCTGACGGCGATGGACTCGACCGAGGACCGGGTCACCGGGCTCGAGGTCGGGGCGGACGACTACCTGACCAAGCCGTTCGAGCTGACCGAGCTGCTGGCCCGCGTGCGCTCGCTGCTGCGGCGGCGCAGCTGGGAGCGCCAGCACCCGCCGACGCGGACCGCGAACGCCGCTGTGATCTGCTTCGGCGGCGCGAGCGTCGACTGCGAGCGCCAGGAGGCGCGCATGAACGGCCAGGAGGTCAAGCTCACCCGCCTCGAGTTCGACCTGCTGCGCTACTTCGCCGACCACCCGGGCCGCGTGCTCACCCGCCAGGAGCTGCAGGAGCGGGTGTGGAAGCTGGCGAACTACCCCAATACGCGGATGGTCGACAACTTCATCATGCGGCTGCGGCGGCACTTCGAGCCGGACCCGTCGGCGCCCGCGCACTTCGTGTCGGTGCGGGGCTCGGGCTACAAGTTCGTGCCCGACCCGCCGGGCGCGCCGGTGGCGTGAGCAGGCCCGGCCCGGGTCGGCGCGCGGGCCGGCGCGCGCGATGACACAACCGTGACAGTCCATGACAGGTCGATGACCGCCGCTTCGCGGGGCGTCTTGCGACATTACGGGCGCCATGGACTCCCCGATGCCGATCCCCGAGAGGTTCCGTGACCTGCCGCCGCCGCCGCCCAGCCGCGGCTACGACTGGGTGCCGTTCCTGCCGTTCGTGGCGCTGCACCTGGCCGTGTTCGGCGCGCTGTGGACCGGCGCGACGTGGGTCGACTGGACGGTGTGCTTCGCGCTGTACTTCGTGCGCATGTTCGCGGTGACGGGCGCGTACCACCGCTACTTCTCGCACCGGACCTACAAGACCAGCCGGTGGTTCCAGTTCGTGCTCGCGTACCTGGCCCAGACCTCGTCGCAGAAGGGCGCGCTGTGGTGGGCCGCGCACCACCGCAATCACCACAAGTACTCCGACCTGCCGTGGGACGTGCACTCGCCGATCCAGCGCGGGTTCTGGTACTCGCACGTGCTGTGGCTGGTCGACCGCGGGACCGAGGTCACCGACTACAGCCGCATCAAGGACCTCGCCAAGTACCCGGAGCTGGTGTGGCTCAACAAGTACTGGCTGGTCCCGCCGATCAGCCTCGGCGTGCTGACGTGGTGGCTGTTCGGCTGGTCGGGGCTGTTCATCGGCTTCTGCCTCAGCACCTCGCTGCTGTGGCACGGGACCTTCCTCGTCAACTCGCTGGCGCACGTGTTCGGCAAGCGCCGGTTCCCGACCGAGGACACCAGCCGCAACAACTGGTGGATCGCGCTCCTGACCCTGGGCGAGGGCTGGCACAACAACCACCACCAGTACATGGGCTCCGCGCGGCAGGGCTTCTACTGGTGGGAGATCGACATCACGTACTACATCCTCAGGGGGCTCGCCGCGTGCGGCCTGATCTGGGACCTGCGCCCGGTGCCCGCGATCGTGCTCGCCGAGGGCCGCGCGCGCGACCGCGCCGCCCGCCGCGGCGAGGCCCCGCCCGTCGTCACGGTCACCCTCGCCGAGCCGACCTGAGCGCCCGCCTTTGATATGCTGCGGTCATGCGCCGCACCCGTCGCTCGCTCGCGCTGATCGCCGCCCTCGCGCTCGGCCCCGCGGCCGCGTACGCGGGGCCGCCGACGCAGAGCCCGGCCAGCAACCCCGCGCACCCGGTGTGGGACCAGCACCACGGCCCGCCCGCGACCACACCCCCGCCGACGTCTCCGCACGCGACAACGCCCGCGCACCCGCCGACGAGCGCGTCGCCAGCGACGCACTCGCCGACGTCGCTGCCGCTGCACCCGGCCGCGAACGACGCCAGCACGGGGCCGCGGCATCACCACAAGAAGCACCACATCGAACCCGCGTCCGGTGAGCAGACCGGCAGGTCGCGCGACCCGGTGCCGCCGCAGCCGCTCGCGTACACCGGAGACGCCGCCGCGCGGCGCCGGCCGGCGGCCGAGGCCGCATATCGCCGCGCCGGCGAGCTGCTGGCCGCGGGCGCGGCGTACGAGGCCATCGAGCAGCTCGACCTGGCGACGGAGCTCGACCCGACCTGGAGCGCGCCGGTCCGCCTGCGCGCCGAGACCTTTGGCCGGCTCGCGCAGCGCCATGACCCGAGCGAGGCGCTGCTGACGGCGCAGGCGACCGACCTGGAGCGCCTGCTCGTGCTCGAGCCGGCCGTCGACGCGGGCCCACGCCGCCAGCAGGCCGCGGCGCTGCGCCTGCGGGCCGTGCAGGCGCGGGCGCAGGAGCAGCGCCGGCGCGAGCTCGGCAAGCCGGCGCTGATCGTCGGCAGCGTGAGCGGGCTGCTGGTGATCGGCGGCGCGCTGATGCTCGGGCTGCAGCCCTCGGCCGAGCTCGACGTGATCGGCCAGCGCCGCAACCTCATCGGCGGTATCGCCATGCTGAGCGTCGGCGCCGCGGCGATGATCCCCGCGATCTCGCTCGGCGTGCTCGCGCGTCGGCAGCACCGCCGCGACGCCGCGGTGACCGACCTCGGGGTCCAGCGCGGGCAGCCGCTGCCGACGATGGCGATCTCACCGCGGGTGCTGCGCGGCGGCGCCGGCCTGGGCCTCGCCTTGCGGTTCTGACCGCCGGAATGTACACATGGCACATCGGACATGTCCGATGCGCCATGTGCTCATATTACGGGTGGTGGTCGTGATGCGGCGGTGAGAAGTCGGCCGTCGGCGCCGGGCGGGCCTTCTGCTCGCGGCGCAGGATGATCTTCAGGATCGCCGGCAGCAGGAACATCGTCATCAGGGTCGAGGCGCCGATGCCGAACACGACCGTGGTGGCGAGCGGGCGCTGGACCTCGGAGCCCGCGCCGGTGGCCAGCGCCATCGGCAGGAAGCCCAGCGCCGCGACCGCGCCGGTCGTGACCACCGCGCGCATCGTGTGCACCGAACCCTTGACCAGCGCGTGGTTGAACGGGTGGCCCTCCTCGATCGCGTGGCGCACGTCGGTCGCGAGGACCACGCCGTTGAGCACCGCGACGCCGGCGAGCGCGATGAAGCCGACCGCGGCGGGGATGCTGAACTCCATGTCGCGGAGGATGAGGCCGACCATGCCGCCGGTGAGGGCGAAGGGCACGACCGCGAACACGCCGATCGCGTAGCGGACGTCGCCGAAGTTCCAGAGCAGCATGCCGAAGATCAGGGCGAGGGCGATCGGGACGACGACGGCGAGGCGCTTGCTGGCGCGCTCGAAGTTCTCGAACTGGCCGCTCCACTGGATCTCGTAGCCGGTCGGGAGCAGGACCTTCTCCTCGACGGCGGCCTTGGCGTCGTTGACCCACGACAGCAGGTCGCGGCCGCGGAGGTTGACCTCCACGCGGACGATGCGGACGCGGTTCTCGCGGCGGATCTGCGCGGGGCCCTCGGCTTCGGTGATCGTCGCGACCTCCGAGAGCGGCACGCGGTGGCCGTCGTCGGTCTCGACGAACAGGTCGCCGATGGCCTCCGGCACCGGCGCGCGCGGCGGGACCAGCAGGCGCGCCTCGAACCGGCGGTGGCCCTCGTAGACCCAGCCGAGCGGCATGCCGACGCGCGCGGCCTCGATCGCCAGCAGCGCGTCCTCCATGTGCACGCCGTAGCGGGCGAGGCGGGCGCGGTCGGGCTTGACGGTCAGCTCGGGCATGCCGAGCACGCGCTCGACGCGGACGTCGCCGGTGCCCGCGACCGGGCGCACGGCGTCGCGGATGACCTCGCTGACGCGCTTGAGCTCGAGCAGGTCGGGGCCGGTGAGCATGATCTGCACGTCCGCGCGCGAGCCGCTGATCATCTCGTTGGTGCGGTCCTCGATCGGCTGCGAGATCGAGAAGAAGGTCGAGGGGACGTTGCGCTCGAGCGCGTCCTTGAACGCGACGCTGAGGCCGTCGAGGTCGTGGGCGGTCGTCCACTCCTTCTTGGGCTTGAGGCGGACGAAGGTGTCGTTGGTCTCCTTGCCGACCGGGTCGATGGCGACCTCGGCGCGGCCGGTCATCGCCAGGGTGGTGATGACCTCGGGGAACTCGAGCAGGGTCTTCTGGACGATCAGGTCGAGGCGCTTGGCCTCCTCGAGGTTGATCGAGGGGGCGCGGCGGATCGTGACGACGACGTCGCCCTCGTCGATGCGCGGCACGAAGTTCGCGCCCTTGCTCATGAACACCATCGCCGAGATCACCAGCGCCGCCGCGGCCGCGCCTATCAAGGGCCAGCGCAGCGTCAGCGCCCACGGCACGGCGCGCCCGTAGAGGCGCCCGATCGGCTGCAGCCAGCGCGCGCCGTCCTTCTTGAGCGGCGGCACGAAGGTCGCCAGCAGCGCCGGCAGGAACAGCACCGAGTAGACCAGCGCGCCGAGCAGCGCGAAGGCCATGGTCGTCGCCATCGGCCGGAACATGCGGCCCTCGACGCCCTCGAGCCCGAGCAGCGGGACGTACACGAGCATGATGATCGCGACCGCGAAGGCGACCGGGCGGATCACGCGCTGGATGGTGTTGATGTAGGCGTGGGCGCGCTCGTCCGGGGACAGTTGCTTGCCGATGTAGCTGGCGAGCAGGGCCTCGAGCACGACGATGGGGCCGTCGACGAGGAAGCCGAAGTCGATCGCGCCGAGGCTCATCAGGTCGCCGGTGACGCCGGCCCAGTGCATGCCGAACAGGGCGATGGTCATCGACGCGGGGATGCCGACGACGCAGACGAGGGCGCCGCGGATGCTGCCGAGGAAGATGACGAGCACGACGAACACGACGAGGGCGCCCTCGACGAGGTTGGTCATGACGGTCGTCAGGGTGCGCTCGACGAAGTCGGCGCGGTCGTAGATCGTCTCGATGACGACGCCGGGCGGGAGCGACGCCTGGATCTCGGCGACGCGGTCCTTGACGGCGTAGATGACGTCGCGGCTGTTGGAGCCGAGCAGCATCATGACGATGCCGGTGACGGCCTCGTCCTCGCCGCGGTAGGTGATGACGCCGTGGCGCAGGGCGGAGCCGTCGCGGACGGTGGCGACGTGCTTGACGAGCACGGGCTGGCCGTCGGACGAGGTCTTGAGGACGACGTTGCCGATGTCCTCGAGGCCGCCGAAGGTGCCGACGGCGCGCAGGGTGAAGGCCTCGGCGCCGCGGTCGAGGTAGCCGCCGGAGACGACGGCGTTGGAGCGCTGGAGGGTGTCGGTCAGCTCGCGGATCGTGAGGTTGTAGGCGGCGAGGCGGTCGGGCTGGACGACGATCTGGAACTGCTTGAGGTCGCCACCCATGGTGTTGACCTCGATGATCCCCGGGATGCCGCGCAGGCGCGGCACGATCTCCCAGTCGAGGAGCGTGCGCAGCTGCTTGCGCGAGTGGACGGGCGAGCGGACCACGAACTGGTAGATCTCGCCGAGGCCGGTCGTCAGCGGGGCGATCTGCGGGGTCGGGATGCTGGCGGGCAGGTCGTTCTTGGCCTGCAGCATGCGCTCGAAGACCAGCTGGCGGGCGAACCACGGGTCGGTGTCGTCGTTGAAGACGATCGTGATCGCGGAGATGTCGGCGCGGGACACCGAGCGCAGCTCGACCATCCCCGGGACGCCGTTGAGCGCGTTCTCCATCGGGAAGGTGACGTTGCGCTCGACCTCCAGCGCCGACAGGCCGGGCGCCTCGGTCAGCACCGACACCTGGATGCCCGAGATGTCGGGGATCGCGTCGATGGGGAGCGTCTTGGCCGCGAAGATGCCGCCGGCCAGCAGCACCGCCAGCAGGCACAGCATCATGTAGCGCAGCTGGATGGACAGGTCGATCAGAGAGCCGAGCATGGGGGATGATCCGTGGCTGCGTCTGCGCGGAGGTTAGCGGAAGAGCTCGGACTTGAGGGCGAACACGCCCTCGGTGACGACCCTGTCGCCCTCGTTCAGGCCGGACTTGACCTCGACGAGGTCGGCGCCGGAGATGCCGAGCTCGACCGGCCTCGGGACCACACCGGTGTCGTCGATGGCGACGAACACGGTCGGCTTGCCGTCGACCTGGACCAGCGCCGAGCGCGGCACGGCGAGCGCGCGCTTGCTGGCGGCGCTCGGGCGGATGTTGGCGTTGACGGCCTGGCCGACGCGCAGCTTGCCGGCCTCATTGGGGACGATGACGCGGACCTCGGCGCTGCGGCTGATCGGGTCGAGCACGGTGCTGATGAACGTCACCTTGCCGGTCAAGACCTCCTCGGAGGCGACCTGCGGTGAGATCTGGACGGTGTCGCCGACGCGGATGTTGGCGACCTCGCCCTCGAACACCGACAGGCGGACCCACAGCGAGTTGCGGTCGGCGATGGTGAAGGCGGTGTAGCTGGGCTCGACGGCCTGGCCGCGGAACACGTGGACCTTGACGACGTCGCCCTCGATCGGGCTGGTCAGGGACATCACGCCGAGCGAGCCCTTGTCGGCGGAGCCGCCGAGGGCTTGCACGCGCTGCTTGGCGGCGCGAAGCTCGGCGGCGGTGATCGACGTCTCGGACGACGCGAGCTCGACGGAGCGCTGCGAGGCGATACCCTCCTCGAGCAGCTTCTTCTTGCGGGCCGCGTCGGAGCCGGCGACCTCGGCGCGGGCCTTCACGGCGAGGATCTCCGCCTGGGCCTTGCCGAGCTCGGCGCTCTCGAGGGTGGCGAGCGTGTCGCCGACCTTGACCTTCGTACCCTCGATGACGCGGACCTCCTTGACGCGCCCGGAGATGCGCGAGCCGACGGCGGCGATGCGCTGCTCGTCGAACTCGAGCACGCCGGTGACGTGCAGGACCGGGGCGATGTCGGTCGGCGCGACCGCCTGGCTGCGCAGGCCGATGCGGGCCGCGAACGCGGGCGGCAGGCGGATCACGCCGTTTTCGAAGTAGGGCAGCTCCGGCGGCTCGGTGGCCTTCGCCTCGTCGGCGGCCGCGGCCTCGGTGTCCGAGCACGCCATGGTCAGCATGCTCAGCATG
>Ga0075163_10004922_pt1 | contig 17882 bp, 8 predicted proteins | sample JI1023141ADNA_FD_71478 | JGI IMG/M metagenome (GOLD analysis project Ga0075163, IMG submission 71478) | Wastewater effluent complex algal communities from Wisconsin, to seasonally profile nutrient transformation and Carbon sequestration -... | ecosystem: Engineered > WWTP > Effluent > Algae...
ACTAGACATATACCTAGCTTGAGCAAAGTCCAGCCCTGTTTCATCGTCTCTTTCATAGCCAGTAAATTTCTGGCGGATAGAATCCGTAATAGAGTATCCAGGTATAGATGATCTATTTCCAACAGAATCAGAAAGTTGATCGCCGAATGGCAAAAAGTCGCGTCTACTGATAACTGCGCCAGTAGAATCAGTTAAAACTCTAGGGCTACCTAAATGATCAGGAGTGTGGTAGTTAATCTTGTCAGGTTCAACAGTAGCAAGCATTCCACTAGGAGCATAAATATTTTCTTTACTAGGTGAAGTGATAGCTGGTACTGGCTCACCGTCGTACTCAGCTAATAATCTACCGCCTTGGTCATAGACAAAACGAGTAGTGCCAAAGACAGAAGATTTCTTGATTCTCCAACCATTAGCATCATAAAAGTAAGAAGCGTATTCAATATTACCTTGATCATCTAAAGCAACTTTAACAAGGCGATTTTCCGCATCATAGAAATAATAAAAACCATTAGGATCGGACTTCAAATTACCAGCATCATCATAAACATAACCAGGGTCAGTAATACGGTTTTTAGCCATAGAAATTTGAAGAATTTGAGAGTTAGTGCCTTGGACTTCATGGCGATTGCCAAAACGATCATAGGAATATTGTTGTGACCAACTAGTAGTAGTTTGAGTAGTTGGAGGAGCAGGAGGGCAGATTACTGTTACTTCGACCTCTAAAACCTCAGCACCTACAAACATTAGAGCAGGCGGATCAAAATCTGTATTAGGAGTAGCTTGTCCCATCCAATTAAAAGCCAAGGTTAAGTTGGAACCAATGGCTTGGTCAGCAGAGAAAGTAGAGTCTCCTAATAAGCTATATCTGCCCACAATACCATCAAACACACCATTACTACTTGCATTAGCGTCCCCATCAGTAGAAGCAGTAAGGACTAAAGTAGAAGTTCCAGCGTTTGAAGTAACTTCCATAGCCGAACTACCAGAAAGGTTAGGAGTTGTGACTCCTACATCAACACGGAGAATAAATCTAGTCCTTACAATAACTTGTTTACCTACTAATCCAGGATCCGTTAGATCAATATTAAATACTGCTGAACCACTAGCATTAGTTTTTGGTGGGTTACTACCAAAGTTACCAAAACTTAATCCAGACTCAATATCAAAACCACCATCACCTGTTACGCTTGAATCTGAAAGGCGGGTGTTAATATCAAAACTACACTCATTATCAACTGTAGTGCTTACAAATTCCTTAGCCAGCTTAAGTCTATTGAGTTCATCATAAACAAAGAATTGGTTAATAGGGTTAGTACCAAAACCTGGAGTAAGTTTGATATGTCCAATGTTGCCGTTGTTTTGAGATTGGTTAAGAGAAATAGTAGGGCTAGTAGTAGCATTATTAATAGGATCAAAATCATAGGTAGAATAGTTATATTCTTGCTTCCAAATATCTTCTGCTGTTTGACCAGTTTGTCCAGAGCCTAAAGTAATTTGTGTGGGTTGTAGACGGCTGTTGTACTGCATTTGATGATGAAGGCCATTACCTAATTGATGAGATTTGATAGCACCACTAGCTGTATAGGTAGCTAACTGGGAAATGGGTTGAGAGTTACTAAAAACATCAGTTATTTGACCAGCAATGTTATAGGAATGTGCAATGGTTCTACCAGAAGGATAAGTATGAGCAGTAGGCAAACTAGCTTCATTATACTGGCTATTAGTTGTGTAGTGTTGAGAATCAAGTAATTGAGAGCTACGGGCAATTCTTCCACCAATATCATAAGTATGCAGTAGTGCAGTAGCCATTTCTCTTGTAGTAGTAGGGGTGGCAACAACAGTAGTCCTTCCTAATGTATGCTGGAAGTTAAAACCAATAGGTAATGTTGTTCCACTAGGTAGAGAGCTAGGAACTACATCATAGAAGTAGCTAACATCTGGTGTGTCATCAGAATAAACCTTAGTAGCTAAACGATTTAGTGAGTCATAAGTATAAGTTGTGCTAATGCTTCTAGGATCTGTTCTAAGAGTTAGGTTAGAAGCAGGATCGTATTGATAAGTACTAGTACCATTACTAAAAGATGTGCCAGACTCAGGACTAGTAGCAGTAAGCAAACGGCTCATAGGATCATAGGTAAATACTCTAGATTGCTGGCCTTGATTAACTTGAAGTAGATTAGAACGTGCGTCATAACTGTACTCAGTATTAAGAGTAAGATTGTTTTGCTCATCAGGTTCAAAGACAGTTCTAAGTCTACCAGCAGCGTCGGTAATACTTTTGCGTTTCTTACCAGCTTGGTCAGTAACGGTAACTTGGTTAGTAGAATAATTAGTGGTAACTGTTCCTGTAGTAGAATCAGTTCTATCAAAGGTTTTTATTAGCTTAACTCTATCTAGAGGGTCATATTCACTAGTAGTGTAGCCTTCAGTATCAGCTTGTTCTCCTAAACGGAAAGGATTAGTTACTTTAGAGACTCTTCCAGTAGCATCATAAGTGGTCTGAGAAAATACATCACCATCAGGATCAGTACGTTTTTGCTTAGTAGAACGTAAGAAACCATCAAATTCACTAGTAGACTCTAGTAGCCTACCACTGTCCAAAGTAGTTTGAACAGAAACAGTGTTAGGAAATACTTCAGGTAAGCTATAAGTGTAAGCGGTAGTGCCAAAACCATTAGTATAAAGAGAGATTCCAGAGCTTTGAGGACGAACTTCGCGTGTAAGTCTATCTAGTAAATCATTATATTCAAAGGTAGTTACTTCCCCATTAAGACCAATGGACTTTTTGACTAAACCTGACTGAAAATCAAACTCTCTGCTACTAGTAAGAATACGATTTCCGCTTAAACCACCATCAACAAACTGTCTAGATTCTATTGGAAAAGCAAACTGGCTATCAGCAGAGTACTCTGTTTCGCTTCTTTGGTTAGGCATTGGCCCCACTACAGCAACCACATTACCTAAAACATCATAGTGAGGAAAGGTTGTAGAAGGTGTTCCTGGTGTTGCGGGAGTATCAGGAGTAATAACACCAGCAGTAACAGCAGTAACATTACCACGTTGTACTCTTGAAGTACTGCGATAAACTTGAGCTTGGCTACTAAAAGTTAAAGTACGTCCTACCAATCCAGCATGGAATTGTCCAGAATAAACATCATATTCATAGACAGTTTTACTTTCTACTTGTCCGAAGCCATTCTTTATAGTTTCATCAGCCACTAAAGAGCGTAAATGAGTATCAAATTCATTAGGGTTAGAAGGTGGTGCAATATCACGGTTTAATTCGGCATAGTTTATTCCATTTAAATTAGTAACAAAACTACGGGTTACTTCTCTGATAACTTCGTCATTATAACCAGTAAGTTTTTCATTAATAACATTGTTATACTGGTCATAGTTATAATCAACTTTGCTTATTTTGTCAGTATCTCCAGGTTCATTATCATTAAGCTCATTAATAACTTTTTTTACCCTAGAGCTATTTTCAGGTTGGTTAGGATCATTTTGACCAGTAGTTTGCGCCCAAGCTACAGCCGCTTGTTGTTCATAGATAGTAGTAGAAGTTCTCATTACTGAGTTAGTGTCAGGGTCGAATTGACGAGTTTCTAACTCTTTTCCTTCTAACCAACCACGATAAGGGTTAGGGTTTTGAACCCTAGCGCTAGCACCAGATAAACCTCTTGTTGGATAGCTGAAGAATTTATGTTTACTACGGGTGATGACTTTATTAGGGGTGTTAGGGTCATTAGGATCAAGTTCTTCTTCTGTAACGTTAACGGTTGGATTGCCATTAACATCATTTTCTCTAATGCCAGGGCTAGGATCCGAAGGGTCAGTATAAACAACCTTACCTTCAATTTGCCCCATATCAAAAGGGAAAGTACGACGTTCTATTACACGACGAAAGATTTGATCATCACTTTGAAGATAACCACCACCTAAAGCGGTAGTTGGCCCCATAGTATACTCAACTAGTCCACGAGCAGGAGTCTTTACTTGAACAACTTCGCCATAACTATTGTATTGAAATTCCCATTTGTGATTGTCAGGTAAGATAACTTCTGAGACTACTTTTGGATTAAAAATTAAACCTTGATTAGCAGTTTGAACATAAGGAATTGGAAAAAGCTCATCAATATTTAATTGTTGGTTTATAGGAAGTAGATTGTGTATCCTTTTTCCTTTAACAGTAGTAACTCTATCAGCACCATTAAAACCTTTAATTGTGATGGTAGCTAAAGTTTGTCCACCTCCATAACTAACAGTAATAGTACGACCCATATTGTCAGTTATTAGAGTTAAACGACCTCCACCATCATATTGATAGCGAACTAAATTACCATTTTTGTCTCTTTGCTCAGTAGGACGACCTTGATCAATACGAAATCTTGTACCATCTCGTAAGTAAACATAACCACTAGGCTCTAAGATTTGGTCAGTAAATGGCACATCAATTACATCCACATCATTAATAAATGTGGCAAATGTTCCATCTTTAGAAACAAACTTCTTTTCACGATTGATTCCTTCACAACTTCCATCTAGTGATTTAGGTTCTCCATCATAGATAGAATCCCTAAAGTCATATTCCGTACCATCAGGAGCAGTAAACACAAATATAGTTAATGTTTTGAGTGGTTTAGGTTGTACTTTATTACCAGAAGGTGGAAAGAAACAAGTAGTTGATTTGCCACTTGCAGTTTGACGACCAGTCATTTTACCAGCATGAATAGTCCATCCTGCTCCAAGTTGTGGTAAACCTTTATCTGGCTCATCGTAGACAGGATGAAAAGTCATAACAGGGTTAGCAGGATCATTTGTAGAAGTGCTAGCTACATCATCATCATGTCTTTCTACACGCCATAACTTAGAGTTATAACTCAGTACAACACCAGCACTCATTCCACCACGACTAGTTAAACTAGCCAATGGAAAGGACATAGAAACATTACCACTAAATAGATTAACTTTATCAAAATTGCTACCACCATAAGAACCAATACTTGGGTTAACACCTTTGGTTGCACCGCTAGGAGTAGAACTATCAGTATTACTAGAAGTAGTAACAGTTGAGTTTTGAGCAGGTGGTGGATTACCTTGAGCAAAACTTAAGCTAATCAAATTAAGAAGCAAAATTAGTGCTAAAGAAAGTTTAGTGATTGTACTCATATCAAATAAATCCTTGTCTACAGGTCTACTATAGCTAGTTAGGGCAAAACATTAATTGTTAAAGACCATTCTGGATGTTCAACAGTTGTGAGAGTTGCAGTTCCCGCTACTAAACTAACATTGATAAAAGCATTTTTACCTTTGAGAGTAAGCAAACTGATACTTTGGCTACCTTGAGTAAAGACATAAGTAATATCTTCATTAGTACGATTTCTTACCATTAAGACTTTTTCACCCGCTTGAGTAGATATTGAGCCTTCTGCATCAAATCCATCTTGATTAGAATAAACAATTACTCTAGATCTCACAGTTAAGTTAACTGTAATTTCATCAGTAGATTGTAGTTCACCATCATTAGCAGTAATTCTTAATACATATGTTCCGGGTAGATCAAAAACAACAGCAGTAGTTAAAGAATTGGGTTGGCTAAAAGTAACATTTGCATTTACTGGCCCCGTGACTTTGCTCCAACTTACTGTGAGATTAGAACTAGGTAAGCCATCATCTGAAGCTGTAGCTGTTAGGCTTATAACGGCTGGTAGTAAAATAGTCCTGTCATCTCCTGCTGAAACAGTTGGCGGTTGATTAGCAGCACCATTAGCTATTACTACTATATCATCGCTGGTAGATAAAGCTGAGTCACTAGCGGTCAAACGAAGTGTGTAAGTACCTGCAACAGAAAAGGATACCTGAGTTATCGTAGTATTAGGACTGGTAAAATTAACTACGCCATTTCCTTCCACTTTTGACCAACTTAAGGTTAATTGTCCTGGAGGATTTGGCAATCCATCATCACTAACTTGACCTTGTAATGTAGCAAGATTAGGTAAGGTAATTACCTGATCTTGTCCAGCATTTACAGATGGTGCAACGTTACCTGGTTGTGCAGGGTTGACAATAATAGTTACATCGTCAGAATTACTTAATGCTGAATCTGATGCTGTTAATCTTAGAATGTATGTTCCAGCTATATTAAATGAGGCACTAGTACTAGCAGCATTAGGAGTTCCAAAACTAACTGTTCCTCCTGATGGAAAAGATACAATTGACCAACTTATTGATAAACTAGGTGGTTGAGGTAAACCATCATCAGTAACAGTACCAGTAAGTGTAACGCTATTAGTTGGTAGTGTTATGTTCTGATTAGCACCAGCATCTACTACAGGAGCAAGGTTTCCACTAGCATTTCTAGTTACATTTACGCTAGCAGTTCCTACATTACCAAAAACATCAGTAGCAGTAACAGTAATGGTGTTAGCTCCAGTTGTAAGAGGTACTGTTGCACTATAATCATTTCCATTAATGACAGCAGTAACATTATTAACTTTTACTAGAGTAACTGCTGAATCATCTGTAAAATTTCCCGTAACTATTGTAGTTGCTGTGGTTATTGTTTGATTTTGAGTAGGAGAAGTAATAATTACTACTGGCGTAATAGTGTCAGCAACAAGAGGCTGAACTTTGCTGTTACTATTAGCAGTTAGCCTATCACAAGTAATTAAGCCTTTTAGTAGAGCGTTAGAGTTCAGGCTAACTTGTCCATTTGGAGTGCGAACTACTCCATACATTGTAGAATTACTATTTAAGGTAAGATTTCCATTAGCAATGTTTAAGGCAAGTGATATTGGGCTTTCTACTAGTCCCATTACAGACTGACTATTAAGTGACACATTACCTTGTACGTTTATCGTCACTACTCCTAATATTTGCAATTGAGTGTTTGAATTTAGTACTAATTGCTGTAGATTATATACAGTTGATTGTCCTGCTACTCCAAACACAAATCCTGAATTAGAATTTGCTGCAAAATTCCCATAAGTCCCTGCTGGGACAGTAAGTAAACCATAGCCTGAATTTACTGTTAGATTACGTATTGTTGAGAAATCGCCGGGAGATTGTCCCCTAACTAATGAAATATCTCTCGTTCCGCTTGGCTGTGGTGGTGGGCTTACTGGGCTTATTGTTATTGCATCAGTTTTTGTTACTACGTGTCTTACCGTAGCATTACTATTTAGGGTAACATTATAGTTTGTTGGTTGAGGGTTTCCTGTCCCTTCAACTGTACCGTTATATTTTACATTACTGTTTAATACTATATTTGGTGTTCCTGGGGTTAATATATCCCCTGTTATTACTGCACCACTATTTACACTAGTACTCTCTGGCAATAGTACTCTGATTGTTCCTTCGATTCGGCTTCCGTTTATTGAACTACCATGACGTACCACTATTAAATCATTAGGCATTTGTAAGCTAGGATTTACTGCTAGTATATTATTACTACTCTTAGATACTACATTACCAGATTTAGCTGTACTACTCTCTACCACCTTTTTGTCAGTAGCACTTGCTAATGTACTAGTATTTTTCCCTTTACTAGTTGACTTCGCTAATGTTCTTTTAGGACTATTATTGCTTTTAGAGGCAAATGCTACAGGGATCATTTGTAGCATCATTAATGCTATTAAGATTTGAGCAAAATAGCTATCTGATTTTCTTTTCTTACATTTATATTTATTGTTTTTCATACTAGTACCTAGCAGGTTAGTTAGTAGTTATTTACTATATTTTGAGTATTTCTTAATTAATTCTATCTGAGTAAAATAGGCGAAAATTATACCTTATAAGATTGATATAACAAAGAAAAACTTAAGAAAAAATAATTTAATTATTTTCGCTAATTATTATATAGGTATGTTAAATTGTTAGGTGTATTATATAGATATGTTTTATTTAGTGTAGTTTACAGCGAGTGATTAGACTTATATAAATAAAAAAACCTTCTAATATATAAGTCGTATTTTTTTATGTAAAACATTCAAGAAATGAAAATAATTTTAATTTTCCTATAATAATTGCGATATTTCCTAATAACTTACTAGTAAGTTTTCCATATCTAAAAATTAGCGATAAAAATTCTCTTTCTTTTGAATAGACGGGAAAATTCCCGAAATCCGTCAAAAACCCGGAAATATTTTTAATGTTTTTATTAAGAAAAATTGTATATTTGTTAACTAATTGATAAATAGAGGTTTGTAGCTAATGAAGAAAAAGGTAACTATTGCAATATTGCTATTATTGTTAAGTTTGATAAATAGAGTATATGGACAAGATGTAAATTTTAATGCAACTAACCGGGACTTACTTGGGCTAGGAAATCGCAACCTAGTAGCAGCATCGCCAAGAAGTCAGTTACTAAATTCTGCTATAAATGAAGGAAGAGGACTGCAAGTTAATGGGTTGAATAGCTTTGATGTAATAGACATAGCTATAGCTGATTTCAATGGGGATGGACTTAGTGATATTGCTACTATTTCTAGTGAACCTATTAATAATAGTAGAGGAACTGTTAGCGTAATTATTTCTAATGGAGAGGGTAGCTTTTTTCTTCCTCAGACTTTTCCTACAACTAACAAGCCTTTTGTAATAACTGCTAATGATATTGATACTGATGGAGTTACTGATTTAGCTGTTGTAGAAGATGGACTAGTAGAGATATTTAGTGGATTTTTACTTAATACAGGTCAAATTACTGCTAGAGATAGACTAGGCAATCCCAATAGTAACCCTTCTGGTAATGGATTACTAATATTTGGTGGAGTACCTATTTCTACAGCATTTGCTAAACTTGATAATGATTCTATAGCTGATTTAGTAATAGTTTCAGCATCACCATCTTCTGCTCAATGTGAGATTTTTCTTTCTAATAGTAGTATTTACACAACAGCTAATTTTACATTTTCTACAGTAGGAACAGTTCAAACTGGTGCTGGTTCGCAAAAGACTTTAGCTATTGCAGCAGTAAACTTACCTGAGCCTCAAAGTACTGCTATTGATGCTGACTTGGATATTCTTATTGCTACAAGTATGGGAATAGAGGTATTTGAGAATTCTCCACCTAATTTTGTATCTCAGCCTATTATTACTACTACAGGCAAAGTTTCTCAATGCATAGCAGTAGACTTAAACCGCGATAATAAAACAGACATTTTAGCTTTAGATAAAAGTACAGGAGTAGTATTTGATATTCTAGCTTTTAATAACGGCTATGATGTGCCTATTATGGTTCAATCTCAAGTGAGTGCTATTACTTTTGCCTTACTTAACTCAAATACAAGTGGGTTTTTAGATATAGCTGTTTTAAGTAGTTCACAATCTCAAAGTAGCTCTAGCTCTAATAGTATTGTAATACTATCAGGAACTCGTTTTGGCACATTTCAATTTTCTAATATATTACCTAGTACTCCTACTATATCAATAAATACCCCAAGTGTGCTTGCTGTAGGAAGATTAGAGCGTTCATCTATTGGAGATGATATTTTAATTGGTCAATCAGCAATAGGTGGGAATAAAGGTGGAATACTATTTTTATCAAGCCGTTTAAACTATCAAGCCCCATTACTACAAATAGTTACAAATATGCAATCACTAGATTTTGATAATAGTGGAGGGATAAACGATTTACTAATAATAGAGCAAAACCTTGGACAACTTTACTTAGTATTAAATAATTTTACCCAAATAAGAACAATAGTAGTAAGAGATTTGTTTACATCGGGTAGTCAGCTTATTACATCAGCAACAGTATTTCGTGACCCACTAACAGGGACAAATAACCTAGCAGTTAGTTTAATTTCTAATCCAGGAGTAGCAAGTGCAAGGGGTCAAATTATTACAGGATTTGGAGAAGTGACATCTACTCCTCTGTTTCGTCAATTTGTTGCAAGCCAAGGCATCACTAATTTAATGACAGGAGACTTTAATAATGATGCTTTTGATGACCTAGCTTATATTGACCCTATTAGTAACTCTGTTTCAGTAACTCTAAATAATGGTCGTAGTTTGTTTATAGACACTACTTTTAGAGAAACAGGTGGATTTATTCCTGTGTCAGCTACTCTTTTTGACGCAAATGATGATGATTTCTTGGATATGGCAGTAGTAAACCAAAGTCCTGCTACTCAAGGCAATCAGTCTTTAGTAAGTATCTTATTTGGTAATGGAAAAGGACAGTTTCAACCTACAGGAAGTTTATTACAAGTACCTAATTTTGCTATTTCAATTACAGGTGGGTTAGCTAGCCTTTCTACTAATAACGGACTCAGACAAGTAGTAGATTTTAACCAAGATGGATTTGCAGACCTAGCAGTAGTAAGCACAGGAGCAACTAACTCAGGAGTAAATGATTCTGCTTCACTTACTTTACTGCTTAATCGTGTGGATGCACCAGGACAATTTACTGTTCAGCCACCTATTCAATTAAGGGATGATTCAACAAGCTCTTCCTTACATTTACTAGCAAAACTAGGTGGTGCAGGAATGGTATCAGGTCGGTTTGGAGATGGAAGTGTAAGTAGCGGGCTTGGATTTGGAGGAGCAAATCGCACTCTAGCAGTAGGAGACTTTAACTCTGATGGAAGCCAAGACTTAGTAGTTAGTGGGACAAGGCTAGTAAATAACATAAACTTTCGTTCAGCAATCTATCTAGTAGGAAATGCAACAGGAAATCTAGCACGTATAGTTAGACCTCAAAGAACAATGGAATATCTAGGGGTAGACCCTAATGTAATGGCAGTAGATACATTTGTATCAAGTGCATCAGTAAGTTTTAGTGGAACAACATTACCACCAGATACAGTTCATATATCAGTAAATGGACGTATTTGGGTAGACAACAACCGTCCATTAATACTAAATCGCGCTCCTAATATTACTATCAGACGAGAAGATCTTAATGCTCCAATGGGAATGGGAAGAAAACAGGTAGTAACAATAGGACAGATACTAACAATACCAGTATCAGGATTTGATGCAGATAATGATCCTCTAACATTTCGTCTAGTACAAACACCAACAGGAGAAGAACCACCAGAGTTTGTTACCATTAGAAGCCTAAACCAAACCTCTGCTCAGTTAACAATAGACACAAGAAATCTAACAAGAACGCCCAATACATTGATTAGTAGAATAGCAGTAGAAGTAAGTGATGCAATGAGTAATGGAAATGGTTCTAGACAGCCATTAACCGCAAGAGCTTATTTCACGTTGATAATAAGACCAAATAGCGCTCCAACAATTGCTCCTATTGTTAACCAGACCTTAAATGTGGGTCAATCTACCACTATAAATGTAAGTGTAAGTAGTAATGAGAATAAACAAATTAGCTTATCAAGTAGTTGTGATAAAGGTAATTTTGTCCGTTTAATGCAAAATTCTTTGGTGATCTCACCTCAAGCAAGTGATGTAGGAACAACGAGTTGCAAAGTAACAGCAACAGATGAATTTGGACTAGCTAATTCATCTAGTTTTACTGTAACAGTTCTAACGCCAATACCAACAATTGCTCCTATTCCAGACCAAGAGATAAAAGCAGGAGAGCCTAAACTAATAAGAATAATGGCAAATGATCCAAGCGGGACAAGTGGATTAAAGTTCTCTGTTCTCTCATCACCGAGTTTTGTTACTCTAACAGACAATGGAAATGGAACGGCCAATTTACTATTAGCGCCACCAATTAGCCAATCTCAAGGAGGTAGGGTAACAGTAGAAGTAACAAACAGCTTTGGTCAAAAAGCTAGTGCTTCATTTAACATAACACTAGCAAAAGCAGTAGTAATAACAGTAGCAACTTATACAAAACCTAACCTATTTATTGCTGGTAATGGCTTTCAAGGAACTAATATTATCATTCAGGTTAATGGAAAAGATGTTGCTGGATTTATTATTAATCGTGCTGATGCTGCAATCACTCTTAAAGGTACTAAGAAGAAGCTAAATCTTATTAATGACAACAATCAAATTAATATTATTGTTGATGGTATAGTCTCTAACTCTTTTATGTTTAGCCTATAAAACTAGCTAGTTTAGGTTAGTTTTGCTTGTTGGGACGATGAAGAAAAAGATTAACTTTACTATGTTTTACTAGAGCGACCATTTTATTCAAAGCAATTACTGCTTCAGGAGCAGAAGCAACATATTGTTTGAGATTGGTAAAGGAACCTTTTTTTGTGCTAATTTCTAAAACCACATTTTCTGTTTTGCCATCAGGAGTATCTAAACTAACTTCTAAAAGATTACTTTGAGGTAGAAACTTAAAGTCTATAGTATTTTCATTGACTTTAGCTTTTGACAAATTACCTAGCTTATCATAAAGAAAATTTACTCGGTTACCATCAGATGAAACTACAGATACTAAGCTTCCTGTTTGGTCATAACTAAAGTTAGTAGAAATAGTCTTTGAAGGGGTTTGTTTACTTTCTTCTTTAGCAAGAATTACTTTTCCTTCTTCATTCATTAAAAATGTTGTTTTAATTTTGTCTTTTTGTGTTTGAGCTAAAGTATCCACAAAAATAGAACTCAATAAGATCACTACTAAAAGTAAAACAACTTTTTTTGACATATTCTTATCCTTAAGAGTTTTATATAGGCAGATTTTTTAATGTTTTAGGTAGATTTTGCCTATAAGCCTATAGATTAATCCTAGTTATTATTACTGTCAATAGCTTTTTATATCTTAATTATAGTCGTTATAGTAAGCAGAATAACAGGTTAAAAAAGGTTTTATTGTTAGTTCAATGTTTTAGCCAGGTTACTATGGCTATCATTAATAAATTTTTGGATTCTATTAATTTCAGCTTGAGTTTCAGGAGAGATAGCCCAATTGCCTTTTAATGCATCAAAGGCAAGTTCTAGGAGTTTAGGGTGTGGTGGAGAAGCTGCACCTGATTCCCAGGTTTGTAATAATTTAACATCAATCTCAAATCTTTCAGCTAATGCAATTTGGGTAAAGCCTAACTCTAAACGGCGTTTCTTTATTTCTTGTGATTTCATAAGATTACTGTTCCTAGAAAAGTGTATGGTTTTGTTTTCGGTTTACGAAAAGAAAGTCAAAGAAGTTTTCAGGTTTAATTGAAAATAACAAAAAATAGTTTATAAAGCTTGTGGTTTATTAACCAATCGAAGCAGTAAGCTAAAAATAGGTAAGGTGGTAGAGAAAATTAGTTTTTCTTTTCAATAATCTCATTAAATAAATCATTGTCAAAAGCGATGCCTTCCCTAATACATTCGGCTTTAACATCAAAGGTTAAATCAGCAATAGTGTACCTAGTGCCAACATGGGCTTCTCGCTTACGTCCTACAATAGCTGCTAATTTAGCTTTAATGGCTGATTTTTGAGCAGGATTAATAACAGTAGGGTTTTGGTATGCTTTGACGAAGTAAGCTAGGCTAGCGGGTTTCTGGTGGGCTTTTTCTAGGGTTGCCTTTATTAGTTGTGATATTTCTTGTAGGGACAGATGTTTTAGTTTCTCGTATGCTGCTGAGTCGCTCTTAGTCCAAGAATCGTTACCAGTCGAATTCTTATAAATCATCATCACTTCGCTTTGATGATGATCTGTTTTTAAAGGATCATGATCATCTATCATGTTTTTATTGGTGGTCTGTGAGACCCTGGGGTCTATCTGACCCTGGGGGTTAATAGACCCTGGCATAATAGGTACTCGGATTTCATAACGTGTGCCTTGAAGACTCTTAGTATTAATTACTTCTAATACCTTAATTAATCCTAGCGATACCAATCTGGATAAACTCCTACGGACTTGCTTATCAGATATACGAGTTGCTTTTGTAAGCCCACTATTTCCAACAATGCACACGCTATTATGAAACCCATAGCTTAGGCGATATAATCTTAGGTATACTACTAGTTCATAAGGATCTAATACACTTGGTAAGGTATCCATTATTGTGTTAGCCACCTTCATAAACCCGACCTTATCAAGCTCGTCGGATGTTACGGTTTTATAGATACTGGGGTCTATCTGACTCTGGGGTTTAATAGACCCTGGGGTCTGAGACTCTAGAGTCTGTGAGACCCTGGGGTCTATTGGACTAGAGGGTAATGAATTTGACTTGATCTCAGTGTGATCTTTTTTATCTAGATCGAAATGATCAATTTTAAGATCGACTCTTAGATCAGGTTGATCGTTTTCGATTTCTTTAATTTCTTCTAAAGTAACCGCACTATTGCCTAGTAGTCTACCTAAGACAGAGCTAGTAATCTGTTGTTCGGCTTCGGACATTGGTTCAATGGTAATCTTAACCCTCTGCTTCTTGGTTTTCTTGGAGTCTCTTGCGTTTTGCGTCATTGTTTATAATCTCCGTTGCAACGGCAAAATAAGCGGTAAAGCCTGCATTGGTCTGGTCGTACTCAACTATAGTTTTTCCTTGTCCACTAGCTTCAGTCAGCTTAACGGTATAAGGGATAGGTGTATCAAAGCATTGAGTTTCAAACTTTTGTTGGATTTCTTCTAATATATCTCTATCACTAGTTTTGCGTTTATCAAACTTTGTTGGCAAGGCACGAATAACCATCACGTTGCCAATAACTTTTATTACTTCATTAATTGTTGCTGCTAGTTTTTGTACTGCCAGCAGTGCAAAAGGCTGTGTTTCGCAACAAATAATAACCTCATTGCAAGCTACTAAAGCATTCAAAGTGAGTATACCTAGGTTTGGAGGTGTATCGATAATAATATACTCATAATCATAAGGCAGCCTGCGAAGCTGTGCGCGTAATCTGCTTTCTCTATTTATTGTTGTGCCTAAGACAATATCAGCATCAGCCATTTCTAGGGTGCTAGGAATGAGGTGTAAGAAACTATCGCGCTCAACTATAGCTGTTTTGATATCAAGGTCTAAGGTTTTAAGCAAATCGTAGCTACTTGCTTTTCCTGTATTTTTTAGTAAATAAGGGTTAAAACCAAAGTGGGCAGTAGCATTTGCTTGGGGGTCTATATCTATAAGCAATGTTTTTTTGCGTTTGTAAGCTAAACAAGCAGCAAGGTTAACAGCAGTAGTAGTTTTACCAACTCCACCTTTTTGATTAGCGATAGCTATTATTCTCATTTAATTTGCTCCGAAAAAGGAAATAGTGCCATTTTATCAGAAGTGAATAATAAAAAAAGCCATTGATTTGTAATAGCTTTGGTTATTAGCAGAAGTTAACTTAGGTACAAAATTTACTTACTGTTCCATCCTTGTTGTGGATACCAAATAAAGTCAAAAGGTTGTTGTCTAAGCAAAGCATCACTAACAGGCATAAGAAAATTATGCAATTTAGTGATGCTTTCAGCCAGAGAAGTGTTAGAAGTGACTTTGGTTCTTTTAAGAAAGCTACTCCACTGAGCTTTTTTGCCAACGTCATTATAAAATTCTTCTGTTAGAGCAATAGGTGTTTCAGGAGTAAGTTTAACAGAAGCACGTTTTTCAAAAGTTCTTTGGATTGCGGTTAAAAGAATATGCCCTTGAAAGTCTTGAGTAGTAGCAAGAACCCAAAGATCATAGAAGTCTTTGATTCTAGTGTTGGTCATGCCAAGTAAAACCATAGCATGGAACTTTTCAGCTACAACCGTTTCTTTAGGGTAAACTAAGAGTCTTGGAGAAGGTAGAGTTAGTAAAGTAGGGTAATCTAGTTCTTGTACACCAGGGGTGATGATATCACCAAAGCCAACATCTATTTGTAGATGAATATTAGCTGAATCCAAGAAGGCTTTTGCGGTGATTCTTACACCTTGGTATTTTTGATCAGCTTTGATTCTTTCACCTTTTATGTTGTCTAAAACAAACTTTAATCCATCATCTTGACATTCTATAGACAAAACCTTATGAAAGGTGTTTACAACATGATCTATCTCGTTGTTACCAAAACTAAGCAAGTCTAAATCATGGGTAGGGCGGTGAGGAGTGTTTGTCCAAAGCTGAAATAATTTAGCTCCTTTAACCACGAAATTGTCTTTATATTGAGAAATGCTTAGTCTATACAAAAGCCTTTCCATAGCATAATCATTAAGGATTTGGTTAAAGTCTTCCTTGCGAGCTTTAGCTATATTAAGTAGTCTAGCGCTAACAGATTTTGGAATGTCTTTTATTATTCTATCAGCCATTGGTAACAACCTCTAAGTAGGGGCGAATGATATTTTGCATTCTGCAAGCTTTAGCAAAATACCAAAGTTGAGTTAAGGTAGCTTTGCGTTGTTGCCAGCAGTCTTTAAGAGCTTCAATGGCAATATCAAGGCCAATTTTGTTTCTAAACTTAAAGCAATCAACAACAGTCTTTGCTGGAGAAAAGATTTTTACATTAACACCAGCAATAATATGTTCTTCAACACCAAGGCCAAGTAATTTATTAGAAAAGTAATTTACATGTAGAGAAACACCATCAAGCTTAGGTGAATGGATTTTATGACCAATAGCAATCCACACTTCAAAAGGAGATTGTGTCGTTAAGCCATGAAAATGTAATGCTGATAATAAACAAATCACAGAGTTAGGTACTCTTTTAGCAACTTCAGCAAAACTAAGATTTTCCTTTATAGGCACATGAGATGGAATATAAATGCCTCTTGATAGTTTTAGCAGCGATCCTTCTTTGTGTAATCTTTTGATGTATTCTCTGGGAAAACCTTCTTTAACCATATCTGCTACCTTAAGAATTTCTTTGTTTTGAATAAATTGACGTAACTCTTCTACTTTTCTCATAAGTTAAATTAAATAATGTTATTACAAAATAACGGTAAATATAAATAATATCCGTATATTAGTAATATTATAGTAAAAAAGTTTTGTAATGAAAACAGCACGACATCAAGAAACAAGGGGCAGTCATAACATTTCTAGTAATCGCCCAAAAACTAACTCCAATTGAATCTGAGATTGTATGGTGGTCAACAACTCCTGCTGATTATTTGACGAATAAAAATCAATGCCATCAAGCTCTAACTTAGAAATACCCTCATCAATGAAATCTCCCTTATCTTCATCACTCAATTGGATCCAAAAATGCTTACCTAAATCTGCTAAATTGTTGATATTTAAGTCAAAAAGTAAATGTCCTAGCTTCAATACAATCAAGTCTAAAACGTGTTGTTTGCGAACATCTGAACGCATTCTAGGAAGTAGGTTAGGGTATTTTTCCTTGTACTTAGATAAGGCAGTCTCTAAAAGAATATTTTTATCTTGTGACTTAAGAGAATCCCAAGTAGCTATTCCTAGGCTATCTATTGCTGTTGCGCGTTGAAGTTCAGCTATCATTTGGGCTAATTCAGGTGATGGCGATTTATCAGCATTATTGCTGTTACATTTATCAGTATTGTTGCTAGCATTGTCATCTATAGAATGAGCATTTGCTCTAACACCAACATTAGTTTGACTCATTTCATCAATAAATTTGGCAACTTGATGATCCTGTTTACCAGATTGATGTAGCCAAGTTGCTAATGCATCTATGGAATTAATCTTTTTGCCTCTTTTTAATTCTTGAATAACAAAGTCTTTATAAACTTCATAAGGATATTTACCTTTATTTTCTATTGTTTGGCTTGTTTTGGCTTGATCATCAGCTTGATCAGTTTGCCTAAAATGATCATCATCTTTGGCTTGCTGATCTTTGACAGGGTTATAAGCAGTAAGGGTATAATTGTTGTCAATAAACAGCTTAATCCAAATGTCTTTATCCCCTGTCTCATAGCAATAAAGTGAAAATGCTCTTATATCATCAATATCATCGTTTGTTCCTAACTTAGATTTTGCATACTCTATCACGTATTTTTCGCAGGTTTCATAATCGTATTTTGATAATGGTGCTTCTTTACGAGCATTACGGTTAACTTTGCTAATTGTATTAGGGCTACTGCTAATAGGTTCTTCTTGCTGAT
>Ga0075163_10004926_pt1 | contig 17879 bp, 11 predicted proteins | sample JI1023141ADNA_FD_71478 | JGI IMG/M metagenome (GOLD analysis project Ga0075163, IMG submission 71478) | Wastewater effluent complex algal communities from Wisconsin, to seasonally profile nutrient transformation and Carbon sequestration -... | ecosystem: Engineered > WWTP > Effluent > Algae...
CCAGTACCTCGAGCACCTCGACGGCGCCTCCACCTCCAGCGAGGACACCGTGAGGTTGTTCGCGTCCCTGTCCTTGGCGCGCCTGCACCCAGACGTGACGTCCTGGGCCGCAGCGGCCGAAGCCCTGAACATGCCCGGCCTGATGGGAGTGCGCTGCGCCCGCGCCTGCTCGGCCACCATGCTCGTCAGCGCGGACGAGTGGAAGAGCCGGATCTGGCGGGCCGGGGAAGAGACCGAACGGCGCGACTACCGGGCCACCGAAGCCAAGATCAACCACCGGCTCGGCATGACCCGCTGGTTCGACGAGTGGGCCCGCCGCAACCGCCCCGATGCCCGCTACGGCGACCACGACCTCGCCCTCACCTGGCAGTGGATCCACGTCGCCCACGCCCACCTTGACCTCTCGCCCACCTGGCGCGGAAAGAAGCCCACCGCCGAGGACAGGGCCCGTTACCGCGCATTCGAGGACTCGCTCGACGAGAGGCAGCAGCTCGAACTGGCCCTTGCGCTGCACAAGCGAGCCTAATCGTCGATCTAACTGCGCTGCTCCCCAAGCGTCGGTAGTTGTCGGCTCGGCTTGCAAGGTGCGCGAGCATCACACCGTGGGATGCGCCACCGGACCCGTGCCGGCACTGAACTATCGATGCGGTTTGATGGTGGCCATGGATATTGGCCAGTTGGATGCGGTATCAGCGGTTCTCGGGGCCATCGCGGCCTCTAGCGCTGCCGGTGCCGGCGATGCCGTCAAGGACATGACCATGGGGGCGGTCACCGGGATCCAGGATCGGCTCGTCGCATTGGTGCGAGGGCGGCTCAAGAAGGACCCGGTAGGGGACGCCAAGCTCACTGTATACGCCGCTGAACCCACCCCAGCGAACGGGAAAGCGCTGGAAGGACACCTACTCGACGCTGGTGTCGGCGAAGACGAGGACATCCTGGCCCTTGCCCGGGAGCTCCTCACCGCCGCCGGGCCCGCGGCGCTAGCGCCCGGGTCAGTGGCCGCGACCGTCATCAAGCAGGTCAACAGAAGCGGGGGCACAGGGTTCATCGGCGGGCAGCACGTCCACCATCACGGCGGTATGACCCCCGGTGCTCGCGTGACCTGGGACCTGTTCAGACTTGCCGGGCAAGGCTATGAACTGCGCAACAGCGGCGACGCCACAGCTCTTGACGTGACCGTCTCCGCCAACGTAGAACTTGCGTGGCCGACCGCACCGGAGCGGAACATCCCCGCTGGATCATCGGTCATGTTCGTGTACGACGGCAGGTTGTCTGACCCCTCCCCGATCCTGGTCGTGGCCTACGCCGAAGCCCGCAGCGACGGCCGGCACCGGTGGCAGCGGCCTATTCCCCAGTGACCACCGAACCACCCACCACACCCCACGGGTGGGAGCAGATCAACACCAACGGCGGCACGGGCTACCAAGGTGGAGAACACCACCACTACTACAGCGGCACCACGATCGGGCAGCCTGCCACCGCAGCAGCCGCAGCAGCCGCGGCACGCGTGGTGGTGGGGTCACCGGTGTCCGGGTGGGACCCGCTTGAGCTGGGGGTGCACACCTCGATCACCGCAACTGTGCCAGGCGGGCAGGCGGGACTGCCTCGGTACGTCACCCGCCCCCACGACCAGCAGTTGCGTGCCATCCTGCGCGACCACGTCGACCGGGGAGAGTCCGGGCTGGTGCTCCTGGTCGGGGACTCCTGCACTGGCAAGACCCGCGCCCTTTACGAAGCGGTCACCGACCCGGCCGTCGGCCTCACTAGCCGACCGATCTACAAACCGGCTCGCCCAGGTCAACGAGTCCTTGCCGATCAGCTGCGGGCCGGGCTGCCTGGCCCCGTCATCGTGTGGCTCGACGAGCTGCAGCGCTATGTCGGCCAGCACGACCTCGGCGCATCCGTCACGAGCGCCCTCCACACCCTGCTCACCACCGAACCCAGCCACGTCGGCGGACCCATCCTGGTCCTCGCTACCCTCTGGACCACCACGCTCACTGCGCTCACGACCGAACCACGAACCGACGCTGGCGGGGCCGCCGGCGCCGACACAATCCGCACCCTGCTCACCGCCGATCACAACCATCACGTTAACCGAGTCACAGTGGCCCCCGACTTCACCGACGCTGACCCCACCCAGCTCCGGGCAGCCGCTGCTGCCGACCCCCGGATCCGGGCCGCCCTCGACGCCGCTGGTGACCCAGCCCGCATAACCCAGATCCTGGCTGGAGGGACCAACCTGCTGGCCCGCCTCTACCCGCACGACCCCGACCTCAAGGCAGCTGCTCTCGACGCCGGACCCCCCTTCCACTCGCCAGCCCGCGCCATCATCTACGCCGCCGGTGAACTGCGTCGGGTCGGCTGGGTCGACCGTTCCATCCCCCAAGCCCTATTGCGCGGGGTCGCCACCGGCTACCTCGACACCCCCCACCACAAGGGATGGTTCGAGAACGGCATCACCGAGGCCACGTGCGATGCGGCCGCCGACCAGCAGCAGACCCTCAACATCCACACCCACGGCATCCCCGCGCTGGTCGCGATCGAGGACGCCCAGGGTCAACCCCCAGAGTCGTACGACCTGCACGACTATCTCATTCAGGACCATTTGACACGGAACGCATTCAGTGTCACCGCTGACTCCCTCTGGACGACGTTGGCCAGCGAGTCGGCCTCTGGGGGGTGGGCTGCTGCAATGCAGTTCAGCCAGAGCGCGCGGCGTCGCGGGCTGCTCACGCATGCCATCTCCTTCCTTGAGCCCTGGATCTCAGAGCGAAGAGATGTGTTCGGCAGCTATGTGCGGCTCCACATCTGGAGGGGCATCGACGAGCGCGAGGCGCAAGGACTGCTGAACTTGACCCGGAACCGTAGCGAGCGCCGATTGGTTGCGAGGCGCCTTGCCGATGAAGGGCTCCACAGCGGCTGGCGAGAACTCCGAGCCATGGCTGAAGCAGGAGACGAGACCTCAGTGGCCACACTCATGCGTTGCTTGAGTCGTCGTCGCCAACAGACCGATCTTGAGGAACTGCGGAGGTGGCGGGATGCAGGTGAGAGGCGCGCAGGAGCCGAGCTGCTGAGACTAGATGCCGCCCGATTCACCCTTGCGGCTCTCGATGAGTTGCGACGACTGCGGGACGACGGCGACCGCGCAGCTGGCGAACGACTCTATTACCTCTTGGCAAAGAGGGGCACTGAGGACGACCTGACGGAGCTCAAGGCATGCGCTTCGGATGGCGACGCCTCCGCACAGAAGCGCCTCGATGAAGCCCTCGCCGGGCAAGGCGATGATCAGGCGCTAACACGGCTCAAGGCCCAAGCGGCAAGTGGTGGGGCCCCCAGCCAACGACGCGTCGCACGCGCCCTGTCGAGAAGAGGTGATGATGCGGCGATTGAGCTCCTGCGCGAGTGCGCAGACGCTGGCGATGGTTCAGCCCAACATCACTTGGCAAGGTGGCTCGCGCGGCAGGGAGACGAAGCCAGCCTTCGCGAGCTGAGAACGAGGACCGTGAGGGGGGATCAATCCGCACGTGCCCTTCTCATCGACCGGTACGTCGCACACGCCGACATCGAAGGGCTGAAATGGTGCGTCCACGGCGGATACCGACTCGCCGCCAAGCGACTGATCAGCCTGTACCGGCGAGATCAGCACAATGTCTTCGAGCTTGACGTGGGGGGCAACCCGGTGACGACGCGGGCCGATCCTGGCCATCGCGTTCCACCTCTCCTTGATTCGCACGCGTGACGGCCTCCGTGCAGGGTCTCCCAGCAGCTCGACCGCTGGGCGGGAGGGGTCGTGACCAGCGGCGTGGGGCTGCTCCCGATCGTGCACGAGCCTGCCCGGGAGGCCGAACTGTGCAAGGTACCCCCCGCGAGCTCGTGCAATCTTGACTGCATCTCGACAAACGCCGAAGCTATGAATCATAAACGCGGCGTTATGGCGAATCGCGTGGCACTCACATCCAGTTATACCTGGTCGGCGGGTGCGGACGGCTCCGCCGATGCTGTCTGCGCCACCCGGCAGACTGCGGGCAAGATTGTCAGCAGAGGGTGAAGGGGTCGTTGGATGCCGGAGAGCCGACACAAGTACCTGTTTGAGCGACTAGGCGACCACGACTTTCAGCAGCTCGTCGGGGCGCTGCTCGCGGGGCAGTTCCCAGACTTCACGCCGATGGCTCTGCGACAAGGCGACGGCGGGCGCGATGGGGTCCGTCAGGTCGCACCTGGTGACGTCTTGGTCTACCAGGTGAAGTGGTCGGTGCGCGGGCAAGAGAAGAACCCAGTCGCGTGGCTCGACGCCACCATCCGCCAAGAGCAGGAGAACCTCAAGCGGCTCGCCGATGAGGGAGTTCGCCGCTACGTCCTGGTCACGAACGTCGCCAGCACAGGCCGGGCCAAGACGGGCACCTTCGACCGGCTCAACGAGAAGCTCGACGAGCACGCCAAGCACCTGGGACTCGCGCAGATGTCGTGCGTGTGGCGGGAGGCGCTCAACGGGTGGGTCGACAACGCCCCGCTGGAAACCAAATGGGCATATGCCGACATGCTCGCGGGCTGGGACCTGATCCGCTACCTCGTCGCAGAACAGGTTGGCACCAACCGGGACCAAGGGCTTCGCGCCCTGGTGCGCAAAGTGGCTGCTGCCCAGTGGGATGAGGATCAAGGCGTCAAGTTCAGCCAGAGCGATGTCGATCGTGAACGCGTGGTCGACCTTTTCGTCGACGTTCACGCGGAACGAGTGCGGACCATCAAGGGCGCGGCTAGCGCATCACTGCCACTGTCCGGGGTCGGCGGCGCCGCCGCCTATCTACTCAACACCACCGCGCCGTTCACCCTCGTTCGGGGCGCCCCCGGCCAAGGGAAGTCCACCCTGAGTCAGTACGTCAGCCAGACCCACCGCGCGGCATTCGTGCCCGAGGCACTTCGACCGCCGCGACTGTCCGTCTTGGCCCATCCGCGGTTTCCGCTCAGATGCGACCTCAGCGACTACGCCCGCTGGCTCTCTGGCGCTGACCCCTGGGACCCCGGCGACCATCCCCCCAAGAGAGGCAAGAAGCCCACCGGCAATCAGGCCACAATCGAGTGCTTCCTCGCCGCCTTCATGACCTATGCATCGGGCGGTCTGCCGGTGGACGCGAAAGCGGTCCAGGATCTGTTCGACCGAGTGCCCAGCATCGTGGTTCTGGACGGCCTCGACGAGGTCGGAAGCGCCACCGCCCGGGCCAAGGTCGTCGCGGCCATCGACCAGTTCGTCAGCCGCGCACGCTCGTACGACGACCCGCCGCGAGTCCTCGTCACCACACGACCCAGCGCGGGAGAGCTCCCCGAGCCCTCCCCGCAGGCATTTGAGGTCCTTGCCCTCGACGCGCTCACTACGAGCCAGCGGGCGGAGTACCTACGCCGATGGTGCGCCGTCCGAGGCATCCACGGTCGAGAGGGTCGCAGCCTCCGGAAGAACTTCAACGATCGCAGCACCGAGCCGTTCATCGACGAGTTGGCCGGCAACCCGATGCAGCTGACCATCCTGCTCGACCTACTCCACAAGCATGGCCTGGCGACCCCGACTCAGCGCACCGAGCTCTACGACGACTACGTCGAGCTACTGATGGCTCGAGAAGCGAACAAGCACCCGGACGTGGTCCGGCGCCACCGCGAAGAGCTCCTTGAGATGATCCCCTTCCTCGGCTGGTACCTCCAAGCCCACTCGGAAGAGGCGACAATCAACGCGCACATGACCGTCGCCGAGCTGAAGGCAGCGATGCGCCACTTCCAGAGCGCCTACGGCAACCCGCCAGCGGTGGTGGACGATCTGTTCCTGGCGACCTCAGACCGGCTCTGGGCGTTGACCAGCAAGATCGAAGGAACCTACGAGTTCGAGGTTCTCTCGTTACGGGAGTACTTTGCCGCAAGGTACTTGTACCGCTACGCCGGCGAGGACCAGCCGGCCTTCGATCGGGCCACCGTTCTCCAGCAGCTGCTGCGCCGCCCCTACTGGCTCAACACTGTCCGCTTCTACGCCGGCAACGCCCGGGGCAGCGACCTCTATGCAGTCGCCGCCGGCATAGAGGATGAGCTCCAGCGACTGCCATCTGCCTCGGCGATCCTGGCCGGCTGGGCCGTGCTGACCGACGGCGTGTTCCTCAGGCGACCCCGGGAGGCACGACGAGTCCTGACCGCTTTGTGCTCAGACTCGGGACTGCCGGTCCTGCTGTCCGCCTTGGCGAGACGAGACATAATGGCTCTCCCACAGATGCCCGATCTGCCCGATACAGATGGTCCCGATCCGACCTGGCAGCGCCTGACCGAGGCCATCAAGGTAGACCCGGCCGACTCCCAAAACGGCACCCGGGTCGCCGCCCTACGCGAACTTCTGAACGCAAAACATGCGTTCGCCCAATGGTGGCTCGAACAGATCAGAACAGCCGCGGCGACGCACACGCAAACAGCCTGGCTCGCCCTCGCCGCCGCCTGCGAGGCCACGGCTGGCCTGGAACTCAATCTGCCCGCACACGCCCTCGCCTTTGGCGACGCCGAGCTCGCGCTGAACACCGGTGGGATACCCCCCGCCGGGAGCGACCTAGAAGCCGCGTTGCTCGAGATGGTCCTGGACGGCGAGTGTCCACACGTGACGTCCATCCGCTCCCATGCCGCGCGAGTCGCCGTCGCCTTCTCACCCTCCAGCTTCATCACCACGTCCTCCGGCGCGTTCGCCGACTCAGGCGCCGTAACCAGCCAACGACGAAACGACGCCATCAACCAACTCCGCATCAGCGGATCACCGCTCGCCGCGGCAGCACGAGAACGCACGTTCAAGGCCGGCCAGAAGAACAGCACCTTTCCGTGGGATAACACAGCGACCGCCCTGTACGACCAGATCGGGCGACGATGGCTGGTCACCCAGATCGCCGTACTCGGGGCCGCGTCACCACACCGACTGGGTTACACCCGGAAGCCCGGCCGGCCGGCATTCGGCCCTGACGGCCACCCCGCCGAGCTTCTCGCCCAGACCCGCAACAACGCCAGCAGCGCCACCTGGTGGACTCAGCAGCTTGCGATGACATCGGATGAGGTCGGGCGTGCCGAGTGGGCTCTAGCCTTGTGGAGTGTCGGCGACGGCAATGCCTTGGACTCCCTCTTCGCGCAGTGGATCGCAGTCGTCACTTCCCTTCCGGAGAGGCGACGCGAGAGGCTGCTCCGCTCATGCACGATCGTCGCCGAATCGGGCTGGCTGTCACAGCGACCGGTAACCACGACCCTGGCGAACGCCACCTATCAACACCTCATCGAGCTCCGCGGTCGAGCGCGGGTCAAAGTGAACGTGGACGAGACAACTTGCCGCACACCGATCTCCGAGTCCTCGCCTTCGACCGACTCCCTATTGGCAATCGCGCGCCGAGAGAAATGGCTAAAGGTAGACAGCCAGCCCACCTATCGGTGATGAGGTCGCTCGAAACGGGGTGACTCGGGTCGGCGCTGGTGCCGATCCTCGAACAAGCCCACGAGCAGGCAACCGCACCAATAGAGCTGAGTCAACCGCAGGCGGGGCTCACTCGTCGTCGTCGCCGTCCCGGGCGCCAGCGGTCACGGTGTATCGAGTAAGGGCCCATTTCCGCTGCTGGATGGCCGCCTGTAACTCCACCCGCTCGCGCTTCTTGACGCCCGGGCGCTCTTTGACAGCCTCCAACTCCTCGACCTCGGCCCGCAGGCGGTCCCGCACGCGGTCGTGCATCTGGCGGCAGCGCTTGCTGCAGAAGAGCTTGGAGCGGCCGGCGCCCTTGGCGGTAGGCCGTGCAGGGCCGGCGTAGATTCTGCCCTCGCCGGACGCCAGGTGGCAGTCCTCGGACAGGCCCCCAAGCCCGTGGCGTACCTCACAGACCTGCGCCACCTCACCACGCTCCTGCTCCACCTCGCCGGACAATCCGGCGCCCCGCAGCTGGCTCCCTGGGTGTCCAACCTGGCCGAGGAAGCCGATGCGCGCAGCGGTGAGCGCGGACCGCGATGGGGCCTGCGCCCACCCGAACAACCAGGGCTGCGCGCTGAAGCGTTGGCCACGGCGGACGGCATACTCACCGCCCCAGACATCGACACGGCCGCTGCCCGCCTGACGCCGTGGACCGAGCTCACCCCGACCACCAATGACGGCCCGCTCGGGTGGCTCGCCGACCGCACAGTCATGACCCCCACCCTGACCCGTCTGGTGATGGCCGCCCGCGCCCCGCACCGGCGCTTGTCCCACCACCTCGACACCCACCCCGGAGGGCGTATGCCGATCAACCTCAACCTCGTGCCGCAGGTCATCCCGCACGACCAATACCTCGAACACCTCCACGGCGCGTCCACCTCGAGCGAGGACACCGTGCGGCTGTTCGCGTCCCTGTCCCTGGCCCGGCTCCACCCGGACGTGAGGTCCTGGACTGCGGCCGCCGAGGCTCTGGACATGCCCGGCCCAATGGGAGTGCGCTGCGCCCGCGCCTGCTCAGCCACCATGCTCATCAGCGCGGACGAATGGAAGAGCAAGATCTGGCGAGCCGGGGAAGAGACCGACCGGCGAGACTACCGGGCCACCGAAGCCGAGGTGGCTCGAAGGCTCAACTCATGGCGCTGGTTCGAAGAATGGCGGCGACACTGCCGCCCCACGACACGCGACAGCAGCCAGCCCTACGCGATCACATGGCAGTGGGTCCATGTCGCCCATGCCAACCTCGACCTCTCACCCGTCTGGCGGAGGAGGAGACCGACCGCCAAGGACCGCGCCTGTTACCGCCGGTTCGCCGACTCCCTCGACGACCACCAGCAGTTCGAGCTCGCCTACGCGCTGCACAAGCGGGCGTGATCAGGATCCACGTGCAGATGGCCTCGGGGGTCCAACCCCGAGGCCACCCGACCAGCATCCGCGGCTACGACAGCGGCCTCGTCTCGCACCACGCGTGCGCAAGTCCCGCCTCGCCGCTCAGGCCGCCTCTCGCGAAAGACAGCCAGACCGCTGGCTCGACCAACCCCTCTGCCGTCCCCAACAGGCCACATACCCCTGTTAGGAAGACGCCTTTGGAACTCGTCTTACCGATAGCGTACGTCCCAGAAGAGCTGTTGTACCCCTGAACTGCGCCATTACTCATCCCCTGCTCAAGAGGTTCGTGCCAGATATGCTCTAGACTCAGTCCTAGACGCTAGGTCGCATCGTTTTAGAGACAACAGTGGGTGGGGGCCAGATGAGTGAAGTAGTGAGGACATCTAGTTCATCGCGACCACAGCGAGGCTTCGTCTCCGACTCTGGGGCCAAAGTCCCCAAGTCGAGCCTGAGCCCAGCCGCTCAGACTGAGGTGACTTGGCTGTTGAACTCGAGTGGTCGCCGCACGACGACTCCGGTCAGGAAGGCGTTCGTTCGGACCGATGACAGCCAGGTGGTTCCACCACTCGCGCAGATTGTTGCGACCCGCGGCCGTGGTGGGGCGGTCGCGCTGAAGCTGTATCTCGGGCTGCTCCGTCGGAGTTCTGCTGCGCCCTACGACACGAACCTTGCTGCGCGTCGATGGGCCGCACTGCTTGACCTTCAGGAACCGAACACGCTAGGGGCGCGTCGAGTCACGGACGCTGTGAAGCGACTGGAGCAGTTGCGGCTTGTGAGCGTCGCACCCTCAAGGGGTGAGGCATCGGCGATCACCCTCCTCTGCGAGGACGGTTCGGGACGCGGCTACTCGTTGCCTAGCACCCCCGGCAAGGATCGTCGTTACCTTCAGTTGCCGGACCCTTTGTGGGAGGGGACTCTCCAGCGGATGACCGGCCCCGGGCTGGCAATGCTGCTGGTGCTCTTGGCGGAGCCTGCTAGCAGCCGTGACGGCATGTGGTGGTCAGTCGAGAACTTCCCCGAGTGGTACCGACTCAGTGCATCCATGCGCGCCAAGGGAACCAACGAACTCGTAGCCCTGGGTCTGCTGCGTGTATCCAAGCGGAAGCTCGACACGCCCAAGGGCGGGAACGGGGACGAACGCGACCGGGTTCGAAACATCTACAGCCTGCGAAACCCCGCGGCCTTCCCGCCGCGGCCGGTCGCCTTGAAGAAGAGGCCCAAGAAGGTGTAGCCCGGCCTAGGCACGAGTCTCCTCGGGGCCTTCGTGTGCATTACCTGCCTCGTCGGCTGCTCCAACTGGCGTGTGTGTCAACGACCGCCCCACCCGGACCTCATCCCGTGTATGGGTGCTTGGGAAGGCGGGCCCATGGTGACTTGCTGAGACCCCAGCCGAAGTGCGCGTAGGGGACCCACATCAATGGGTCTGAGCCGTAGTCGGGGTCTAGGCGGAGTTGGTTCGTGATGTCGGCGACGACGGTGGCCAGCCGCTCGTTCACCATCGCCGGATCAAGGGCCACCGACTCGTAGATTGCTGCGACGGCGTAGGCGGTAGAGCTCTCCCGCAACGGCATGAGGGTGGCGACGACGTCCTGGAAGCCGGCTTGCTGGGCACTCGCGGCGAGGTGCAGCGCCTCATTCGGGGCCTCCGCGTTTCCCGCGGCTGCGTCGCACGTGAGGAAGACGGCTAGGCGTCCGCCGGGGGCTTCGCACTGCGCGAGCTCGGCCCACGTGAGCACGTTGTCCTTCAACCGGAACCCGGCGCCCGTGGGCGACTCCGCGGATCCGGTCCCGTGGGCGGCTACGTGGAGCAACGTATGCCGTCCGACCTCCGTCGCGATCCTATTCGCCGTCGCAGCCTCCTCGAGGAGCTCATCGATTCTCCCACCCGGCCACGCCGCGCGGATGCCTTCGATCTCCGACGCGACATCGGGCGTAGCGAGTTCTTCGTCGCTGACCCCGACGAACAAGAGGGAGTCACCTGGGTACCACTCCCCCCGCTGGCCCTCAGAGTTCACCGGCATCACCGTGGGGAGGTAGGAACTAACCACGGACGTCAGTGCACCGTCGAAGTCTCCTTCGTGAGCCCGGTTCCATTCGGCCGGAGACTGAGGGTGGAGCCCGGCGGCGTGAAGCGGCAGCAGCGCGAAGTCCCCAACCGGGGACCACCACACCCGGCGTACGCCGTCACGTCCGTGCGTAGGCATCTTGTCGACCACCGGACGCACCACGGACTCCCACAGCCACTCGAGCACCGCGAAGACACCATGGCGTGCGCGGAGTTCGTCACGCACCGCCTCCCACTCGGGCTCGGGGCCTTGGGAGTGGGCCTGTGCAAACCGGCCGGTCGCCTCCCGCATGTCCTCGACACGCGCCGCGACGTCCGACGCAGTCGGAGACAGGTCGACCGTCCGGCTCGTCCCATCCCAGCCATCGACAATGAGCGCGGAGGACGACTCTCTTCCAGGCACGAGGAGGACGAGGTATCCGGGGAACCGGAGCGTCTCGTATTGCGCCGGCTCCGGGGACGTGAGCAGCAGCTGAGCCTCAGCGGCATGTGCACCGGCGCGCCGAGCCTCCCGGGCTCTGCGTCTAAGGATTGCCTCGGCGTGCTCTCCATCGCCAGACGCGCGAGACACGACGAGACGAGGTCCGAGCGGCTGGTGAGCCCAGTTCTGATCAGCTGGGAGGGACCGGACGAGCACCTCCTGCCGTCCGATGACGGACCGCACCTGATCGGCCCAGGCGACTGCGACCCACGGGAGATTGGCTGCCAATGCGGCATCGACGGCGTCTACGAGCACCTCGGCCATCATGCCGAGCAGGCGTAAACGTTCGCTGAGGGTCAGCCCGATCCATGCCACCTCAGGGGTCAGCCCCACGGCTTGGCCGTAGGCCGCGAGCACCTCCTCTCTCTCTCCCGCTTCGCGGGCGTCCGCCGCCCAGGTCGCGCACTGGCCGAACAGTTCCCCTGGCGAGATCTGGACCAGGTGCGCCGCCCGCCGCTGGACGTCAAGAACCTGCGCCGCGCTCCAAGTCGGTATGCCGATGGTCCTGGCCCACCTCATCGCCCGGGCCTGGTTCGCGAGTGCCGGCAACAAGCGCGCATCGCTCGATCCGGCAGCCTTTGCACCTGCCGCGGCGGTCTCCACGGCGGCTGTGGCGAGGGAAATCGCCTGCTCCCGATCACAGGCCGCGCTGGCGTACGTCAGCTGGGACTGCTGTCGGAGGAGGTCGGCGAGGTTGGCCAGGCGGAAGGGGCGCTCGGGGTGCTTCGGTGGGAGCTTGGCCAGGGCATCTCTGAGGGTCTCGACTCCCTCTTCGAGGTACGCGACGTGTCCAGTGGCAATGGCCAGGCTGGCAAGACTCAACGCGAGGTTACTGCCGTAGCCGGATGCCTCCGCGATGCGACCTTGAGCTGATTGCTGTGCCCGCCGGAAGAGGTCGATGGCGCGCCTCAGGTCATCCACATCCCCCTCGACGTCGAAGCGGTCGGCCAGTGCGTTGGCGTAGTTGTTCGCGTAGCCGGCCCAAGCCACCGCGGCCCGAGGGACGCTCGTCACTGCGCTATCGGCATGCTCGATCGCGTCGTTGAGGTCGTGGGTCTGGCCCGACTCCTTATGCCGGTCCCGTAGCGCGAGGGCAAGGTCGTTCTCCCGTTCCGCGACTCGCCGAGCGAGCAGCTCTGGGCTGTCGAGGGCCGCTTGGTACAGGCGGATCGCTCGGTCGAGTTGCTCCCGCGTGGCGCGCTCGGCGTAGTCGTCGGAGAGCAGGACGGCCAGATTCGTTTGCCGAGCTGAGTATTCCTGGTGGCCGGGCGGGGTGAGGCCGAGGCTCTCCTCCGCGTGCACTATCGCCTCGTCGAGGTCGTCAATCTGCCCCGTGACGACAAAGCGATCGCGCAGCAGGTTGCTCGTCGCGGTGAGTGCCGCAGCCCGGTGCAGGTCAGGCCGGGGGAAGACCGTCAGCGCCTCTTCGCCGGCCCGGATGCCGAGATCGAGCACGTCAGCGTCATCGAGGCGATCACTTGCGTCTCGCGCCGCGGACGCGAGGTTGACCAGGGCGATGCCGTGTTCGTGGCTCCCCTCGTTAGCCGACGCGATCGCTTCGGTGTAGAGATCGAGTGCTTCCCTATGAAGGGTGATGTCATCCCGCCAGTAGGCGAGCTCACTGAAGATAGCGGCCCCCATGGTGAGAGCCAGCAGATGGTCCGGATGGCCAGCATGGACCCTGGGGAGGATGTCCTCGCGGACTAGCTTCTCGGCCTCGTCCAGTGGCTCTACGCTGCCGGTTTCCCGGGCCAGCGATCGTAGTTGTGTTGCCAGATTGACGGAGTAGCCGGGGTGGTCAGGGTGGCCACGACCCAACAGCTCAAGGCCGGTCCGCGTCTGCATGACGGCCTCCTCCACCACCCCGGAGATCGGGGCCCGCTCGGCTCGGGAGGCCAGCGCGTTGGCGAGGCTGAAGTGACGCTGTGCCGTCTCCCACGGATCTTCGCTTGGTATCGCGAGCCCCCGTCTACCGTGATCGATGGCGGTATCCAGCTGTTCAACCGTCACTGCCCCATTGCTTGCCGCTTGGGCGAGGTTGGCGTGGATACCGGCTCGCTCGTCGTCATCGAGCTCGTCGGAGGTCAACGCGGCCTCCCAGAGCTCCTCGGCGCGGGCACGGTCCTGCGCACTGGCCTCGAACCGGGTGCGCGACATCAGACCGCTCGCGAGGTTCGCCTGGCAGGTGGCGATGAGGCGGGCGTACGTCGGGTCGGTCAGGCAGATGGACAGGGCACTTTCGTTTAGCTCGATGTACCGCTCGACGTCGCGACTGTCGTGGTCCTCCTCCCATCGCGCCCACACTAAGAGGGACAGGTCGAGCAGATGGGCAGGCGAGCTCCCTCGCTGAGCAGTCACGACCTGCCCAGCCCGCTCGATCGCTGCGGCCAGGTCGCTTGGGGTGCCGCTCTCCAGGAACCTCTCGTGCAAACCGTCCGCAGCCGCCCACTGGAGTTCGACCCACTCCTCGTCGCCCGGGTCAAGCCGGTCCACCAGCTCGATGATTTCGTCGAGGGGCACGATCTCGCTGCCGTCTGAAGCATCACCGGCCGCCGGGTCCTCGTCCACGCGTCGATGATGGCACCCAATCGCTAACCTCGTGTCGGAGGCAGGACATGATTGAGGTGAGGGACGAGCCGGACGGGAACGAGACCGGCGGGGTATCTGACGCCCTACGGCGGTGCTGGGCCGATCCCACCCCCTCAGCCGTGAACGCGTTCTACCGGCGTTGGCCTGTCCCAGGATCGCCGGCACTCCGGTCTCGGTACGAGACGCTGGCCGACGTTCCGGCGTCAAGCATTGATGGTGTGGCCCTGTATATCGGCTCAGAGCAGTGGCAGGAGCAGATCGCCCTCGCCACCGCAGGCGACACGGCTTTGCACCTTCAGGATGTCGCGGCGGCGGTCACTGCCTTCGACGCGCTCGCGGCAAGTCATCGGCAGGGGCAACATCCCCTGCCATTGATCGAGACCGCGACGGGACGGGGCGATATTGCCCGCCAGGCGGGGGACGCCGCCGCAGCGCAACGACACTATGAGCGGGCGCTCACACTGGCTCGTACTGTCCGTGCCCGGTATGCCGAGATCAGGGCCGGCACCGCATTGGGATACGTGCAACTGCGCGACATCGGCGCGTCTTCAGCACGCGAGTCCTTCCGACGTGCAGAACAGGTGGCCCGGGAGGGTGGTTGGCTCCTCGAACGCGCCAACGCCCTCATCGGCCTCGGCGAGTGCGACAGCAGACAGCGCCGCGTCCTAGCGGCCCACCGACACCTCCTCGCAGCACTCGACGTCTTCGACAGCATCGGATCTCGCCAAGGGGTCGTCAATGCCCTCACGGGTCTCGGGGATGCCTGCCGAATGGTCGCCTGGGGCGATGACGCCCACGGATGGTTCTCTCAGGCGCTGACTCTCATCGCGAAGCAACATGAGCCGGGCACTCTTCCGGAGCACTCGGATTTCGCGCCCGGAGTCATCGCCCGGGTTAACGCACTGGAGGGCCTCGCAGAAGCGGAGATCCGACGTGGCGACATTGCGACGGCACGACGGCACCTGGGCGAGGCAGCACGCATCTCCTTGGCCGTGGACTACCGGGTCGGGTTTGCGCACGCCCTACAGGGCTTGGGCAACGCGGCCTTCGCCGCGGGATACGCGACTGGTGCCTTAGGCCGGTACGCCCGTGCCCGGGATGCCTATGAACGTCTCGATCTGCCGACCGGCGTGGCCGACGCGAGTACCGGAGTCGCTCGGGCGGCCGACGCGCTCGGTGAGGTCGGGTTGGAGCTGCTGGCACGGGCCGAGTCTGTCCGTGCCATCGAGACCGCCCGGAGCCGTCAGGTACGCGACGTCGATCAAGAGGAGTATCTGGGCCGGCATGGCCACCACTACAGCCTGGCGCTCATCGCGGCCATCCGGCACGGTGACATCGAGCTGTTCATCGCCACCTTCGAGGCCCTCGCGGGTCGCCGTCTTGCAGGGCTGCGGGATGCCGTGCTCGACCCCGACGGCGTGCGGTACGCCCGGTTCGCGGCTCAGGTCGCACAATCCTTCGCCACACCACACGCAGCTAGTCAAGACATCGCGCCAGACCCGGACCCCGAGAAGGAGCGGCGTCGACGTCTGGGTCGACTCGCCCTCGGCGCAGCCTCGCCGGCCGTAGCCCGCGCGGCGTTCGACGACGTGGCCGCCGGTGCGTATGCCGCCTTTGACCAGATCGACGCCGCGAGGCTGTGGGAGCAGGTGACCAACCGGCATACCAACGTCGTCGTTCTCTGCGAGAGCCACGACGGATCCCAACTCTTCTGGCTGGCGGCCTCGCAACAGACCGCCGCACCCCATGCCGGAGTCATCGACATCCCGGAGGACACTGCCGCGCTGATTGATAGCCTTCATCGCTCGGGCCTGTCCCCGACCGCACGATTGACCGAACTGAGCCCCTTGGCGTCGCTGCTTCCAGCTGAGCTCCGCCAGGCACTACCCGTCAGCGGCAGCCTCGCCCTCGTTCCGGCCGGGCGGCTGTGGTCGATTCCGTGGCCTGCAGTGACAGTGAGCGAGGACGGACGAGTCCTCGGTGAGTGCTTCGCGGTGACTCATAGTCCAACCCTGACCCTGCTCGATCAGCCCGGTTCAGAGGCGCTGAGTGACCCCAACCGACTGGTCGGTGGCGACGGCCCCTGGTCGGTTGCCTGGTGGTGCTCGACCGGTGTGATCCATCACCGCGTCGAGGCATTCAATGTGGCCGACACTGCGTATGTCGTAATGCCGCTCGTCTCGGGCGAACTGGCGCGAGGTGCCGTGCTCGAGGGGCACGTAGACCTGTTGGTGCTGGTGACGCACGGACGACCTGCCCCAGAGATGGTGCACACCCTCGATCTCGATGACGCCATCCCCCTGACTCCAGCGCACCTCCTCGCTGCCCGGACGCCTCGCCGTCTGGCGCTCATCGCGTGCTGGGGAGCCGGTACGCCTGGTCGGCGACGCTCTGACCCTCTCTCGATTGCGACCATGGCGCTCCTGCGCGGCAGTGTGGAGGTACTGGCCACGACATCAGAACTACTCGACGATGCCGTCGCCAGCCGATTCGTCAACCAGATCCTCTTCCGGTCGCTGACCCAATCGTTCCCTTCAGCCCTGCAGGACAGTACGGTTGGTCTGCTGGCGATTCCGCAGTACCGTCGCGGCCCAGTTGCGCGCTGGGCTCCGCTAATCTGTCTTGGAACGGGGACCCGAAATGGCTGAGCCTCTCCCCTTTGCTCAGGGTGCCGAGGTCAACGACTACCGGTGGACCTCGGGCGCATACGACCTCATGCGCGACGGCAAGCTAGTCGTGAAGCGGCGGAGCCCCGGTCACTCGATTGTCGCCACGGGCGCGTGCCCACGCTGTACGCATGATGTCGACTACACCTTCCTGCCTAGCATCAGCCTGCCCCGCGGTGACCTGAAGACACTAGGAAAAGGACCGAAGATAACCAAGGGCGAGGAAGAAAGACCGACTCACGGCTCTAGTCAGGAGGACGACGGCACGGCCCAGTACGAAACCGTGCCGATCCTCTGCCGTTGCCGCGATGACCACCCAGGGCGACCTGAGGGCGACCGCGGGTGCGGGATTGTCTTCAACACAGAATTGCTCAGCGAGTGACCACGCCCGAGAAGTTCAAGCTTCCCGCGGAGGCCCCGAAGACGGGTGTCTCCAGTGACTTGGGCGCGTGGGCCAAGCTGGCCGACGATGCTCCCAAACGAGCGGCTGCTGCCGCCGTGACCTGGCGCACCGGGTTGGCTGGATTCGTGACGCTTCTGCTGTCCGTGCTCGTTCTCAAAGGAGCAGATGTCGGCGATATCGGTGGGCCGTATCGCTGGATCGCCATAGTGTCCCTGGCATGTGGGGCCGCGCTGGCCATCGTCGGCCTGTGGAAGGCTCTGTCGGCCGAAGCCCCCCCGGAGACGACCGGCGACTACGACCGTGTCATCGGGACGCACCACTCTGTGGCGGAGTACCTGCAGGCGGTCGCCGAAGGTAGCTGGGCCAAGCTCCGCCATGCCCGACTGTTCGTGGGACTCTCCCTGGCCGCGATCCTTGTCGGGATCATCGCCTGGTGGGCTGCTCCTCTACCTCCCAAGCAGGGCAAGGTGAGCATCACGTGGCAGACGTCGGGAGGCCAGAGAACAGACTGTGGCTCCCTCGTCGCCGCGGAAGCTCGGGCGGTGGGCCTTCAGGCCAACGACGCCACTGACGTGGTGACGGTGAAGACCTCAGACATCGTCCGGATGAAACAAGTCGCAATCTGCTGAGGCGCCGTCCATCTTGCACGGGGGGCTCTTTGGGTGGCCGTGGCGCAACATCTGACGCTTCCCTCCGTGCAGTCTTGGCTGCGTCTCGACAGCAACCTCGGGCGCCATGTAACGTAAACGCCCTGTTATGGATCCCGAGTGGGAATCGACCAAGCCGTTATAGAGGTCCATCGGTGGCTGCGCGTCACTGCTGAGCGTCTGCCG
>Ga0075163_10004927_pt1 | contig 17878 bp, 13 predicted proteins | sample JI1023141ADNA_FD_71478 | JGI IMG/M metagenome (GOLD analysis project Ga0075163, IMG submission 71478) | Wastewater effluent complex algal communities from Wisconsin, to seasonally profile nutrient transformation and Carbon sequestration -... | ecosystem: Engineered > WWTP > Effluent > Algae...
CCGTCGCGCCCGCCTTCACCGCCTCCAGCACGTCGGCGCGCTCGTCCGATGCCGAGAGCACCAGGATGCGCGACGACGGTGACACCGCCAGAACCTCGACGGTGGCCTGTGCGCCGGTCCCGTCTGCCAGCTGCATGTCCATCACCACCACGCCCGGCTGCACCACCTCGGCCCGCCGGCGTGCGGATGCGACGCCATCCGCGGTGGCCACCACCTCGAATCCGGCCTCGGCGAGATCGCGCGCCACCGCGTCACGCCAAATGGGATGGTCGTCGACCACCATCACGGTCACCGTCGCGGCGTTCACCGCCGGCCCGCCGCTCTCGGCACCGTGAACTCCCACTCGGTGCCGCCCCCGGCCGGAGTGGTCAGTTCCGCTCGCCCGCCCAGCGCCGCCAGCCGCCCCCTGATCGATTTGCTCACACCCACCCGCCCCTCAACGACCGCTGCCTCCAGTCTGCCCGCCGGGATCCCCGGCCCGTCGTCGCGGATGCTGACCACCACTTCGCTGCCGAGATCCTCCAGCAAGACGTAAGCGCGCGCCTCGGGCCCGGCATGCCGTTCGACATTGGTGAGGGCGTTGACGACCGCGGCCTCGAGCTCGGCGGCCACCAACGGATCGAGATACACCGCGGCGGCCGGCACGCTCACCGATACCCGGTCGCTGGCATGGCGGCGCAACATCGAACCGAGATCGCCGTCTGCGTCCGCCATCCCCTGCGGTTCGATATCGACAGCGCTGAGCAGTCGGCGCAGCGCACGTTCCTGCTCACTGGCCGACTGCGCCAATTGTGCTGTCTCGCCACCTATTTCGCGTCCACGGCGGGCCACCATCGCCAGCACCTGCAACACGCCGTCGTGCACGTGCCGGGCCAGTCGCTCCCGCTCGGCCAGCGCCGCGGCAAGCCGCGCCGCCTTTTCCACCTCGGCGTGGGCACGCCGCGCCGTGGTCGCGGCCATACCGATCGCGAGGCCCACGCTGAGCTCGATCAGGATGGTCGGGCTGCGCACCAGGTCGACCGCGATCGCGCCCTTGAGCGCCGCGGCGGTGGCCATCACCGCCAAGCCCATACCCATGCCGGCCACCGGGCCGGCCAGGATGGCCGCCGACACCACCGCGTTGGTCGCCCACAGCGTGGTCGGCAGCGATTGGTTGGCCTGCACCCAGGGCTCCGGTGCCACGACCACCGTGGCAGCCATCAGCGCGATCACCACGACGGCCTCGGCGATCACCCACCCCCGGCGCCGCCCGAAGCCCCGCAGGTAGGCGATCCCGCATGCCACCGACCACCCGGTCAGGACGCCGAAGAGCACCCAGCCCAGCACCGGCCGGTCCAACTCGGCGTTCTTGGAAACCTGGAAGTACAGAGCGTAGGTCCAACTGAGTAGCCGGAACACCTGGGCGGCCCGCCACAGGGGTGCCGCCGGGTCCACCGACTCGGCCATGCCTACATGACCTTGGACAGAAAGGCCTTCGTCCGCTCGTGCTGCGGGTTGCTCATGATCTCGCCGGGATCGCCGCGTTCGACGACGACGCCGCCGTCCATGAAGACCAGCTCGTCGGCGACCTCCCGCGCGAACCCCATCTCATGGGTCACGACCACCATCGTCATACCCTCGGCGGCAAGCTTTTTCATCACCGCCAGGACCTCTCCGACCAACTCCGGATCCAATGCCGAGGTGGGCTCGTCGAAGAGCATCAGCTTGGGGCTCATGGCCAGCGCCCGCGCGATCGCCACCCGCTGCTGCTGGCCGCCGGACAACTGCGCCGGATATGCGGTGGCCTTGTCGGCCAGTCCCACCTGATCGAGCAGGTCCATCGCCCGCTCGGTCACCTGCTTCTTGTTCAGCCGCTTCACCTGGGTGGGGGCCTCCACCACATTGCCCAGCGCGGTCCGGTGCGGGAACAGATTGAAGTGCTGAAACACCATGCCCACATCGCGTCGCTGCTTGGCGACCTCGCGGGGCTTCATCTCGTAGAGCTTGCCGCCGCGCTCGTTGTAGCCGACCAGGGCCCCGTCCACATAGAGCCGGCCGGCACTGACCGTCTCCAGGTGATTGATACAACGCAGAAAGGTGGATTTGCCGGAGCCCGAGGGCCCGACGAGCACCAGCACCTGCCCCTTCTGCACCTCCAGTGTGATGCCCTTGAGCACCTTGAGTGCGCCGAAGTCCTTGCAGACCAGTTCGGCCTTCACCATCGGGTGAGCGGCCGCGGTGGCGGAAGATTCGGTCACGGCAAGGTACCCATCTGCGCCTTGGCCAGCGCCTCAAGTTGCTTGGAGGTCAGCTTGCGCGACGCCCCGCGGGAGAAGTAGCGCTCCAGGTAGTACTGGCCGACCATCAGGACGCTGGTGATCGCCAGGTACCAGGTCGCCGCCACCAGGAGCAGCGGAACCGGTTCGAAGATGCGGGCGGCGATCTCACGGGTGGCGATCCCGTAGACATCCAGCGCGTAGGGCACCGCGGTGACCAGCGAGGTCGTCTTGAGCAGGCTGATCAATTCGTTGCCGGTCGGCGGAATGATGACCCGCATCGCCTGCGGCAGCACGGTGCGGCGCATCGCCAGGCCCCACGACATGCCCAGTGCCGTCGAGGCTTCCAGCTGCCCCTCGGGCACCGACATGATGCCGGCGCGGACGATCTCTGCCATATAGGCCGCCTCGTTGAGCGCCAGGCCGATGACCGCCAGCGCGAACGGGAACGACAAGCTCTGCAGATCGAATTGGAAGAACGTCGGACCGAACGGCACGCCCAACTGGATCTTCTGGTAGATCGTCGGCATCAGACCCCAGAACACCAGCTGCACGTACACCGGGGTGCCGCGGAAGATCCAGAGGAAGACCCACGCGACCGCACTGAGCACCGGATTCGACGACAGCCGCATCACGGTGAGAATCACCCCGAGTACAACACCGATGACCATCGAGTACACGGTCAATTGCAGGGTGTTGAACACACCGAGCAGGATCCGCTCGTTGAACAGATATTTGGCGAACGTGGACCACCCGTAGGCCGGGTTGGTCGCGGCTCCGTAGAGAAAGAGGGCGACCACCACGATGATGACGGTCGCCGCCACCCACCTCCAGGGATGGCGCAGCGGGACCGCGTCAATGGCCTCCGGCGGGCTGGACGGTGGCGGCGAACCGGCATCAGTCATGGGTGTCGGATTCTCTTAGGAGACCGCGCCGTTGATCACCGGCTTGTCGATCATGCCCTCTTCCAGGCCCCAGTTCGCCGCGATCTCCTTGTACTTTCCGGACTCGATCAGGTGCTCCAGTGCCTGCAGCAGGGACTGCGCCAGCGGGGAGCCTTTCTCCACCGGCCAGCCGTAGGGCGCGGAATCGAAGGTCTCACCGGCCTGCTCGAGCTTGCCGTTGGTCTGCTTGATCGCGTACAGCGTGACCGGCGAGTCCGCCGACATCGCATCCGCCTGCCCCAGCACGACGGCGTTGGTGGCCGCATCCTGGCTGTCGAACGGAACGATCTCGATCGCGGGTTGCCCGGCGTCGGTGCATTTCTTGCTCCGCGCGGGCAGCTCGTCGGTCTCCTGCACGGTGGTCGCCTGCACTGCGACCTTCTTGCCGCAGGCATTCTCCGGGTCGATGGAGCCACCCGTCGGCTGCGCCCACAGCGTGCCCGCGGAGAAGTAGGTGACGAAGTCGACCTGCTGCTCGCGTTCCTTGCTGTCGGTGAAGGACGACATGCCGACGTTGAAGGTGCCGCCTTGGATGGAGGGGATGATCTTCGAGAAATCGGACTCGCGGTACTCGGGGGTCAGCCCGAGCGTGCCGGCGACGGCGTTCATCAGGTCCACGTCGAACCCGACGATCTTGCCCGACTCATCCTTGAACTCATTGGGCGCGTACGGAATGTTCACGCCGACGATCAGCTTGCCCGAAGCCTTGATGGCCTCCGGCACGGTGTTCGCGATCGCCTCCACCTTGTCGGCCGGGGCGGCCGCGGTCGGCGACTCTTCGCCGCCACTGGGCTCCGAGCTCGAACAGCCGGACAGCGCCAGCGCGCCGGACGCGACCATGACGGCAGCGACGCGCCAGAACTTGGTCCGGTCCTGGATTCCACCAAACACGGTATCCCTCTACTTTCTTTTATGAGTTGTCACAGTGTCGTCTGTCGACATCTCCAGCCAAGGACGTTAACCACCGATGGCCCGACGCGCAGCGCCGGTAACGGAACAGTAGTGGAGCCGTAACGTCGAAGCAGGAGAACGCCGCAGTCCTCATCAAATTGCAGTCCGTCCGGGGCGCCTTTCCGGCCTGCGGAATCAGCACCTCGCGCCGGGACATGGCTACTGTCGCGGGCGGTTTCGGGCCACCGCCGGGGCGTTCCCGGCCCAGGGGGCTGATGAGGATTTCAGACCGGCCGACCCCATCCTGTGCGACACTCACCCCATGCAAACCGCCGCTCCCCCAACCTTGTTGCCACAACTGTGGAAAGCGACCCTGGTCTCGGGCGTGCTGGCCGTCGGCCTCGGTGTCGCCGTGGTCGCCTGGCCGGGCATCTCCATCCTGGTGGCCGCCATCTTCTTCGGGGCCTACCTGCTGGTCACCGGGATCGCTCAGGTGGTGTTCGCGTTCAGCCTGCACGTGTCGGCCGGTGGCCGGGTGCTGCTGTTCATCAGCGGTGCCGCATCGGTGATCCTGGCGGTGCTGTCGTTCCGGCACCTCTTCGACGCCGTGCTGCTGCTGGCCATCTGGATCGGTATCGGATTCATCTTCCGTGGCGTCGCAACGGCGGTGTCGGCGATCAGCGACCCGACGCTGCCCGGGCGTGGTTGGAACATTTTCGTCGGTGTGATCAGCCTGGTTGCCGGCATCGTGGTGCTGGCCTCGCCATTCGAGTCGATCGGGACACTGGCCCTGGTCACCGGCATCTGGCTCATCGTCATCGGAGTCATGGAGGTCGTCACCGCGTTCGGTATCCGGTCCGCGTCCAAGAAACTCGCGCCCACCACGCCCGCGGCACCGCCGGCCGAACCCCCGGCCCCCGCGGTGTCCGCGCCGACCAGCTGAGTTATCCGCGCCACGATCGCTGGGCACGGGAGAAAGAGGTCTACTACACTTTGTCGTAGTCGAGCGACGAGGCTCGACCCGCAGCCGAGAAGTTGGTGCACATGGAAGCGCTCGACGTCGCACGGTGGCAGTTCGGCATCACCACCGTCTACCACTTCATCTTCGTACCGCTCACGATCGGCCTGGCACCCCTGATCGCCGTGTTCCAGACGATGTGGGTCATCACCGACAACACCGCCTGGTATCGGTTGACCCGGTTCTTCGGCAAGCTGTTCCTGATCAACTTCGCACTCGGGGTCGCGACCGGCATCGTCCAGGAATTCCAGTTCGGGATGAACTGGAGCGAATACTCCCGATTCGTCGGCGATGTCTTCGGCGCTCCGTTGGCCATGGAGGGCCTGGTCGCTTTCTTCTTCGAGTCGACCTTCCTGGGCCTGTGGATCTTCGGCTGGACCCGACTTCCCAAGCTGGTCCATCTGGCGTGCATCTGGATCGTCGCCCTCGCCGTCAACGCCTCGGCGTTCTTCATCATCGCCGCGAACTCCTTCATGCAGCACCCGGTCGGTGCGCGCTACAACCCGGAGACCGGTCGCGCCGAACTGACCAGCATCGTCGACCTGTTCACCAACAACACTGCGCTGGCGGCCTTTCCGCACGCGGTGGCCGGCGCCTTCCTGGTGGCCGGGACATTCGTCGCGGGAATCTGCGCATGGTGGATGGTTCGCGACCCCGACAGTCCCGATGCCCGCAGCATGCACCGCCCGGCCGTCATCCTGGGCTGCCTCGTCGCTTTCGCCTCCGCGGCGGCGTTGACCTTCACCGGCGACGTGCAGGGCAAGCTGATGTTCCAGCAGCAGCCCATGAAGATGGCCTCCGCCGAGTCCTTGTGCCACACCGAGGTCGACCCCAACTTCTCCGTCCTCACCGTCGGTACACACAACAACTGCGACAGCGTCACCCACCTCATCGAGGTGCCCTACGTATTGCCGTTCCTGGCCGAGGGCAAGTTCAGCGGCGTCGAACTGCAGGGCGTTCAGGATCTACAGGCCGCGTATGAGCAGAAGTTCGGCCCGGGCGACTACCGTCCGAACCTGTTCGTCACCTACTGGTCATTCCGCGCGATGATCGGATTTTTAGCGATACCAATGCTTTTCGCCGTGACCGCGTTGTGGCTCACCCGCGGCGGCCGGATACCCCGACAACGCTGGTTCGCGATGTTCGCGCTGGCGACGTTGCCGACGCCGTTCCTGGCCAACAGTGCCGGCTGGGTGTTCACCGAGATGGGCCGCCAGCCCTGGGTGGTCGCGCCCAACCCGACCGGCGATCCGGTGCTACGACTGACCGTCTCCCAAGGTGTCTCGCACCACTCGACGGGCATGGTGGTGACCTCGCTGATCATCTTCACCGCCATCTATGCGGTGCTGGCGGTGATCTGGTTCTGGCTCATCCGGCGCTATGTCGTGGAGGGTCCGCTCGAGCACGACACCGAACCGATCCCACCGAGCCCACCCGGCGAGGACGAAGTCGCCCCGCTCTCGTTCGCGTATTAGGAGGCGCACCATGAATCTTCAGATCTTCTGGTTCGTCACGCTGGCCGTACTGTTCGTGGGTTTCCTGGTACTGGAGGGTTTCGACTTCGGCGTCGGGATGCTGATGGCGGTCTTCGGCAGGACGGCCACCGGCGATCCCGAGAAACACCGGCGTGCGGTGCTCAACACCATCGGCCCGGTCTGGGACGGTAACGAGGTGTGGCTGATCACCGCCGGCGGCGCGATGTTCGCCGCGTTCCCCGCCATGTACGCCACCTTGTTCTCTGGCCTGTACTTACCCCTGCTGGCCATCCTTTTCGCGATGATCGTCCGGATCTGCGCCATCGAGTGGCGCGGCAAGGTCGACGATCCGACCTGGCGGCGCCGAGCCGATATCGCGATCGCGGTCGGGTCGTGGGTGCCGGCGGTGCTCTGGGGGGTGACGTTCGCCGCACTGCTGCGCGGTCTGCCGGTGGACGCCGACCAGCAGGTCGCGCTGGGCTGGACAGATGTGCTCAATCCGTACACAGTCCTCGGCGGATTGTCGACCTGCGGACTGTTCCTGCTGCACGGCGCGGTGTTCGTGACACTGAAAACCGAAGGCGCAGTGCGTTCCGACGCGCGCAGGTACTCGCGTCGGCTGGCGCTCCCGGTGACCGCGGTGCTGCTCGTCTTCGGGCTGTGGACGCAACTGGCATACGGCACGCACTGGACCTGGCTGGTCCTCGGATTCGCGGTGGTGTGCCAGCTGAGCGTGGTGATGCTGGTGTACACCGACGGCGGTGACGGCCTGGCATTCAGCTCCACCACCGCCGTGGTCATCGCCGTGGTCGTACTGATCTTCGGCTGCCTGTACCCCAATCTCATCCCGTCCACGCTGGACCCGGCGTGGAGCCTGACCATCTACAACGCCTCGTCCTCGGCATACACGCTCAAGATCATGACCTGGGCTGCGGTTCTGGTCACCCCGCTGGTTCTCGTCTACCAAGGCTGGACCTACTGGGTTTTCCGGCAACGGATCTCGGCCGAACGGATACCGGACCCCACGGGCCTCTCCCCGCGCATACCGTGACGCCCGAGCGACATTCCCCGTCGCTGCGCTCGCCCGAGCGACCTTCCCCGTCGCAGCGCTCGCCCATGCACCGAGGCCCCGCGATGCGCCGCTACCTCACGGCAGCGGTTCTGTCCGGTGCCGTGATCGCCGCCACGACGGTGGCCGGTGCCTGCGTGCTGGCTCGGGTGGCCGCCGGGATCATCACCGACCCGGCCACCCGCATCCTCGGCTACTGGGCCACCGATCTGGCGATTCTCGGCGGCATCTGGGTAGTGCGAGTGGCCGCGCAACGCCTGCAGGCCGGCCTGAGCCAGCGCGCCGCCACCGCGATGATCGGTGAACTCTCCGCCCAGGTGCTGCGGTCGGTGACCACGCGGCCCCCGCAACGGCTGGACGAGGTGCGCGACGAGGCCACCGTGGTGGTGACCCGCGGACTGGACGGGTTGCGACCCTATTTCACCGGCTATCTGCCCGCGGTCATCCTGGCCGGAATCCTCACCCCGGCCACGGTTGTGGTGCTCGCCGTGACCGATCTTCAGGCTGCTGCGGTGGTCGCGGTCGCGCTGCCGCTCATCCCGCTGTTCATGGTGCTCATCGGACGGTTGACCGCCGAACGATCCGCCGCGGCACTGAACGCCATGACCACCCTGCAGTCCCGGTTGCTCGATCTGGTCGCCGGGATACCGACCCTGCGTGCGCTCGGCCGCGCCACCGGTCCCGCGCATCGCATCTCGGAACTGAGTGCCGCGCATCGGCGCTCGGCGATGCAGACACTGCGCATCGCCTTCCTCTCGGCGGCCGTCCTCGAGCTGATCGCCACCCTGGGTGTCGCGTTGGTCGCGGTCAACGTCGGGCTGCGGTTGGTGTTCGGCGAGATGACGCTCGTCGCGGCATTGACCGCGCTGCTGCTGGCCCCGGAGGTGTTCTGGCCGTTGCGCCGGGTCGGCGTGCAGTTCCACGCCGCCCAGGACGGCAAGGCCGCCGCGGACGCCGCGATGGCGCTGATCGATGCCGAACCTCGGCACCCGGCCGGAACGCGACCGCCGGCCGCGGCGCACATCGAGATCCGGCTGGCGGAGTTGACCGTGGCCGGACGGGACGGCCCGGCTCCGGATGCGTTGAGTGCCACCATCTCCCCGGGCCGGGTCACCGTGCTCACCGGCCCCAACGGGGCCGGCAAAAGCACCGCCGTGGCGGCCGTGCTGGGACTGACCCAACCGACCTCGGGACGGGTGTTGATCGACGGCGTCGACATCGCCGATATCGACGTGGCCCAGTGGTGGCGGCGGATCGCCTGGTTGCCGCAGCGCCCGGCGCTGATCCCGGGCTCGGTACGCAGCAATCTGGAGCTGTACGGTCCGCTGTCCGATCTCGACGCGGCGTGTCGCGCCGCAGCCTTCGACGAGGTGCTGGCCACCCTGCCCGGAGGGCTCGACGAGGTCATCGGACGCGGCGGCACGGGCCTGTCGTTGGGGCAACGTCAACGCCTCGGTCTGGCACGCGCGCTGGGCTCCGAGGCGCCGGTCCTGCTGCTCGACGAGCCGACCGCCCACCTCGACAGCGATTCCGAAGCGCGGGTGCTCGAAGCGATCTCGGCTCGCGCCCGGGACGGAGCCACCGTGATGGTGATCGGGCACCGCGCACCGGTGCTTTCCATCGGCGACGATATCGTGCGACTGGGCGGTGCCCATGTCTGCCCGTGAGGTGTGGGGACTGCTGCAGCCCCGCATCCCCCGCCTGTTGTTGGCGGTACTGTTCGGCACCCTGGCCCTCGGCAGCGCCCTGGCTTTGGCCACCGTCGCGGCCTGGCTGATCACCCGGGCCTGGCAGATGCCGCCGGTGCTCGAACTCACGGTGGCCGTCGTGGCCGTCCGGGCCCTCGGCATATCTCGCGGGGTGTTCAGCTACTGCGAACGACTTGCCATCCACGACACCGCATTGCGTGCCGCGGGCAACACCCGTGTCGGCCTGTACCGCAAGCTGGTGGAGGTGCCTGCCGAGACCGCCCTGCGGCTGCACAGCGGTGACCTGGTGGCCAGGGTCGGCGCGGCCGTCGACGATCTCGCCGACGTGCTGGTACGCGCCGTCCTGCCGATGTGCGTGGCCGCAGTGCTGTCCACCGCGGCGGTCGCCATCATCGCGCCGATCTCGGCCGGGGCGGCCCTGATTCTCGCCGCCTGTCTGGTGGGGTCCGGCGTGATCGCGCCCTACCTGGCGGGCCGGGCCGCCGTCGCCACCGAGGCGCTGGCGGCCCGCCACCACAGCGCCCGCGACACCGCGACCCTGCTCGCACTGGAACACGCGGCCGAGTTGCGCGTCGCGGGCCGACTGGACCAGGTGATCGCCGAGTCCGAACGGGAACACCGTGAACTCGGGCAGGCACAGGACCGGGCGGCGATCCCGGCTGCATCCGCCGGTGCGATATCGACGGCGGCGGTGGGGATTTCGGTACTCGGCGCGGTGATCGCCGGCATCATGATCTCCGGTCACACCAGCCCGACGTCGCTGGCCATCCTGATGCTGGTGCCGCTCTCGGCGTTCGAGGCGACCGCCGCGCTGCCGGGGGCGGCGGCCCAGTTGGTGCGCTCACGGATCGCCGCGCAGCGGCTCGCCGACCTGACCACGCCGGCACCGTCGACCCGACGACGTCCCGGCACCGAGCCGGTGCGGCTGACCCCCGGCGACCGTTTGGCCGTCCTCGGGCCGAGCGGGTGCGGTAAGACCACCACGCTGATGGCGATCGCCGCCGACCACCCCGAGAACCCGCTCACCGCAGCGTTCTTCGCCGAGGATGCGCATCTGTTCGACACCACGGTGCGAGACAACCTACTGGTGGGCCGCGGCGACGCCACCGACGATCAGTTGACGGCGGCACTGCACGACGTCGGGCTGGGTGACTGGCTGGCCGGTCTACCCGACGGGCTGACGACGATGCTGCGCGGCGGGGCGGCCGCCGTGTCGGCCGGGCAACGCCGCCGTCTGCTGCTGGCCCGGGCGCTCATCTCCGACTTCCCCATCCTGCTCCTCGACGAACCGACCGAGCATCTCGACGCCGCCGACAGCGATCGCCTGCTCGTCGAGCTGCTCACCCCGGGAAGCCTGATCGCCGCCGACCGGACCGTCGTCGTGGCCACTCATCACCTACCCGCCGGCCTGGATTGCCGCACGATCCGGCTCGGATCGGACCGGGGCCCGGCCCGGTAGTCTGCTGATCCATGAGTGTCCCCGGGCCGTACCCCGCGCCGCCGCACGCGCCCTATCCGGGATATCCGCCGCCGATCGGGTCCCGCAACGAGCTGGGTAGCTGGGCGCTGGTGCTCGCCACGCTGGCGCTGCTGTTCTCGTGGAGCATCGTCGGCGGCATCGTCGGCGGACTGATCGCGGTCACACTCGGGATCACCGGGCGCAGCCGGGCGGCGCGCGGGGAAGCGGACAACGGCCCCATCGCCAACGCGGGGATCGGTTTGGGCGCACTGGCCGTCATCGTCGGATTGGCGTTCGTTCCGATCTGGATCGGCTTCTTCACCGAGGCCGGAATGGGTGACTACGTGCGGTGCATGGATCGCGCCGGGACCGACCGGACCGCACAGCTCCAGTGCGAGAGCACCTTCCGCGAGCGCGTCGAACGGGATTACGGCCTCTCGGGCGGCTAGCGTCCCGGAAAGTGCTTGACGATCCCTTCCTGCATCACCGTCGCCAGCGCCTCACCACGCTCGTTGAAGAAATGCCCGCCGCCCAGCCCGCGGGAATCCGCGGCCACCGGCGACGAGGTCGCGTACAGCACCCACTCGTCGAACCGGATCGGCCGGTGAAACCACACCGAATGGTTCATCGTGACCGCGAAGATCCGGTCGAAACCCCAGGACAGACCGTGTGTGGTGATGATCGAATCCAGCACCGTGGTGTCCGAAGCGTAGACCATCGCCGCGGCGTGCAGCACCGGATCGTCGGGCATCGGCCCGTCGGCGGTCAGCCAGACCCGATTGTGGTCGAGTTGTCCGCCCTTGTCGCGCATCACCCAGGCGGGGTCGTTGGTGTAACGCCACTGGATGGGCCGCAACGCGCTGACGAAATGCGGCACCGTCTCCTCGTAGCCCACCAGCAGTTCATCGATGGTGGGCAGCCCATGCGGAGCGGGCACCTCGGGCGCGGCGATGTTGTGCTCCAACCCGCGGCCACCGGCCAGGTGCGAGACCAGCGCCGTGCCGAGCAGCGCGCCATCCTGGGTGACGTCGACCCGCCGGTTGGCGAAACGCCGTTCGTCGCGCAACCGGAACACCTGGAAATCAAGGTCTTTCGCGGGATCACCGCCGGCGATGAAATGCATCGACAACGCGCTCGGTGGCAGATTCTCGGGCACCGTGCGGCTCGCCGCGACGAAAGCCTGCGCCATCATCTGCCCACCGAACGTGCGCACCGGGTTGCGGCTCGGATGCGTTCCGGTGAACGCATCCGAGCCGGCACCGGAGGATCCGACCGGGGTGAGATCGAGCACCGTGAGCAATTCGGCCAGATGCTCGGCTGACAACGTTGCCTCCTGGGCCGGAGCCCGGTCTCGTTAGTGGTCGTCCTCCCCGATCCGGTGTACGTGGATCAGGTTGGTCGAGCCTACTGTGCCCGGCGGTGCGCCTGCGACGATGACCACCAGATCCCCGCGCTTGTAGCGGCCCAGATCCAGCAGCGACTGGTCCACCTGCCGGATCATGCCGTCGGTGGTGTCGATGTGCGGGACGATGAAGGTCTCGGTCCCCCAGGTCAGGGCCAGCTGGCTGCGCACCTCGGGCAGCGCGGTGAACGCCAGCAGGGGCAGCGGGGTGTGCAGCCGGGCCAACCGGCGCACGGTGTCACCGGATTGGGTGAACGCCACCAGCGCCTTGGCCTCCAACCGCTCGCCGATATCGCGGGCCGCGTAGGAGATGACGCCGCGCTTGGTGCGCGGCACGTGGGTCAACGGCGGGGCCTCGGTGGAGTTCCCCTCGACCGCCGACAGGATGCGCCCCATGGTCCGCACGGCCTCCAGCGCGAACTTGCCCACCGAGGTCTCACCGGAGAGCATGACCGCGTCGGCGCCGTCGAGCACGGCGTTGGCCACATCGGAGGCCTCCGCTCGGGTCGGCCGGGAGTTCTCGATCATCGACTCGAGCATCTGGGTGGCGACGATCACCGGCTTGGCGTTCTCCCGCGCCATCTGGATGGCGCGCTTCTGCACCAGCGGCACCTCTTCGAGCGGCAACTCGACGCCGAGGTCGCCGCGCGCCACCATGATGGCGTCGAAGGCCAGCACGATCGCCTCGAGATTCTCGATCGCTTCCGGCTTCTCCATCTTGGCGATCACCGGGACACGGCGACCCACCCGGTCCATGACCTCGTGGACCAGCTCCACGTCGGCGGGTGAACGCACGAACGACAAGGCGACGAGGTCGACACCGAGCCGCAGCGCGAATTCCAGATCCTCGATGTCCTTCTCCGAAAGCGCGGGAGCAGAGACGTTCATCCCGGGCAGTGACATGCCCTTGTTGTTGCTGACCTTGCCACCCTCGGTGACGGTGCACACCACGTCGTCACCGTCGATGTGTTCGACGACGAGCCCGACGTTGCCGTCGTCGACGAGGACCCGGTCGCCGGGTTTGGCGTCCTTGGCCAGCCGCTTATAGGTGGTGCTCACCCGGTCGTGGGTGCCGGCGACGTCCTCGACCGTGATCCGGACCGTCTCGCCGTTCTGCCACACCGTCGGACCGTCGGCGAACCGCCCCAGCCGGATCTTGGGCCCCTGCAGGTCGGCGAGGATGCCGACGGCACGGCCGGTGAAATCGGAGGCCTGGCGCACCCGTCGATACGATTCCTCGTGGTCGGGGTAGTCGCCGTGGCTGAAATTCAGTCGTGCCACGTCCATGCCGGCCTCGACCAGCGCACGCACCGATTCGTCCGTCGAGGTCGCCGGGCCGAGGGTACAGACGATTTTTCCGCGTCTATTCACGACTCCGAAGCTTAGCGGTTAATCGATTCAGATGACGGCCAGAGGTAGCGTGCCCGGCCGAACCGGAGCCGGCAGGTCCGAGTCCCCCATGAGGTAGGTGTCCACCGCGTGGGCGGCGCTGCGCCCCTCGGCGATCGCCCACACGATCAGCGACGCGCCACGGTGCGCGTCACCGCACACGAAGACACCGGGCTCCTCGGTCTGCCAGTCCGACCCGCAGGACAACGTTCCGCGACCGTTGAGCCGCAGCCCGAGACCGTCCAGCAGCGCCATCTCCTCGACGCCCTCGAACCCGATCGCCAGCAGGGCCAGATCGCAGGGCAGCTCGATGGGATCGCCGACCGGGGTGATGACGCGTCGGCCGTCGGCGTCGCGCTCGACCTTCACCTCCGCGATCTCCACCGCCCGCACATTGCCCTGGTCGTCGCCGAGGAACCGCTGCACAGCCACTTCGAAGTGCCGTGCCCCGCCCTCCGCGTGCGCCGGTGAGGTGCGCAGCAGCAGCGGCCAGGTGGGCCACGGGGAACGCTCGTCGTCGCGGGTCCCCGGCGGTTGCGGGTTGTAGTCCAGCTGGGTCACCGACACCGCGCCCTGCCGGTGCGCGGTGCCAAGGCAATCCGCACCGGTGTCGCCGCCGCCGATGATCACCACGTGCTTGCCCGCGGCGGTCAGCTCGGCGGGCCCGTCACCTTCGCATTCCTTGTTGGCCGGCACCAGATGTTCCATCGCCAGGTGCACACCACCCAGTTGGCGGCCCTCGACCCGGTTGTCCCGGCCGCGCAGCGCACCGACGGCCAGCACGATGGCATCGTGCTGGGCACGCAGCGCCTCGATGGAGAGGTCGACGCCGACCTCGCATTCGGTGACGAACCGGGTGCCCTCGGCCCGCATCTGCGACAGCCGCTGGTTCAGCGTGGCCTTCTCCAGCTTGTACTCCGGGATGCCATAGCGCATCAGCCCGCCGATGCGGTTGTCCCGCTCGTACACGGTGACGTGGTGGCCCGCGCGGGTGAGCTGCTGAGCGGCGGCCAGCCCGGCCGGCCCCGACCCCACCACGGCCACACTGCGCCCCGAGGCGATGGCGGCCGGCTGCGGTTCCACCGCCCCCGTCAGCCAGGCGTGGTCGACGATGGACTGTTCGATCCGTTTGATGGTGACACTGCCGCCGGTGGTCTCCTCGGCGATGGACAGCACGCAGGCCGCCTCGCACGGTGCGGGGCAGAGCCTGCCGGTGAACTCCGGGAAGTTGTTCGTCGCGTGCAGTCGGTCACTGGCGGCGTCCCAGCGCCCACGCCGAACCAGATCGTTCCACTCCGGGATCAGGTTGCCCAGCGGGCAGCCCGCGGTGCCGGAGTGACAGAACGGGATCCCGCAGTCCATGCAGCGGCGCGCCTGCTGGGACACCTCGCCGGCTCTCTCGGCGGCGTCCTGGCTCTCGTACACCTCCCGCCAGTCGCCGACACGCTCGTCGACCGGCCGCTTCGGCGCTTCCCGTTTGCGAACCCTGAGAAATCCGTTCGGATCAGCCACGGCTGGCCTCCATGATCGCGGTATCCACGTCGCGCCCTTCGGCTTTCGCCATCCGGGTGGCACGCAGCACCCGTTCGTAGTCGGTCGGCATGATCTTGGTGAACTGCGCGCTGCGGCGCGGCCAGTCCGCCAGGAGGGACTCCGCCACCGTGCTGCCGGTGACCTGCGCGTGCCGTGCCACCACGTCGTGCAGCCAGCTGAGATCCTCGGGATCGAGCCGCTGCAGATCCACCATCTCGGTGTTGACCTTCGCCGGATCCAGGCCCAGCACGAAGGCGATACCACCGGACATCCCGGCCGCCATGTTTCGTCCGGTGTCGCCGAGCACCACCACGCGCCCACCGGTCATGTACTCGCAGGCGTGGTCACCGCAGCCCTCGACGACGGCCAGCGCGCCGGAGTTACGGGCGCAGAAGCGTTCGCCGACCCGCCCGCGGAGGAACACCTCACCGGCGGTGGCACCGAACAGCAGGGTGTTGCCCGCGATGACATTGTCTTCGGGCAGGAACAGCACATCCTCGGGCGGCCGAACGATCACGCGGCCACCCGAAAGGCCCTTGCCCACATAGTCGTTGGCGTCACCGATCAGGTCCAGGGTGACCCCCGGCGGCAGGAATGCGCCCAGCGACTGACCGGCCGAACCGGTCAGCGCGACGTGGATGGTGTCATCCGGCAGACCGGCGGCCCCGTAGCGCCGGGTGACCTCCGCGCCCAGCAGCGTCCCGACGGTGCGGTTGACGTTGCGTACCGGCAGTTCCAGCCGGACCGGATGAGCGTCTTCCAGGGCGCCCTCGGACAACGCCACCAGGGTCTGGTCCAGCGCCTGCGCCAGACCGTGATCCTGCTCGCGCAGGCGGCGGCGCTGGGTCAGCTCGGCACCGTGCGCATCGGTCGGCACCGCGAAGATTGGGCGCAGGTCGATCCCCTGACTCTTCCAGTGCGCGACACCTTCTGCGGTGTCGAGCACCTCGACCCGGCCGATCGCCTCATCGAGGCTGCGGAAGCCCAGTTCGGCGAGCATCTTGCGGATGTCCTCGGCGATGAAAGCGAAGAAGTTCTCCACGAACTCGGGTTTGCCGTTGAAGCGCGCCCGCAGCTCCGGATTCTGGGTGGCCACCCCGACCGGGCAGGTGTCGAGATGACAAACCCGCATCATGATGCAGCCCGCCACCACCAGCGGAGCGGTCGCGAAGCCGTACTCCTCGGCGCCCAGCAGGGCGGCGACCATGACATCTCGGGCAGTGCGCATACCGCCGTCGCACTGCACGGTGATGCGGTCACGCAATCCGTTGAGCACCAGGGTCTGCTGGGTGTCGGCCAGTCCGATCTCCCAGGGCGCACCGGCATGTTTGAGCGAGGTCAGCGGCGCCGCACCGGTGCCACCGTCATATCCGGAGATGAGCACGACATCGGCGTGCGCCTTGGAAACACCGGCGGCCACCGTGCCGACACCGACCGAGCTGACCAGTTTGACGTGGATACGGGCCTGGTCGTTGGCGTTCTTCAAGTCGTGGATCAACTGCGCGAGATCCTCGATCGAGTAGATGTCGTGGTGCGGCGGCGGCGAGATCAGGCCGACCCCCGGGGTGGAATGCCGGGTCTTGGCGATGTTGGGATACACCTTGTAACCCGGAAGCTGGCCACCCTCACCGGGTTTGGCGCCCTGCGCCATCTTGATCTGGATGTCGGTGGCGTTCACCAGGTAGTCACTGGTCACGCCGAACCGCCCCGACGCGACCTGTTTGACGGCGCTGCGCCGCTTGGGGTCATACAGCCGGTCGGCGTCCTCGCCGCCCTCCCCGGAGTTGGACCGCCCACCCAGATTGTTCATGGCTATCGCCATGGTCTCGTGCGCTTCGGCGGAGATCGACCCGTAGCTCATCGCACCGGTGTTGAACCGCGTGACGATCGCTTCCACCGATTCCACCTCGTCGAGTGGAACCGGTGGGCGCAGGCCGGTCTTGAAGCCGAACAGGCCGCGCAGCGCGCCGCCCTCCCTGGCGAGCCGGTTCACCTCCTCGGAGTACCGGGCGAAGACGTCCTGACGCCCGGTGCGCGTCGAATGCTGCAGCAGGAAAACGACTTCCGGGGTGAACAGGTGCAATTCACCATCCCGGCGGAACTGGTACTCCCCGCCCACCGACAGCCGGCGGTAGGCTCGCTCGGTGGGGTTCTCCGGGTAGGCCCGGCGGTGCCGGAATCGGACCTCCTTGGCCAGCACATCGAGTCCGACGCCACCGAGTTGCATCGGTGTGCCGGTGAAGTATTCGTCGATGACGGCGCGGTCCAGCCCGATCGCCTCGAAAGCCTGCGCGCCGGTGTACGAGGACACCGTCGAGATGCCCATCTTGCTCATCACTTTCATCACACCCTTGCCGAGTGCGGTGAGATAGTTGCGCACCGCGGTGGCCGGTTCGATACCGGTGAGCTCGCCCTCGCGGATCAGGTCCTCGATCGACTCGAAGGCCAGGTACGGGTTGACCGCGGCGGCACCGAAACCGATCAGCATCGCGATGTGGTGCACCTCGCGGGCGTCGCCGCTTTCCACCACCAGCGCGACGCTGGTGCGCTCCTTGGTGGCCACCAGATGGTGGTGCACCGCGGAAACGGCCAACAGGGACGGGATCGGCGCCCGGGTGTGATCGGAGTCGCGGTCGGAGATCACCAGGGTGCGAGCACCTTTCGCGATCGCTTCACAGGCGCGGATACGCAGCTCCTCCAGCGCCTCGGCCAACCCCTCACCGCCGCGCTCGAC
>Ga0075163_10004928_pt1 | contig 17877 bp, 10 predicted proteins | sample JI1023141ADNA_FD_71478 | JGI IMG/M metagenome (GOLD analysis project Ga0075163, IMG submission 71478) | Wastewater effluent complex algal communities from Wisconsin, to seasonally profile nutrient transformation and Carbon sequestration -... | ecosystem: Engineered > WWTP > Effluent > Algae...
GTGACATTCTTTTTCGCGGTGCCGACGCAGTTTCAGCAGCTGCTGGCCGCGCCGGGCTTTGCCGCGAGCGACTTTTCATCGGTGCGCTTCGTGACCAGCGGGGGCGCGCCGCTGCCGGTGCCGCTGCTCGCGGAGTTTCAGCGCACGCATCCGACGCCGTTCAAGCAGGGCTTTGGCATGACCGAGTGCGGACCGGGCGTGTTCAGCATGGGCCCCGAGTTCGCCGTGACCAAGGCCGGCTCGATCGGCCGCCCCAACTTTTTCGTTGACGCCAAGGTCGTGGATGATGCCGGCCAGCCGGTGGCCAGCGGTGAGACCGGCGAGCTCTTGCTGCGCACCCCGGCGCTTTTCTCCGGCTACTTCGGCCGCCCCGACGAGTCAGCCAAGGCCGTGGATGGCGCTGGCTGGCTGCACACCGGCGACCTCTGCCGCGTCGACAGCGACGGATTTTTCTACATCGTCGATCGCAAGAAGGACATGTTCATCTCGGGCGGCGAGAACGTCTATCCGGTCGAGATCGAGCGCGTGCTCTACCAGCATCCCGCGATCTTTCAGTGCGCGGTGGTCGGCGTCGCGGATCCGCAGTGGGGCCAGGTGGGCCGCGCCTTCATCGTGCTCAAAGAGGGCGCAGCGGTCAGCGAAGAGGCGCTGCTCGCCTTTTTGCGCCAGCACCTGGCCCGCTACAAGATCCCCAAGAGCATCATGTTTCGCGCTGCCCTGCCGCTCACCCCAGCCGGCAAGATCCAGAAGCGCGAGCTTGTTTGAATCTTCTGAATCCCTCTTCGGGGAGCTCGAAGAGAGAGGGAGCGAGGCAGGGAGGGGCTACTGCATGCAGCCGTCGAGTCGGGTGTAGGGCGTGTAGTAGAGCGCGAACGAGCACATCTCGCTGGCCGTGCTCTCGCCGTATTCGACCTTCTGGTTGGTGGTGTTCAGGTACTGGCAGTCGAGGTGCAGCGACTCGCCCTTTTTGACCTGAAACAGCTTGGGCACCGTCGGCTGGTTGTTGAAGTCCCAGCTCTCCTCGAACAGCACCGGTCCCTTGGTCTTGCTGAGCGTGATCTTGGTTCCGAGCTGGTGCATGTGTCCGAATGCGGCGAACACATTGAGATCGTGCGATACCTCGCAGTCCATCGCGGCTGAGCCGGTGGCGCTGGGGTCGAGCGCGATCTGAGTGTTGGTCATTCCGAACATGCCGGCGGGCGTGGGGTTCGGATCCCGGGTGGTGAGCAGCTGGATGGTCGCCTTGTCCGTGACCGGATTCGGCGAGGCATTGAGCAGATGCAGCTGAACCAGGATCTGCTGGTTCTTTTTCATGTAGAAGGCGGCGCCATCGGGGGCCTTCAAGGTTCCGCTCTCGACGCCGCCGCCATACAGCGGAATCCAGGTGTCGCGCACCAGATCCGGGCAGGTGAACACGCCATCGGGCTCATCGACGAGGGTGTAGTAGACGCCCAGGTGGTGGGTGGCCTGGCCGTAGAGCGGCGTGATCTGCGTGACCAAGGGGTCGACATCGCCGGCCAGTCGCGTCGTGTAGCAGAGGTACTTGACCTCTTCGCCCGCCTTGAGTGTGTACGAGTTTGTGTCGAAGCTGATGAGGAGCGGGTTTGGCGGCGTCGGTGGCGGAGTTACAGGTGCGTCGCCGCAAGCAGCCATCGTGAGCAGGATGAGAGCGAGTTGAGAGCGCATGAGCGGCACGGTACTTGATACCCGTGCGCCCATCAATCATCTATCGCTTATCGAAGAAGTGGCTGCCGGCTTCGGCTGCTGCGGGGAGCGGGCGCTACATCTGCAGGCCGCCGTCGACGTCGATGGTGCGGCCGTTGAAGTAGTCGCACTCCAGGATGAAGCGTACGGCGAGCCAGATGTCCTCGGGCACGCCGATGCGGCCGACGGGGATGTTTTGGACCAGGGCGTCGCGCGCCTTCTGGTTCATGCCCTGCGTCATGGGCGTCTCGACCATGCCCGGAGCGACGGCGCCGACGCGAATGCCGAAGGCGGCAAACTCGCGCGACCAGGTCACGGTGTTGGCGGCCAGCGAGGCCTTGGCCGACACGTAGTTCGACTGCCCCCGGTTGCCGTGACGAGCCACGGACGACATGTTGACGACGACGCCCGGGCGGCTGTCGGTCTCGACCATCTTGGCGACGGTCTCGCGCACCATCATGGTGGCGCCGGTCAGGTTCACGTCGAGCACGTCCTGCCACTGCTTGTTCGACAGCTTCACCACCGCGCCGGTGGTCTTGTCTTTTTTCACCAGCAGTCCGTCGCGCAGGATGCCGGCGTTGTTGATGAGGCCATTCAGGCCGCCCATGGCCTGGTGCGCCCACGCGACGAACTCAACGCACTCTGCCTCGTCGGCGACGTTGAGCTTGCGGCGGTGGATTCCGGCGGGCAGCTGCGCGAGTCCGGCCTCGTTGACGTCGCCAGCGGCGACCTGCGCGCCAGCTTCGTGCAGGCGCTGTGCGAAGTGGGCGCCCAGTCCTTGGGCGCCGCCCGTTACGATCACTTTCAGATCCGAGAGCTTCATCGTGGGAACATCCTCCTGTTTGGCGGCGGATGCTATCACGAATCGAGCCCCCGAAATAAGTCACATCGGGCCTCGGCCAGGCGGCGCTATTCCAAGCGGCCCAGCGCTCGCTGCAGCTGCGAGCGCGCGGTGGCCAGGCTGTACTCTGCCTGCACCGACTGCGAAGCGGCCGTCACCATCGCCACCTGGGCGTCGCCCATCTCGATGATGCTGCCGACGCCGGCGCGGTAGCGCGCCTCGGCCAGCCGCAGCCGCTCGCGCGCATTGGCCAGCGCCTCGGCCGAGGCCGACAGCGTCGCCTTGGCCGCGCGCACCTGCAAGCGCGCCTGCTCGACATCCACGCGCACCTGCTGCCGCAGCGTCGCCAGCTGCGCCTGATAAAGGTTCAAGAGGGCGTTGTTCTCTTTGACCTGCGAGTAGGTCAGCAGCCCCTGAAACAGCGACCAGTTGAGGTTGACCGTGGCGTTCCAGTTCCAGCCCATGCGGGTGATATCGGTGCCCGAGTCCGTGAGCGCCATGTTGCCGGTGAGCAGCGGTCCATAGCCGCCCTTGACCGACTTGACGAGCAGCTTCTGCGCCTCGATCTGGCGCTGCAAGCTGACCAGATCCGGCCGCGCCCGCACCGCCTCTTCCAGCAGCACGTCGGCGCTCTGCTCCTCGCCCTCGATGGGCGGCAGCGACTCGTCCTGGACATCGTAGTCCGTGCCCTGCTCGACGCCCATGGCCTGGTTGAGCTGCGCCTTGGTGATCTCGTAGTTGTTCACCGCGGTGATGAGCTGCACCTGCGCATTGGCGCGATCGGTGCGCGCCTGCGCCAGATCGATCTCGGGCCGCGTGCCGACGGTGACAAAGCCCTGCACCTGCTGCAGGTGGCGCTCCTGGTTGGCCAGGTTGTCGCGTCCCACGCCGATGAGCGTCTTCTGCGCGCGCGCCGCAAAGTAGGCCGTGCGCACCGCCAGCACCGCCTGAAGCATCGAGGCCTGCTCGGTGGCCTGCTGCGCTTCGACCGTGACCTTGGCCGCGTTCCAGCGGTTGGTGGTCAGGCCGAAGTCCCAGATGTACTGGCTCAGCTGCAGGCCGAAGGTGAAGAAGTTGAACGTGTCGAACGAGGTCGCCTGGGCGCCGGTGCCGATGGACGAAGGCACCGCGCCGGGACGCAGCACGAAGTTGGCGGTGGCGCGCTGGTAGCTGGCAGTGCCCGTGAGCTGCGGCAGGATCGGCGCGCGGAACTCATCGGCCCGCGCCCTGGCGATCGCGGTGTTGGCCCGCGACTGCGCCAGCTGCGGCTGGTTGGTGCGCGCGGTCGCCACCGCATCGGCCAGAGACAGCACGCGCGTGCTGGTGGACACGGGCGGCGGCAGCAGATCCTTGGCCGGGTTCTCAGTCTGCGACAACTCCTGGAGCATCGGCTGCTGCGGGGCCAGCTGCGGGGCCAGCTGCGGACCGGGCTTTGGCGTCGGTGCTGCGGGCGAGCGCTGCGCCTGCCGCGGTGCCTGTCCGGTTGCCGCCGTCTGGGCGTCCGCCGCTTTTGGGGTCACCATCGCGAGCCCACCCGGCAGCAGTGTGAGCATCGTCAAAAAGAGCTTCGCACTTCGCATGTCGCTTTAACCTCCATCCCCTTCGCTGCGTCCACCAAGACCGTGTTCTTCCATCTTGGCGTACAGATGGGGACGTCCAATACCGAGCTGCCGCGCCGCCTCGGAGCGGTTGCCATTTGCCCTGGTGAGTGCGCGCAGTATAAGCCGCCGCTCCAGCCGCGCCACCGCTTCGCGCAGCGGCAGATCTTCGGCGGGCGGATTTTCGCCCAGCCCCTCCTCGACGGTGCTCGGGGCTGCGCCGGAGACCGCTCGCACCACCTCGGGCAGGTTGGGCACATCGATCACCTCGCTGCCGCACAGCACCGCCGCGCGCTGAAGCACATGCACGAGCTCGCGCACGTTTCCCGGCCAGCGGTAGTTCAAAAGATAGGTCATCGCCTCTTCGGACACTGCCCGCGCCGGCGTTCCCGCCAGCGCATGCGCGACCAGCAGCGGGATGTCGCTGCGACGGGCGCGCAGCGGTGGCACCTCGATCTCGATGACCGCCAGGCGGTAGTACAGATCCTCGCGCAGCACGCAGCCCGCTTCGCCGGGGCGCACCGGCTTGTTGGTCGCGGTGATGACGCGGGCGCGGTTGCTCAGCGTCTCGCTGCCGCCCACGCGCTGAAACAGGCCGTCCTGGAGCACGCGCAGCAGCTTGGTCTGCATCGCGGCCTCCAGATCGCCGATCTCGTCGAGAAAAAGCGTTCCGGTGCCGGCCAGCTCCAGCCGTCCGCTGCGCCGGGCAGCGGCCCCGGTGAAGGCGCCTTTTTCGTGTCCAAAGAGCTCGCTCTCGATGAGCGTCGGCGGCAGCGCCGCCAGGTTTACAGCGACAAACGGCTGCTCGCTGTGGCGCGAGTAGTCGTGAATCGCCCGGGCGATGAGCTCCTTGCCGGTGCCGGTCTCGCCGGTGATCAGCACCGGTGCGTCCGATGCCGACGCGCGGCCGATGAGCTTCCAGATTGCGAGCATGGCGGTGCTGGTTCCGACCAGGCCTCCGCCGGTGATCGGCGGCGGCACCAGCGTCTGACCCAGCGTCTGCGCCAGCGAGCGCTGCTTGAGCGCCCGCTCCACGGTCGCGAGCAGCAGCGGAAAGTCGAACGGCTTGGTCAGGTAGTCAAAAGCGCCGTCGCGCATCGCGCGGATCGTGCGCTCGCTGTCGCCATACGCGGTCACCATCACGACCGGGATCTCGCGCAGCGGACCCTGGCGCAGCTCGCGCAGAAACTCCAGCCCATCGCCGTCGCGCAGGCGGATGTCGAGCAGCACGCAGTCCACCGCTTCGGTGGCCAGGATGCGCCGCGCGTCCATGACCCCGGCCGCCGGCAGGCCGCGCAGGCGCAGCGTCTGCACCGCCGCGACCAGACCCTCGCGCAGACCCGGCTCGTCTTCCACGATCAGCACCACGCCGCTCATGCTGCGACCTCGCTCGCCGCCGAGGCGGTGCGCTCCAGCGTCAGCTCAAAGCGCGTGGTGTCGCCGCCGGGGCCGCCGGAACTGGTAATTCGCGCGTAGGTTACATCGCCGCCATGCGAGCGGGCGATGGCCCGCGAGATGGCCAGACCCAGCCCGGTGCCGTCGGACTTGGTGGTGAAGAAGGGCTCGAAGAGCTCGGCGCTGCGCGGCACGCCGGGGCCCCGATCTTCGATTGAGATGACTGCAAAATCCCCGGGGCTGCGCTCGGCAATGCGCACCTGCACGGCGCTGTCGCCCGGCGCTGCCTCGACCGCGTTGCGCAGGAGGTTGTCGACGGCGCGCGCCACGGACTCGGCCTCGATCATGGCGTGGGCATCGCCCTGCACCTGGATGCTGACCCTGCGCATGCCGGCCCAGGGCGAGAGCGCTTCGACGCGCGAGCGGACCAGCGCCCCGAGCGAGGTCTGCCGGCGCGGACCGGGATGGCGCCCCGAGACCACCAGCAGATCCGCCACCAGCCGATCCAGGCGGGCAATCTCCGACGAAGCGTGCGTGATCGCCTGCGCGACCGGCGCCGCCAGCGTCGCGCCCGCAGCGGCCAGATCGAGCCGCAGCTTGATCGATGCCAGTGGGTTTCGGACCTCATGGGCGACACCTGCGACCACCCGGCCCAGCGCCGCCAGGCGCTCCTGCTGCGACAGCTCGCGACCCAGGCGCTCCTGCTCCTCGCGCGCCTGCCGCAGACCGCTGGCCAGCAGCTGGATGCCGTCGGCGACCTCGCTGAGCTCGCGCACGTGCAGGCTCGGCACCGGCGTGGACAGATCCTCGGCCAGCCCGACCAGGCAGCGGTGCAGGCTGTTGGCGCTGCGCTTGAATGTCACCAGCGCCCACATGGCGCTCGTAAACAGAAACGCGGTCGCCAGCGCCAGCAAGATGACGGTCGTCAGCCAGAAGTTCCAGTAGTGCGGCGGCGAGACCAGCACCCCGGCCCAGGCGATTCCCGCGGCCCCGGCCGGCTGCGCTCCGACGACCAGCGTCGCCGAGCCGATCGCCTCTTCGGCCATGACCAGCGTGTGCCGCTCGCCGCTGCCCACCAGAGCTTGGCGCAGGGGCCGTCGCCATTCGCTGGGCAGCCCGAAAAAGGGGTCGGCAGGGGTGCCGACAGGGGGGACCTGCGGAACCGCTCCTGGGCCATTCCAGTAGCCTCCACGCATGCCCACCATGGCCAGGGCCGGCGCCGCCGCCAGCGCCGCACGCGGGTCGCCGGGGCCGATGGCGGCCAGGCGCTCGACCTCACCGCGCACCCCTTCGCGCGCCCGATCCGCGCGCTGCACCGAGGTCACAGACAGGACCCGCACCAGCGCTCCCAGCGAGAGCGCGGACATGATCACGCCGATGACGACGATGGTGAGGAGGCGATAGCGAATGAACCGCATCGTGGCTACTTCACAGGCCAGTAGCAAGCCCTATTCCTGACTGCGAGCCGTCGGTACCCAGCATCGGAATCGGGCGCGGCAGTCGACAGTGCCGGAGGCCTCCGAGCGAGGCGCCTCGCGGCTGCTGTCATGAATAGAAACAGGTGTTCGCATTCAGGACAGCTTTTTCGCAGCTTCGGTAAATTCGGCAGCATGGACGGAGGAAGTTGCTGCTGGCCCAGGCATTGCTGGTATCTAACAGCAATGCGACCTCTAGGCAGTGTTTTGATTCTCCGTAGGACGGCTCTGCGCAGGGCGATCCCTAGCGGCGGGGCGGCGGCGGCGCTCCTGGGCGCCGCGCTTCTATTAGGATGCGGGCGGGGCAAGGAGGCGGACAAGGCCGGCGCGGAAGCGGCGGCGCGACCGATTCCAGTCACCACGGTTGCAGTGGCCAAGCGCGATCTGCCTATCTACCTCGACGGCCTGGGCACGGTGACCGCGTTCAAGACGGTGACGGTGAAGCCGCAGGTCGACGGCAAGCTGGAGAAGGTGCTGTTTCGCGAGGGGCAGGAGGTCAAGCGCGGCGACGTGCTGGCGCAGATCGATGCGCGCCCCTTTCTGGCGCTGCTGCATCAGGCGGAAGGCGCCCTGGCGCGCGACAGCGCCATGGTGCAAAACGGCAAGCTCAACCTGGAGCGCTACACGACGCTGCGCGGGCAGAACCTGGTCTCGCAGCAGCAGCTCGACGATCAGAAGGCGCAGGTCGGGCAGTACGAAGGGGCGATTGCCGTCGACAAAGCGCAGATCGAGACCGCCCGGCTGAACGTCGAGTACTCGCGCATCACCTCGCCGATCGATGGCGTCACCGGCGTGCGCATCGTGGATGAGGGCAACGTGATCCGCGCAAGCGATCAGGGCGGGCTGGTGGTGATCACGCAGATCGATCCGATCGCGGTCATTTTCACGCTGCCGCAGGATGACATGGCGAGGCTGATGCCGCGCATGCGCGAGGGCAAGCTGGCGGTGGATGCGTTCGATCGCGATGGCGGCGTGCTGCTCGGCAGCGGTGAGCTGACCGTGCTCGACAACCAGATCAACCAGGCCACGGCAACGCTGCGCTTGAAGTCGATCTTTCCCAACCCGCAGCGCAAGCTGTGGCCCAATCAGTTCGTCAAGGCGCGGCTGCTGCTGACCACGAAAAAGGATGCCATCGTGATCCCGGCGGCGGCGGTGCAGCGCGGACCCAAGGGCACGTTCGCCTATGTGGTCAGCAGCGACATGACGGCCTCGCCGCACCCGCTTGAAGTGGAGCTTCTGACCGGGGATCAGGCGCTCATCGCCAAGGGGCTGGCGCCCGGCGAGCTGGTGGTCATCGAGGGTCTGAACCAGCTGCGGCCGGGGGCCAAGGTTGCGCTGCGCGGCTCTGCTGAAGGCGGCGGCAAGGGCAAGCCCGCTCCCGAAAAGAGCGCTCCGGCGGGCCAGGGCGGAGGCCGACCGTGAGCATCTCTGAGCCGTTCATCCGCCGCCCGGTCGCCACGTCTCTTTTGATGACGGGGTTGCTGCTGGTCGGGTTGGCCGGCTATCGCGAGCTCGCGGTCTCGGCGCTGCCGCAGGTCGACTACCCGACGATCGTGGTCGCAACCTATCTGCCGGGGGCCAGTGCCGAGACCATGGCCTCGGCGGTGACCACGCCGCTGGAGCGGCAGTTCGGGCAGATGCCGTCGCTGGGTCAGATGACCTCGGTGTCGAGCTTCGCGACCTCGCAGATCACGCTGCAGTTCACGCTGGATCGAAACATCGATGCGGCCGAGCAGGATGTGCAGGCGGCGATCAATGCCGCATCGAACCTGCTGCCGCGCACGCTGCCGGCGCCGCCGACCTACAGCAAGAGCAACCCCGCCGATACGCCGGTGCTGACGCTGAGCGTGAGCTCGGAGAACCTGCCGCTGAGTCAGGTCAACGACTACGCGGACTCGATCCTGGCGCAGAAGATCTCGCAGGTCTCGGGCGTGGGTCTGGTGACGATCAACGGCGGTCAGAAGCCGGCGGTGCGCGTGCAGGTCGATGCCCAGGCGCTGGCCGGGGCGGGGCTGAGCCTGGAAGACGTGCGCACGATGATCGTGCAGTCGAACGTCAATCAGCCCAAGGGAAATCTGGACGGGGCGCGCCAGGACTATGCGCTGGCGACCAACGACCAGCTGGAGCGCGCCGACTCGTTCAAGCCCCTCATCATCGCCTACAAGAACAACAGCGCGATCCGCCTGCGCGAGGTTGCGGATGTGGTGGATGCGGCCGAAAACGCGCAGCTCGCGGGGTGGGCCAACAAGCAGCGCGCGATCATCCTCAACGTGCAGCGCCAGCCCGGTGCCAACGTCATCGAGGTGGCCGAGCATGTGAAGGATCTTCTGCCGCACCTGCGCGGGGCGCTGCCGCAGGGCGTCAAGGTGTCGATCCTCAGCGACCGCACCGAGACCGTGCGCGCCTCGGTCGAGGATGTGCAGTTCACGCTGATCCTGACCATCTTCCTGGTGGTGGGCGTGATCTATGTGTTTTTGCGCAACTGGCGCGCGACCATCATTCCCGGGGTGGCGGTGCCGCTGTCGCTGATCGGCACGTTCGGGATCATGTATCTTCTGGGATACAGCCTGAACAACCTGTCGCTGATGGCGCTGACCATCTCGACCGGCTTCGTTGTCGATGACGCGATCGTGATGATCGAGAACATCGCGCGCTACATCGAAGAGGGGGAAAAGCCGTTTGCGGCCGCGCTCAAAGGCGCCAAGCAGATCGGCTTTACGATCGTATCGCTGACCGTTTCGCTCATCGCGGTGCTGATTCCGCTGCTGTTCATGAGCGGCATCATCGGCCGCCTGTTTCGCGAGTTCGCGGTCACGCTGAGCATCGCCATCGCGGTGTCCGCGGTCCTGTCGCTCACGCTCACCGCGACCATGTGCGCGCACATGCTGCGCTCGCACGCCCATGAAAAGCAGGGGCGCATCGCGCGCTGGTTCGAGGCCGGCTTCGACGGGCTCTTGCATCTTTACGACGTCGGTCTCAAGTGGGTGCTCAACCATCAGCTGCTCACGCTGCTGAGCACCATCGCGACCGTGGCGCTGACCGTGGTGCTGGCGATCGTGATTCCCAAGGGCTTCTTTCCGCAGCAGGACACGGGCATGATCCTGGGCGTCTCGGAAGCTGCGCCCGATGCATCGTTTGAGCGCCTGATGGAGGGGCAGCAGGCGCTGGCGGATGTGCTGCTCACCGACCCCGATGTTGCCAGCATCGCGTCGTTTATCGGCGCCGACGGCACCAACCTGACGCCCAACAGCGGTCGCATGACCATCACGCTCAAGCCGCGCGGCGAGCGCAAGGCCAACGCCGATGAGATCATCGCGCGCCTGCGGCCCAAGCTGGCCGAGGTCACGGGCATCGTGCTCTACCTCCAGCCCGTGCAGGATCTGCAGCTCGACAGCCGCGTGGGGCGCACCCAGTTTCAGTACACGCTGGAAGATGCGGATCTGGCCGAGCTGCGGCAGTGGACGCCGCAGATGCTGGAAAAGCTGCGCGCCCTGCCCGAGCTGCGCGACGTCGCCAGCGACTATCAGGAGGCCGGGCTACAGCTGGATCTGACGATCGATCGCGACACCGCGTCGCGGCTGGGCGTGCTCCCGCAGGCCATCGATGACGTGCTCTACGATGCGTTTGGGCAGCGGCAGATCTCGACGATCTTCACGCAGCTCAATCAGTATCGCGTCATCTTGGAGGTGAAGCCCGAGTATCAGAAAAATCCCGACACGCTGCGCAACCTATACGTTCGCTCGACCACCGGCGACACGGTGCCGCTGTCGATGCTGGTGCGTCCGACGCAGAACCTGGTGGCGCTGTCGGTGAACCACCAGGGACAGTTCGCCGCGGCGACGCTGTCTTTCAATACAGCGCCGGGCGTGGCCCTGGGTGAAGCGGTGCTCGCGATCCGCAAGGCCGAGCAGGAGCTGGGTCTGCCGCCCGGCATCCACGCCGCCTTTCAGGGCACGGCGCAGCAGTTTCAGCAGTCGCTGGCCAGCGAGCCGGTGCTGATCCTGGCCGCCATCGTGACGGTCTATATCGTGCTCGGCGTGCTCTACGAGAGCTACATCCACCCGATCACGATCCTGTCGACGCTGCCGTCGGCCGGTGTGGGGGCGCTGCTGGCCCTCATCATCTGCCGCACCGAGTTCAGCATCATTGCGCTCATCGGCATCATCCTGCTCATCGGCATCGTCAAAAAGAACGCGATCATGATGATCGACTTCGCGCTTGAAGCAGAGCGCGATCAGGGCATGTCCACGCGCGAGTCGATCTATCAGGCGTGCCTCTTGCGCTTCCGCCCGATCATGATGACCACCATGGCGGCGCTGCTCGGCGGTCTGCCGCTGGCCCTGGGCACCGGCGTCGGCTCGGAGCTGCGGCGGCCGCTGGGCATCTCGATCGTGGGCGGGCTGCTCATCTCGCAGATCCTGACGCTGTACACGACGCCGGTCATCTATCTGTACATGGCGCGCTTCGGCTCGTGGGTGCGGCGCAAGCGCGGCAAGGATGAGGCCGATCCGCAGTCCGGTGCTGTCGCCAAAAAATCGGAAAAATCGGAGAAATCGGAAAAGTCAGAGAGCGCTCAAAGTCCAAAGACTCCTGAAAAGTCAGAGAGTCCCGAGCGCGCTCCCAGCGAGGCCGCCCATGAACGTATCTGAGCCGTTCATCCGCCGTCCGGTCGCGACCTCGCTGCTGGCCATGGCCATCCTGCTCTCGGGCATGGTGGCCTACACGCAGCTCGCGGTGGCGCCGCTGCCGCGCGTCGACTTTCCGACGATCCAGGTTCAGGCGGGCCTGCCCGGCGCCAGCCCCGAGACCATGGCCTCGGCGGTGGCGGCGCCGCTCGAACGGCGCTTCGGTCGCATCGCGGGGCTGAGCGAGATCACCTCGGCCAGCGCGCTCGGCCAGACCTCGCTGACGCTCCAGTTCGATCTCGACCGCGATGTGGATGCCGCTGCGCGCGACGTGCAGGCGGCGATCAATGCCGCGGGCGGCGATCTGCCCGCCAACCTGCCGAGCCGGCCCAAGTTCAGCAAGGCGAATCCGTCGGATGCGCCGATCATCATCCTGTCGCTGACCTCCGAGACGCTGCCGCTGGCGCAGGTCTTCGACACCGCGACCAGCATCCTGGCGCAAAAGATCTCGCAGATCTCGGGGGTGGGGCAGGTGTTCGTGGGCGGCGGGCAGCAGCCGGCAGTGCGCGTGCAGGCCGATCCCGAGGCGCTGGCCGGCGTCGGACTGGCGCTCTCGGATGTGCGCAACCTGCTGGCGCAGGCGACGGTCAATCAGCCCAAGGGCGCGCTGGCCGGCAGCGGTCAGTCGCAGGTCATCGCGGCCAACGATCAGCTGATGCATGCCGACGGCTACCTGCCGCTGATCCTGACCTATCGCAACGGCGCCGGCGTGCGGCTGGGCGATGTCGCGCGCGTGATCGACGCCACCGAGAACCTGCGCGCCGCGGCCTGGTCCGGCTCCCAGCGCTCGGTGCTGATGATCATCCGCCGCCAGCCCGGCGCCAACATCATCGATGTGATCGATCGCATCAAGGCGATCCTGCCCGCACTCACGCGCTCGATCTCGCCTTCGATCAAGGTGCAGGTGGCGCTGGATCGCGCCCAGACCATCCGCGCCTCGGTCACGGATGTCGAAGCAACGCTGGTGCTGAGCGTGCTGCTGGTGGTGCTGGTGGTGTTCGTGTTTCTGCGCAGCGTGCGCGCCACTGCGATTCCCAGCGTGGCGGTGCCGCTGAGCGTCATCGGCACGTTCGGCGCGATGTACCTGTTTGACTACAGCATCAACAACCTGTCGCTGATGGCGCTGACCATCTCGACCGGCTTTGTCGTCGACGACGCCATCGTGGTGACCGAGAACGTGGCCCGCCACATCGAAGATGGCATGAGTCCGTTTGACGCGGCGCTGCTCGGGGCGCACCAGATCGGCTTTACGATCATCTCGATCACGGTGTCGCTGCTGGCGGTGTTTATTCCCATCTTGATGATGGGCGGAATCGTGGGCCGTCTGTTTCGCGAGTTCGCGGTCACGCTGAGCGTGGCCGTCGCCTTTTCCGCCGTAGTTTCGCTGACGCTGACGCCTATGATGTGCGCGCGCCTGCTGCGCCACGAAAAGAAGGGCGAGCGCAAGGAGAGCTGGCTGGCGCGCGGTCTGGAGCGCGGCTTCGACGCTGCACTGCATGTGTACGACCGCGGCCTGCGCTGGGTGCTGCGCCATCCGACCCTGATGCTGCTGCTCACCCTGGGCACCGTGGGGCTCAGCATCTTCCTATACATCGTGGTGCCCAAGGGGCTGTTTCCGCAGCAGGACACCGGCCAGCTCATGGGGTTTGCCGAGGCGTCGCAGGACATCTCGTTTCCGGCCATGAAGGCGCGGCAGGAGGCGATAAACGCCGTGGTCATGGCGGATCCCGATGTGAAGAACATGATGTCCTTCATCGGCGCTGGACCCGGCGCGTCCCTGAACACCGGCACCATGTTCATCGAGCTCAAGGCGCTGCCCGGCCGCAAGGCCAGCGCCGACGAGATCATCACCCGCCTGCGTCCGAAGCTGGCGCGCATCGAGGGCATCCGCCTGTTCTTGCAGTCGGTGCAGGATGTGCGCATCGGCGGTCGTTTTGCGCGCACGCAGTATCAGTACACGCTCCAGGATGCGAACCTGGAGGAGCTCAAGGAGTGGGCGCCGCGGGTGCTGGACCGCCTGCGCGCGCTGCCGCAGCTGCGCGATGTCGCCAGCGATCAGCAGACCGCCGGCTTGCAGCTGGACATCACCATTGATCGCGACACCGCGTCGCGGCTGGGCGTGACCCCATCGGCCATCGATGACGCCCTGTACGATGCGTTCGGGCAGCGGCAGGTGGCGACGCTGTACACGCAGCTGAACCAGTACCGCGTGGTGCTGGAGGTGCTGCCCGAGCTACAGCTGGGACCGGATGCGCTGGACCATCTTTATGTGCGCTCGCTCAGCGGCGGGCTGGTGCCGCTGCGCAACCTGGCCAAGATCAAGCCGAACTTCACCGCGCTGTCGGTCAACCACCAGGGACAGTTTCCGTCAATAACGTTGTCCTTTAATACCGCGCCTGGGGTTGCGCTGGGACCGGCGGTGGACGCCATTCATCGCGTGGAGCGCGAGCTGGGTCTGCCGGCCAGCGTGCAGGCGGCCTTCCAGGGCTCGGCGCAGGCGTTCGGCGCCTCGCTGGCGAGCGAGCCGATGCTGGTTCTGGCGGCGCTGCTGACCGTGTACATCGTGCTCGGCATGCTCTACGAGAGCTTCATCCATCCGATCACGATCTTGTCGACGCTGCCGTCGGCCGGCGTGGGCGCGCTGCTGGCGCTCATCCTGATGCGCACCGAGTTCAGCATCATCGCGCTCATCGGCATCATCCTGCTCATTGGCATCGTCAAAAAGAACGCCATCATGATGATCGACTTTGCGCTGGAGCTGGAGCGCGATCAGGGGCTCCAGCCGCGCGAGTCGATCTACCAGGCGTGCCTCATGCGCTTCCGGCCGATCATGATGACCACCCTGGCGGCGCTGCTCGGCGGCCTGCCGCTGGCGCTGGGGCACGGCGTGGGCTCGGAGCTGCGGCGCCCGCTGGGCATCTCGATCGTGGGCGGGCTGCTCATCTCGCAGATGCTGACGCTATTCACAACCCCGGTTGTGTATCTCGCCATGTCGCGCTTCAGCCGCCGCCGCATCTACCTGGACAAGCCCGAAGCCAAACCAGCACCCGAAATCGACCCTAAGTAGCTGAAAGCAATAGCGATTGAGTTTGTTGGCTACACCGGCTATGGCTAGCGGATGCACACGAACGGGGCTGGGCGCAACGCAAACTTCCCTCTCTTTTGGCTGCTCTCGCTTGCCACCGCGTGCGGAGGCGCAGCTGCCGGCGACGCTGACCCGATCCCCGGCGGCACCGCCAGCCTCCAGCAGGAGCTGGCGAGCCCGTTTGATCCCAATCCCTCGCCCAGCGACGGCTTTCGCGTGGTCGACAAGCTGACGCCCGCGGCCTGGGCCTGGGGCGAGATCGAGCTCCTCGAAGGCTCGCAGCGCTTCCGCCACGAGGGCTTCAACCACCGCAGTGACAAGCTGCGCAGTGTCGATACGTTCCAGTCGGACGACTATCCGCTGCGCACCTATATGGGCGCCCTGAACCAGATGCTCGTCGATGGCTTCAACCTCGCCTATCACGACACCTGCGCCAGCGGCGCCCGCGCCTGTCCGGAGCCCGGCCCCACCCGGCCCGAGGCGCGCTACGTGCTCCTGCACAAGGGCCCCCGCACCGCGGCGCGCACCTGCAACCTCGATGGGGCGCCGGTGCTGCTGGTGCCGGGCGCGATCCAGGATGCCACGGTCTACCTGTTTCCCGGCGGCAACGATGGCAAGGGCGGCGCCTATCCCGGCACCACGACCACCACCGGCCTGGTGCAGGCGCTGGAGGCCGATGGGCGCTGCGCCTACGCGCTCACGTTCGTGAACTACCACGGCGACAACTTCAACCAGGCGATTCACATCGCCAACTCGATCGCGCGCATCCGCCAGCTGCACACGCGCAGGGACGGCACCCAGCCCAAGGTGGACATCGTCGCGTGGAGCAAGGGCGTGCTCGCGGTGGATGCCTATGTTGGCAACGCCGCGACGTGGCCGCGCAAGGGCACGCGCTACTTCGATGACATCGGCATGCAGCAGAGCTCGGATGTGCCGGCGTTCCGCGGCGATGTGCGCGTGTATGTCGCGCTCTCGGGTCCGCACGGCGGGCTGGATCTCAACTTCCGCCACCCGATCCACACGCTGACCATCGGCAGCATGCCGTCCAACGGCGGTCGCGGACCCATGATGTGGAGCTGGTTTTCGGCGCTCCAGTGCGTGACGTGGGGACCCGACTCGCCCTGGTATGACAATCCGTACGACAGCTCGGTCTGCAAGGATCGCGGCGGCACCTGGCCCGACTACTTCAACCGGATCTACATCTCGAACCTGACCGGGCTCGACTCGACGGGAAAGCCGGTCTCGCGCGACACGCTGAAGAAGCTGAACGTGACCGAAGGCGTGGCCTCCAGCAGCTTTGACTTTGACGAGTACAACATCAGCCTGTTTGGCAGCATCGACGACAAGGGCCGCCACATCAGCCCCTATCTCGGGCAGCTCCAGGCCTCTGCGGATCTGCGCCCGCTGCATCCGATTCCGCGGCGCAACTCCACGGACTGGAAGGATGTGGATCCCGACGAGAATCGCTGGTTTCCGTGGATCGGTCCCAAGCTCCTTTTTCTGGGCGGCGGGTATCTCGATGACTCGGATCACACCAAGTGCCGCGCCGCCGCGTTCCTGCCTTCGGCGTCGCCGTGCATCGGCTGGCACATGTACTACAACTCGCGCAACGCCGAGTCCACGGTGGGCTTTTATAGCAAGTATCAGCTGATCGGCAGCCTGGGAATGGAGACCGCGGTGGAGATGGGCGGCCACTTCATCGCGCGACTTGCCGCCGGCAGCCTGGATCCGCGGCTCGAATCGCTCTATCTCCTGTACGGCGAGTCGGCCGGGGCGGCCGGCAGCGCCTACGAGACCGACGGCATGAGCTGCCCCACCTGCGCCGCCAACAGCGATGGCGTGGTGTTCAAGGAGAGCGTTGCCCCGCTTGCGCAGCTCACGCAGAGCTGGTCCACAACCAAGCGCCTTGCGGATGCCAAGTCCGAGGGCATGTCTGCCTATAGCCACCTCGATATGGGCGTTGCTCCGGCAGTCTGGGATCGCATCATCGCGCACCTGCATTCGCGCGATTGACCGATTCCAATTGGTGATAGAATCGCTACTCATGTCTATCACCGAAGCCAGCGTCCAGACCTCGCAGCTAAGCACCCACTACCTCGACTCCGGCGGCGATGGACAGCCGGTGATCTTCGTCCACGGCAACGCTTCCAGCGGCGAGTTCTTCCGCGAGACGCTGCGGCGGCTTCCTGCGCGGCTGCGCGGCCTGGCGCCGGATCTGCGCGGCTACGGCAAGAGCGAGGCGAAGCCGGTGGATGCCACGCGCGGTCTGGATGAGTTCGCGGCGGATCTGCACAGCTTCATCGAAAAGCTCGACCTCGCGGCCGCGGGCAAGAAGGTGTATCTGGCTGGCTGGTCGCTGGGCGGCGGCGTGGTCATGCGCTACGCGACGCAGCATCCGGAGCTGGTCGCGGGACTGATTCTGCTGGCGCCCATGTCGCCCTATGGATTTGGCGGCACCCGTGGCATCAGCGGCGATCCGTGCACCGCGGATTTTGCCGGCTCCGGCGGCGGCGGCGCCAGTCCCGAGTTTGTCGGTCGGCTGCGGAAAAAGGATCGCAGCAGCGACAGCCCGCAGTCGCCGCGCAATGTGATGAACAGCTTCTACTTCAAGCCTCCGTTCCGCCTGACTCCGGAAGCCGAAGAGGCCGCGGTCACCTCGCTGCTGGAGATGCAGCTGGGCGCAGACAACTATCCCGGCGACTCCGAGGCCTCGCAGCACTGGCCGGGCATTGCCCCGGGCAAGCGCGGCATCAACAACGCGCTGTCGCCCAAGTACTGCAACCTCAGCGCTTTTGCCGCGGTGCAGCCGCAGCCCAAGGTGCTGTGGATTCGCGGCGCCGACGATCAGATTGTCTCGGACACCTCGCTGTTCGATCTGGGCTTTCTCGGCCAGCTCGGCGCAGTGCCGGCGTGGCCCGGCGCCACCACTTTCCCGCCGCAGCCCATGGTCAGCCAGATGCGCGCGGTGCTGGATGCCTACCGCCAGGCCGGCGGCCAGTATCAGGAGCTGGTCTTTTCCGACTGCGGACACTCGCCCCACCTGGAAAAGGCCGACGCCTTTCACGAGGCCCTGGAGGGCTTTGTCCAGTCCTGA
>Ga0075163_10004930_pt1 | contig 17873 bp, 14 predicted proteins | sample JI1023141ADNA_FD_71478 | JGI IMG/M metagenome (GOLD analysis project Ga0075163, IMG submission 71478) | Wastewater effluent complex algal communities from Wisconsin, to seasonally profile nutrient transformation and Carbon sequestration -... | ecosystem: Engineered > WWTP > Effluent > Algae...
CTGCGCCGCTACATCCGGAAGAAGCGCGGTCATCACCTGAAGGGCAGCCTTGGTAGGTGGATCCGTGGGCCCCGGAGTGTCGACGTCCATGTAGGCAAGACCCATCGGTGGTGGGGCCGTCGCGAAATCGACACCGTCACGATCGAACAGATGCGGCCCATCGGGATAGTCCTTGACCACCACCGGCACCCGCTCCACAATCGTGACCCGCAGTGTCGACGGATACTCCCGTTGCACGCGCGCACTGGCAACCCGGCGGATACCCGCCACACGATCGGCAACCTGGTCGGTGTCGATCTGCAGCAACGGTGTCCCGGTCGCGACCTTCGCCGCCTCGACCACCTGATCGCGGGTCACCTCACCGGTTCCGACGACGACGACGTCGCGCGCCGACATCAGTGGCGTGAAGTAGAGGATCAGACCGAGTCCGACGCTGACCACTGTCAGCACCACCGCCCAGGTGAGCAGCCTCAGCCCTCGAACTGCTCGCGTGCCCAACGTTTTCGGCGGAGCCGCGGTCGCATTTTGCACGCGGCGCTTCGCCTCCCGGCGAGCTTCCTCGATTGCCGTCGCACGGGCCTGGACTGCACGGCGCTCAGCACGTTCGCGACGGGCGCGGCGACGCGGGCCCTCGTCATCGGCGGGCGCTTCGGGTTGCGCATCAGACTGGTCGCGGAGATCCCCGGTATCGGCGGGGTCGCCCGGCTCCGGCACATCGCCGAGATCGACGTTCTGCTCGTCCGCACTCGCACTTTCGCGCCCGTTTGTGGGTTTGGGCGAAGGGGGATCCGCGTCGGTCATCCGCCCGCACCGGCGCGCAACAGTGAAATGATCTCGGGCCCAAGCATTGTCACGTCACCGGCACCCATGGTGACGATCACGTCGCCGGGTTTCGCAACGGCCGCGACACGGCCCGCGACAGCCGAGAAGTCAGGAACATAGTGAACCGGGGAGCTGACCAGCTCGGCGATCGAGGCGCCACTGATACCCGGCAGCGGCTGTTCGCGCGCTGCATAGACATCGAGCACGAACACCAGATCAGCGGTATCCAGAGCCTCGCCGAACTCACGGGCGAAAGTCTTTGTCCGCGAATACAAATGCGGCTGGAAGACGACAATGCTGCGACCGCCGCCGTCCTGCGATGCGATCGTGTGCAACGCCGTCAGTGCCGCGCGCACCTCGGTCGGATGGTGGGCATAGTCGTCGAACACCCGAATGCCGTTCGCGGTGCCCACCAACTCGAACCGGCGGCGCACGCCCTCGAAACCCGCAAGACCGTCCAGCACGCCGTCGACCGGTGCGCCGGCATCGATCGCCGCCAGCACCGCAGCCAACGCGTTGAGTGCCATATGCCGGCCCGGCACCGCAAGATTCATGACCCGGGGGCCGGATTCACCCGCAAGTTCGATGTGCGCAACCGCACCCGTTCCCCGCTGCTCCCAGCCGACCAGGGCTCCGGCCAGACCTCCGGCGCACGATCCGGAACTTCCATACCGCAGCACGCGGACACCCAGGGCGGCGCTGCGCTCGGCAAGCTCGGCCGCACCCGGATCGTCAACACACGCCACCAGCGCACCGCCGGGCGCCAACCGCTCGACAAACCTGTCGAACACCGCGGTGTACGCCGAGGCGTCGCCGAAGAAATCGAGATGATCGGCTTCTATGTTGGTGACCACCGCGACGTCCGGGGTGTACTCAAGCAACGAGCCGTCGCTTTCGTCGGCCTCGGCCACAAAGCAGTCGCCGCTGCCGTGATGGGCGTTGGTGCCCGCCTCGCCCAGATCGCCACCGACCGCGAACGACGGATCAAACCCACAGTGCTGCAACGCAACTATCAACATCGACGTCGTCGTGGTCTTGCCGTGCGTTCCGGTGACCAGCAGCGTCCGATGCCCGGCCATCAATTTGGCCAGCACCACCGGCCGCAAAATGACCGGGATCGCGCGCTGACGGGCTTCCACGAGTTCGGGGTTCGTCTTCGGGATGGCGGCATGCGTGGTGACGACGGCCGTCGGCCCGCCCGGCAGCATGTCGAGGTTCGACACGTCGTGGCCGATGCTGACATGCGCACCCCGTGCGCGCAGTGCGACGACGCCGCGGGATTCCTTGGCATCGGACCCGGACACCATCCCACCCCGATCCAGCAGGATCCGCGCGATACCCGACATGCCCGCTCCGCCGATACCCACCATGTGGACACGTTCGAGTTCCGGCGGCAAAGGCGCGCCGGTGCTCATCGGAGCACCTTCCCAGCTGAATTCCGGTCGCGCGCGACTTCCAACGCCGCCTCTGCGACACGTCGTGCGGCGTCGCCGTGGCCGACGCGGGCGGCCGCGTCCCTCATCGACCGCAATCTGTCGCCGTCCGTCATCAACGCAGTGACCTGCCGCGCCACAAATGCCGGCGTGAGGTCAGCGTCCGCAACCAGCAGCCCTCCCCCGGCATTGACCACAGGCAACGCATTGAGACGCTGTTCGCCGTTTCCGATGGGCAACGGCGCGTAGACCGCCGGCAGTCCGACCGCAGACACTTCCGCCACCGTCATCGCGCCGGACCGGCAGATGGCCAAATCGGCTGCGGCGTAGGCAAGATCCATCCGGTCGAGATACGGCAGAGCGACGTACGGCGGATCTCCGGGCTCCGGTGAGCGCACATCCAGAACATTCTTGGGCCCGTGCGCGTGCAAGACCGCGATTCCGGCCCGCGCCAAATCAGGAGCTGCGGCCGAAACCGCCCGATTGATCGACGCGGCGCCCTGCGATCCGCCGAACACCAGCAACACCAGCGCGTCATCGGCGAACCCGAAATACTCACGCGCCTGGGTGCGCAACGCCACCCGGTCCAGCGCCGTGATCGACGCCCGCACCGGCATGCCCACCACCTCGGCGTGGCGCAGGCCTGAACCCGGCACCGCAGACAGCACGCGGCGCGCGGAACGGGCACCCATCCGATTCGCGAGGCCGGCACGCGCGTTGGCCTCGTGCACAACAACCGGAACTCGCCGCCCGCGCAACAGTCCACCCCTGGCCGCAAGGTATGCGGGAACGGCCACATAGCCCCCGAAACCGATGACAACGTCCGCCTCGACCTCATCGAGAACCGTCCGCGCTTCCCTCACCGCGCGCCGGACCCGCAGCGGAAGTCCCGCCAGATCGCGGTTGAGTCGACGCGGCATCGGCACCGGGGTGATGAGTTCCAGACGATATCCACGTTCGGGTATCAGCCGGGTCTCAAGACCACGGGCAGTACCCAGTGCCGTGATGCGGATATCGGGTTCCAATTGGGTCAATGCATCGGCAACGGCCATCGCGGGTTCCACATGACCAGCGGTGCCGCCGCCGGCGAGGACGACCGAGAGACTCACCCCTAGCGCTGACCTTCCAACGAGCCGGCTCGCTTAGCGTGACCGGCGCTGTTTCGCCCGCGACGCCGGGCGCCGTCGGCGCGCCCTTCCCGGGCCGCGCTTCCATGATGCCCTGAGCCGCGGCCGGAACGGGTGGCAGACCGCTCAATCGACCGGGATCGTGCCGGCGCCGCCGCCCGCTGCCGCGGTTGATCGGGGCGGCCCGCGGTCCGCTTGGCGGCTTTCTTCGCCGGGATTCCAGTTGCCTCGGGCTTGGTCCGCAGCCGATCACGAACCGCTTCGGTGCGACTCGGCAGATATGGATCGGGGAGGGGAAGCCGCAGCAGCCGGTTCACCCGGTCGTCACGACCGGCTCGAAGCGCTGCCACCGCCTCGGGCTCATTGCGCGCCGCGTTTGCGACCAGGCCGATCATGAAAAGGGTTGTCGCCGTAGATGTTCCGCCAGCCGAGATGAGTGGGAGCTGGATACCGGTCACCGGTAGCAGACCGATGACGTATCCGACGTTGATGAACACCTGACCGACCACCCACATGGTCGCGGTTGCCGTCAGCATCCGAAGGAACGGATCGGCTGAACGCCGCGCGATCCGCATGCCTGTGTACGCGAACAGTCCGAACAGGGCCAGCAGCCCGAACGCACCGATGAACCCGAGCTCCTCGCCGATGATCGCGAAAATGAAGTCGTTGTGCGCGTTGGGCAGGTAATTCCATTTCGCCGTTCCCTGGCCCAACCCGTCGCCGAACACACCGCCGTTCGCCAACGCGAACTTGGCCTGACGGGCCTGGTAACCGGAGCCCTGGGCGTCGGCACTGGGATCGAGCCAGGACCGCACGCGGTCCGACCGGTAGCCCGCGGAGACCGCGAGCACCGCGGCGGCTCCCACTGCCAGCAGCAGCGAGCTGACGAATACCTTCAGCGGCAACCCGGCGTACCACAGCAGAGCCAGCAGGATGATCCCGAGCGACACCGTCTGACCAAGGTCCGGCTGCGCGACGATCAGCGAGAGCGCGATCACCGCCGCGGGCAGCAGCGGAATCAGTAACTCGCGCAGCGATGCGTGTTCCATCCGTCGACTGGCCAGAATGTGCGCACCCCAGATCGCGAAGGCGATCTTGCTGAGCTCGGACGGCTGCATCGACAGACCCGCCACAACGAACCAGCCGCGCGTGCCGTTCGCCTCAGTGCCGATTCCGGGGATAAGCACCAACACCAGCAGCACGATCGTGAACGCAAATCCGGAGAACGCAATTCGACGCAGGAATCGCACCGGCATCCGAAGAGCGATCCAGCACGCGAACAACCCCAGCACAGTCCAAATCACCTGACGGCCGAAGATCGCCCACGGCGTGCCGTCTTCGTCGTAGGAGTGCACGCCGGACGCCGACAAGACCATGATCAGTCCCAGCGTGACCAGCAGCGCCGCGACCGAGATGATCAGGTGGAATGACGTCATCGGGCGGTCGAGCCAGGCGCCCATCCTGTTCTGCGGCAACGTGAACCGCTTCCAGCGGGAAACCGCCGGTGCCGCCACGGGATCCGCTGCCGGTGCAGCACTCTGTACCGACCCGGCGTCGGCACCCTCGGTGCCCACAGCCTCGTGGTCGACGGCCGCTCCAGATTCGTCTGGGTGTTCGCCGCCGCGGCCTTTCAGCCGGGCCAGCACCTTCCCCGCGGGCTTCCCCATGGGCTCAGCGGGCCAGAGCCCGTGCGGCCGTGGCGAATGCGTCGCCGCGGTCTGCGTAGCCGGCGAATTGGTCGAAGGATGCACCCGCGGGAGCCAGCAACACGGTGTCTCCGGGCCGGGCGAGGTTTGCGGCCGCCGCGACGACTTCGGCCATCACGCGCGCGCCGGAGACCGGCGCAGGGCCGTCGATCACGCGAGTCCCAGTGGCAACACCTGACCCATCAGCCACATGCATCTCAGCATCCTCGCGCGTCACCACTTGGATCACCGGGACATCGGGCGCGTGTCGCGATAACGCCTCGGCAACCACGGCCCGGTCACGGCCGATCAGCACCGCGCCGACGAGGCGATCGGCGACCCGCACCACCAGATCGTCCACTGAGGCGCCCTTCAACAACCCGCCGGCGATCCAGACCACTCGCGGATAGCCCGACAGCGATGCCTCGGCCGCGTGCGGATTGGTGGCCTTCGAATCGTCGACGTAGCAGACACCCTCCGACTCGGCGACCTTCTCGGCCCGGTGGCGGCCCACCCGGAACTCCGACAACGCGAAGGCGATGGCTTCGGGCGACACCTCGACCGCACGGGCCAGCGCGGCGGCGGCCAGCGCATCCAGGACACCGACGGGCCCGGCGACCGAGACGGCTGAAGTCGGCGCCAGCGGAAGATCCTGAGCGAACGCCCGATCCACGAGCTCTCCCCCGCTCACCCCGAGTTCCCCCGGCGCGGGCTCACCCAACCGGAAGCCGACTTTCAGCGGGGCGGGCGCCGCCGGCAGCAAGGCAGCGGCCGCCGCGTCGTCGAGACCCACCACCGCGACCCGACCGCCCAGTGCCCGGGCCTTGGCATCCGCATAGGCCTGGAAGCTCCCGTGCCAATCGAGGTGGTCTTCGGCGATGTTGAGCACCACCCCCGCGTCGGGCCGCAACGAGGGCGCCCAGAACAACTGAAAGCTGGACAGCTCGACCGCGAGCACCTCACTGGGCCGCGACAACACATCGAGCACCGGGTCACCGATGTTGCCGCACAGCGCCGCACGACGACCATCGGCGACGAGCATCGCGTGCAGCATCGACGTCGTGGTCGTCTTGCCGTTGGTTCCAGTCACCACCAGCCAGCGTCGCGGCGGGCCATACCGACCTGCGGCGTCAAGACGCCAGGCCAACTCCACGTCGCCCCAGATCGGGATTCCCGCCTCCGCGGCGGCAGCCAACACCGGAGCACTCGGCGGGAATCCGGGACTGGTGACCACAAGATCGTGTTGGGAGATTCGCGCGATCGCCTCGTCCGGCGTCATGGTCTCGACGCCATCGACCGACAGAGTCCGCAGTTCGTCAGCGTTGTCGTCGCACACCCTGATCCGGACACCCAGCGGCACGAGCGCTCCAACGATGGCGCGACCCGTCACCCTGGCACCCGTCACCAAGACCGTCGACCCCGAACACAACGGCAGTAACTCCGGCGACACGTCAGGCACCGATGGCCGAGAGCCACTCACCGTAGAACAGGGCGACACCCAGCCCACATGCGATGGCGGTCAGAAGCCAGAACCTGATGATCACCGTGGTCTCAGCCCAGCCGGCAAGCTCGAAGTGATGGTGGAACGGCGCCATCCGGAACACTCTGCGCCCGGTGGTGCGGAACGCCACGATCTGCACCACCACCGAGGTGACCTCCGCGACGAAAAGGGCACCCAGCACCACGGCCAACACCTCGGTGTGGCTGGTGACGGACAATCCGGCGATGACGCCGCCCAGCGCCAAAGATCCGGTGTCCCCCATGAAGATCTTTGCCGGCGCGGCATTCCACCACAGGAATCCGATGCAGGCACCGGCAGTCGCGGCCGCTATGAGCGCGAGGTCCAACGGATCGCGAACGTTGTAGCACCCCAACCCCGGGGCGGTGGCGCACGCATTGCGGTATTGCCAGAAAGTGATCAGCACGTAGGCGGCGCTGACCATGGCCATGCTGCCGCCGGCCAACCCGTCCAGTCCGTCGGTGAAGTTCACCGCGTTGGACCAGGCACTGACCACCACGACGACGAACAGCACGAACACCGCCGGACTGAGCGTGACGGTGGCCATCTCGCGCACGTAGGAAAGCTCCGGACTTCCCGGAGTGAGGCCGTCGGGATTGCGGAACTGCAGCACCAGGATTCCGAACAGCACCGCGGACGTGATCTGTCCCAGGGTCTTGGCGGTCTTGTTCAAGCCCAAATTGCGGGATCGCTTGATCTTGATCAGATCGTCGACGAACCCGACGGATCCGAGCGCTGTGGCCAATCCGAGAACCAGCAGACCGGATGCCGAAGGGCCGTCGCCGCCCAGCAACAGCCCGACCAGATGGGTACCGAAGTACCCGACCCAGATACCCGCGACGATGGCCACACCGCCCATCGAGGGGGTGCCGCGCTTGGTCTTGTGACTTGGCGGGCCGTCCTCCCGGATCTCGTGACCGAACCCCTGCCGCATGAACAGCTTGATCAACACGGGGGTGAGCAGGATCGACACCGCCAGCGAGATGGCGACCGCGATGAGGATGAGTCTCATCGGCGCTCTTCCCCGGCTTCGACCAGCCTGTCCGCCAGTTCGCCCAACCCCACCGCATTGGAAGCCTTGACCAGCACCACGTCACCGGCACGCAGTTCGGAACGCAACAGATCGAGAGCGGCTTCGGCGTCGGGGACCAATGTGGATTCCGAACCCCACGAACCCTCCATGACCGCCCCGTGGTGCATGGCGCTCATAGGTCTCCCGGTTCCGACGACGACAAGTCGACTGATATCTAAGCGCACCGCGAGCCGGCCGACGCGATCGTGTTCGATTACCGATTCCTCGCCGAGTTCGCCCATCTCACCGAGCACCGCCCAGCTGCGTTGACCACAGCGCCTGGCCATCACTGCCAGCGCCTGCAATCCGGCCCGCATCGAATCAGGGTTGGCGTTGTAGGCGTCGTTGATCACGGTCACGCCGTCGGCCCGGGTATGCACCTCCATCCGGCGCCGCGACGACGCCGTCGCACCGCGCAGGGAAGCGCTGACCTGTTCCGACGACGCACCACACTCGATGGCGACGGCGGCCGCGCACAGCGCATTACTCACCTGATGTTCGCCGTGCACTGCGAGTTGGACCTCGACGTCGCCCTCGGATGTCCGCAGGGTGAAGTGCGGGCGGGCGAGTTCGTCGAGGTCCACATCGAGAGCCCGAATGTCGGCCTGTTCTGAACGACCCACGCGAACAACCCGGGCGGAGGTCTTTGCGGCCATCGCTGCCACCGCCGGGTCATCGACATTCAGTACAGCCACTCCCGTGGGCGTAACGGCTTGCACCAGTTCCGATTTCGTCGCGGCGATGGCCTCCCGCGAGCCGAACTCGCCGAGATGCGCGGTTCCGACGTTCAACACGACCGCAATCGACGGCGCAGCGATCGCCGCCAGCGCGGCGATGTTTCCCGGGTGCCGCGCTGACATCTCCAGCACCAGATAGTCGGTGTCGCGGGTTGCCCTCAACACCGTCCAGGGCAAACCGAGTTCGTTGTTGAACGACCCGGGCGGCGCCACCACCTCGCCCAGCGGACGAAGCACAGCCGCGATCAGATCCTTCGTCGACGTCTTGCCCGACGACCCGGTCACGCCGACGATCGTCAAACCTCCGGCCGCCAGCTCGGCGGCGACAGCTCTGGCCAGTTTGGCCAGCGCGGCCAATACCGCGGCGCCTGCCCCATCCGTGTCGTGTTCAAGCACACCCGACTGTGCGTCGACAGCGGTTGCCGGCGGAACCACGATCGCCGGAACCCCCACCGGCCGTGCAGCCAGCACGGCGACCGCGCCGTCGCGCACCGCGCCCTCGGCGAAATCGTGCCCGTCCGAGCGCGCGCCCGGCAGCGCGAGGAAAAGCCCACCCGGTGTGACGGCCCTCGAGTCGAACTCGACGGTGCCGGTGATGCGACGAGATTCGGCTTCCGCGGGAGTGATGTCCACGAGGCGGCCGCCGACGATCTTGGCGACCTGGGCCACGGTGAGGTCGATCATGAGCGTTCGCCCAACGCCCGCGCCAATTCGGCCCGATCGTCGAAGGGAAGCGTGTGACCACCACCGGTCTGCCCCGTCTCGTGGCCTTTCCCGGCCACCACCACGGTGTCGCCCGGGCGCGCCCAGGACACCGCGTACGCGATCGCCGCACGCCGGTCGGCGAGCTCAATCACGTCCGCGGGTGAAGTCCCCCTGACAGCGGATACGCCCGCCAGGATCTCGCCCCGGATGAGCGCAGGATCTTCACTGCGGGGGTTGTCGTCGGTGACGACCACCAAATCTGCCAGTTCAGCGGCGATCTGGCCCATGGGCCTCCGCTTGCCGGGGTCCCGATCGCCCCCCGCCCCGAACACCACAGCCAGCCGACCACCGGGCCGACGCAGGGTTTCCAGCACCGCCCGCAACGCTCCGGGCTTGTGCGCATAGTCGACCACCGCGAGGAAATCCTGTCCGCAGTCGACGGCTTCGAGGCGCCCGGGAACCGATACGGTGCCGATACCCGGTGACGCCTGTTCGGGCGAAACCCCGACCGCATCCAGAACGGCAAGCGCCACAAGTGCGTTGGCCACGTTGTAGCGACCCGGGATCGGAATGCGAAGCCGATGATGCACGCCGGCAGGGTCGACGGCGGTGAACTGCTGGACCCCTCCTTCGAGGTCTTCGATGTCCCCCGCGCGCCAGTCCGCCGGCCGACCCTGCGCGCTGACGGTGACCGCGGTGCCGGCGCGCTGTGCCATCGCGAGCCCCGCGTCGTCGTCGATGCAGATCACCGATGTGTGGGCGTGAAGGGGCGATGAAGGGTCGAACATCCGCGCCTTGGCCTCGAAGTAGGCCTCCATGGTCGGGTGGAAATCCAGGTGATCGCGCGAGAGATTGGTGAATCCATTCACCGCGAATCGCATTCCGTCGACCCGGCCGAGTTCGAGTGCGTGGCTGGAAACCTCCATGACCGCTGTGTCCACACCGTGCTCTGCCATGACCGCCAGCAGAGCTTGCAGCGCTGGGGCTTCCGGGGTTGTCAGCGCGCTCGGCACATCTTCGCCCGCAATCCGGACGCCCACCGTGCCGATGAGCCCGGGCGTCCGGCCCGCTGCCCGCAATCCTGCCTCGATCAGATGGGTCACCGTCGTCTTACCCGACGTTCCGGTGATCCCGAGGACTTCGATCCGCTCCGACGGCCTGCCGTAAACGGCCGCGGCGATGGTCCCTAGAACAGATCGCGGCGCCGAGTGGACCAACACCGGGACGGAGACCGGTTCGCCCACATCCCCGTCGAGAATCCGGACGCCATCGGGGTCGGTGAGGATCGCCGCAGCTCCCTTGCCGATGGCGGCCCGCGCGTATTGCGCGCCATGCGAACTCGATCCGCACAGCGCCGCGAACAAGTCGCCCGGAGCCGCGTCCTGCGCACGGAGAGTGACACCCGCGATGCGGATGTCCGGAATCGTCGAGGCTCCCACTCCGAGCGCACCGACCGACGCGGCCAAGTCGGACAGCCCCGAGCCGGGGGTGGATCGGGGTCGCAGGACGCTTGTCACAACCCGTCACCTCCTGTCGGCTCGGCGCCATTGCGCTGCGGCGGCATCGGAACGTCCACCCGCTTTGGCGATCCCCTTCGATTGGGATGTCACCCTACCGAGCAACGGAGACCGGGCGGGTATTTGAACAGCTATGTGACCTGCAGGACGAGTGGTGCTCCCGGGTCCGGCGACAACGGGACATTCTCCCGCTGCAACAACCAGCCGGCAATGTTGTGGAACAGCGGCGCCGCGGAGTGCCCCGGCGACCCGTCGGCGTTGCGCTGCGGATTGTCCAGCATGATGCCGATGACGTACCGCGGATCGTCGGCGGGCGCCATCCCGGCGAAGGTGATCCAATACACGTCGCTGAAGTAGCAGCCGCAGGCGGGATTGATCTGCTGGGCCGTGCCGGTCTTCCCCGCGATCTGGTAGCCCTCCACCGCGGCAGCCGGCCCGGTGCCCTGCTGATAGCCCATCGGATCACGCTGCACTACTGAGCGGAACATGTTGCGCAATGTGCGCGCAGTGTCGGCGGACACCACCCGGATGCCCGCCGGCTTGGGTTCATCGACGCGTGTCCCGTCGGCTGCCACCGTGCTCTTGATGATGCGCGGCGGAATCCGGACACCGTCGTTGGCGACGGCCTGATAGATCCCCGCCATCTGAAGCAGTGTCATCGAGAGGCCCTGGCCAATGGGCAGGTTGGAAAACGTGCTGCCCGACCACTGGTCGATCGGCGGAACCAGGCCGGCGCTCTCTCCGGGCAGCCCGACGTTGGCGCGCTGTCCCAGGCCGAACTTTCCGAGCATGTCGTAGAAACGCTCTGGACCAACCCGTTGAGCGAGCATCAGGGTGCCCACATTCGACGACTTACCGAACACACCGGTTGTCGTGTACGGCATGACCCCGTGTTCCCACGCATCACGCACGGTGACGCCGCCCATGTTTATGGAGCCGGGGACCTGCAGCACCTCATCGGGGTTCGACAGCCCGAACTCGATCACCGATGCCGCTGTGATCATCTTGTTGACCGATCCGGGCTCGAAGGGCGAGGAAACCGACAGGTTGCCCATCTGCTTGTCGGACTGTCGCCCGATGTCCTGCGCGGGGTCGAAGGTGTTGTCGTTCGACATCGCCAGCACTTCACCGGATTTCGCATCCAGCACAACCGCCGAAGCATTCTTCGCGCCCGAAAGATCCTTGGCCTGCTGGACTTGCTGCTGGACGTAGAACTGGATGTCGTCGTCCAGTGTCAGTTCGATCGTCGAGCCGTTGACCGCGTCGTGCTTGTTGCGATAGCTACCCGGGATCACTACCCCGTCCGAGCCGCGGTCATAGGTGATGGAGCCATCGGTGCCCGAGAGTGCCGAATCCATCGAGTCTTCCAGACCGAGCAGACCATGACCGTCCCAGTCGATGCCGCCCACAATGTTCGCGGCCAGCGCGCCCCCCGGGTATTGCCGGAGGTCTTGGCGTTCGGCGCCGATCTCGGGAAATTTCGTGGTGATGGCATCGGACAGCGCGGGGTCCACGGCGCGCGCCAGGTAGACGAATGTCTCGTTGCTGCGCAGCTTCTTCAGCAGTGTCGCGGCATCGGGCTTGTTGTCCAGCTTGGCCGAGACGTCCTTCGCGATCTGGGCGAGCCGCTGGTCCGGGTCAGGTGCAGACGATGACTTCTGCTTGGCGTCGGTGAGCTGTTTGCGGATCTTCTGAGGCTGGAAAGTCAGCGCCCGCGCTTCGATGGTGAACGCCAACTTGTCCATGTTGCGGTCGACGATGCTGCCGCGGACCGCCTTTTCGACATCGGTGACCTTGAGCTGCGTGGCGGCTTGTGCGCGCAATCCTTCCGCGCGCGGCACCTGGAGGTTGAACAGCTGCGCCGCGGCGACTATGAGCGCGAGGAAGATCACCGCGTTACCCGCGCGATGCCGGAACACGAAGGACGAGGTGCGCAGACCCGTCTTGACCACAGTGGTGTCACTTGTCTTCCGGATCCGCCGGGCCCTGGCCGAGTGGCCCCGGCCATCGCCCTGATCGGCTTCCTTGCCGGCAGCGCGCTGCGAACGGCGTGCGGTCACACTCGGCGTGGCACCGGCACCCGCAGCGCGTCGTGTTCCCGGACTCCGCCTGGCGGGCCGGGACTCCCGGGTCATGGCGTCGGTCCGGGCGCAGGCACGAAGTCGGCCGGCGGCGCCACGGCCACTGGGGGGGCGGGCAGGATGTCGGCGAGTGCACCGGTCAGGTTCTGAGCTCCGGCAACCAGCGGAGCCAATGGCGACAGGGGAACCAACGGCGACAGGGGCGCCTGAACCGCCGGCGGCAACGGTGGAACTTGTGGCGCCAGAGGCGTCTGAGGTACCTGAGGCATCTGTGGCACAAGAGGAGTTTGAGCCACGAGGGGCCCCTGCGGTGCGAGCGACACGGCAGGCGGTGCTATCCCGGCCGGGCCGGGCATCACCGCACCGGAGGGAGCATGATCCCCACCGAGCGCCGGGTCCACCGGACCTGTCAGCGGGGTGATCCGCACAGGAACCTCAACCGATGCTCCCGGCATCGGCGCGGGCGCCGACGCCGGGGCCGCGGGCTTTGCCGGACCGGCCGGAGCAGGCGGCTTCTCATCGGGAAGTGCGGAATTCAACGGCGGCGGGAGCACTCCTTCAGCCGGCTTCGGCTGGCCGACGACCACCCACGTGCCGGCCGCATCCTGAACCAGATGCGCGGTGTCTTTTGACGGAATCATGCCCAGATTCCGTGCAGATTCGGCCAGCGCCGGAGCAGACTCAGCTTCCAGGACGTCACGCTCGAGGGCTTCCTTCTGCTGGCTCAGCGCGGCGTTGGTGGAACGCGCGCTACCCAACTGATACGACCGCTGTGCCGCATCGGTCGACAGCCACAGGGTTATCCCAAGGCCGATACCGAGCGAGCTGATGATCACCACCACGAACGGAACCTTGGCGATCAACCGCTGCGGGCGCAGATCCATTGCTGCCACCCGGAGTGCCAACCGCTCCCGCAACGGAGGACGAACCACCTTGGGCGCCTTGGCCTTACGCGCCTTGGAACGCGCCTTCGCCTGAGTGGCGCTCTTCGCGCGAGTCGGCCTCTCAACCGGACGCGGCATGGGGGCGGTCTGCGGCGCCTGCTTCAGGCCCCGAGCCTCACGCGGCCGGCGCGCAGCCGCCGACCCGCGCCCACGTCCCGGGCGCGCAGCCGAATCCGAAGTACGGCGAACGCGCATCGGGTTGTCGGTGCTACGGGTGTCGGTGCTACGGGTGTCGGTGCTACGGGAGTCGGTACGTCGACGGGTGGCAGCGGCCGGCTCTTTCTTCGGCTTACGCACTTCCGAAGCTGCGGCCTTACGTCCAACCTTCATCTCCGACCCTCTCCCCATCCCTGACTGACAGGCTCAACACGCTCTACCGCGCGCAGCCGCACCGGTGCGCTTCGTGGATTTCGTTCGATCTCGGCGGCATCGGCCTGCTCGGCGCCCCGTATGACCGCGACGAACTCGGGCTCGTAACCGGGCAGTTCGACGGGTAGCCCGGCAGGGGTCCGCGAGGCGGTGGCCGCGGCGAATGTCGTCTTGACGATGCGGTCTTCCAAAGATTGGTAAGCCATCACCACCACTCGTCCGCCGGTGCGGGTCGCGGTCAGCGCCGCCGGTAGGGCGGCGGCCAGCGAATCCAGCTCGGAATTGACCGCTATCCGGAGTGCCTGGAACGTCCGCTTCGCCGGATGCCCGCCAGTCCTGCGGGCCGGCGCCGGGATGGCGCGGTAGATGAGCTCGACCAGTTCCGCCGTGGTGGAAAACGGCGCGCGTGAGCGCTGTTCAACGATCAGCCCGGCGATCTTGTGCGCAAATCGCTCCTCGCCGAACCGTCGCAAAATGTCCGTCAATTCGCGCCGATCGAACGAGTTGAGGATCTCTGCGGCGGTCAGCGTGGCCTCGGTGTCCATCCGCATATCCAGCGGAGCGTCTTGCGAGTAGGAGAAGCCGCGCTCCCGTTGATCGAGTTGCATCGAGGAAACCCCCAGGTCGAACAGCACGCCGTCGACCGAACCGATATCTGGAATGCCCACCTCGTCCAGCGCCGAGGCGATCCCGTCGTAACGCGTGTGCACCAGGGTCAGGCGATCGGCGAAAGGCGCGAGGCGATCGTGCGCAATTGCCAGGGCCGCGGGATCCCGGTCAAGACCGACCACACGCAGCGCCGGGAACCTGGTGAGGAAGCTTTCGGCGTGGCCGCCCGCACCGAGTGTCGCGTCCACCAGAATCGCCCCGGCACCGTCGGAAGCCTTCCTGGTCAGTGCCGGAGCGAGAAGTTCGACGCAGCGATCGAGCAGGACAGGAATGTGCCCGTGCGCGGGGGAACTGTCAGCCACGGCATGGCCTCCCGGTCGAGGGGCCGGCCATACAGCCCCTGAATCCTGGGCCCCTGCATCGAGGTCCCTGTCCGAAAGCGCGAACCTGGCGTTGGGGAAGTACGTCAGGGTCGGTTCGGGCAGAGACCACCATGCAAGGGCCGTCTGCGGCTGCGTGACCGGATCAAGTGTTATCGCTGAGTGCTTCATCGCCGGCCGCGGAGAAGTTCTCTTCGTGTGTCTCTTGGTAGTTGTGCCAGGCCTGGGCGTCCCAGATTTCCAAGTAGTCGACCGAACCGATGACGACACATTCTTTGGACAGACCCGCGTAGCGACGAAGGTCCGCCGAAAGGGTGATGCGGCCCTGTCCGTCCGGGTGCTGCTCATCGGCGCCGGCCGCGAACACCCGCAGCTCCGCACGTCGCTCCGGATTTGTCTTTGCGGCCTCGACGGCGGTGCGCGCGCGCTGCTCGAACTCGGCGCGCGGATAGACGGCCAGGCTGCGATCTCGGCTCTTAGCGACCATCAACCCTCCTGCCAGCGCGTCGCGAAATTTGGCGGGCAGCGTCAGCCGCCCCTTGTCGTCGAGCTTGGGCGTGTAGGTGCCGAGGAAGAGCACTCCACCTCCTACCGCCCCGGAGCCTCCTTCGCCCCGTTACGAGCCACCATACCCCACATTCCCCCACTTTGCTCCACCTTGGTGGCGCGTTTTAGGTCAATCCCCCACGTTTCACCCACACAATCGCTCAGGGACAGGATTGCCAATGCCCGACACAGCCATAACCCCAGTTCAGCGCTCAGATGGCGCAGTGGGGACAGGTGGGGACAGGTGGGGGTGCTCCCCCGGAAATAGAAAAAGGGCAGCCGATCCGGCTGCCCTTTTGGTTACGCCAAAAGCTTATTGGTCGAAGCGACGACGGAAGCGATCTTCCATCCGGCTGGTAAATGAACCGCCCACTCCCCTCGCCCCCTTTGCCCGCCGCTGTCGCGGAGCGGTTGCGGTTCGAGCCGTCGTGTTGAGCCCATCAGCCGCCCGCGGGCCGGTTACCGCGAAGACGACGCCACCGAACATCACGACAAAACCGACGACCGACAGAATCGGGAAGCTGCCGACCATGGTGGATTTGAACGCCACACCGGCCACCAGGAGCGCCAGACCTACCACAAACAGACCCGCGCCCTGCAGACGCCGACGCGCCGACGGCGCACGAAGATTTCCACCCCGAACAGTCGAAGCAAATTTGGGATCTTCGGCGTACAGCGCGCTCTCGATCTGGTCGAGCATGCGCTGCTCATGATCGGAGAGTGGCATTCGTCCCTCCTTGCCCCGAACCGTGATCCGATGTTTCCAGTATCTGGTGGTTACCCGACTCAGTCTGGGCAACCAACCAATGATACGAGGTGATTACGCGCCGTACCACCGAACTTCTATACCTGATTCTAGCCACGCCGTGCCCAGCTTCCGATTGTTCCAGCAGAACGCCGCGGACGTAAACCCGCGGACGCAAACCCAGTGTCCGCGCCGGGTGACCCGCAGCCCGACCGATAATGTCCTGACCGTGGCGACTTTCCTGATCGAGCTGTCGCCCTCCGACATGCAGCGCCGCCTATTCGAAGCGTTGACCGTGTACGTCGACGCAATGCGTTACCCGCGGGGAACCGAGGACCAGCGGGCGTCCATGTGGCTCGAGCACATCCGGCGTCGGGGCTGGAAGGGTGTCGCAGCCATCGAGACCCCACCGGACCACGCATTCGAATCGGGCTCCCCGCCCGAGCACCTTCACGAGATTCCCGCGGCGGTGCTGTTGGGCATCGCGTACGGATATTGCGGCGCGCCAGATCAGTGGTGGCACCAGCAAGTCACGCAGGGTCTGCGCCGCATCGGCGTGCCGGGCGGCGAGATCTCGCGACTGATGAGCAGCTACTTCGAACTGACCGAGCTGCATATCCATCCGCGCGCACAGGGCCGGGGTCTGGGCGAGGCGCTTGCCCGCCGGCTGCTGGCCAATCGCCCCGAATCGAATGTTCTGCTCTCGACGCCCGAGATCAACGGTGAGACCAATCGCGCCTGGCGGCTCTACCGACGGCTGGGCTTCAACGACATCATTCGCAGCTATCACTTCGCCGGCGACCCGCGGCCCTTCGCGATCTTGGGTCGATCCCTCCCGCTGTAGAGCCGCACGTCTGGCACGATGACCCACGTGCGAGACCGAACCCTCCGCCCGCGGCTACGAACCCTGGCGTTGTTGCTGTTGGTGATGGCGCCGCTGCTGGTCGGCTGTGTTCGTATCCATGCGTCGATCACCGTGTCACCCGATGACCAGATCTCGGGCCAGATCATCGCCGCAGCCAAACCCCGCGACGCCAACGACCAGGGGCCGCAGTTCGACACCAACCTGCCGTTCAGCCAGAAGGTGGCGGTATCGAATTACAGCCAGGATGGTTACGTCGGATCCGAAGCCGTCTTCTCCAACCTCAGCTTCTCCGAATTGCCCCAACTGGCCAGCCTGAGCCGCGAGGCCGGCGGTGTCGACATCACGCTGCGCCGAGCCGGCAATCTGGTGATTCTCGAGGGTCGGGTAGACCTGACAAGTGCGGACGATCCCAACGCCGACGTGGTGTTCACCATCGCGTTTCCCGGCGAAGTCACGTCGACCAACGGCGACCGCATATCCACCGACGTCGTCGAATGGAAGCTCAAGCCGGGAGTGGTCTCGACCATGAGCGCGCAGGCCCGCTACACCGATCCCAGCACACGCTCCTTCACCGGCGCCGCCCTGTGGCTGGCACTGGGGGCCTTCGCCGTCGCCGGGATCATCGGCGGCCTGGCGTGGGTCAGCCGGGATCAGTCCCCCGGAGTCGCCGCGCAGGCCGATCCAGCCGACAGCTGACACCGTGACAGCAGAAGGGGG
>Ga0075163_10004931_pt1 | contig 17873 bp, 16 predicted proteins | sample JI1023141ADNA_FD_71478 | JGI IMG/M metagenome (GOLD analysis project Ga0075163, IMG submission 71478) | Wastewater effluent complex algal communities from Wisconsin, to seasonally profile nutrient transformation and Carbon sequestration -... | ecosystem: Engineered > WWTP > Effluent > Algae...
CCGCAGATACCTGATGTCACAAAGCCTGCGCGACTGGGATCGTCTCGCAGCCTTCTGGTCTACAGGAACCAGGAATTACTGATTAGAGAATAATCGTTCTCTGCCCGTGCAGGAAAATACGCCGCTCGCAATAAAGTTTGACGGCCCTTGCGAGCACATCGCTTTCAGTATCGCGTCCCAGCTGCTGCATTTTATCAGGTGTATAGGTGTGATCTACACGCTCGACGCGCTGGGAAATAATGGGGCCTTCATCTAGATCTTCGCTTGCGAAATGGGCTGTGGCCCCGATCATTTTGACGCCGCGCTCATAGGCCTGATGATACGGTTTTGCGCCTTTAAATCCGGGAAGGAACGAGTGATGAATATTGATGATGCGGCCCGCATAGTCATTGGATACTTGCGTGGACAGAACCTGCATATACCGTGCGAGCAGAATAAGCTCTGTCCCTGTTCTTTCAATCATCTCACGAAGCGCGGCCTCCTGCTCCCCTTTGGTGTCTTTTGTGACAGGCAGGTGATGGAAAGGAATTGAGGCATCGTCAGCCAGATGTTTCAGATCAGGATGGTTAGATACAATTCCTGTGATTGCCAAAGGCAAAGTCTGGGTACGCTGGCGATACAGAAGATCAACAAGACAATGATCCGCCTTCGAAACCATGATCAGAGTCCGCAAAGGTTCAGCCAGATCACAGACCTCCCAGCGCATCTCGAGACGAGAAGCAATCTCAGGCAATGCGCCGACATAACTTTCAAGGCTTGTTTGTTCGAGCGGCGTAAACACAACCCGCATAAAGAACTGCCCTGAATATGGATCATTGAACTGCGAAGATTCTTCGATATTGCACTGATGACTGGCCAAAGCCGTCGCAACCGCCGCCACGATCCCGGGTTTATCCTTACAATTAAGACGCAGAACGTGCATGAGAGACCTGACTTTCCTGTGGGCCAAAAACGCCCGCCCATTCTTGTTTCAAGGCGGCATCGACGTCTTGCATGGTTGCCTGAATTCCGAGATCGCGCAAGGAGGTCACGCCGTGATCGCGCACACCGCAAGGGACAATGCCGGAGAAATGCTCAAGATCAGGATCTACATTGATTGCAATGCCGTGATAGGAGACCCAGTGGCGGACGCGCACGCCAATCGCAGCGATTTTAGCTTCACCGCCATCATGCGCCACCCATATCCCGACACGGCCTTCACGGCGTTCGCCGGTAACACCAAGCCGTGCCAGAGAGCGAATAATCCATTCCTCAAGATCATGGATATATTTCTTGAGGTCGGGCACAGGCTGGCGGTCTTTTAAATTCAGCATCACATAGGCGATGCGCTGGCCGGGGCCGTGATAGGTGTACTGCCCACCGCGCCCTGTTTCAAAAACGGGGAAGCGTGTGTCGAGAAGATCAGCAGCCTTGGCGCTTGTCCCGGCTGTGTACAAAGACGGATGTTCGAGCAGCCAGACGCATTCATCTGCCGTGCCAGTGCGTATCTCGGCCACGCGCTCTTCCATCGCTTTCACTGCGTCTGGGTAGATTTCAGGTGTCTGGGAGGTTTTCCATTCCATGAGGTCAGTGTTACTGGAAAGCCCTATAAATGTTAATTTTTTTCTCTTTGCATTATGGATAATATCAAATGTTGCAGTGAAGCTCGCTTTGTCCTTGATATCAAAAATGGAATCGGCTATCAGACTGTCACCTCGCAATACAAAAACTTGATTATCTGGTCACGCGGTCGTGGCGAAATTGGTAGACGCGCAGTGTTGAGGTCGCTGTGGAGCAATCCTTGGAAGTTCGAGTCTTCTCGACCGCACCAGCCTTCCCCATATTTTTCAGGGGTTTGGCTCATATAAACTAAAAATCTTACTCCTTTGAGGGACCCATGAAAGACGCACTCAGTGAATCAGCCCTTGAGTATCACCGTCTTCCCCGTCCCGGTAAAATATCCCTCGTTCCCACCAAGCCTATGGCAACGGCCCGCGATCTGTCGCTGGCTTACTCGCCTGGAGTTGCGGTTCCCTGCCTTGAGATCGAAAAAGACCCTCTCAAGGCCTATGATTACACTTCCCGCGGCAATCTGGTCGCTGTGATCTCGAACGGTACTGCCGTTCTCGGTCTTGGCGATATTGGCGCGCTGGCTTCGAAGCCTGTGATGGAAGGGAAAGCCGTTCTCTTTAAGAAATTCGCTGACATCGACTCTATCGACATTGAAATCGATGAAAAAGATCCTGCCAAACTGATCGAAATCATCGCGTCACTTGAACCGTCTTTTGGTGGCATCAACCTCGAAGACATCAAATCGCCTGAATGCTTTGAAATCGAACGCACCCTGCGCGAACGCATGAAGATTCCGGTCTTCCATGATGACCAGCACGGGACAGCCATCATTGTTGGCGCGGCCATGACAAACTGGCTGCACCTCACTGGCCGCAAATGGGACGAAGTCAAACTTGTCGCGTCCGGTGCCGGAGCATCTGCTATCGCCTGCCTGACCATGCTGCACCAGCTTGGGCTGCCGAAATCAAATATCATCGTATGTGACCGTAACGGCGTGATCTATAAAGGTCGTAACGAAGGCATGGACGCCGAGAAAGAGAAATTCGCCTCGGATACCAAAGCCCGCACGCTCACCGAAGCCCTTGATGGCGCTAACATCTTCCTTGGTCTCTCTGCTGCTGGCGCCGTGAAGCCTGAGATGCTCAAAGACATGGCGAAGTCGCCATTGCTGCTGACACTTGCCAACCCGACACCCGAGATCATGCCGGAAGAGGCTCTCAAGGCCCGCCCTGATGCTCTCGTCTGCACAGGTCGTTCCGACTACACCAATCAGGTCAACAACGTCTTGTGTTTCCCGTTCATCTTCCGTGGGGCGCTGGATGTTGGGGCAACCGCGATCAACGAAGAAATGAAGATGGCCTGCGTCAAAGCCATCGCATCGATTGCCCGCATGGAAGTCACGCCGGAAGTTGCCGCGATCTACAACACCGAAACTCTGGAATTCGGCCCGGCCTATCTGATCCCGAAACCGTTTGATCCGCGCCTGATGGTCGAGCTGCCGATTGCTGTTGCCAAAGTGGCGATGGAAACCGGTGTTGCCACCCGCCCGATCCGCGATTGGGAAAGCTACCGCGCAAAACTGACCCAGCACTTCTATCGCACCGAAGGCCTGATGCGGCCTCTGTTCGCCAAAGCCAAGAGCGATCTCAAACGGATCGTCTATTGCGAAGGTGAAGAAGAGCGCGTCATTCAAGCAGTTCAGACAGTTCTTGATGAAGGCCTTGCCAAACCGATCCTCGTTGGTCGTCGTCAGGTTGTCGAAACCCGCATCAAACGCCTGCGCCTGCGGATGCAGCTTGATAAAGACATCGAACTCGTCGATCCGGAATCAGATAGCCGCTATAAAGACTACTGGCAGACTTATCATTCCATCATGGAACGCAATGGCGTCACCGAACAATATGCACGGAACGTCGTTCGTACTGAAAGCACAGTCATCGGCTCACTGATGGTTCACAAAGGTCAGGCAGACGGTCTGATCTGCGGGACTGTGGAGCCTTACCGCAATCACCTGAAAGCGATCGTTCGTATTATCGGTCTGAAGCCTGGCGTCGAAACAGCGGCAGCGATGCCTTGCCTGATCCACCCGACACGCGGCCCAATCTTTATCTGCGATACGCACATAAACCCGGACCCAAGCATCTCACAAATTTCTGAGATGACCCTTCTCGCGGTTGAAGAAATCAAACGCTTTGGGATTACTCCAAAAGTTGCCCTGATGTCGCATTCCAATTTCGGGACGCATGACAATGACAGTGCCTTCAAGATGCGTGCGGCTTACCTTGATCTCAAAATGCGCGCTCCGCATCTCGAGATGGACGGCGAAATGCACGCTGACTGCGCCCTCTCGGAAGAGATCCGCAACCAGATCATGCCGAAATCGACGCTCAAAGGCACAGCAAACCTGCTGGTTATGCCGAATGTCGATGCCGCCAACATCACCTATAACAGCATCAAAGTTCTGGCGGATTGTATCCCGATTGGACCGATTTTGCTGGGTGTGGCTTCGAATGCACATATTTTGACGAATGCCGCCACAAGTCGTGGTATCGTCAACGTCACGGCATTAACTGCTATCGGGGCGCAAGTCTTCCAGTCTGGACACCCCGAGCAGATGATCCGTCAGGAAAACTACGCCTAACACCCTCTGGTTTAAAACATGGCTGAAGAGACTAAAGATCGCTTCCCTGTTCTCCCCCCAGAGACAGGAGAAGACAACGCGTCCATAGATGTTTCGCGCGAAAGCGCAGCTATGTCTGATGCGGACCTGATCCTCGACGGCAGCCCTGACTCGATGGATGATCTCGTCGGTCTTCCCGATGAAGAGATTGTCTCGCTCATCAACGCCCTCCGGTCTGAAGAACAAATCGATATCGGCCCGCGCCTTGAAACGTTCAGCGTCAACGAAAAAACTGAACTTCTGCAAAAAGTCAGCTCGGAGGCCCGGCAGACCCTCCTTCAGAGATACGCAAGGTTCTTTGAAGCCGAAGTTATCAGCTTCCTTGAAGACGACATCCGTAAGGTCGTTCTGGAAGAAATGGGCGCCCCTGAGGTTGCCCGTATTATTTCCGAACTTGATTCAGATGACGCGCTTGACCTGATCCTGCCTCTCGATACGGAATTCCAGAAAGACATCATCCGCAAACTCTCCGCAAAGACGCGGATTGCCATTGAAGAAGGTCTGAGCTTCCCTGAAGACAGCGCCGGACGCCTGATGCAGCGTGAATTCGTGGCCGTCCCGCAATTCTGGACAGTCGGTAAAACGCTCGATTATCTGCGTGCGGCAACCGCTACTTTACCTGATGAATTCTACGATATTATCGTCATCGACCCGAGCTATCATGTGACAGGGGAAATCCCGCTTAACAAACTGATCCGTGCCGGGCGCTCTGAAAAAATAGAATCGCTGACGCTCAAAGAAACTCACTCGATCCCCGCTGCAATGGACCAGGAGGAAGTGGCGCTGATCTTCCGGAACGAAGGCCTCGCCTCAGCTCCCGTCGTCGATGAAGATGGCCGCCTGATCGGGATCATTACCCACGATGACGTTCTCGAAGTTCTTGATGAAGAAGCCGAAGAAGACATCCTGAAACTCGGCGGGGTTAAAGAGGATGACTTGTACAGAACGATCCTGCCAACCGCATATGCGCGGTCACGGTGGCTGCTTATCAATCTGGCAACGGCATTTCTGGCGTCCTTCGTTGTGTCTTTTTTTCAGGTGACGATTGAAAAAGTCGTAGCGCTTGCCGTTTTGATGCCGATTGTCGCGGGTATGGGCGGGAATGCCGGTACACAGGCCATGACCGTTGCCGTGCGAGCCTTGGCTACCAATGAAGTCTCCTCCGCCAACGCGTGGCGTGTTATCGGCAAGGAAACAGCCGTTGGTCTTGTGAACGGCATGGTGTTTTCGGTCCTGATCGGGCTTGTGGCCGGAACATGGTTCCAAGATCAGTATCTGGGCATGGTGATCGCATCCGCCATGATGACCAACCTGATTGTGGCAGGGTTCTTCGGGGCCAGCATCCCTATCATTCTCGACAAACTCGATATTGATCCGGCTGTGGCCTCAGGGGTTTTTCTGACGACCATGACCGATGTCATCGGCTTCTTTTCCTTCCTGGGCCTTGCGACGCTCTTCCTTGTGTAGACAGAACCCAGCCGAACGGCGCCGTTTTTTCACATATTTAAGTTTAATAGCCTGAATTATATTGCTTCCGCACCGTAGTTAAATTATCTGGAAGCAACACATTTTTGAGAGTTTTGACATGGCCCGCACCCGGCGCTCCTCTACATCCATCCAACGTCCGTCCCTGATCCTGCGATTGATCAAATGGATGGTCGTTTTTGGCCTCTGGGTCGGGATCTTTGGCGTAGGCGTTCTGGCGTGGTATGCCCGCGAATTGCCCGGCATCATCGAAAACCCGAAATTCAAAAAAGAAATCTCGATCACTGTTCTTGCCAATGACGGTACTGTGATTGGCCGCTATGGCGATCTGAAGGGCAACAGTCTTTCGATTGATGATATTCCGACGCACACCATTGATGCCGTCTTGTCAGTTGAAGATCGCCGTTTCTACCATCACTTCGGGATTGATCCGATTGGCCTTGCCCGCGCCATCTATGTCAACCTGCGTTCAAGCGAACGGACGCAAGGCGGATCGACCATCACCCAGCAGCTCGCCAAGAATTTGTTCCTGACACAGGACAAAACCTATAAGCGCAAAATTCAGGAAGCCCTTCTCGCTCTCTGGCTTGAAAAAGAGCTGACCAAAGATGAAATCCTGATGGCCTATCTGAACCGGGTCTATATGGGAGCCGGAACCTATGGGATCGAAGCCGCCACACGCGTTTACTTCAACAAGCCTGTCAAAAACCTGACCTTGTTTGAATCGGCGACACTCGCTGGCCTACTCAAGGCACCTTCTCGCTATTCGCCCCTCTCGAACAAGAAAGCCTCTGCCGAACGCGCCAAAGTCGTCTTGATGGCCATGGTTGATGCCGGCGTGATCACGGAGAAAGAAGCCAAAGCAGCGATATCCAAACGTCCAATCAAAGACGATGATGGCAAAGCCGATGGAGCCTCCAGCCGCTACTTTGCCGACTGGGTCGTCGATACGCTTGATAATCTGATCGGCACGCCGACAGAAGATCTGGTTGTCCAGACCACGCTCGATCCTCAGGTTCAGGAATCGACCTCTGTGGTCATTGATGAGACAGTTGCCAAGAATACCGAGAAACTGAAGGTCACCCAAGGCGCCAGTGTTGTCTTGCGCCCGGATGGCAGTATCGTCGCGATGGTTGGCGGGATCGATTATAAGAAGAGCCAGTACAACAGAACCACGCAAGGCCTGCGCCAGCCCGGATCGTCTTTCAAGCCTATTGTCTATCTGGCAGCCCTCGAAAAAGGCTTTACGCCAAATGATATTGTTGTCGATGAGCCAATCACAGAAGGCAAATACCGTCCGCAGAACTTTGGCAACAAGTACTACGGCGAAGTCACGCTTCTCGAAGCCCTGACCTATTCTCTCAATACGGTTTCTGTTCGTCTGGCAAAAGCTGTCGGGATTGATGCCGTGATCAGCGTGGCCCGCCGCATGGGCATCACTGCTGATCTTGAACCAAACCTTGCTTTGTCACTGGGCAGCAGCGAAGTCCCGATGATTGAAATGGCACAAGCCTACGCAACGATTGCCAGCGGCGGTCATGCCATCAAGACCTATGGCGTGACTAAAATCCTCAATAAAGACGGCAAGACGCTCTATGAATACAAACCAGAGCCTGCGCCTAAAGTCTTCCGCAGCACGGATATCGATGCGCTCGTCAGCATGATGACAAGCGTTGTCCAGAATGGCACCGGCGGAGCAGCGGCCTCGCCGTTCTTCGTGGCCGGGAAAACCGGGACATCGCAGGATCACCGCGATGCCTGGTTTGATGGCTTTACGAATGATTATGTCGGCATCGTCTGGTTTGGGAATGATGACAACAAATCCATGAAAGGCGTTACTGGCGGCGGTCTTGCAGCCGGAACATGGAAAAAAATCATCATGGCCGCCAAAACAGACCCGAGTCCGTCCAAATACAAAGTCCTCAAATCTTATGATTTTGGTGATGAGTTTGGAGATCTTCTGGGTCGCATCATGTCGGAAGACCGCCCACGCATGGACAATGAAGCGGCGGCAGCCCAGAATTTTGAATCCCGCCCAATCTTCCGCCCGGATAATCCGGATGACGCTGTTGGCTATAGCCGGATGAACGACTAGCTCAGAAAAAAGCCCCCTCCTTGCGGAGAGGGCCGAGAGCTTAAAGACCGTCCGGTGTCAGACCCGGCTGAAGAGGTCTTCGGCAAGCGAAGGGTAGTATCGCTTGAACCCTGCAAAGCGATCTTCACCGATACTGTTCCAGTGATCGCGTAATTCTTTCAACGAAGCGCTGGCTGATCCTGCTTCCCAGTCTTCGCGCATTAAAGCGTTATCCGCAAATTCAAGATAAGTCGCAGGAAGCGCCATCCGTGGAGCTCTCAACCCCTGATCGACGAGGATTTTTGCAATCTCAGCATCTTGGACATCCATCATGTCTGCAACGAACTGGATGGCAGAGAGGACTTTGATCTCGTCCCGGCTGTTGGCGACATGTCGCAGATGCCGCATGAAGCGCGCATAGGCGTCCATTTCAAATTTCGAATCCGGGGATGTGGAATGAGACAGGGCCGGAACTGGAAGTGTAACACGCTCGACTGGCAGGTTATCATTGGCTTTCATATCAGCCTCCCTTGTTGCTCTAAAAACAACTGAGTGTTGTCCTTGGTTCCACTCTTCGCGATTCTGATTAAAGGAATCTTAAAAGCGGCGGCAAAGGGCGGTTTAGCGTCCGCGAATCTGTGGATAACTTAAAGGCGCCAGCGGCTCTAGACGATTCTCTTCGGTGTGGCCTGCCGCGCCAGCTCGTCAGCGCGTTCATTCTCTGGATGCCCGTTATGGCCTTTGACCCAGTGAAGGGTCACGTTGTGGCGCTGAACCTGACGATCCAGCTCTTCCCAGAGATCGACATTCTTGACGGGCTTTTTGTCAGCGGTCTTCCAGCCTCTCGCCTTCCATCCGGCAAGCCAGCTGTTGATTCCATCCATGACGTATTTGCTGTCCGTATAAAGATCGACCTCGCATCTTCTCTTCAAGGCTTCTAATGACTTGATAGCAGCCATCAGCTCCATGCGGTTATTGGTCGTCTCGACCTCACCGCCTGAGAGTTCTTTCTCTGTTTTACCCGATCTTAAAATCGCGCCCCATCCTCCGGGACCCGGGTTACCGCTACAAGCACCATCGGTATAGATCTCAACTTTGCTCATACTTCCAGCCAATGCATCAGACGTTTGGAAAAGACCATTGGGTCATGGGGTGTCATGAAATCTCCCGGACGCCATTTAAGTTTCTCTTCAATGCGGGATAACAGGAAACGCAAAGCTGCTGCTTGTAATAAAATCGGAAAGGCAGCGGCCTCGGATTGCAAAAGCCCGCGTATCAACTGATATCCCGTCAGCAGGTTTTGCATTCGCTGAGGCACAAACTCATTGTGCTCATCAAAGCACCACGCATTCACGGCGATGGCCAAGTCATAGGCAAAGAAATCTTCGCAGACAAAATGAAAATCAATCACGCCAGTGACATCATCACCTTGGAAAAACACATTGTCGGGGAAATAATCCGCATGGATAGCCCCTTGCGGAAGGCTTTGCGGCCATTCTTTCTTGACTACGTCCAATGTCGATGTCGTCAAATCATGCAGGCCCGGGCCTATGCTGTCCATGTCAGCGCTGATCGCTTGAAGCCAGCTTTTCCATCGTGTCATCCCAAAGTGATTGGGAAGATCAGGCTTGAACCCCGAAACAGCCAGATGCATCCGCGCCAACGTCTCGCCTGCGGCCCGACATTTAAGAGGCGTCACGCTTGCTGCTGTCTGCCCCTCCCCTTGAAGGAAGGAAACCAATGAAGCTGGGCGATCACATAAGGATGGCACGGCAAGACCATCGCGTTGTGTCAGGGTATGCGGGCAAGGCACGCCCCCCTTTTCAAGCCAGACTGTGTAGTCGATGAATTTCGGAACATCCTGTGCGTGGACGCGATGAGGCTCATACAGCGTCAGGATATAACGACCCGTTGTCGTCTCGACGGCATAATTTGTATTGCTGACGCCTTGTTCTATTCCGGCAAAGCTCACCAGCGTCCCAAGGTCATAGCCTTTAAGGAAGTCTGTCAGCTGATCTTGCGATACAGGGGTATAAACAGCCATGATCTCAGGCGGGGTCCATCGGGGTTGCCGGATTGCGATGCCTTATTATGGCGATCATAAGCGAAGTGGCAATAACGATATTATAGAGCATTGGCCAGTAAAAGCCGTTGCTATAGTTATAAATCATCCAGGGGAAGGCAGACAGAAAGAAGCCATATCTGATTCTTTGCGGGTCTTTCTGGATCTCAACGAAGCGGCAAAAAACGACAGCAAGAATCGGCAACAGATCACCAGGGGTCTTCACGCTGACCAGAATGGCTGCCAGTGACAACATCACAGCCAGCAATATTCTGAGACGCAGCGTCGAGGCCAGTTTATGTTCCGGGGTCAGAACCTGAGTAAGACTACCACAGGACGCAATAAACGAGGCCAGCCCACCCGACAGGCCACCTATCGCCGTCAGGTACACGCCATATAAAATATCAGCCCCCAGTTTTGTGCCCATCATGCGACGAAGCGTCTTCATGTGTACCGAGAGGAAGGCGAGCGCAATAGAGACCGCAAGCACTGCGGTGATAGGATGGAATAAATCTGACATAAGAATCTTTACTGGGAGGTAGCAGAAGCAGGAAGAGGTAACGCGCGATGATCTTCAGCTTCACGCAACAGGCGTGGAATATTGAAGATGACGCTTTCTTTTGTAATCGCAACTTCTTCAACGGTCACGTTGTATTTTGCCTTCAAGGCATTGATCACTTCTTCGATCAGAACATCAGGGGCCGAAGCTCCGGCAGTCAGACCAAGTGTTACTGCGCCGCCCATCTCTTGCCACGGAATATCCACGGCCCGCTGCACAAGGAAGGCTTTGGCACAGCCATAGACCTTGGCGACTTCAACCAGACGATTTGAGTTCGAAGAATTCGGCGCACCAATCACGAACAAGACATCCACGCGAGGAGCGATTTCTTTGACCGCCATCTGACGATTGGTTGTCGCGTAACAGATATCTTCTTTCTGCGGGCCGACGATCAGGGGGAATTTTCTCTTGAGGGCATCAACAACACTGGTCGTATCATCGACCGACAATGTCGTCTGGGTGCAATACGCCAGATTGGACTGGTCTTCGATCTCGAGTTTTTCAACATCGGCGACAGTTTCAACGAGAACCACGGCTCCTGCGGGAAGCTGGCCCATCGTCCCGATCACTTCCGGGTGGCCAACATGGCCAATCAGGATAATCTGGCGGCCCATACGGAAATGACGCTCGGCTTCGTTGTGAACTTTGGTCACCAGCGGACAGGTCGCATCGATAAAGAACATCTCGCGGGCTTTGGCGGCCTCGGGAACTGCTTTTGGAACGCCGTGAGCCGAGAATACAACCGGACGACCGTCATCCGGGATTTCAGTCAGTTCCTCGACAAAGACAGCGCCTTTGGCCTTCAGCTCATCGACGACGAATTTATTATGGACAATCTCATGGCGCACATAGACGGGGGCACCATATTTTTCCAGAGCTTTTTCAACGATTTGGATAGCCCGATCCACCCCGGCGCAAAAGCCGCGCGGGGCTGCAAGCAGGATATGCAAAGACTGTGGAGACACGGGTAAACTCATAGGCCAAGGATTTAGCAGATCATATAAGGTCTTGCCATGATTTTTCCAACCGCTATTGTCTCTCCAATATCAAAGATTTAGGGACTATTCTGCATGACAAAATCGACCTTTGCCCGGACATTGCTGCTTGCCGCCACTTCCGTCTCTCTTCTGGGGCTGAGCGCCTGTACCGCCGAGAACAATCCGTTCAAGGATGTCCAGCTGCCGGCATGGATGAATACCAACAAGCCAGCCCCTACGCAGAAACTCGTCAGCGTCAATCCTGATTGCCCGCGTGTTGCGGCCCTTCCTGAACTGTCCCGCGTCACCCAGTTCGCAGATGAAACCAATCCTGTCCCGAACACCATCCTGACGGAAACCGAGCTGACCAAACTCGACAGCAGCTGTATCACCAACGAAAACTCGATCAACCTTGATATCGTTTTGAATTTCACCAGCCGCCTTGGCACCGCAGGTCTGTCACAGGGCGCGGCACAAGCCAGCTATACCCATGCCTATTTCGTGGCGGTCGTTAATCCTGACGGCAGCATTCTGGCGAAAGATGTGTTTGGTCTCTCCCCGGTCTTTGCCAGTGGTCAGAAAGAAGTCTATTCGTCCGAACGCCTGCAACAGACCATCCCTTTGTCCAAGACAGTCCCTGCTGACAAATATCAGATCATGATCGGGTTCCAGTTGTCAGAAGGTGAGCTTGCCTATAATCGCGCATTAAAGCCGCGTGAAGTCGCGCCGATGACTGCAACTGCTCCGGGAGAAACACCGAAAGTCACCCCTGCTCCGGCTCGTGGTTTGAGCTTGCAACCACTGCAACCACGCGATCGCAAAGCCCTTAACTAGCTTTCAAAGATTTGACCCAGTTGGAAAGCTGGCGGCGAAGACGGTAGAAAAACCCCAGAATGAATGGCGCAAAGGATTTTCCTTTGCCACGCGCGCGTAAAATTTCACGCGCCTCCATGATACCGAAATAGACATGATACGGCGTTGTGCCGGGCATATAATCTGTGACCGGAGACAGATCGCGATTGAGGCGCTCCGTCCAGAAGCCTCGTTCATCAATATATTTATCTTTGAAGATTTCAACCATCTCAGCGATGCGCCGTTTGCGTTCCGTGTTGTTGTCAGGGCGGTCCTTGATCAACATCAGCGCATTCGCTTTTAATGCTTCGGTGAATGGCCAGATGCGCTTGGTGTTACTGAAGACAGTTCCATCTTCATCCACCTCGTCATAGATGCCGCCAAAATCTTTATCCCAGCCATGTGCGTTTGCCCATTCCAGTAACTGGAAGCAGGCCTTGTTGTAGAAATAAGGATCCCCCTGCAACTGCGCGTGTTTTCTTAAAAGCCATATCCATTCGTAATAATGTCCCGGCTCGACGATGTGGCCTTTCTCCGGGTGCGGAGCCAGCCCGTCATTGAACCATTCACGCAAAATGGTTCGGTCAGCATCATAGAAATAGACGAAGAACAACCCGACCATTTCATCGCCAATTTTCTGGAACAACGGATCATCCCAGATTTCAGCGGCGAACAGACAGGCCTCAAGAAGATGCATATGCGGGTTCTGGCGACGGATCGCCGGGATTGGCTTCAAGGTGTCATCAAGTGACTCTGCCAATCCCGGCAAGCCCGGCATTCTGAAATGCGTATCGATGAATGTGAGCGTTGCAATCGCCAGACGATGCGCTTCTTCATCTTTCGTTGCTTTGTAATAATGGCAGAGCGCAAAAATGACGAAGCTGGTCGTATAGAGATCATGGGTCGTGTCTTTAGGGCTGCCATCTTCGGCTATACTGAAATACCAGCCGCCCGTTTGAGGATTGTGGAAGCGCTGGCACAATGATGTGAAGTGGGCTTTCAGGTCAGGCTTGAAGCCCAGAGTGTCGTCTTTTTGAAGGCTCGCATGGCCATAGACTGCCAGCTGGCGGCACTGGGTCAGAAGGCGGCGATAGCCGAGGGGAACCGGCTTGAAACCCTTGGTCAGGCGCTCGTAAAAATTATCAAGGCCCGGGTCATGGAAGACCTCGTACCACTTGGGGACCCAGCGCAGGAGAAGTTTTTGCGAGAGTTGCTCGAGAATTGTATGGGGGCCAAACGTCATGCCATTGAATTTATAGACAAATTTCCATTTTTGACAGCATTTTTCAGCTTGTGAATCGACCTCTCCTCGCTTAATATCTGGCCACCCTTAAAGGAATGTCATAAAACATGGCCGAGACAGCTGCTCCCATCGAAAAGATGAGCTTCGAAACTGCGCTTGCAGAGTTGGAAGTGATCGTGCGCGACCTCGAAAGCGGTAAGACTACCCTTGAGAAATCTATCGCGTCTTATGAACGCGGCGTGGCATTGAAGACGCATTGCGAAGCCCGCCTGCGCGACGCGCAAAGCAAAATTGAAAAAATTGTAGTCAGCGCCGATGGCAACATCGCAACGACCCTACTCGATAACGACTAGTCAGGAGACAGTATGCCTTCCCTACGCGAGACCAGCCCCGAGCTGAAAGAAGCCCTCGAAGAAACAGCGATGCTGGTCGACAAGACCGTCATGCGGATGCTGCCGGAAACTGATCTCCCTGAAGCTCAGCTTTATGACGCGATGCGCTACGGAACTTTGGGCGGCGGCAAGCGCCTTCGTCCGTTCATGGTGATGCAATCAGCCAAGCTCTTTGGTGTTGATCCGGCCCGCGCCAGACGCGTCGCTGCCGTTGTTGAAATGGTTCACTCCTACTCCCTCATCCATGACGATCTTCCAGCGATGGATAACGCTGATATGCGTCGTGGCAAACTTGCAGTTCACCGCGCTTATGACGAAGCAACAGCCGTGCTTGCAGGCGATGGCCTTCTGACACTGGCGTTCGAGGTTCTCTCTGAGCCTGAAACACACGAAGATCCGAATGTCCGCTGCGCTCTGATTGCAGCCCTCGCCTCTGCCTCCGGTATTCAAGGCATGGTCGGTGGGCAGATGCTTGATCTGATCGGCGAAAATGAATCCTTTGACCTTGGCACAATTAGCCGCCTGCAACGGATGAAGACAGGCAAGCTGATGGCCTTCGCCTGTGAAGCCGGAGCGATCCTCGGCAAAGCCAGCGACAGCTACAAGCGCGCCTTGTGCAGCTACGCCTATGATCTTGGTCTCGCCTTCCAGGTGACCGACGATATTCTCGACGTTGAAGCCGATCCATCTATGACAGGCAAACCTGCCAATCAGGATGAAAAAGCCGGGAAAGCAACCTTCGTTTCGACGATGGGTAAAGAACAGGCCCGCCAGCGTGCCGAGATGCTTGTTGAACAAGCCATCCGTCACCTGCATGTCTTCCAGGGCCGCGCAATTATGCTCGAAGAGCTCGCGCACTTCGTTCTGCGCCGCCGCGCCTAGATTTATTTAACATCCGGGAAAAGACCGGATGGGACATTGAGTATGAAACCAGTATCGACACAAAGCGCATCCTCTGCCGCCACCGGCAGCCTGTTGGATAAAGTCATTTATCCAGAGCAGATGCGCGGCTTTACCGATGACGAACTCAAGCAGCTTGCCGATGAACTCCGCGACGAAACCGTCAAGGCTGTGTCAACCACGGGCGGGCATCTGGGAGCGAGCCTCGGTGTTGTCGAACTCACTGTGGCCCTTCATGCAGTTTTTGATACGCCGCAAGATCGCCTGATCTGGGATGTAGGACACCAGGCCTATCCTCACAAAATTCTCACGGGTCGTCGTGATCGCATCAATACGCTGCGTCAAGGTGGTGGTCTCTCCGGCTTTACCAAGCGCTCTGAAAGCGAATACGATCCTTTCGGCGCAGCCCATAGCTCCACGTCTATTTCCGCTGGCCTCGGCATGGCCGTTGCGCGTGATTTGCAAGATGGTGACAACAATGTCATCGCCGTGATCGGTGATGGCGCTATTTCCGCAGGCATGGCCTATGAAGCCATGAACAATGCGGGCGCGATGAAAAGCCGCCTGCTCGTGATCCTCAACGATAATGAAATGTCGATTGCGCCACCTGTTGGCGCAATGAGCAACTATCTCACCCGGCTTGTTTCTTCGAAGCCCTATATCGGCGCTCGGGAAGTCGCACGCAATATCACAAACTTCCTGCCAGCCCCGTTGAAGCATGCTGCCAAACGCGCTGAAGAAACCGCCCGCGCTGCGCTGGGCGGCGGAACCCTGTTCGAAGAAATGGGCTTCTATTATGTCGGTCCGGTAGATGGTCACAATCTCGATCAGTTGCTGCCGGTCTTGCGCAATCTCAAGGCCTCGGAACATGATCGCCCGATCCTGCTTCATATCATCACGAAAAAAGGCAAAGGTTACGCCCCTGCTGAAAACTCCCGCGACAAGATGCATGGCGTTGCCAAATTTGACGTCGTCACGGGTACCCAGCACGTCGTTAAATCGAATATTCCGAGCTATACCAAGGTTTTTGCCGAAGCCCTGATCAAGGAAGCCCGCAAAGACGAAAAAATTGTTGGCATCACAGCCGCCATGCCATCAGGCACAGGCATGGATCTTTTTGGCTATGAGTTCCCTGAACGCATGTTTGATGTTGGTATTGCTGAACAACACGCTGTCACCTTCGCAGCCGGCATGGCCACCGAAGGCATGAAGCCTTTCTGCGCTATCTATTCCACCTTCCTGCAACGTGGGTATGATCAGATCGTGCATGACGTGGCGCTACAAAACCTTCCTGTCCGCTTTGCGATTGACCGCGCCGGTCTGGTTGGGGCCGATGGCCAGACCCATGCCGGAGCCTTTGATATTCCGTATCTTGGCTGTCTGCCTAATATGATGCTGATGGCCGCAAGCGACGAAGTCGAGCTGATGCATATGGTCGCAACAGCCGCCGCTTACGACCAAGGCCCGTGCGCCTTCCGCTATCCGCGCGGCGACGGTCTCGGGCTGACGCTTCCAGAATCAGGCGTCCCTTTAGCTATTGGCAAAGGCCGGATCATTCAGGAAGGCCGCGATGTTGCCCTTCTCTCCTACGGCACACGTCTTGAAGAATGCCGGATGGCTGCCAAGCTGCTCGAAGAAAAAGGCTTGTCTGTCACCATCGCTGATGCCCGTTTCGCCAAACCGCTCGATACAGACCTGATTGCCCAGCTGGCACGCCATCATAAAAAGCTCTTCACCCTCGAAGAAGGCTCCCGTGGCGGCTTTGGTGCGTATGTTCTCGAATACCTTGCCGAATCTGGCCTCCTTGATCAGGGACTTCATATCCGCACCCTGCATCTGCCAGATACCTTCCAGGATCATAACGCCCAGCAGAAGCAGTACGATGAAGCAGGCCTCACAGCTAAATTTATAGCCGGGCGCGTTCTTAAAGGATGAACCTCCTTCGCCCCACAATCGTTTTGTTTGACATGGACGGGACGACTGTAAGGCATATCAATCCTCGCCTTCTCAATACGCTCGAAAGAATTGATGATTTTTTCTATTGGTACAGCTCGCGCAAGCTGAAAGATATTCGTCTCAAACCTCCTAAAGCGCGCCCCCGTGCAACGGTTCACCGCATCCTTCATAAATTCCGCCGCAAACCTGTTGAACAGATTGTCGAACCGTCTCTGGGCGTCATCGAAGTTCTGGAACGTCTTCAGGAAACCGGGATCAAGCTCGCGATTGTCAGTAACGGATTAGGCAAAGGCTATGGCCACGATATTCTCGAGAGGTTTGATCTTTCGCAATATTTCCCCGTTCAGATTTTCCGTGAAGACTTTACCCAGTCCAAGCCTCATCCCGAGCCGCTGCTGAAAGCTCTGGACGCCCTCCATATCACGCTGACGCCGCAAGATGTCATCTGGTGCATCGGGGATCGGCGCAAGGACGTGATTGCAGCCCTCGAACTTCAAAAACTCGTCCCCTGCCCCGTCCAGCCGATTGCCTACGGGTTACAGGCCGCCATCGCCATTCTTGAAAATCATCTGCCATCGGAGCATATTCTTACCTCCTATCGCGATCTCGATATTATCCTTAACCGAGTTTTGAATCAGTCCCAGCCATGAGCGTCACCGTTTATACCCGCCTTGATAAATACCTTGCCGAGAACGGCTATGCCGGCAGCCGCGAGCGGGCGCGCGGGTTGATTGAATCCGGCAAAGTCATGGTGAACGGGCAGATTATTACTACGGCCTCGTTTCCAATGGTCGATACCTTTACCCTCAAACTGCTGGTGCAAGATCATCCGTGGGTCAGCAGGGGCGGCCCTAAACTTGATGCGGCCCTTCAGGCCTTCAAAGTTAATCCGGGTGGGCGCGTGGCCATTGATGTCGGAGCAGCGACCGGAGGTTTTACCGACGTGCTGCTCGGACGTAACGCCAAGCATGTCTATTGCGTTGATACCGGTACAGGCCAACTGCACGATAAAATCAGAGCCGATGCCCGCGTGACGGCCTGGGAACAATGTGATGCCAGAACACTTGAACCAGATATGTTCCCCGAAAAATATACCCTGATCGTTGCCGATGTCAGCTTCATCAGCCTGACCAAGGCTCTGC
>Ga0075163_10004932_pt1 | contig 17872 bp, 4 predicted proteins | sample JI1023141ADNA_FD_71478 | JGI IMG/M metagenome (GOLD analysis project Ga0075163, IMG submission 71478) | Wastewater effluent complex algal communities from Wisconsin, to seasonally profile nutrient transformation and Carbon sequestration -... | ecosystem: Engineered > WWTP > Effluent > Algae...
GTGTTGAGGAAGGTGCCGCCCGCCGAGTACCAGAGGGTGAGCAGCGCGCCGACGGTCCCGATGCTGGCGATGACGGCGGTCGCCTTGCCGTGCGTCCAGTAGAGCGCCTCCTTGAGGTGCGCGACGGCGGGCTGGTACATGGAAAGCGAGCTGGTGATCGCCGCGAGCCAGAGGACGAGGAACCAGAGCGCGCCCATGATGTTGCCGAAGCCGCCCATGTGGGCGAAGACGACAGGCAGCGTGGCGAAGCCGAGCTTGAAGGTGCCGCCGGAGACGGCGACCGAGGTGCCGCTCAGGCCGAGGAAGACGACCGCAGCGGTGAGCGTGATCATGCCGCCGAAGCCGACCTCGAAGAGCTCGTTGGTCGCCGAGGCGGTGAGGCCGGAGAGCGCGACGTCGTCATTCTTCTTCATGTAGGAGGCGTAGTTGATGATCACGCCGAATCCCACGGAGAGCGAGAAGAAGATCTGCGAGGCGGCGGCGAGCCAGGTCTTGAAGTCGCCGAGCTTCGCGTAGTTCGGGTTCCACATGTAGCCGAGACCCGCGAGCACGCTCTGGTCGGGCTTGCTGGGGTCCGGGGTGCCGAGGGTGAGCACGCGCACGAGGACGATGAGGGCGCAGATCGCCATCACCGGCATCGCGGCGGACACGAACTTCTCGATGCCCTTGGAGAGGCCGCGGAACACGAAGTAGATGTTGACCGCGAACACCACGACCCAGGCAATGAGCGTGTAGAGCCCGTCACCGGAGAAGAGCGAACCGTCGGCGGCGGCGCCGGTGAAGCTGTCGAAGAAGGCGTTGGCGGTGGCCGTCTGCTGCTCGATCGGCGCGGCGACGTCGATGCCGATGCCGCCGGTGAGGTACTTGAGGAAGTACCCGAAGGTCCAGGTCTCGATGAACATGTAGTACGTCGAGACACCGAGCGGGATCATGACGCCGATGACACCGAGGTAGCGCGCGACACGCCCCTTGCCGATCGCGCCCATGATCATCGTGGCGGAATGGAAGCCCTTCTTGCCGCCGTAGCGTCCCATCGCCCATTCGGCCCACCCGATCGGGATGCCGAGCAGGAAGAGGGCGCAGAAGTACGGGATGAGGAAGGCACCACCACCGTTCTGGGCCGCCTGGCCCGGGAAACGGAGGAAGTTGCCCAGTCCGACGGCGGAGCCGGCCACGGCGAGGATCACGCCGAGCTTTGAGCCCCATTCTTCCTTGTGTTCAGCCATTCGGGGGGACCTGGGTTGTGGGGAACTGCCGGGGGGAATCCGGCAAATATACCCCGCTCCGGGCCGATGGCTACATGCGGGGGTTGGTGCTCGCGCGCCCCGCGCCGCGGGGTGGCCGGTCAGGGCGTGACGGTGACCGTGCGGATCGCGTCCCCTTGCTGCACGAAGCCGGGGATGGTCGCGGTGATCGTGGCGTTGCCGGAGGTGAGGGGCCGGAAGTTCGCGCGCGTGGCGACGACGTTCGACGTGCTGCTCTCCCCGACCGGGATGGTGAGCGCCGCGGGCGAGCCCGCGACCCCGCCGATGACGAGTGTGCCCACGGTCGGGGCGCTTGAGGTGAGCGTCACCGTCAGCGGAGCCGGGGCGCCGAAGCGCACGAGCTGCTGGCGCACCCCGTTCCCCACGGGGACGCCGACCAGCGCCTGGAAGGCGATGTCACCTGCCGAGATGGTCCGCGTGGCCGGCGGACCATCGAGCGCCACCGCGGGTGCCACGACGGTGATCGCGAACGTCGTGTCCCGATAGCCGGTGATCGTCGCCGTGATACCGACCGATCCGGTGACCCCTTCGAGGGCCATCATCGTGATGGCGCGCGAGAAGGTCCCCGCGGTGAGCGGGAGGACCAGCTGGCCAGTGCCGGCAGTGCTGCCGTCGGGCGCGAGCCGCAGGAGCGACGAGTCGGTGGACGTGAGCGTGAGCGTGAGACCGCCGACGGGGATGCCCGACTCGAAGCTCAGCGTTCCGGCTTGCGCGAGACCGCTCCCGACCGTGGTGCCGCTCAATGAGAGTGAGATGCGCGGGACCGTCACGGTCACCGTCTGTGGGACGGTCGGCGTCTCGGCCGACACGAGGCCAGCCCCGCTCGGGGCGATGGTCGCCACGCCCGCACCGATGGGGCGCACGCCGACGCTGGCCCGCGACTCCCCGGGGAGGATCGTGACGCTGATGCCTTGCTGCGCCACGCCCGCGACCACCGGCAGCACCACCGACGGGGCGGAGGTGGTGAGCGTGATGGTCCGCGACACCCCGCCGGTGCGGATCACCTGCTCAGGCGAGACCGAGCGATTGCCCGCGACGCCGGTGATGATGCCGAGGTAGACCGTCCCTGACCCATCGCCGGCGAGCGTGGTGAGGCTCGACGTGCCCGACCATTGCACGCCGATGGGTTCGACCGCGACGGTCGCGATGGCATCGGTGAAGCCGGCGGTCTGAGCCGTCACCGTCGGGCTGCCGGTGACATCCTCGAGTCCCATCACGACGAAGCTCGTCGAGAACTGGCCCTGGTTCACGGGGATGGTGATCTGTGCCGCGCCCGCACTGGTGAAGTCACGCGCCACCAGCAGGCGCGTCGGGTCGGACGACGTAAGCGTCACCGTGGCACCGCCCGCGGGGATGGCGACCGCGAAGCTGACCGTGCCCTGCATCGCGAGGCCCGCGCCCACACGCGGACTCAGCGAGATGCTCGAACTGGGCGAGACGACAGTGAGCGTCGCCGGATACCCGGTGCGCACCGGTGTGACGGCGTCCGGGGCGGTCGCCGTGAAGGTCGTCGTGCCGGCCACGAGCGGCCGGATGCCGAAGTTCGCGCGCGACTGCCCGGGACCGATGGTGACGATGCGCGGCGACGCCGCGACGGCCGCGACGACGGGCACGGCCACGGTCGGTGTCGTGCTCGTGAGCGTGACGGTGTATGTGCGTCCGCCGGCGCGCACCACGCTCTCGTTGATGACCGACTGGTTGGCGCCGCTCGTGCTGATGGAACCGAGTGTGACGGTGCCGTTCCCGTCCCCCCCCAAGGTGGTGAGCGAGGTCGACCCCGAGGCCTCGACGCCGAGGGTGTCGATGGCGATGTCGCGCGGGGCCGGCGCCGAGTAGAGGCCGCCTGGCACCGTGGCGCTGATCGTCGCGGTCGTCCCGCCCTGATCCTCCACGCCGGCGTACCAGATGCTCGCCGAGAACTGGCCGGCGGGGATGGTGACGTCGAGCGTCCCGTGGCCGATGGTCGACGCATCCGACGACAGCAGGAGGCGCGTGGAGTCACTGCTCGACAGCGCGATCACCGTGCCGCCCGGCGGCGAGGCGGCGCCGAGCGAGATCGAGCCCTGTCGCACGAGTCCCGCGGCGATGCGCGGCGTGACACTCAACGCGACGGTCGGCTGCGTGATGGTGATCGTCGCCGGGTACCCGACGCGGGACGGCGTCACGACGTCCGGTGCGGTGCCCGTGAAGGTGGTCGTGCCGGAGGTGAGTGGACGGATGCCGAAGCCCGCACGCGACTGCCCGGGGGCGATCGTGACGGTCCGCGACGCCCCCGCGGTGCCGGCGACGACGGGGATCGCGACCGCGGGTGCAGTGCTCGTCACGGTGACGGTATAGGTCCGTCCCCCGGCGCGCACGACACTCTCGTTGATCACCGACTGGTTGGTGCCGCTGGTGCTGATCGATCCGAGGATCGCGGTGCCGGAGCCGTCACCGCCGAGCGTGGTGAGCGACGACGAGCCGGAGAGCTCGACGCCGAGGGTATCGATGGTGATGTCGCGCGGAGTCGGATCGGAATAGAGCCCGCCCGGCACCGTGCCGCTGATCGTCGCGGTGGTCCCGCCCTGGTCCTCGACGCCGGCGTACCAGAACGAGATGGAGAACTGGCCGGCGGGGATGGTGAGGTCGAGGGTCCCGTGGCCGACGGTCTCGGCGTCGGGCGAGAGCAGGAGGCGCGTGGAGTCGCTGCTCGCGAGCGTGAAGACGGTGCCGCCCGGTGGTGAGGCGGCGCCGATGGAGAGCGTGCCCTGGCGCACGAGGCCCGCCGCGATGCGCGGCGTCACGCTCAACGCGGTCGTCGGCTGCGTGATGGTGATGGTGCCGGGATATCCGGCGCGGACCGGCGAGATGACCGCGGGCGCCGTCGCCTGGAAGGTGGTCGTGCCCGACGTGAGCGGACGGATGCCGACCGACGCGCGCGACTGGCCGGGGCCGATGGTGACGACGCGCGTGGCCGCGGCGACGCCGGCAACGACCGGTACGGCGACCGCCGGCGAGGTGCTGGTGACGGTGACGGCGTAGCTCGAGCCGCCGGCCCGCACGACCGACTCGTTGATCACGCTCTGGCTGCCGGCGGCGCCGGTGATCGACCCGAGCACCACGGTACCACCACCATCGCCGCCGAGGGTGGTGAGCGAGGTGGAGCCGCTGAACTCGACGCCGAGTGTATCGATGGTGATGTCGCGGGCGAGCGGCGCGACGTAGCGCGCCGCGGTGCCGCTGATCGTGGCCGTGGTGCCGCCCTGCCCTTCGACGCCGGCGTACCAGAAGCTGGCCGAGAATGATCCCGGCGGGATGGTGAGTTCCAGCGTTCCGTGCCCGACCGTGGCGTCATCGGGCGAGAGCAGGAGCCGCGTGGAGTCGCTGCTCGCGAGGGAGACGAGCGTCCCGCCCGGCGGCGAGGCGGCACCGAGCGAGACGGTGCCCTGGCGCACGAGGCCGGCGGCGATGCGCGGCGTCACGCTGAGCGTCGACGTGGGCTGCGGGTTGACGGTGACGCTCACGCTGTCGGAGTCGAAGCTGCTCGACGAGACGATGATCCGGGTGGAGCAGGTGGTGGCCGCGGAGCCGCCGTACTCGAGGACGACGTCGATGGTGTTCGCCCCGGCGGGGACCGACGTCGCCGTCGGGGCGGCGACGCAGGCCGGGTCGCGCGAGACGAACGCAAGCGGGATGCCGCCGACCGGCGCGGGGAAGACGGTGCCGCCGCTGAGCAGGCGCGCGCGCACGGTCGCGGTGTTGAAGTTCGCGTTGAGGGAGGTGCTGGTCTCGATGAAGTCGAGGGCGGCAGTGACGCGGACCGTCGAGACGCCGGTGGCGAGCGCGGGACCGCTCACGAGCACCGCGGCCTCGCCGAGTGTCCGCCCCTCGAGCTGGGCGTTCGCGCTGAGCGTTCCGGCCGCGATGGTGACGGTCGGCGTGAGAACGGTCACGATCGCCGGATCGGACGAGGTGACGGTGAGCGTCGTTCCGCCCGCCGGGGCCGGCTGCGTGAGGTTGATCGGTAGCGACGTGGTGCGCGTGTACGGGGCGTTGAGGATGAGGGGGACGGAGATGGTGTTGCTGCTCACCGTGACCGAGATCTGTCCCGCGCCTGCCCCGTCGCGCGTGAGGTTGAGGAAGGTCGTGCCCGTCGAGAGCCCGACGATCGTCCAGGTCGCGACGCTGTCGCCCGGCGGGATCGTGACGGTCGCCGGCGCGTTGACGCCGAGAATCGCGCCGTTCGACGGCGCGAGCGAGACCACGAAGCCCGCGCCGTACGCCGGAACGCCGGAGATGGCGCGCACGGTCGCGGTGCCGCCGAGCGCGACGAGCGGCGTATTGACGAGCGTGAAGTCGAAGGGGATCCCGATGGAGAACGCGGCGCTCCCCGCCGTGGCGAGTCCCGGTGACGTGGCGAGGAGCACCCAGCTCGTCGCCGCGACGTTGACCGTGAGGTCATTGAAGGTCGCGACACCGGCGACGGCGTTGCGTGTGGTCGTCCCGCCGAGGGTCGTGATGCCGGTCGGGCCGTTGAAGAGCGCGACGGTGATGGGCCCGGTGAAGGCGGTCGCGGTGTTCGAGAAGGCATCCATCGCGCGCACGACCCACCCGGGCGCGATGATGCTCCCCGCGTTCCCGCCCCCGGTGTTGAGCGAGAACTGCAGCGCGACGGCGGCGCCCGGGAGCGGCGTGGCGGTGAAGGTCGCGTTCGTGACCGTCGGCGCGCCGACGACGCTGACGGTGAAGGTCGCGGGAGACGCGACCGTCGGCATCGTCGGCCGGATCGACGCGAGGCCGGCCGCGTCGGTGGTCACCGTGCTGTCGAGGAAGGGGTTGCAGCAGCCGTGGATGCCCTGCACGCGGAGCGAGGCGCCGCTCACCGGCGCGCCGCCGATGCCGATGTAGCGGATCACGACCGGGGCCGCGAGCGCGGTGCCGACGGTGGCGGACTGCGCGTCGCCCGATACGATGCTGAGTCCGACCGGGAGCGGGAGCGTGACCGTCACGAGCACCGAGTCGATGCCGTCGTTGACCGAGGCGCGGATGTACGTGGTGCCGGCGCCGACGATGCTGACCGTGCCGGAGTCGTCGACGGTCGCGACGGCGAGGTCGGTCGATTCCCAGAGGAACGACTTCGAGGTGATGAGCGAGTCGGCGAGGTTGTACGCGTCGGCGCTGAAGCGCTCGCTGTCGCCGATGCTGGAGAAGTTCAGGCGCGAGGCGGTGATCGCGACGCGGGTGACATACGTGCCGGCGATCGCGGTGCCGGTGAAGACCGCACTCCGGTAGCCGGCGCGCCTCACGGTCACGGTGTGGGTGCCGAGCTGCTCGCTCATGCGCCAACGCGTCGCGACGTAGCCGTTCTCGTCGGTCACGTCATCGGTGGGCAGTACGCTGCCGCCGTTGCTCGAGACGGTGAAGGAGACGAAGGCATCGCCGAGCGGGGTGCCGTCCGCCTGGAGCACGCGCACCTTGAGCGAGTCCGGCGCGATCTCGCCCCACTCCACCTGCTGCCCGTCGCCGGACACGATGACGATGCGTGGCCCGTCCTCCACCGTGAGGATCACGGGGACATCGACCGGGTCGACCCCCGACACGGTGGAGGAGACGGTGACGGTCGCGGTGTAGGTCCCGGCCGCGAGGAACTCCGCCGACGCGGCGAACCGCAACGTCGTCGGCGCGGTCGTGCCGTCGAGCGTCACGAGCAGCCAGTCGCTCGCGCCGGCGCCGTACAGTACGTCGACCGCGAGTCCGTCCAGCGTGCCGACCCCGGCATTCGTGATGGCCGACGCGCTGGTCGCCGGCACCACCGACCCTGCGGTCGAGGCGAGCACCGGCGCATCGGGCGCGACGAGGATGATCGGCACCTCCGGCCCGGTGAGCGTGAAGCCGAGCGTCGCGACTACCGGATCCCACTCCGGCGGTGCGGCGGTCACGTGCACGCTCGCAGAGCCAGCGACACCGGTGCGCGCCAGGCGCAGGCTCGCCGGCGTACCGACGAACTGGCCCGACGACGTCGAGTTGTACTCCGGCTGCACGGCGAAGGTCACCGTGACCGCCGGACCCTGATCCCCACCGCTCGTCACGGGCGTGGCGAAGTGCTGGACCAGGCCGATCGTCGGCTGCTCCGCCTGCAACGTGAAGACCGGGGCGGTGACACCGACGCTGACGGCCATCGGCACCCACTCGCCGGTGAAGCGACTCACGTCGCCGAGTTCGAGCACGAACACGGGGTCGGCCCCGCCCGTCGCGGGGACCGATTCGGTCTCGAAGCGGCGCAGGCGGTACATGGGGCGCCGCGTCAGGATGACCAGGGTGTCGGGCGCGTAGCCGACGGCTTCCGCCACGACGTTCACCGTCCGCTCGGATCCGCCCACCATGCCCTGCATCCAGTACTGCGCCTCGTTCGTGCCGCCCTCGATCTCGACCTGCGTCTGCTCGCTCCCGACGACCGAGGCTCCGGCCGAGAGGAGCAGACCGCTCACGTCCGTCGTGCGGAGCGTGACCAGCACCGGCCCGCTCGCGTTCGTCGGGATCGTGAGCGAGCGACGCGCCTGCAGCTGCGCCGAGTGGTCGATGTCCGGTCCGAGGTCGAGCTTCGGCAGCGGCACCGACCCCTGCACGCTGAGCTGCACGGTCACCTCGCGCGACGCGACATTCGGTCGCGACGACGCGATGGTGATGGTCGCCGTGTAGTCGCCGGCGACGAGCGCATCCGTCGCCGGCGTGACCGGCACGGTCAGCGGCGCGGCGGTCGAGTCGAGCGCGACCGAGAGCCATCCGCTCGCCCCTGCCCCGTATGCGATGCTGATCGACAGTCCCGTCAAGCGATCACCGCCGGCGTTGGTGATGTCGAAGGCCTGCGGCGCGGGCGAGGTCCCCTCGTTCGTGATGAACGAGAGCGTCTCGGGCGCGATCCCGATCGAGGGCGGCGCGAGCACGGTGAAGAGGACGGAGTCGGCGCCGGTGCCGGACGTCGCCTTGATGTACGCGGCGCCGGGCGCGACGCTCGTCACCTGGCCGGTCGGCGCGACCGTCGCCACGGCGAGCGCGCTGCTCGACCAGGCGAACGTCGCGTTCGGCAGCTCGACGTCGGCAACGTTGTACGCGCGACGGGGGATCGTCGTGGTGTCGCCGGCGCCCACGAGGACGGAATCGCTCGGCAACAGGTCGACGCGTACCACGCGGGTGCCGGCCGTGGCGGTCGCGAGGAAGGTCACGCTGTCGTAGCCGGCCGCGTGGACCGCGACGAGTTGCGGCCCGAGCGGGAGGCCGAGCACCCAGCGGGCGTCGGCGAGACCGCTCGCGTCGGTCGTCGCGTCGGCCGCGGTGATCGACCCGCCGCCGATGCTCGCGGAGAAGGAGACCGCGACGTTCGCGACCGGCTGCCCCGCCGGATCGAGCGCACGCACGACGAGGGCAAGCGGGAGCGTGTCGCCCTGCTCGCCGGACTGCGCATCACCGCTCACGACCACGAGCCGCGGCCGAGCGAGCACGCGCACCGGGATCCCGAGCCCGAGCGCGCCATACTCGGCGCGCACCGTCGTCGCGCCATCCGCGATGCCGGTGACGAGACCGGTCGAATCGACCATGGCGATCGACGGGTCGAGCGACACGTAGCGGATCGCCTGCCCCGGCTCGACCGTCGTCGCCGCGCCCGTCACGTCGAACAGCGACGGCGTGAGCCGGGCCGTGTCGTTCGGCACCAGCACCATCTGGGACGGCGCGACCATGATGCTGCGGGGCCGCGTATCCGGTCCGCCGTCGGGCCCGGTGATGATCCCGCTGCACGCCACCACGCCCGCCAGCACGGCGAGCGCGCCGAGGAGGGCGCGCCAGGGCGAGGCGGCGGGGCGCGGCGACACTAGAAGCTCCGCCCCATCGTGGTCGTGAGGAACCGCTCGCTGAACGCCGGTCGCACGCCGAGCGCACCGAAGTTCATGTAGCGCGCCTGGAGCGAGAAGTCGATGTCGCCCGGCAGTTGCCATCCCCACTGTGCGCTCGCGGTCGTCACCTGCCGGGCGGAGACGAACGTCTGCGTGAACTGCGCGGACGCGGTCATCTGCTTGAGGCCGAGCACGCTGAGGCGCAGGCTGCCGAGCACGTTCTTGCCGTCGGGCTGGCCATCGGGAAGCACCGCCGAGACGGCGGGCGACGCCGACAGCCAGGTCATGAGCGGGATCGCGAGCGCGAGGTTCGCGGTGGAGACGGTCACCTTCGGCGTGAGCCGCACGGGGTTCAGGTCCTCGGTGGACTGCACCGAGTACGCGAGGCTCATGCTCGCGCTCCGCCCGAGGAATCGCCACGGCTTGGAGAGCGAGGCGTTCATCGTCGACGTGCGATTGTCGACGAGCAGCGTGTCGTTCGACTCGTCGTTGCCGGCAGCGGCGAGGAGCGCCACCAGCGAGACCGTCAGGTCCGCGGGCAACCGCACCGTCGCCGTGCCGGTCAACACGTCGCGCGTCGTCGTCGCGACCTTCTGCGACTGGAGGTTGTTCTCCTGACGCTGGAACCGACCCTGCAGCTGCATCCGCCCGCCGACGAGGCGGAGGTCGCCACCGGCATTCCAGCTGCGGCGGTCGTTGATGAGATACGCGAGCCCGAGCGAGGTGAAGCCCGCACCGATGGACTCGTAGCCGCCGCGCAGGCCGAAGCCCTTGCCCTGGAACTGGGCATCGAGGTTGTAGGCGGCATCGCCGAGGCTCGACGTGCGGAGCGTGCCGACGCCGCCGAGCGGCGAATCGACGCTGTCGCCGTTCACCGCGGGACTGGTGAGGTCGCGCGTGAGCAGCGCGCCGGCGACCTCGCCCTTGAGCGCGAGCTTGCGCGCGAAGAGGCGGAGCGTGCCGCCGAGCGCGGCCACGACGTTCTCCTGCGGACGCGAGCGCTGCTCGGGCCGCAGGTCGGCGGGGAGCGTGTCGAGGCCGAGCGTATCGAACACCGGCGTCTCGTCGGGGATGAGGGCGTCCTGCGCGCGCAGCAGACGGAGATCGAGCGACTGTTGCCCGACCTGCCCGATGCCGACCGCGGCGGCCACGACGTTGCGCCGGTACTGCGGACCGTCAGCGGAGGAGATCAACGCGGCGCTGCGTCCGCCCTGCAGCGACGCACGCACGCCCCAGCGTTCGATGTCGAGGCCCGCGCCGCGGATGCGCAGCCCCTGCATCGTGTACGGCGAGTAGTCCTTGCTGAAGTCGCCGAGGTGGAGCTGTCCCCATCCCCAGTTGGGCTCGAACGCGACCTGATTGATGCTCTGGCGCGCCTCGTTCCCTTCGGACGAGAGCAGCAGGTCGAGCCCGACCTCCGTGCCGCCGATGATGCCGAGCCGCGGCGACGCCATCACGCGCCAGGTGCTCCCGGGGCGGCGACGCGCCATACCGGAGATGCCGTACATCTCGGAGAAGACCTGCGCCTGGCCACCGAGGCGGCGCGAGAGCCAGTTCGACCCGGTATCGGACGCGGTCGTCTGCGCCTGCGCGGTCGCGCGCTCGGCCCCACCGACGAGCGCGAGCGCTGCCGCGCCCGCGAGGACGAGGAGCCGCCGCCCCGCGAGGCACCCGATCATCGCGCCACCCCGAGCGTATCCGCCATGATGCGCGCGGCCTCATCTCGGCGACCGAGACGGTGGAGCACCTCGATCTCGTGCTCGCGCACGGCGCGGCTGTCGGGATAGACGATGCGAAGCCGCGCGAGACTCTCGCGCAGGCGCGGGAGCGTCCCCGCGGTCTCGTGCGCGCGCAGGAGGGCACGCCATCCGTCCTCGTCCTCCGGCGCGAGCTCGAACCGCGCCTGGCGGGTGCGCAGCGCCTCGACCGGGCGCGCGAGCGAATCGAGCGCGTCGGCACGCCAGCGGAGCAACTGCGTGTCGCGCGGCGCGGTGGATTGCATCCGATCCGCGAGTTGCAGGGCGTCGGCCTCGTCGCGCGCGAGGAAGGCCGCACGGATCTCGGTACGGCGTACCTGATCCATCCCCGGCCATTCCGCCGAGAGCACGCGGAGGGCCGCGCGTCCTCGCGGTCCCGCCGCGAGCAGCGTGTCGAGTCCGGCGGACACGCGCGCCCGCGCGCGCGCGCGGCGATCGAGCGTCGCCTCGTCGGCCCCGCGCAACGTGCTCGACCCTTCGGCGGGCATCAGTTCACGGTCCACGGCCGCGAGCGCCGCGAGCGCCTCGCGGAGGCGATCGACGGTCGGCCGCACCGCGGGATCGAGCTCGGCGCGGAGCACCGGCTGCGGTCGACGCGGCGGCGTCGCCTGCGCCTCCGCGGGCGCCGCCGCGACGAGCGCGATTGCGAGGAGCACCGGAAGGAGACGGAGCGCGCGCACGCTCATGGGCGACGCTCCACGGTCACGGCGACCGGACTCTCGTCCGACTCGTTGCCGTTCGCATCGACGGCGCGCACGATGTAGCGCGACGTCGGCGTCCCGGCGCGGTCGACGAACTCGAGCGCGGCGATCGGCGTCGCGGTCAGGCGCGTGCGAGGGCCATCGGTCCGCTCGGCGCGATAGACGACGTAGCCGCGGAAGTCGAGGCTCACCACGCGCTCCCACTTCACCGTCGTCGCTCCGGCGGCCCGGACCGCCGTGACGCGACGGGGGGCCGGCGGCTTGGAGAGATCGCGGAAGGTCAGCGTATCGGTGAGCGCCGGCCCGCGGTTGCCCGCCGAGTCGATGGCGATCACCGACCACCGCGCGAGGCGCCCCTTGGTGGCCGTCGTGTCGCGCACGCTGAGCGCCCCCTCCGCGGAGACCGTCGCGACGACGACCGGCGCGCTGCCGGCGGCCCCCGACCGTTCCACCGCGTAGCGCACCACATCGACCGACGGACTCGGCGCCCACACGACCTCGACGTGGCGACCGAGCACGTTGCGGACGAGCAGGCTGCGCACCGCGTCCGGCGCCTCGTCGTCGGGCAGGCGATAGCGCACCGAGGCGAACGGCGAGGTGTTGCCAGAGCTATCCACCGCGACCACGCGCCAGGTGTACTCGCGCCCGGGCTCGAGTGTCGCACCGTCGTAGCCGGAGTCGGCGTAGGCGAGCGCGGCGAGGGGTTCACCGGTGAGGCGCGCGAAGACCGTGTCGCGCGGCTCGGCGCGATGGATCTCGTAGCCGCGGAGATCGCGGTCGGCGGGTGCGCGCCAGGTGAGCTGAACCGCATGCCCCGGCATCGGCCGCACCGCGAGGGTGGAAGGCGCGCCCGGCGCCGTGTTGTCGACGGCGCGCGTCGCTGCGGGGTTCGACGCAGGCCCCACGCGTCCGGCATCATCGAGTACGCGCACGCGGTACGAGTAGATGGTGCGACCGCGCACCAGCGTGTCGACGAACTCGGGGGTCTCGTACGGGATCGGCGTGCGGGTCACGCGCGCATAGGTCGAGTCGCCCGCGACCGAGCGTTCGACATGGTACGCGCGCGCCTGCGGTTCCGGGGGCAACGTCCACACGACGCGGATCCGCCCGTCCTCCACCGACGCGCCCACGCCCACCGGCGGCAGCGGACCACGCTGGCCCGGGGCGCGCACCGTCACGACCGCGCTCGGCGCCGAGAGCCGACCGATGAGATCGGCGGCGCGCACGCGATAGCGATAGAGACGCCCCGGCTCGGCGGATTCGTCGGTGTGGCCGCTCTCGCCCTCGGCGAGACGCATGATCGGGCGCGCAGTGAGGCGCACGAAGTCGCCGGTGCTGTCCGCGCGCTCGACGACGTAGGCGACGATCGGATCGTCGGAGGCCGCGGTGAACGCGGGCGAAGGCCAGGCGAGGGAGATGATGCCGTCCCGCGCGCGGCCGCGCGGCGCGGCGGGCGCGGGGATGAGCGTCGTCACCACGCGCACCACCGCACTCGCGCGGCGCAGCACCGAGTCGGGCCGCGAGAGCCTGACGAGCTGCGCCTCGTAGGAGTGCACCGCGCCGGCGGTGACGGTCGAGTCGACGTAGAGCGCGCCGAGCGCGAGCGCGGTGCGCGGCGAGAGGACCTGCGCGATGCCCGTCGCCGACCCGCCAGCGCGCAGGCGACGCCAGGTGGGCAGCGACCCGCTCGTGCCGGCGATCCCCTCGACGAGGGCCATGTCCGGCCCCACGACCTCGGCAAACTCTGCCGGCCCCTGCGCGCCGATCATCGGCTCGCGGGTGAGCCGCACGCCGTCACGGGAGATGAACCATCCCTCACCGTCGGAGGGGGCGCGGCTGGGATAGAGGAAGACGCGTCCATCCGCGACGACCACCGCGAGACGGCCAGCGACCGGAGCGGGACTCGAGCCCCTCGCGACCGGCGGGCCCTGCGCGGGGAGCGCGAGCGCCGTGACGGCGGCGAGGGCGAGGCCGAGCAGTGGGCGAACGGAGCGACGCATCAGTAGACCCTCGAGACGACGGCGGCGCTGCTGAGCCCCGCGCCGTTACGCATGCGGACGTAGACATAGAGCATCGGCTCCGCGAGCACGTTCGCCGGCAACGTGAGGATCAGCTGGTTGCTTCCCACTGGCGCCGGATAGGTCGTGTAGGGCAGCAGCATCTGCGTCGCCGCGAACTTCGCGGCCGGCACGGACGGCGACGTACCGAAGGCGATGTCGACGCCGCCGGTCCCGCTCTCCGGGTCCGCGGTGATCGTCAGCCGTACCCGTACGGCGGTCATCTGACGGTCCGCCACCACGCCTGCCGCCGGCGGCGGGGTCACGTCGACGAGGATCTCGCCGCTGATGTTCACGTCGCCCGCGACACCCGCGCCATTGATGGCGCGGACCTCGACGCGGTGGTTGCCACCGGTCGCGACCGTGAGCGGCAGGCTGATACCGCGTCCCTGCGTCGCCTGCCTCGCGGGGAGATCCACCGCGGCCGCCGCGGGGAAGTCGCGGAGGATGGAGCCGTTCGGACCGCGCACGCGCACCTGGTAGCCGCGCACCCCGCTCTCGGCGTCGGTCGAGAGCGTCGTGAGGTAGGCGATGAAGCCGCCGGTGGCATAGTCACCGCAGTGCATCGGCGCGCTCGGACCCGTGGGGTCGGGGATGGTCACCGGCCCATAGACGAGCGGCGTGGAGCGCGCGCCGCCGCCGTTCCACGCGGCGAGGGAGATCCAGAGTGGACGTCCGTACCGCATGTTGGGCCCGCGCGCGACGAAGGTCGGCCCGGCCGCCGGGATGTCGGCCCACGGCGCGTTCGGGTCCGCGGAAGCGGGCGCGACGGTGTCGATCCGGTATCCGTAGGCGTAGATGTTGGTCTCGGGGTCACTCGCGGTGGGGAAGGCGAGCGTGATCGTGGGCGAGGTCGCGCCCACCACCCCGTTGTCGGGCGTGACGGTCAGCAGGCGCCCGTCCCACACCTTCGGATCCGCCCCCCCGAGGCGGCCCCAGCCCGCGTAGCCGCAGACCGGTGCGAGCGGCGGCGTGTAGCCTCCGATGTTCATCCCCAGATACGCGACGCCGATGTATCCCGACGTGCCGCTGTTGACGGTGTTGAACAGCGTCGTGCCGGACGACGGCGGCGGACCGAGCGTGGTGCCCGCGGCGAACACGGGCGGCGTGACGTCATGCCGCAGCGCGGGGGACTGACGCATCGGTCCCTGCAGTCCGGCGCCGTTGCGTGCCTTCACCTCGACGAAGATCTCGCGATCGGCGGGGAGGACGAGACCGTTGATGGTGACGCTGGTGCGACCGCCCGCGCTCGTCCACGGGAGCAGCTCCGTCGCCGCCGCACGGCGCGGAACATAGAGCCCCACGCCACCGCCGAGGCCGACCATCGTGCCGCCGGTCGGGGGCGGCGCGTAGGTGACGACCCGGTACTGGTACTCGGCGATCCCGCTCTCGGGATCGTTCGCCGACCAGTTGACGACGAAGTGGTCACCAGTGCCCGTCCAGAACTGCGTCGGTCCGGTCGCGCTCACGCGCGAGATGAGATCCGGGAACTCGACGACCGGTCCACTCGGCGCGGTGAGATCGGTGGGGGGCGTCGCGACCTGCGTCACCGGGTTCCCGCTCGAGCCGCGCCGGAAGGTCACGGTGTACGAGGTGAGCGACTGCGCGGTGAAGCCCGCGCCACCGCGGACCTGCAGCCGTTGGTTCATCGGCACGCTCGTGCCGGCGAGGTCCGTGGTGTAGGCCCAGCGACGCGCGCTGCCCTGCGCGCCCACGGTCATGAGCGAGTCGGCGCCCTCCTGCATGAGGTACTCATAGATGCCGCGCGCGTGCGTGCCGCTCCAGGTGGACTGGATCGACGAGAGGAAGCCGAAGTCGGTGACGGTGACCGTGGTGGTCGCCATCCGCGGCGCCGCGAGCATCTCGCCCAGCGTGGCGCGCCGCGCCGCGTAGGCCTGCCCGATGCTGTCGGTGGCGCCGTAGGTGCGGAGGTAGCCGTCGTAGAGGTCGTGCAGCGTGCCGACGAGCTCGCGCTGGCGTTCGCTGAGCGACGCGAGCTGGGTGGTGATGTTCGCATGCATGTCGCGCATGGCCCGGACGACCGGGCGCGCATTGGCGTCGGCGCTCGCGACGAGCCCCGCGGCGCCGGAGAGCGCGGTGGTGAGGCCGGTGTTGGCGACGCCCCACCAGGCCTGCAGGCCGTAGTCCATCGCCTGCGTGCGGAACCACTCGATCTCGAGATTGAGATTCTCCGACGCCCCGCCGTCCCCCGGATCGTTGCGGAGGGTCGTCACGTACGAGTTCGCCGTCGCGATGTGCGCCGTGGCGTTGGTCTGGTAGCTCGAGAGGATCGACTGGTCACCGCTCCACGACGTGAGCAGCAGCGCGCGATGCCGCGCGATGGTGTCGATGTGATAGATCATCCGCAGCCGCTGGATGCGGTCGGGCTGCGCCGTGTTCGCCCGCTCGAGGTCCACCATCGCCTCGATCCGGTCGCTGAGCTTCTGGACGACGTTCGCCCGCTCGATGGCGAGCGTGTCCAGCTTGCCCTGCACCCACCCGCGACGTCGCATCCTGAAGTCGATGTCCGCCGCGAACTGGTGCTCGATCGCCTCCACCAAGTCACTGTGCACCCGTGCGTAGCTCGCGAACGAGTTCGGGTCGCTCGCCGTGGTGGCCGCGATCACCGTCGCGAGCCCGGACTCCACCTGCGCGAGCTGCGCGCGGAGCGCCGGGGCCGCCGCGGCACTCGTGCGCGAGGCCGCGGTCATCGTCGTGCGCGCCGTGGCCGCGAGCTGGTCGTCCAGCTCGAAGCGCGGCGGGTTCGCCACGATCATCGTCGCCCGACCGTCGGCGCCGACCGGTCCCGGCACCAGCGACGGCGAGCCCGAGGTGCTGTCGGTCACCGGGTTCAGCGGCGCGACGAATGCCGCCGCCTGCTGGGCCTCGTCGAGATCGAGGCGGAGCGCGCGGATGCGCCGCTCGACCTCCGTCCGCCGCTCGGCGATCACCTCCAGCTTCACGCGCGCCTCCTCGCGAAGCTGCTTCACCAGCGCCGTGTCCGAGCCGGCCGACTTCTCGCGAAGGGTCCGGTCGTAGAACGCGAGGTAGGGATCCGTCGAGGTGATCGGCGCGAAGCCGGCACCGTACGTCCCCTCCCCGGCGATGAAGACGCCCCAGTAGAGCAACCGCTCGCCGGCCGACCACCGCTGGAAGTTGTCGTACGCCGCGTTGAGACTCGCCTCCGACACGCCGAGCGGCGTCCGGGCCCGCGCCTGGGCCGCCGCGTCGATCCCGGCGAGGATGCGGTTCGCCTCGGCCGTGAGATCCGCGGCGATCTGCTCCGCGCGCGCCAGCACCGCCGCCAACTCCTGGTTCTGCCCCAGCCCCGCGGCGAATCCGGCCGTCGTGTATTGCACCCACACATCCACCCGCAGTGCCTGGACGCCGACCACCCGCGCCGTGCCCTGCGCATAGATCGCCAGCTCCGGCTGGATCACGAGCGCCCCGACCAGTTCGATCGCGCCGGTGATGCCGAGCGCGGTCACGTTGCCGTAGAGCCGCAGGTACGCCCCGAGATCGTTCGTCGACGGCCGGAACCAGATGCGGAGGTTCGCGCCCACGTCCACCGCCACGATGCTCGTCGCCGCCTGCACGCGGAAGCCGAGATTCGCCGTGAACCCGCTCGGCACGATGATCACGTCCGCGTAGGACCGGATCACGCCGAGGATGAGCAGGTCCACCTTGCCCTTCACCGCGAAGACGTTGCTGCCGGCGAAGAACTCCACGCTCGCCGTGCCCTTCACGGTGCTGTCCATCTTGATATCGATCGCGACCATGCCGCGCACGTATGCCGCGGGCTCCCAGCCGACCTGCAGGGCGAGATCACCCGAGATCTGATCGGTCAGGTTGAAGAACGTCGCCGTCGCGTTGATCTGGAACGCCTTGTCCGTGATCGTGACGAGGGCCTTGCCTGCCGCGACCGAGGCCCCGTTCACACCACCCACCGCGAAGCCGGCATAGAGCATGACCGCGAACTTGCTCGCCGGCGGCATGCCGATCCGGTTCGCGGCCGGTCCGTTCATCCCGGCGACGCTCTTCACCAGCAGCAGGTCGGACGGATACGGGTTCACGAAGAGCCCGCCGCCCACCTCGGTGAGTGTGACGATGCCCGGCACGATCGGCACCGTGAGGCTCGTCCGCAGGAAGATGCCCGCGCGGAACACCCCGTTACGCTGTCCCATCACGCCGACGAGACCGATCCGGTAGGCGCTCAGCAGCAGG
>Ga0075163_10004933_pt1 | contig 17872 bp, 14 predicted proteins | sample JI1023141ADNA_FD_71478 | JGI IMG/M metagenome (GOLD analysis project Ga0075163, IMG submission 71478) | Wastewater effluent complex algal communities from Wisconsin, to seasonally profile nutrient transformation and Carbon sequestration -... | ecosystem: Engineered > WWTP > Effluent > Algae...
ATGGAAGAAGCGGCGCTGTGGGACGGCGTGTTCGCGCACATCGAACGCGAACTGCGGTTGCCGCACGGGCAGATGAAGGCGACCGTGCTGATCGAGACGCTTCCGGCCGCGTTCGAGATGGACGAGATCCTGCACGCGCTGAAGGACCGCATCGTCGGCCTCAATTGTGGGCGCTGGGACTACGTCTTCAGCTATATCAAGACGCTGCGCGCGCACCGCGACCGCACGCTGCCGGAACGCGCGCAAGTGACGATGAGCCAGCCGTTCCTGAAGGCGTATTCGGAACTGCTGGTCAGGACCTGCCACCGCCGTGGCGCGCATGCGATGGGCGGCATGGCTGCGCAAATCCCGATTTCCGGCGATGCCGAAGCGAACGAAGCCGCGATGGCGAAGGTGCGCGCGGACAAGCTGCGCGAGGTCGTCGCCGGCCATGACGGCACCTGGGTCGCGCATCCCGCGCTGATCCCGGTCGCGCGCGAGGCGTTCGATGCGCACATGCACGGCGCGAACCAGCACGAAATGCTGCGCGACGATGTCGAGGTGGTCGCGGCCGATTTGCTGCGCCCGTCCCTGGGCACGATCACGCGCAGGGGATTCGAGAACAACGTCGAGGTCTGCGTGCGTTACCTCGCCGCGTGGCTGGACGGCAACGGCTGCGTGCCGATCCACCACCTGATGGAAGACGCCGCCACCGCGGAAATCGCGCGCGCGCAGCTCTGGCAATGGCTGCACCACGAAGGACTGCGCCTCGACGACGGCACGCCGGTCGACTTCGCCCTGTTCGAGCGTGCGCTGCTGAACCTGCCTTCCCGCCTCGCCGGCGAAGCGATGCCCGGCGCCGCTCGCGTGCGCGAGGCCATCGGCGTGCTCGATCGCCTGACCCATGCCGACGAACTTGCGGAGTTCCTCACGCTTCCCGCCTACGAACGCATCGATTGACATTTTCTCCCTCCCTTTCGCCGAAGGCGAAGGGGAGGGCGGGGGAGGGGTTGCCATTTCGACAACCGATCAACCCCCTCCCAACCTCCCCCTTGCGCCGTGCGCAAAGGGGGGGGGCAACAAGCATTCGCCCCTTCTCACAGGACATCCGCCATGAAACCCACGCTGCCCACCGCCGAACAACTCCGCCTCGACTGGACCAACAACCCGCGCTGGGCGGGCATCACCCGCAACTACACCGCCGAGGACGTGGTGCGCTTGCGCGGCACCGTCGCGGTCGAGCATTCGCTCGCGAGGCTCGGCGCGGAGAAGTTGTGGAAGTCGCTGCACACCCTGGATTTCGTCAACGCGCTCGGCGCGCTCACCGGCAACCAGGCGATGCAGCAGGTCAAGGCCGGGCTGAAGGCGATCTACCTCAGCGGCTGGCAGGTCGCGGCCGATGCCAACCTCGCCGGCGAGATGTATCCGGACCAGTCGCTGTATCCGGCCAATTCCGTGCCGCAGGTGGTGAAGCGCATCAACAACACCTTGCTGCGCGCCGATCAACTCCATCATGCGGAAGGCGACGATGCCATCGACTTCCTGCAGCCCATCGTCGCCGATGCGGAAGCCGGCTTCGGCGGCGTGCTCAACGCGTTCGAACTGATGAAGTCCATGATCGAGGCCGGCGCTGCCGGCGTGCACTTCGAAGACCAGCTCGCCAGCGTGAAGAAGTGCGGGCACATGGGCGGCAAGGTGCTGGTGCCCACGCGCGAGGCGGTGGAGAAACTCAACGCCGCGCGCCTCGCAAGCGATGTGATGGGCGTGCCGACGCTGGTCGTCGCGCGCACCGACGCCGAGGCCGCGGACCTGCTCACCTCCGACATCGACGACAACGACCGTCCGTTCTGCACCGGCGAACGCACGGTCGAAGGTTTCTACAAGACGAAGAAGGGGCTCGACCAGGCGATCAGCCGCGGCCTCGCCTACGCGCCCTACGCCGACCTGGTTTGGTGCGAGACTGGCAAGCCCGACCTCGCCTTCGCGCGCGCCTTCGCCGAAGCGATCCACGCGAAGTACCCGGGCAAGCTGCTGGCCTACAACTGCTCGCCTTCGTTCAACTGGAAGCAGCACCTCGACGACGCGACCATCGCGAAGTTCCAGAAGGAACTCGGGGCGATGGGCTACCGGTTCCAGTTCATCACCCTCGCCGGCTTCCATGCGCTCAACCATTCGATGTTCCACCTCGCCCACGGCTACGCGCGCCGGCAGATGAGTGCTTTCGTCGAATTGCAGGAAGCCGAGTTCGCCGCGGCCGAGCGCGGCTTCACCGCGGTCCGGCACCAGCGCGAGGTCGGCACCGGCTACTTCGACGCGGTGACCCAGGCCATCCAGGGCGGCGCCTCGTCGACGGTCGCGCTGAAGGGTTCCACCGAAGAGGAGCAATTCCGCGGCGAGCGCGTCGCCGCCTGAGCATGCGGGCGCCCCGCCGGCCCCGGGGTGGGCCGGTGGTATGCTCGCCAGCCGGGGTAAGGCGCGGGCTGGCATATGGACGAAGGCCGGGGCAATGCGATCGCGATGGAGCCGGTCCTGCGCAGGCAGGACGGCACGGTCGTGGACGTCGCCCTCAGCACGCCCGAGCTGGCGCTGTTCGACGATGTCGGCGCGCGCCGCGACTTCGCCGCCGGCGAGCGCCTGTTCGTGCGCGGCGACAACGGCGACACCATGTACGCGATCCTCGACGGCCGGGTCGAACTCGATTTCGGTGGCGACCTCGCGCGCAAGGCCCTCGGCCCCGGTGAATTCTTCGGCGAGCTCGGCCTGCTGATCGGTGACCACCTACGCAGCGCTTCGGCGCGCACGCTCGAGCCGACCCGCGTGGTCGAACTCGGCCACGCCGAGCTCGAACGCCTGCTCGACCGCGACCCGCGCCTGGTCGCGCAGTTCCTGCACCGCGCCATCGCCCGCATCGTGCGCAACGAGCAGGTGCTCACCCATCGCCTGCGCCGCCACAACCACGAACTGCAGGATGCGCTCGACCGCCTGCGCGCCGCGACCTTGGCCCTGACCCGCAGCGAGGAACTGGTGCGTCGCGACGACCTCACCGGGCTCGGCAACCGCCGCGCCTGCCAGGAGCATGTCGAGCGTCTGGTGCGCGACCAGCAAATGGCCGCTCACGCGCTGCTGCTGGTCGATTGCGATGCGTTCAAGCGCGTCAACGACGTGCATGGCCACCAGGCCGGCGACCGCGTGCTGATGAACGTCGCCAACATCCTGGCCTCGGTCGCCGCCGCCGGCGACACCGCCTGCCGCTTCGGCGGAGACGAATTCGCGCTGCTGGTGGGCGCCCGCGACCAGGCCGACCTGCAGCGCATGGCCGAGTTCATCGTCGGCACCGCGCGCGGCCTCGCCGCGATGCAGGCCGACCCGCCGGCGATCTGCACGCTCAGCATCGGCGGATGCTGGATCGATCCGGACGCCGAATGGAACGACTGGTACGCCCGCGCCGACGCCGCGCTGTACCGGGCCAAGCGCGCAGGCGGCGACCGCATCGCCTGGCACGCGCCCGGGGATGCCTGAGCGCCGGTCGTGGCCGCGAATCCGATCATCGATACGGTCGTCGAAAGCCGCGCGGACGTCGCGCCGCGACTGCGCACGCTGCTGCTGACCGATCTGTGCAATTCCACCGAACTGGTGGAAAGGCTCGGCGACGCGCGTGGCGCGGAGTTGTTCCAGGCCCACGACCGGCTGGTGCTGGAGTTGCAGCAACGCTGGCGCGCGCGCCTGATCGACCGTTCCGACGGCCTGCTGCTGCTGTTCGAACGCGCGATCGACGGACTCGGTTTCGCCCTCGATTACGTGCGCGGCCTGCGCGACCTCGGCAAGGACCACGATGCCCCGTTGCAGGCGCGCGCCGGCCTGCACGTCGGCGAAGTCCTGACCTGGCGGAACAGCACCGAAGCGGTGAGCCTCGGCGCCAAGCCGCTGGAAGTCGAAGGCCTCGCCAAGCCGATGGCCGCGCGGCTGATGACGCTGGCGCGGCCGGGGCAGGTCCTGGTGTCTGCGGTCGCCGAACCGCTGGCGCACCGCGCCGCGCGCGAACTCGGCGCGCGCGGCGAACAATTGTTGTGGAAATCGTGGGGCCGCTGGCGCTTCAAGGGCGTGCCCGGCGCGCAGGAGATCTTCGAAGTCGGCGAAGCGGGCATCGCGCCGCTGCGCAAGCCGCGCAACGGACCCAAGGCCTGGCACGATGTGCCGTTGTGGCGGCGGCCGATGGCGCTGGCCGCGGAAGCCGCGCTGCTCGCCGGACTCGTGATCGGCACCTGGTTCGCCACCCGCCCGCAGCCGGCCATCGCCTTCGCCGAGCGCGACTGGGTGGTGGTCGGCGACCTGCGCAACGTCACCGGTGACGCGCGCCTCGACGATGCGCTGGAACAGGCGTTCCGCATCAGCCTGGAGCAGTCGCGCTACGTCAACGTGCTCAGCGACCTCAAGGCGCGCGACACGCTCTCGCGCATGCGTCGCCCGGCCGGCACCGTGCTGGACCGCGCCGTCGCCTCGGAAATCGCGCTGCGCGACGGCGCGCGCGCGGTGATCCTGCCGACGGTGGCCGAAGTGGGCGGCCACCTGCGCGTCAGCGCGGAAGTGGTCGACCCGCACACGCAGACCACGGTGTACGCGGCGTACGCCGACGGCAAGGGCGCGGGTTCCGCGCTGGCGTCGGTGGACGACGTCACCGAGGAGCTGCGGCAGAAGCTGGGCGAGGCGCTGGAATCGGTGCAGAAGGATTCCAAGCCACTGCCGCAAGTGAGCACCGCCAACCTCGATGCATTGAAGGCTTATGCGCTTGCCCAGGATGCCTACGGCAAGGATCGTTTTGCCGAAGCCCTGCAGCTGTACCAACAGGCCACGACACTAGACCCGGCGTTCGCGCTGGCATGGATCGGGCAGGCGCGCAGCCTGACCGCGATGCTGCGCACCGCCGAGGCGCTGGAGCCGCTGCGTCGCGCGCAACAGTTGCGCGACCACCTGCCGCCACGCGAGGCCCTGTACCTCGACGGCTGGTCCGCGGAACTCGAGGCGCCGGAGCAGGCGCTGGAGAAATGGCGGCTGCTGGCCAAGCTGTATCCGGATTACGGCCCAGGCTCGATCAACGTCGCGTACCAGATGCTCTATCGGAACCGGTTCACGGACATGCTGCAGTATCTGCGCATGGCGCTCGGCACTCCCGATGGATTGATCGGTCAAAATTACGACGCACTCGGGCGTGCGCAGCTGGGCCTGGAAAACTACGCGCAAGCGGCAACGATGTTCGACAAAGCGCTGGAGCAGAAGGCCAACGACAGTTTGCGTCGGCGTGCGGATGTGTCCGCCGTGCAAGGCAAGTTCGCCGAGGCGGAAGCGCTGCTTGCCAAGGCTCCGGTCGACAACGTCTACCCCTGGATCGACCGCATCAGCATCGCGGCGGACCAAGGCCAGTGGGCGGAAGCATTGCGTGGTTTGAATGACGCCAAGAAGGTGGCGGAGACCATCGAAGGGGATCCGATCCGCATGCGAGCGTTCGCCGTGACCGAGGCGTCGTTGTTGCTGGCGATGGATCGGAAAGCCGAGGCCTCGAGGCTCGCGACCGAGACTGCCCGTCAGTCCCTGCAGGCGCTGGATCGCGATACGCCCGCGGACAGGCCCGACGAATTGAGTCTGGCATTGTCGTCGACGCTGGTCGCCTTGCGCGCCGGTGCCGGTGGTGGTGCCGCGGCCGAAGTATTGAACGCAGTGGATGCGCGCCCGAATTTGCGCGCGCTTCCGTATATCTCCGAAATGCAGGCGGTCGTGCGTGCGTGGCAGGCGATCGATGCCAATCGCCCGAGCGATGCCATTGCCGGACTCAAGCCTTTCGCGAATGCGTCTTCGCAATACCAGACACGTCGCGCGCTACTGCAAGCCCATGTGCTTGCCGGGGACCACGCAGGGGCGATGGAACAGGCCAGGTGGCTGCAGCAACGACGCGGGCTGGCCTACATCGAACTGGTCTGCGGCCAATGCCGGCAGACCTTGAATGTCATCGACAGCGATCGCGCGATGTCGATGGCTGACGCGAATTCGACGGGGCCTTCGCAATAAAAACCCCGCCATTGCTGGCGGGTTTTTACAACGAGGCGACGGAAGCCGATTTATTTTCCGGAGCCGGACGTCGTGCCGGTTGCATTCAATTGCGGGGGTGTCATGCCCAAACTCGCGGTGAGCATCGTCTTCAGTTCATTCCGCGCTTTCACGATTTGCGCCTTGGGCGCGATGCTCCGGACCTGGCAGCATCCGCCAGTCGATGCGGCGGCATCCTTCGGATGCCCCACCTTCACCAGTGCCGCCGCCGGATCCTTCTTGAACAGCCTGCGGAAGTCGTTGTCGGTGCTCAACTTGTCCAGCAGCTTGTCCGCGACCTTCGGGTCGAGCCCGGGCGTCGCCGTCTTCTTCGTGGCCATGTTCCCCGTTTCCCCTCGGCCCGTCGCGGGCGTTGCGCGACTCTAGCCTTGCCCGGGGAGCGGCGGCAACCGTAACGTGGCGTTTGGGTCCACGGAACCATCCCCATGCGCGTCCGCCGCTGCGCCATCCTCTTCCTCGAGCCGCGGGAAGACACCGCCTTCGACCTCGCCTCGCTGCTCGCCGGCGGCGATGGCCTCGCGCGGACGCAACGCTGGATGGCGCTGGCGCCGCACCTGGGCGACGAGGTCGAGGTCGACGCCGCGGAACGCGAACTGCTCGGCGCGCTCAGTCCCGAACAGTGGGTTTCCGGCAACGCACTGCAGGCGGAATCGCGCCCGGCCTTGCGCCGCCTTTTGAAGGCGGGACTGGCGATCGGCTCGACGAGTGCGCATGCCGCGCACCGCGAACGCGACGAGCGCCTGCGCGGCGCGCACTGGCATCCGCTGGCGGCGACGCTGCACGCGTTCACTCGTTGGGACGATGCCGACGCGGTGAAGAACATGCAGGACAGCGGAACCGAAACCGCCGTGGAAATGCGCGAGGTGCTGGGTGCGCCGCCACCGGAAGCCGATGCGGTCGGCGAATCGGGTTCGCGGATTGCGCTCGCGCGCATCGCGGGCAACGAGTTCGACGCGCTGCTCGCGCGGCGCGCGACCTGCCGCAACTTCGATCCCGCGCGCAAGTTGCCGCAGGCGCTGCTCGCGCAACTCCTGCAGCGCGTGTTCGCGGCGCAGGCCGAGGTGCGGGTCGGCGAGGACACCGCGTTCCTGAAGAAGAACAGTCCGTCCGGCGGCGGCCTGCACCCGACCGAGGCTTACCTGCTCGTGCAGCACGTCGAAGGCATCGAACCGGGGCTGTACCACTACCACGCCACCGCGCATGCGCTCGAGCCATTGCCTGCGCCGGCCTTGCCGTTGCGGGAGTTCCTGATGCAGGCGGTGGCGCAGCAGCACTGGTTCGCCGATGCCCACGTCGCGGTGGTGCTGGTGCCGCGCTTCGACCGCACGTTCTGGAAATACCGCCGGCACATGAAGGGCTATCGTGTCGTGGCGCTGGAAGCCGGGCACCTCTCGCAGACCCTGTACCTGGCCGCCACCGAAGCCGGGCTCGGCGCCTTCATCACCGCCGCGATCAACGAGAAGCCGCTGGAGCAGGCATTGGGCCTGGACCCGTTGCGGGAGGGTGCGCTCGCGGTCTGCGGCTTCGGCTGGCGCGGCGACACGATGGAGACCATGGAGCTGGACCCGAACGGGGCGGTGTGGGGACCAGCGGCGACCGATGCGACCGGATCGGGATTCACAAGCCTGAATGTTGGCGAATGACCGCAGGCACTGGCGATGCCGCGGGCAGCTGTTATCTTCCGCGGATTCGTGAATCCATCGATAGGGGTAAGGCGTATGCGTTTGAGGATGATGCTGTTCGTGGCACTCGCCGGTATGGCGTTCGGTGCGTTCGCCGCGGTGGCGCCGTTGAAGTTCGACGACGTGCGCGCCCAGCAGAAGGAAATCCGCGCTGGAGTCATGGCGGGAACCGGCCGTTACAAGGACATGCCGGAAAAGGACAAGCAGAAGCTGATCGATGAACAGGATCGGCTGCTGAGCATCATCGGGGACAAGCGGGACCCGTCCGAGCTTGACGCGGATCAGCGTGTCGAGGCGTTCAATATCCTCGAGTCGATCGAAGCGGACATCAACAAGGCCGAAGACGAGCGCGTGACTTGCGAGCGGTATCAGAAGACCGGTACCAATCGGAAAGTCGTGGTCTGCCGTACACAACGCGAGATCCGCGAGGCACGCGAACGCGCCCGCAGGCAGATGCTCGAAGGGAATTTCCCGCTCACGATTTGATCCGACAGGCTCTTCCGAGGGTGGCACGGGCGGCTTCGGCCGCCCGTCGCTTTTCGGGAATCGCCTAGCGCTTGTCGCCGCTGATCAGGCGTTCGCCGAGGCCGGTGAATTTCAATCCCACGCGTTCGACCCGGTCCTCGCGCACGGCGCGCGCGACCAGCATCGCGCGGCCGAGCGACAGGCGATCGCCGACCTGCGGCGTGCCGTCGAAGCGCTGGTCGAACAGGTCGGCGGCGGTGATCGCGGCGAAGCGCGGCGGCAGTTTCAATCCGTAGAACTGCGCGAGTTCGCCCAGCGGCACGTCGCCGGGCAGGAGGAACAGGCCGAAGGTTTCCTGCTCCGCGGCGCGCGCGGCGCGGCCTTCGGTGAACAGCCAGTCGAGCCGGTGCGCCTGTCCCGCCGGGCTGAGGAAATAGGCGTAGTCGTTCGCGATGAAATGGCCGGCGTGTTCGGGCAAGAGTACCTGCCCGTCGCGCACCAGCATCGCCAGCCGCACGCGCCCGGGCAGCGGCGCACCATGCAGCGCCGCGCTGCCGGGGGCGATGCGATAGCCGACCAGGTCGTATTCGAGCTGCCCCGGCAGGTCGAGCTGGATGCGGCGCGTGTCCGGGTCGGTGCGCGGCACCGCGACACCGAACAAGTGCGCCGCGCGCGCCAGCGACCAACCCTGCACCAGCAGCGATACCAGCACCACCACGAACGCGACGTTGAAGTAAAGGCCGGCGTTCGGGAGTTTCGCCAGCAGCGGGATCGAGGCGAGGAAGATGCTGACCGCGCCACGCAGGCCGACCCAGCCGATGAAGCCGATTTCGCCGGCGCGATAGCGGAACGGCGCCAGGCACAGCAGCACCGCCAGCGGCCGCGCGACCAGCATCAGCGAGGCCGCGACCGCGAGCGCCGGCCACAGCACGTCGAGCAGGTGTCGCGGCGCGGCCAGCAGGCCGAGCAGCAGGAACATCACCAGTTGCGCGAACCAGGTGGTCGCGTTCTGCACCGACATCACTTCGCCGCGCGCGCGCAACGGCCGGTTCGCGACCACGATGCCGGCGAGGTAGACCGCGAGGTAACCACTGCCGCCGGCATGGTTGGTGATCGCGAACAGCGCGACCGCGCCGGCCATCGCCAGCCATGGCGGCAGGCCCGAGGGCAGCACGAAGCGGTTCAGCGCCCACACGATCAGGCGTCCGCCGAGATAGCCGAGCGCGATGCCGGCCGCCATCGCCCACACCAGTTCGATCGCCAGCGCGACCACGCCGCCGTGTCCGCCGCCCACCGCGATCCACGAGGTCAGGCCGATGGTGAGAAAGATCGCGACCGGGTCGTTCGCGCCCGATTCCATTTCCAGCGTGCTGGCGGTGCGGCGTTCCAGGTGCAGGCCGCCCGCGCGCAGCAGGAACAGCACCGCGGCGGCGTCGGTGGAGGCGAGCACCGAGCCCAGCAGCAGCGATTGCAGCGGCGGGAGCTGCAGGAACCAGTGCGCCGCCATGCCGGTCATGGCCGCGGTCAACGCCACGCCCACGGTCGCCAGCACCAGCGACGGTGCGACGCTGCCGCGCACCTGCGCCGCGCGCGTCTGCAGGCCGCCGTCGAAGAGGATCACGCACAGCGCGAGCGAACCGACGAAGTAGGTGAAGCGGGTGTCGTCGTAGCGGATGCCGCCGGGGCCGTCGACGCCGAGCAGCAGGCCGAGCGCGAGGAACACCAGCAGCAGCGGCGCGCCGAAGCGGCGCGCGAGCAACGACGATGCGATGCCGGCGAGGACCAGCAAGGCGCCGCCGAGCAGGCGGATGTCGATGGCGTGCAGGACTTCCAGTGGCACCTCCGCGTTGGCGGCCAGTGTAGCCGCGCGGCGCGGAAGCCCGCTCAGGCGGCCAGCGCGCGCTCGAAGCGACGGTAGCCCAGGGCTTCGGACAGGTGCGGGGTCCGGATCGCGTCGCTGCCGTCGAGGTCGGCGATCGTGCGGGCCACGCGCAGGATGCGGTGCAGCGCGCGCGCGGAGAGCTGCAGGCCGTCCATCGCGCGTTCCAGCAGCGCTTCGTCCGCGGGTTCGAGCCGGCAGGCCTCGCGCGTCTGCGCCTGGTCGAGGCGCGCGTTCGGCGTACCGGCGCGGGCGAGCTGGCGTTCGCGCGCGGCGACGACCCGCTCGCGCACGCATTCGCTGGATTCGCCGGGAACATTCCCGGTGCGCAGTTCGGACGACGCCAGCCGCGGTACCTCCACCTGCAGGTCGATGCGGTCGAGCAGTGGCCCGGAGATGCGCGAACGATAGCGGCGCACCGCCTCGATCCCGCAACGACAACGTCCCGAAGGATCGCCGGCCCAGCCGCAGGGGCAGGGGTTCATCGCCGCGACCAACTGGAATCGCGCGGGGAATTCGCATTGCCGCGCCGCGCGCGAAATCGTCACGCGCCCGGATTCCAGCGGTTCGCGCAGTACTTCCAGCGCATTGCGCGACCACTCCGGCAATTCGTCGAGGAACAGCACGCCGTGGTGCGCGAGCGAGATCTCGCCCGGTCGCGGCACCGAACCGCCGCCGGCGAGCGCGACCGCGCTCGCGGTGTGGTGCGGACTTCGGAACGGACGCGATCCCCAGCGCCGCGCATCCGCGCCACGGCCGCCGACCGAAGCGATGGCCGCGACCTGCAGGCGTTCGTCTTCGCCCAATGCCGGCAACACGCCCGGCAGGCGCGAGGCGAGCAGGGTCTTGCCGCAGCCGGGCGGACCGACCAGCAGCAGGTGGTGCTCGCCGGCAGCGGCGATTTCGAGCGCGCGCCGCGCGTGCGCCTGGCCGCAGACGTCGGCGAGGTCGGGCACCGGCAGAGGCGGCCAAGATTCGGGTTCGGCCTGCGGCAATTCGATGCGACCGGACAGCGCCGCACAGACCTGCAGCAGGGTGCGCGCGCTACGCACGTCGCTATTGGCCGCGAGCGCGGCTTCGCCGGCGTTCGCGAACGGCACCACGATCCTGCGCCCGTCGCGCGCCGCGGCCAGCGCCGCCGGCAGGCTGCCGTCGACCGCGCGCACTTCGCCGGTCAGGCCGAGTTCGCCGAGGAATTCGCAATCGCGCAGCGCTTCCAGCGGTACCTGCCCGCTCGCCGCGAGCACGCCCAGCGCGATCGGCAGGTCGTAGCGGCCGCCGTCCTTGGGCAAGTCCGCGGGCGCGAGGTTGACGGTGATGCGACGCGCCGGGAATTCGAACTGCGCGCACTGGATCGCCGCGCGCACGCGGTCCTTGGATTCGCGCACCGCGGCCTCGGGCAGGCCGACGATGGACATCGCCGGCAAGCCGCCGGCGAGGTGCACCTCGACCGTGACCGCGGGCGCGGACACGCCGTCGCGTGCACGGCTGTGCACGAGCGCGAGACCCATGGCGGCGGCGTCAGCGCGTGGTCGCGGATTCGAGCGCCTGCACCTCGCGCTCGAGCGCTTCCAGCTTCTCGCGCGTGCGCAGCAGCACCGCGCGCTGCACGTCGAATTCCTCGCGGGTGACGAGGTCGAGCCGGGCGAGGCCGGACTGCAGCACCGACTTGAAGTTCTGCTGCAGTTCCTCGCGCCCTTCGCGCATTCCGGGCGGCACCAGGCCGCTGAGGCGGCGGGCGAGGTCGTCGAGTTGGGCGAGGTCGATCATGTCGTGCTCCGTTTGGCGAGTCCGGCGCTAGCGTGGCCCAGGTCGCGTTCCCCGGCAGTCGGCCATGGCCGCGCGCCGGCGTCGGGGATTTCCTATTATCGCGCCAGCGAGAGGAGGAAAGCGCGGATGAAGATGGTGATGGCGGTGATCAAGCCGTTCAAGCTCGACGACGTGCGCGAAGCTGTGGCCGAAGTCGGCGTCGCCGGCATCACCGCGACCGAGGTCAAGGGTTTCGGCCGGCAGAAGGGCCACGCGGAGCTGTACCGCGGCGCCGAGTACGTGGTGGATTTCCTGCCGAAGGTGAAGCTGGAAATCGCGGTGGCCGACGACCAGGTCGACGCAGTGGTCGAGGCGATCATGAAATCCGCCGGCACCGGCAAGATCGGCGACGGCAAGATCTTCGTCTGGGACCTCGAGCGCGTGGTGCGCATCCGCACTGGCGAACTGGATGCGGACGCGTTGTGAGCGATCAGCGCCGGACGACCATCGGGAGGTCGACGTGAAGCACTCGCTCCACCCGCATCCAGCAACGGAAGGGACATGACCGAACCCGGGACTGCGCATCGACTGACTCTGGTCAACCGGGCCCTGAAGGTTTTGGTGCTCCCGCCAGTGGTTGTCTACATCCTGCTTGCGCTGCCGATTGTCGGCAATCTGATCGTCATCGGTTTTTCCACGAGGATACTGCGCTGCCACATCGATGCCGGCGGCCCGCAATCCTGTCTGTTCCTGGGGAACGACATCGGCGACATCAATTACGGTTATGGCGTCGGATCGATCGTGCTTGGAATCACGAACCCGTTTCTTGCGGCCGAAGCGTACTCCAGGTTCATATCCCTGCCAGTTTTTGCCGGCTGGGTTTTCCTTGTTTTCGCAACCGTGATCTTTCGAGAAAGGATGAAACGAGACATGAGCCCGACGATCAGCGGCGGCGACGAGGATCGCGAATCGGCGGCATTGCGCTGGAAACTCGCGGCGGCGCTGCTGGCGCTGGTCCTGCTGGTCGTCGCGCTGTGGTGGATGCAACGCGACGAACGCGCGTCATCGGAAGCGGAAGCGCAGGAAGCCGCAGCAGCCGTCATGCGCGACGATGCGACGGTCGTCGCGAAAACCGACGAAGCCGTTTCGCCACCACCTCCGATCGCGGTCGCGGCAACGCCGGACATCGCATCGACCGACACGGCGATGACGGGCGCGACCAAACCCTTCGACGCGCCGATGGTCGCGACCGAGGCGGCTTCCGCCAACGGTTGTGCGTTCCCGACGCTCGATGCCGCGAAGCAGCCGTTCAAGCTGTATGCCGCGGGCGCCTATTCCGGGCGCAAGCTCGGCATGCAGATCGACCAGAGCGGCAACGGAGCCGGGCGCATCGACGTCGGCGTGAACCGGCCCGGCGAAGCGGTCGCGTTGATGCTCGGCAGCTACGATCCCACGGTGTGGCACATCGGCTGGACGAGCGGAACGCGGATCGTCGCGGTGCTGGTCGGCGGTTACCACCGCCAGGTCGTCACTGGTTTGCCGAAGGACGTGCCGCTGATCGTGAGCACCTACGACAACAAGGGTCCGTGCGGGTATTTCTACGTCACCGCGGACAAGGCGCCGACGCTCAACCCGATCGCGCGGCGCGCGTTCGGTCGCGGCATCGACATGCTGTATCCGGCGGCACAGGGCAGCGTGCTGGTCGGCGCGGCGGCCGGCGGGATGATCACCGACGCCTCGGCGCAGGACGATGCCGCGTTCCGCATCGGCGACGACATGGCCGCGGGCGAAGCCGGCCTGGCCTACGCGGTGTCGCGCGGCTGGCTGCGCGAAGCGATGCAGTCCGATGCCGATGCCTGGATCGCCGCGCGCGCATCGCGGCCGCAGGCGGACGTTCCGCCGATCGCCGGCGGCGCGCCGCCGGGGCGCATGACGGTGCACAACGGCTACGTGGTGCTCAAGCCGTTCCGCTTGCCGGAAGGTTTGTACGGCGCGCATTCGGCGACGTTCTTCGTGCCCAAGGGCGTGGCGCGCCCGACCGGCAACCTCGGCCATTCGGTGCTGTACGACTTCAATACGCTGACCTGCGCCGGGACGTTCTGCGAAAGCCGGTGAGCGTGATTTCGGGGGTACGCCGTGATTGGAGTTGGCCCGCATGCGTGATTCCGAACCGCCGAAGGAACTCGATGGTGCCAAGGTGATTGCATATGCAATTCTCGACGCAACAGTCCGCTACTCCGGTCGTATAACCATGTATACCGAAGGCTTGCATGTGGATCCCGCCGCGCGGTTAGTGATCGCACGCAACAACCATGATCCAGGCGATTTCTTATTGTTCTACTGCAACGAGTCGTGGGACGTGATTGGTGCTGCGGGCTATTCGTCCGTGATGGAGGCCAAGGAACGCGCGGAAATCGCTTATGTGGGTGTATCGCGGATTTGGCGGGAAGTGGCCTAAAAGATTCATCCGAGTCGGAATCTCCGGCTCGTCATCCCGGCTTCTGCCGGGATGACAAGAATTAGATTCCGAATCGCGACCTTGCGTCGCGACCACGAAACTAGACTTCGACCCGTCCGCGTCCGGCCTGCTTCGCGCGATACAGCGCCGCGTCGGCGCGCACGCGCACGGTCGCCACGGTATCGCCGGGCTGCGCCTGCGCGACGCCGATGCTGACCCCGACCCGCAGCGCCGGGTCGATGTCGTCGAAGCGCAGCGCCTCCGTCGCGTCGAGCAGGCGGTTCGCGATGGCGTGCGCCTTGCCCGCCGGCGTATCCGGGCATACCACCATGAACTCCTCGCCGCCGATGCGCGCGAGCAGGTCGGCTTCGCGCAGCAGCGCCTGCCACGCGCGCACGGTCGCGGCCAGCACGCGGTCGCCGGCGGGATGGCCGTAGCGGTCGTTGATGGCCTTGAAGCGGTCGATGTCGAGCGCGAGCAGCGACAGCGCGGTGCCGTCGCGCCGGTCCGCGGCCAGCGCCTCCGCGGCGGCGGCATCGAATGCGCGCCGGCTTGCGGCTCCGGTCAGCGGATCGACCAGCGCCAGTTCGCGCAGGCGCCTCGACTTGCCCCATTGCCGCCATGCGAACGCAGCCAGCAACGATGCGAGCAGCAGGCCGGAAACGATCGCCAGCGTCTGCCAGTTGCGGATGCGGCGCAGGTCGGCGAGCTGCTGCGCCTGCGCACCGCGCTGGGCGCGCAACCGCTGGTTCTCGAAATCCCGCTGGCGGATTTCGTATTCGTATTGCAGCAGGCGCCCCTGCTCCAGCCGCATCTTGTTCTGCAGGTCCTGCTGCAGTGCGTTGTAGCGCTTGAACGACGCCAGCGCGTCGTGATTGCGGCCCAACGCTTCCTCGCTGGCCGAGCGCGCCTGCTCGAGCAGGGCGAGGTAACGCAGGTTGCCGCTGGCTTCCATCAGCGGCTGCGCGAGGTCGTAGTGCTTCAGGGCCTCCGCGTGCAGGCCCTGCTTCGCCAGTGCCTTGCCGCCGAGCAGCAGCAGCATGTCCTTGCTGGAATCGTCGCGGGCGACTGCGAAACGCCTCGCGGCCTCGTCCAGGGTCGCGCGCGCGGCCTGCGGCTGGTCGAGCGCGATCTGCGCTTCGGCGAGGCCGAGCAAGGCGCCGTTGCGGTCGGTGTCGTCGCCGTGCGCCGAGGCGACGCGGATCGCCTGCTCGAACGCGGTGCGCGCCTTGTCCGGGGCGCCGGCCTCGTCGTGCAGGAAGCCGAGCTGGATCAGGTTGACCGCGAGGCCCTCGAAGTCCTGCTTCGCCTGCAGCTGCGGCCGGGCCTGTTCGAAATAGTTCACCGCCTGCGCGTAATCGCCCATGCGCCGGTAGGCGATGGCCATGCCCTGCAACAGGCGGTCGACCTCGTGGTCGATGCCGGAATCGCGGAATGCGGCGCGTGCGCGCTGGTAGTCGAGCATCGCCTGCGCCTGTTCGCCGATCAGCGAACGCAGGTCGGCGCGCATCACCAGTATCTCGCCCTCGAGTTGCGGCTCGTTCTGTCCCTTCAGGACCTCCAGCGCGCGGTCGAGGTCGGGCAGCGCGTGGCGGCTGCCGTCGCGCAGCATCATGAAGTTCGAACGGCAGACCAGCGCGCGCGACTGCGAGGCGCGGTCGCCGATGTCCTTCGCCGCCTGCAGCGCCTGCTCCGAATAGGTCAGGCCGCGCGCCACGTCCTTCCAGCGCGTGCTGCCGCAGTACACCGAGCGGAAGCGCACGTCGCGCGCGGCGTCCACGTCCGGCAGCAGCGCGCGCAGGCGATCGAGGTCCTTTTCGTATGCGGGCGTGCTGGCGTCGAGCGACGCAGGGCCGACCACGCGCTGGAACACGGTGTCGAACTCGGCCGCGGGCACCGGCGGCTTCGGTTCCACCGAATCGGGTGGCACGAAGCCCACCGCGAAACAGGCGCACGGCCACGCCAGCGCGAGCGCCGCGAGGCGCCGCAACACGCTGCGATGGTTGCCGTTCGAACCGCGCATTCCGTCCCCCGACGAGCCAGCTGACCGCCCAAAATAGCCGCGGACGCGGGGTGCTTCCGTGCCCCGGTTCCCAATTCGGCCGTTGTATGGGCGGATTCAGCCGGCCAGCGCCTCGGCCACGAACGGCGGCAGCGCCTGCGCGCCCTTGTGCACTTCGGCGCTGTAGTAGCGGGTCGGGAACGGCCGGGCCCGCGCATCCGCCTCGCGGAAGCCGAAACCGGCGTTCGCCGCCTTCTTCGCCAGCGTGCAGCTCCACCAGCCGGTGGGGTAGCAGGGTTGCGGGAACGGCAGGGTCTGGAAGCTGGCGAAACCGGCCTTGCCCATTTCCGCGCGCATTTCGCGGATCAGGTCGAGCAGCACCAGCGGCGATTCCGACTGCTGCACGAGGATGCCGTCGTCCTTGAGCGCGCGATGGCAGCTGGCGAAGAAGGCCTTGTTGAACAGGCCTTCGGCCGGGCCGACCGGGTCGGTGGAATCGACGATGACGATGTCCACGCTGCCGGGTTCGCAGTTCGCCATGTAGGCGATGCCGTCGTCGAACAGCAGTTCCGCGCGCGGATCGCCGTTGGATTCGCACAGTTCGGGGAAGTATTTCTCCGCCATGCGCGTGACCTGCTCGTCGATGTCGCATTGCGTCGCTTTCACCACGCCCGGGTGGCGCAGCACTTCGCGCAGCGTGCCGCAGTCGCCGCCGCCGATGATCACCACGCGTTTCGGATCGGCGTGGGTGAACAGCGCCGGGTGCGACATCATCTCGTGGTAGAGGAAGTTGTCGCGCGCGGTCAGCATCATCGCGCCGTCGATCAGCATCAGGTTGCCCCAGTCGGTCGAGCCGTAGATCTCGATCTTCTGGAACGGCGACTGCACCTCGTCGAGTTTCCTGGTGATGCGGAAGCCGATCGCCGAACCGGCGCGGTCGAAGTGTTCGTAATGCCAGGCGTCGGTCATGCGCGGGGTCCGTGGGGCGGCGTTTCGCCGGAAGAAGGCGCAAATTGTAGCGAAGCGGCGACTCGGCCCGTCCGCCGTCCGGCCGGGACCCGCCTACAATGCGCATCCACGCCGCGAACGGACGTCGCCCATGGCCGCCTGGTCGATCGAACAAGCCCGCAAGACCTACTCGATCCCGCACTGGTCGGAAGGCTATTTCGACGTCGACGCGGCTGGCCGCATCGTCGTGCGTCCGCGCGGTCCGGGCGGTCCTGAGGTGGTGCTGGCCGAGGTGGTCGAGAAATCGCTGGCGCAGGGCGGCGACCTGCCGGTGCTGGTGCGTTTCCCCGACATCCTCGGCGACCGCCTCGGCAAGCTGCAGGCGGCGTTCGCGCAGGCCATGCGCGAATGGGACTACGCCGGCGGCTACACCGCGGTGTATCCGATCAAGGTCAACCAGCACGCCGGCGTGGCCGGCACGCTGGCGTCGCATGCCGGCGAGGGCTTCGGCCTGGAAGCGGGCAGCAAGCCCGAACTCATGGCGGTGCTGGCGCTGTCGCGTCCGGGCGGCCTGATCGTGTGCAACGGCTACAAGGACCGCGAATACATCC
>Ga0075163_10004934_pt1 | contig 17871 bp, 15 predicted proteins | sample JI1023141ADNA_FD_71478 | JGI IMG/M metagenome (GOLD analysis project Ga0075163, IMG submission 71478) | Wastewater effluent complex algal communities from Wisconsin, to seasonally profile nutrient transformation and Carbon sequestration -... | ecosystem: Engineered > WWTP > Effluent > Algae...
GCGGGCGGCCTCCTCCGACGACACGTGCAGCACCTGCCGCGGCTCGGCGGTCGCGGTGGCCGCGGCGCCCATGCCGACGCCGGCGGGATCGTCGACGTTGACCACCGCGACGCCGGTCCGCGCCAGCTGGCGGCGGAACAGCAGCTGCTTGGCCTCGGCGTACTCCTCCATCGAGCCGTGGAGGTCGAGGTGATCTTGCGTCAGGTTGGAGAACGCGCCGACCGCGAACTCGACGCCGGCCAGCCGGTTCATCGCCAGCGCCGCCGACGACACCTCCATCACCACGTGGGTCACGCCGTCGGCGACCATCCGCGCGAAGGTGTCGTGCAGCACCTCGGGCGTCGGCGTGGTGTACGGCGCGTCGTGGTTCTGGCCACGCCACCGGTAGTTGACCGTGCCGATCACGCCCGGCTCGTGGCCGGCGGCGCGCAGCATCGCCTCGACCAGGTACGTCGTCGTGGTCTTGCCGTTGGTGCCGGTGATGCCGATCAGCGTCAGCCGCCGCGCCGGGTGATCGGCCAGCGCCGCGATCGCGTGGCCGAGCGCGCGCCCGCCGTCGGGCACGATCAGCTGCGGCACGGTGAGCCCGTCGATCGGCGCCTCGACGACCACCGCCGCGGCGCCGCGCTGCACCGCGGTCGCGACGAAGGCGTGGCCGTCGCTGCGCCGGCCGCGCACCGCGACGAACAGCGCGCCGGCGCCGACCGTGCGCGAGTCGGCGGTCACCGCGCGGACCTCGGCATCGGCGCCGAGCAGGCGGGCGCCGGGGATCGATCGGACCAGATCGGAGAGCTTCATCGGGCCTTGAAGAACGCGGAGGGTGCTCGATTTCGTCCGGGGTGGCAATCGCTAGAACACCTAGCGCGCATCGCCGAACTCGAGGGTGACGGTGGCGCCCAGCGCCGCCGGGCCGGGCGGGATCGACTGCGCGAGGCAGCGGCCCGAGCCGCGCACCTCGATCGCGACGCCGCGCTCGGCGGCCAGCGCCACCGCGCGCGCGACGCCGGCGCCGCGGAAGTCGGGGACGGTGGTCGTCGCGCCCTCGAGCGCGTCCGGCGCGGGCTCGATGACCTCGGCGGCCTCGTCGTCGGCGGCGGCCGCCGGCGGCGCGGCCGCGGCGGCGGCGGCGGCCTTCGCGGGACCCTTGCCGGGCGCCGCGGGCGGCGGCGGCTCGACCGGCGCGTCGCCGGGCACGCCCAGGTAGCGCAGCGACTCGCTGGCGATCTGCCCGAACACCGGGCCGGCGACCTTGCCGCCGAAGTAGTCGCCGCCCGACGGATCGTCGACGACGACCACGATCGCGATGCGCGGGTTGGCGATCGGCACCAGGCCGGCGAACGACGACAGGTAGCGGTCGGGCGCGTAGCGGTGGGTCGCGGGATCGTACTTGTGCGCGGTGCCGCTCTTGCCGCCCGGCACGAAGCCGGGCACGGCGATGCCGGCGCCGGTGCCGCCGTCGCGCTTGCCGGGGTGCGACGGATCGAACACCGACTTCAGCATCGGCAGCATCGCCGCGGCGGTCGACGGCTTCATGATCGGCCGCGGCTCGGTGGCCCGCTGATACCGGACGGTGCCGTCGGCGCTCGTGACCTTCTCGACGATGCGCGGCGGGTTGTAGACGCCGCCGTTGCCGATCGCCGCCATCGCCGCGGCGATCTGGATCGGCGACACCGTCAGGCCGTAGCCCCACGAGATCGTCACCAGCTCGACGTCGCGCCAGGTGCCGCCGTCGCGGACCCGCCCGCGCTGCTCGCCAGGCAGGTCGATGCCGGTCTTCTCGCCGAAGCCGTAGCGCTTGAGCGCCTCGTACAGCCGCAGGCGGCCCAGCCGCAGGCCGACCTTGGTCGCGCCGATGTTCGACGACCGCTTGATGATGCCGCCGGTGGTCAGCACCGTGTCGTGGTGCACGTCGGTGACGCGCTTGCCGCCGGGCGCCATCCACGCGCCGCCCTCGACGTCCCACAGCTCGTCGCCGCGCGTCAGCCCGGCGTCGAGCGCGGCCGCCACCGTGAACACCTTCATCACCGAGCCGATCTCGTAGACGTCGGTGACCGCGCGGTTGCGGGCCTTGGCGCGCACCGCCTCGGCGGGATCGTTGGGGTCGTAGATCGGCACCGCCGACATCGCCAGCACGCCGCCGGTCTTGACGTCGAGCACCACCGCGACGCCGGACTTGGCCTTGTTGGCCGTCACCGACGCCATCAGCGCCTCGTCGGCGATGTGCTGGATCGAGCGATCGAGGGTCAGCTCGACGGTCGCGCCCGGCACCGGATCGGTCGCGCCCTGATCGAGCATCGTCTTGCCGCGGGCGTCGCGCAGCGCCGCGAACCGCGCCTTCTGGCCGGTCAGCACCGCGTCCATCTGCAGCTCGAGGCCGTCGAGGCCGTTGCCGTCGAGGCCCGCGAAGCCGATCACCGTGCCGCCGGTGCTGCGCTCGGGGTACCAGCGCCGCGGCTCGTGCGCGACCTCGATGCCGGCCAGCTTGAGCGCGCGCACGGCCTTGGCCTGCTCGGGCGTCACGTGGCGCGCGATCCACGCGAAGCGCTTGCGCGACGCCAGGCGCGCCTCGACGACGTTGACCTCGAGGCCCAGCGCCGCGGCGACCCGCTCGGCCGAGCCGGCGACGTCGACCACCGCGCGCGGATCGGCCCACACGCTCTCGGCGTCCGCGCTGATCGCCAGCGGCCGGCCCCGCGCGTCGAGGATCGCGCCGCGCGGCGCCGGGATCTCGACGGTGTGGACGTGCTGACGCAGCGCCTGCTCGCGGAACTTCTCGCTGCTCTCGACCTGCAGGCCCCAGGCCTTGTAGCCGACGCCGAGGATCAGCGCCGACACCAGCGCGGCGGCGGTGCGGGCGCGCACCCGGGCGGCCTTCGACACGCCCGGCGTCTGGACCACGGCGCGGCTGGTGGCGCGGTTCATCGGGCACCTCCCACGGGCGAGGCGCCGCGCGCCGGCACCACGCGGATCTGATCGGGCGGCACCGGCACCATGCCGAGCGTCGTCGCGAGCGCGCGGATGCGCTCGGGGTTGGTCAACGTCGCGCGCTCGAGCTCGAGGCGGCGGCGCAGCTCGCGCTGGTGGCGCACCTCCTCGGTGGCGCGCGACAGCTTGTAGCCCAGCGTGACGATCTGGTGGCGCGCGCGCACCCGCTGCACCGCCAGCGCGGTCACCAGCGCGGCGATCACGATCATCACGGTGACCAGCTTGCGGTCGCCGGGCGCCGGCTCGACCGCGCGGACCAGGGCATACAGGCGGGGCTTCATCGGTGGCTCGGTAGGTTGGGCGCGGTGGTGCGCTCGCAGGTGCGCAGGCGCGCCGATCGCGCCCGCGGGTTGTCGTCGGCCTCGTCGTCGTCGGCGAACTTGGCCTTGCGCTCGATCGGCACGCACACCGCGTGGACCCGCTCGCCGGCCTCCTCGGCGAACCGCGGCGGCAGCGAGCTCTCCCACGCCAGGTCGCGGAACCGCCGCTTGACCAGGCGATCCTCGAGCGAGTGGAAGCTGATGATCGCGCAGCGCCCGCCGGGCGCCAGCAGCGCCGGGAACGCCTCGAGGAACGCGGCCAGCTCGTCGAGCTCGCCGTTGACCGCGATGCGCAGGCCCTGGAACGTGCGGGTCGCCGGGTGGATGTGCATCTTGCGCAGGTCGCCGGCCGAGAAGCAGCTCGCGATCACGCCGGCCAGCGCGACGGTGTCGGTCAGCGTGCCAGCGCGCTCGGCCTCCTTGAGCCGCCGCGCGATGCGGTGGTGCAGCCGCTCCTCGCCGTAGTCGCGCAGGATCGTCGCCAGCGCCTCGGGCGGCAGCGCGCGGATCAGATCGAGCGCGGTGGGCCCCTGGGTCGGGTCCATGCGCATGTCGATGGGCCCGGAGCGCGTGAACGAGAAGCCGCGCTCGCTGGCGTCGAGCTGCGGGGACGACACGCCGAGATCGAGCACGAAGCCGTCGACCTGCGCGACGCCCAGCGCGGCGAGGTGCTCGGCCACCGCGCCGAACCGGCCGTGGACCACGGTGACGCGGGGGTCGGTCGCGGCCAGCGCCTGGGCCACCGCGATCGCCTGAGGATCGCGATCGATCGCGATCAGCCGGCCCTCGGGCCCGAGCGCGGCCAGCACCGCGCCTGCGTGGCCGCCGCGGCCGAACGTGCCGTCGACGTAGGTCCCGCCCGGGCGGGGCGCCAGCTGGGCCACCACGTCGGCGAGCAGGACCGGGATGTGTGCGTCAGAAGTCACAGGAGCGTCGAGGGCGAGCCGATAACGCAGGGCGTCATTGGCCTGCGACTGACTCACTCCACATCCATATGTGCGCTCCGGAAGGGGGGCAAATTTTTGCGGATCCAATGAGTTGGAACCGGTCAGCGGGGCATTTTTGGCGGCTGAACAGGGTTACGTGTAGCGTAAAGTATGCTGTTGACGCGCACCTGACCGCCCGCGTACACTCCGCGCGCCTCAGGGTGGACCGTTTCGTTAGGATCTCGCATGCTTAGGTACAAAGAGACTGAAGACATCGACGCTCGCTTCGTGGAGGTCGACCGCATCTGCCAGGCCTGGCGGGCGCGCGTGGGTGGCGTGAACGCGTCGATGCGAGCCGAGTACCTGCTGCGATATCGAATCTCGCTGATCCACCACGACGCCGCGCTCGAGGGCGAGGTGCTGTCGTACAGCGAGATCAAGGCGGCGATCGATCCGACCATCATCAGCGATCCCTCGCTGATCCCGGCCTACGACGAGATCCGCCGCTTCAACGAGGCGTGCGACTGGGCCGCCGAGTTCGCGACGAACAAGAAGAAGCCCTTCAAGTTCGACACGCTGCGCGACATCTACGGGATCCTCGCGCCGGAGGAGAAGGCCAAGGGCCTGCCCTACCGCAAGGAGAACCCGCTCCACCGGCTCTACTACCACGACATCGCGTCGCCCGAGAAAATCGTCCCGGCGCTCAAGAAGCTGTCCGACTGGATCGACGATCCGGCGTCGAAGCAGCTCCACCCCATCGAGCGCATCGCGTCGATGCACGCGCGCTTCATGGCGGTGTTCCCGTGGGCCAAGGAGAGCGGCCGCACGGCGCGCGTCGCGGCGAACCTGCTGCTGATCGAGGCCGGCTATCCGACCGCGGTCATCCACTCGATCGACCGCCAGCGCTACTACGAGTCGCTGCGCGGCGAGGCCTCGGGCCTCCTGTCGCTGTACCTCGAGGCGGTCCAGACCTCCGCCGAGACCGAGCTGCGCCTGTACGAGGAGGCCGAGAAGGCCCCCCCGCGCAAGCGCAAGCGCGCGTAGCAGCCGCCCGCGCCGCCGGCTACGGCAGCGCGACGTGCAGCCGGCGGTACAGGCTGCGCTTCTTGTACTGGTGCTGCTCCATGCGGCGCAGGATGTCGTCGAGCGCGGCGACCGCCTCGGCGACGTACGGCCCCTTGTTGAGCATCACGCACTCGGCGCGCACCGCCATCGCCGCGTCGGTGACCTCGGCGCGCGACGGTCGCCCCGTGCGCGACAGCTGATCGAGCACCTGCGTCGCCCAGATCACGGGCACGTGGGCCGCCTCGCACAGCCACAGGATCTCCTCCTGCAGCTCGGCCAGGCGCTGGTAGCCGCTCTCGATCGCCAAATCGCCGCGCGCGATCATCACGCCGACGGGCGCCCGCTCGAGCGCGGCCAGGATGATCGCGGGCAGGCACGCGAACGCCCCGGTGGTCTCGATCTTCAGCACCACGCCGAGACGATCGGCGCCGAGCGCGGCCAACCGCGCATGGAGCGCGCGCACGTCGTCGGGATCGCGCACGAACGACGCGTCGACCAGGTCGGCGTGCTGCACGGCGAACGCCAGCGCGCGCTCGTCGTCGTCGGTGAGTAGCGGCAGATCGAGCTCGGTGTCGGGCAGGTTGATGCCCTTCTCGCCGCCCAGCTTGATGCCGCCGATCGGCGCATGCGTGACGCGCAGCCGGGCGTGGCCGGGGCCGAGCCCGACGACCAGCGTCTCGAGGTGGCCGTCGTCGAACAGCACCCGGTGCCCGATCTCGAGGCGCGCGATCGCCGCCGGCACCTCGCAGCCGATCGCGGGCAGCCCGGGCGGCGGCGGCGTGCCCACCGCGACCAGCGCCAGCTCGTCGTCGCGCGTGATCGTCAGCCGCGCCGGCCGCGCCGGCACGTCGACGATCGTGAACCGCGCCTGGCGTGCGCCGTTCCAGCGGACCGTCACCTGCGTCGCCGGCACGACGTACGCCGTCGCGCGCAGCGCCGCGATCGCGCGGTCGCCGGCGTGGCTGGTCACGCGCAGCGCGCGGCGCTTGCCGCGGGCGTCGCGGAACTCGAGCGTCGCGCCCGGCCGGACGTGGACCCACGCCGCCGCCGGCACGGTCAGCGTGCGGTCGACGATCGCACCGATCGGCCCGGGCGCCACCGTGATCGCGGCTGGCGTGGCCACGCGGCCGAACTCGTCGCGGCAGGGCTTCCAGCGCACCACCCGCGGCCCATCGCGCAGCATCGTCGTGCGCAGCTTGGGGCCAGGCAGATCCACGGCGATGCGCAGCGCCGCGCCGCGCGCCGCCGCGACCGCCCGCGCCGTCGTCGCGATCCGCAGCCAGGCCGCCTCGTCCTCGTGCGCCGCGTTGATGCGCAGCACGTCCATGCCGGCGGCCAGCACCCGCTCGACCCACGCCGCGTCGACCTCGGCCGCCGTCGGCGCGGTCACCATCACGTAGACGTGGCGATGCGACGGGCGCGGCCCGAGCAACGCCTGGGTGTTGGCGTGCAGCCGCGCCTGGGCCTCCTCCCACGTCAGCGCGGCGCCGGCGGCCGGCGCGTCGCCCCGGACCACCGCGTCGTCGAGGCGCGCCCGCACTTGCCCGATCGCGTCGCGGACGTGGCCCTCGAGGCGCCCCAGCGACGACAGCCCGTGCGCCCACAGCTCGCGCTGCAGCGGCCGCAGGTCGTGCTGCCGCAGCCCGACGTACTCGACGAAGTTGCGCGCGCTGTCGCGGTAGCGCGGGTCGACGTTTGCCAGCAGCGGCTCGTGGGCGGCGCCCGCGGCGACCACGTCGCGTTCGAGGGCGACCAGCTCGTCACGGAGCACGCGCAAGGACGTCATGGCGTGAGTGCATCCCAGGATGGTGACGACTGCGTCGTGGCCAAGTCGCGACGCCGCGCCGTGACCATGTGCCGCGCGGGCGGCGGTCCAAGACTCCGAGATCGCACGCGGCCCGCGGGCGTCGAGCACCGCCCGCTGCGCCGTGATCAGTCGGCGCTGACCCGGCCGCGGGCGCTCTTGATCTCGGCGCGGCCCTTCTTGGCCTTGATGCGCCGCTCCTTGGCGCCGCGGCTCGGCTTGGTCGCGCGCCGCGGCTTGGGCCGCACCAGCGCCGCGCGCACGATCTCCGCCAGCTTGGCCTCGGCGTCGCCGCGGTTCTTGATCTGATCGCGGGTCTTCTCGCTGACGACGATCAGCTCGCCGGCGTTGGTCAGGCGTCCGCCGAGCTTGGTCATGACCCACTCGCGGTCCGCCGGCGTCAGCGCGCGCGTCGTCACCGGGCACCAGCGCAGCTCGACCTTCGACGACACCTTGTTGACGTTCTGCCCGCCGGATCCACCCGACCGCGCGAACGCCAAGCTCAGCTCGTCCTCGGGGATGATCACCCGCGGCGTGACGACCAGATCGCCCATGACGCGCGCACCTTACGCGAACCCGCCGCCGCCCGCACCAACGAATCGCGAACGGCTACCACGTCGCGTCGACGCTTGCCCAGGCGGTCTGGTAGTCGCCGGAGAGGTCGCCGATGCCGGCCCAGGCGTCGATCGCGATCGCGGTCGCGGGCGCGATCGTGGGCCACGCCGGATCCCAGCCGGGCAGCGCGGCCGCGTCGAGTAGCGGCTGCGCCGTCGCACCGCTCGCGTCTGCCCACGCCGCGGTGATCGTGGCGCGCGCGCGCAGGCCGGGGACGGCGCTGGCGCGATACGCGACCGCGGTGAACTCCCAGCCGGCGCCGAAGCGGACGCCAGCGCGATCGACCTCGAGCGCCGGCAGCGGCGCGAACTCCAGCGCCGGCAGCGCGTCGCCGACGATCTCGCGCTGGATCGCCGCGCCGACCTGCGCGGTGCCGCGTTCCGCGCCGATCACCACGCGGTCACCGACGACGCGGCGCGCGGCCGGGACGATCAGCGCCGCCGGCGACGCGTCCGGATGCCGGACGTACGTCTGGTTGACGGTCAGGATCTCGGCGTAGAGCGACACCGGATCGGCGCCCGCGCCCGTCACCGTCGGCGTGACCGACGTCAGGTCGACGCCGGTGGCCGCGACATCGAGGTCGAGCGTGCGATCGGCGTCGAGCTGCTGGTCGCGGTAGATGGCCAGGCGGTTCCCGGCGGTGGCCACCACGTCGTAGCGTCCCAGCGGGAGCGCCTCCGCGTAGGTGCCAGGTTGATGGATCAACCCGACGTAGGGACCGATCCAGAGCTCGGCCTCGGACGGGTTGATCGCGCCCGACAACGTCGCCGTCGGGACGACCGCGCCGCACGGCCGCTGCGGCCCGGCCTCGGCTCCGGCGTCGTAGCGCACCGTCAGCGCGTTGGGCTTCGTGCTCCCGAAGGCGCAGGCCCACGCCACGCCGTGATAGCCGTGGGTCACCTCGAAGGTCGCCTGGCCCGCCGCGTCGAGGTTCAACCGCTGCCACGCGCCGTCGCCGTCTTGCGCGGCCAGGTACACCAGGTGCTCGTCGCCAGTGATCGTGATCGAATACGGCGTCACGTCGTCGCTCGAACACGCCCCGAGCGCCGCGACCGCCACCAACACGCCAGCTTTCATCGACATGCGGCGACCATATCAGGGCCACGACGCGACCAGCGTCGGTGCGCCTCGCCGCTGATGACGCCGTGCGAACCAGATCACGCGACGGCTGTCGCACGGTGATACGCTGGCAGGATGCGGTCACCGCTCCTGCTGATCGTCCTCGTGGCTGGCTGCTCGTTCGATCCCAGCGGTCCCGCCACCACCGACGACGGGAGCCCTGACGACGGCGCGGCCATCGACAGCGCCGTCATCGACGGCGCGACCATCGACGGCGCGACCATCGACGCGGCGGCCATCGATGCCCGCATCACCGACGCGGCGGCGATCGACGCGCCCCCGCCCATCGACGCCCGCCCCATCGACGCGCCGCCCCCCATCGACGCGCCGCCCCCCATCGACGCGCGGCCGATCGACGCACCCCCGCCTCGCTGCGTCGGCTACCAGGTGGTCACCGGCGCGCCCGCCACGTCGCGCTATCGCAAGGTGAACACGCTCACGACCTGGGCCGGCGCCGACGCCGACTGCACGTCCGACGGCGGCTACCTGGTGATCCCCGGCTCGATGAGCGAGGCGGTCGCGATCGGCACCTTCGTCAACCCGGCCGGCACGTCGCCGTACTACTGGGCCGGCATCGAGGACCCCGAACGCGATGGCGTGTGGACCACCGTGCTCGGCGCGACCCAGACCTACCTGCCGTGGGCCCCCGCGCAGCCCAACGCCCGCGCCGGCGAGATCTACGTCCTCGTCGAGGACAACGGCCGCTTCTGGGACTGGTATGACGACGGCACGCAGGAGTACGCATGCGAATGCAATCCGTGATCTGTGCGGCCGCGGCGCTGCTCGCCGTCGTGGCCAGCGCCGGCCCGGCCGCGGCCGACGACGCCCCCACGGCGATGTTCATCAACGTCGGCGGCTCGATCGGCGTCGGCGCCACCGTCGACGGCAAGGACACCTTCGGGCGCGACTACGATCCGGAGGGCACGCTGGCCGCGCGCCTGACCGCGTCGTGGGAGCCGCCGCCGTTGCCGTACAAGGAGCCCAAGGGCTACCGCGTCGGCGGCGCGATCATCCCCGAGGTCACGCTCGGCTACCTGCGGGTCGCCGACCGCCGCACCGGCGACGTCGAGGGCAACACCGACGCGTTCGTCACCGTCGGCGGCCGCCTCGAGGCGCAGCTGTCGCAGCGGCGGATGGGCCTGCTCGAGGTGTCGGCGCGCGGCGGCCTGTACCTGGCCGGCCGCGTCGGCGCCCTCACCGACGCCGACCACACGCCGCTGCTCGAGCTGGCGGTCGGCGAGTACGTCTACGTCGGCGATCGCGTGCGCATCGGCGGCGAGTTCGGCTGGCAGCGCTTCTTCGGCGAGCAGTACCAGACCTTCGTCGACACGCCGGTGGCGCGCGCGCCGTGGCGGGACGGTGACGGCCAGTACATGTCGTTCCACGCGACCGTGTACGTCGGCTGGCGGCTGTGAGCCCGCCTCGCCGCGGCGCCGGTCACGCCCGCCACCAGATCTGATTGATTCCAGTGGGTTGGATCGCCGAGGCGGCCCGACCTTCGTTTGACTTGAGGGCGACCGCCACCTACCATCTCCGGTGGACCAATGACCGGACGTGGCAGCGGCGACGACGCTCCGAGCGACAGCGGCGCCCGCGCGCAGGCTGCGCGCGCCGCGGTGCGCAGCGAGCCCGGCGTGGCCCCCGGCGAGTCGGCGATGATCGGCGCCGCCGACACCGCGGTCGCGCTCAAGACCCCGGCGCCCGGCGAGTTCACCGAGCCCGAGCCGCACGCCGCGTCGGGCGCGCGCAAGGCCCACGTCGAAGAAGACCTGGTCGGCACGACGCTGTCGGGGCGCTACACGGTGACGCGCAAGATCGGCCAGGGCGGGATGGGCGCGGTCTACGAGGCGACCCACACGCTGATCGGCAAGCGCGTCGCGGTGAAGGTGCTGCTCGACAAGTACGCGCGCAAGGAGCAGGTCGTCGCGCGGCTCGAGCAAGAGGCGCGGCTGGCGTCGTCGATCGGCCACGAGCACATCATCGACATCACCGACTTCGGTCAGACCGAGGACGGCCGCACGTTCGTCGTGATGGAGTTCCTCGAGGGCGAGTCGCTGTCCGAGCTGCTCAACCGCGAGGGCCCGCTGCCCGAGCAGCGCATCATCGACATCGCCCGGCAGATCGCGTCGGCGCTCGGCGCGGCCCACGCCAAGGGCATCGTCCACCGCGACGTGAAGCCCGACAACGTGTTCTTGCTGCGACGCAAGGACAAGGACTTCGTCAAGGTGGTGGACTTCGGCATCTCGAAGTCGATGCGCGCCTCCGACGTCGGCGAGGAGGACTCGCCGCGCCTCACCCAGACCGGCATGGTGCTGGGGACGCCACTGTACATGTCGCCCGAGCAGGCCCGCGGCGACGAGGAGCTCGACGCGCGGATCGACGTCTACGCGCTGGGCGTGATCATGTACGAGCTGGCCACCGGGCGGGTGCCGTTCACCGGCACCAACTACCTGGCGATCATCTCGCAGGTGCTCAACGACGATCCCAAGCCGCCGCGGGCGTTCCGTCCCGAGCTGTCGGAGGAGTTCGAGGCGATCATCCACAAGGCGCTCGCCAAGGAGCGCGGCGATCGCTACCAGTCGACCGAGGCGATCCTCGCCGACCTGAACGCGCTGTACGACGACCCGACCCACTCGACGCAGCGGGCGCGCATCACCGGCCCGCGCCGCCCGCTGCGGCAGCGCGGCGGCAGCCTGCGCCTGGTGGTGTGGATCGCGGCGATCGCCGCGATCGCCGCGGCGGTGGTCGTGGCGGTGACGGTGACGATGGGTGGCGGGCCGGCCCGCACGGCGGCCGCGACGGTGGTGATCGACGCCGGACCACCGCCGCCACCGCCGATCGACGCGCCGGCCGCGCCGCCGCCGCCGACCGTCGAGATCGTCAAGCTGCGCATCGAGACCACGCCGAGCGGCGCGTCGCTGTCCGAGGGCGGCCGCGATCTCGGCGTCGCGCCGCGCGAGATCGAGCTGCCGCTGTCGAACGAGACCGTGTCGTTGACCGCCACCTACAGCGACGGCAAGGACGACTGGGAGGGCGAGTGCAAGGTGCGCCCCGCGGTCGATCGCGATCAGACGCTGCGCTGCAAGCTCAAGAAGCTCAAGCAGGGCCAGCCGCGGCGGGTCAAGCCGCCCGGCGGCGGCAACGGTAGCGGCACCGGCGCGACCAACGGCAGCGGCGGCGGCTCGAGCGACGGCCGCAACACCGCGGGCGGCGAGCTCGAGGGCAACCCGCTCAAGAAGGGCCAGTGATCGGCGCGCGCGCGGGACTCGTGGTCGCGCTCCTGGCGATGACCGCGACCACCGCCAGCGCCGACGACGACGGCTTCATCGGCCGGCCGCGCCTGCGCCTCGAGGTCGACGACTGCCCGGCGCCGCCTGGCGTGTCGAAGGCCGAGCTCGAGGCGCGCTTCACCGATCGCTACGACCGCGGGCTGGTGCTGTACCTCCAGGGCGACTACCCCGGCTCGATCGCCGAGTGGATCGCCGCCTACTGCTTGATCCCGCTGCCGTCGGTGCTGAAGGACATCGGCCAGGCGCACGACCGCTCGGTGCGCTACGAGCTGGCCATCACGTACTTCGAGCGGTTCGTGATCGCGACCGACGATCCGGTCGCGCGCGCCACCGTCAGCGCGCGCATCCAGGTGCTGTCGCGCCAGGCGTCGACGGTCCGCGTCGCGACCGAGCCGCCCAACGCCAAGATCACCGTGCGCAACGCGCAGCAGGCGGTCGCGTACGCCACCGCCAACACCGACGATCTGATCTCGCTGCCGGCCGGCACGTACACGATGCAGGTCGAGCTGCCCAACTACGAGCCGGTCGAGCAGCCGCTGACCATCGGCATCGGCGAGCCCTACAGCTACTCGTTCCGGCTCGAGCCGCGCCGCGGGCGCCTTCGCATCAACACCGTGCCGGGCGACGCCCGGATCATGATCGACGACCGCGTCGTGGGCCAGGGCAGCTTCGACGGCGAGCTCGACCTGGGGCCGCACAAGGTCGCGGTCGATCAGCTCGGCTGGCTGCCGACCCACCAGACCATCGAGGTGCGCGAGGTCGGGACCGCCGAGACCTCGATCGCGCTGGCGCGACCGCCGTCGACCGCGCGCTGGCTGGCGATCGGCGGCACCACCGTCTACGGCCTGTACGCCGGCGCGTCGGTGGGCACGCTGATCGACACGACCGCCGATGGCTCGACCTCGCTGATCGCCGGCCTGGCCGGCCTGGTCGTCGGCGGCGTCGGCGGCTACGCGCTGGTCCCCGACGACGTCCACCACGGCACCGCGTCCTTGATGATGACCGCCGCCAGCGCCGGCCTGATCGGCGGCATCGAGGCGGGGCTGGCGTTCTCCGCCGACGACCGCGTCGTGACCTCGACCGCGCTCGGCGGCTCGGTCGTCGGCCTCGCGGCGGCCGCGCTGGCCGCGCGGCAGGGCGAGATCGGCGAGGGTCAGGCCGCGATCGTCAACAGCGGCGTCTTGTGGGGCACGGTGAGCGGCCTCCTGTTCACGCAGGTGTTCGCCGGCAGCGATCGCACCGACCTCGCGCTGACCTCGGCGGGCTCGGGCCTCGGGCTGGTGACCGGCGTCGTGCTGGCCAAGCGCTACGCGATCAGCCGCCGCCGCGCGATCTACATCGACCTGGCCGGCGCGGCCGGGCTGGTCGCCGGCCTCGCGGTGCAGAACGGCGCGCAGTCGAGCGACACCGGCACCTCGGCCTCCGACGAGAGCCGCTCGCACTTCACGCTGGCCGGCATGGCGATCGGGCTGGGCCTCGGCGTCTACCTGTCGCGCAACGTCGACGCGCCGATCCTGCGGCTGCAGCCGACCGTGACGCCGGTGCGCGATCGCGCCGGCGGCCAGGGGCTCGTCGTCGGCGTCGGCGGCGCGCTATAAGCAGCGCATGGTCGCCACGACGCACACCAGCGCCTGTCCGCTCGACTGCCCCGACCTGTGCAGCCTGCGGGTCGAGGTCGACGGCGGCCGGGTCGTGAAGGTCGACGGCGACGACCGCGGCCCGCTCACCGACGGCTTCGTCTGCGGCAAGGTCCGCAACATCGCCGAGCACCTCTACGGCGAGCACCGCGTGCTGACGCCGCTCGTGCGCGTCGGCGCCAAGGGCGAGGGGCGGTTCCGCGCGGCGAGCTGGGACGAGGCGCTGACGATGGTCGCCGACCGGCTGCGCGCCATCCGCGACGCCCACGGCGGCGAGGCGATCCTGCCGTTTCACTACGGCGGCTCCAACGGCTGGCTCACCGAGGGCGGGCTGGCCACGCGGTTCTTCCGCCGGCTGGGCGCGTCGCGCTGCGATCGCACGCTGTGCGCCGCGCCGTCGACCGCGGCGGTGCGCGGCCTGTACGGCACCGTCCCCGGGGTCGCGCTCGAGGACTACCCCGCCGCGTCGCTGATCGTGGTGTGGGGCTGCAACCCGTCGGCGTCGGGCATCCACCTGGTGCCGGTGCTCGAGCGCGCGGTGGCCGCCGGCGCCACGCTGATCGTCGTCGACCCTCGCCGCACGCCGCTGGCCCGGCTGGCGACGCTGCACCTCGCGGTGCGCCCGGGCGCCGATCTGCCGGTGGCGCTGGCGCTGCACCGCGAGCTGTTCGCGCGCGGCGCCGCCGACCTCGCGTTCCTCGCCGATCACGCGCGCAACGTCGACGCGCTGCGCGCGCGCGCCGAGCCGTGGACGCTGGACCGCGCCGCCGAGGTCGCGGGCGTCAGCGCCGCGGAGCTCGCGCGGTTCGTCGACCTGTACGCGGCCGCGTCGCCGGCGGTGATCCGCTGCGGCTGGGGCGTCGAGCGCAACCGCAACGGCGGCTCCGCGGTGGCGGCGATCCTCGCGCTGCCCGCGGTGGCCGGCAAGTTCGGCGTGCGCGGCGGCGGCTACACGATGTCCAACGGCGACGCCGCGTGGGGGATCAGCGCCGAGGCCGGCATCGCCGAGCCCGAGCCGGCGACGCGCGCGATCAACATGGCGCAGCTCGGCGCGGCGCTGGCCGACACCGCGGCGCCGGTCCGCGCGCTGTTCGTCTACAACTGCAACCCGACCCAGACCGTGCCCGATCAGGCGGCGGTGCTGCGCGGCCTCGCCCGCGACGATCTGTTCACCGTCGTGCACGAGCAGGTCATGACCGACAGCTGCCGCTGGGCCGACGTGGTGTTGCCCGCGACCACGTTCCTCGAGCACCGCGAGGTGCGGCGCGGCTACGGCGCGATGCGGCTCTACGATTCGCCCGCGGTGGCGACGCCGCCCGGCGAGGCGTGGAGCAACCACCAGCTGTTCGGCGCGCTGCTCACGCGGCTCGCGCTCGATCGCCCGGGCGATCCGCGCACCGAGGACGAGGTCGTCGACGCGATCTTCGCCGATGATCGCGACGGCCACCTGCGCGCGCAGCTGGCCGCGCGGCAGGTCGCGACGCCGCTCCTGCCGACGCCGCGGCTGTTCGTCGACGTGATGCCCGGCACCGCCGACGGCAAGGTCGACCTGTGCCCGGCCGCGCTCGACGCCGCCGCGCCGCACGGGCTGTACCACTACCAGCCCGACCCCGCGACCGCCGCGTTCCCGCTGGCGCTGATCTCGCCGGCCATCGCCCAGCAGATCAGCTCGACCTTCGGCCAGCTCCGGCGCGCGCCGGCGACCGTCGAGCTGGCCGCGGCCGACGCCGAGGTCCGCGGCATCCGCGACGGCGACACCGTGCGCATCTGGAACGACCTCGGCGAGGTGGTGTGCGGCGCGCGGATCGCCCGCCACCTGCGCGCTGGCGTGGCGGTGCTGCCCAAGGGCACCTGGCGGTTCCACACCGCCAACGGCGCCGCTGCCACCGCGCTCGTCGCCCAGGGCCTGACCGATCTCGGCGGCGGCCCTTGCTACAACGACGCCCGCGTCGAGATCGCCCGGATCGCCGCCGACGCGGTCACGGCGCGAGCGTGAATCGCGGCGTCCGCGCCGCGTCCAAACCGCGTAAGGTCTCCCCCATGAAGCTCGCCTCGTTCTCGGTGCTCGCCGCGGCCCTGGCCCTGGCCGTCTCGCCGGCCGCCGCCAAGCGCCGGAACCCCGACCCCACGATGCGGGTCCTCGCCGACCTCCACGTCGCTGCCGGCTGCGACGAGAAGGCCTCGCCGCACCGGCTGTGGTGCCTCGCCGCCGACGGCTGGGCCACCGGCACGCCGGCCAAGCTGCCGATGGGCAAGGTGCTCATCGGCGTGACGATCAGCCGCGCCGCCAGCGCCACCGGCGCCTGGGACCTCGCCGCCGATCCGTCGATCGGCCTGTCCGCCCTCGCCGTCCGCCACGACGGCGCCGCCAACGAGCTCAAGCTCTACGCGATCACGCCGTCCAACGACGCCGAGAAGCTCGCGAACGCCCAGACCCTCGCCAACGTCGCCGCGGCGCTCAAGGGCAAGGGCAAGACCGTCAAGGTGCCCAAGGACCTCGCGACGTACCTGAAGTCGCTCGGCGCGAAGAGCGGCTACTTCGCGACCAAGGGCGCCACCGGCTGGACCTGGCCCGGCGACTCCGCCGGCGAGCTGCGCAAGGTCGGCAAGTACTGGGTCGTCGTCGAGACCCCCAAGACCGGCGACGCGCGCTTCATCACGATCCTCACCGAGAAGTGGAAGTAGCGCTAGCGGCCGCGGCCGCGCCGCCGCGTATCATGCCGGCATGAAGCACCTGTCGCGCGCGGTGATCGCGCTGATCGTGGGCATCGCCGCGGCGCCGAGCGCCGCCAAGCCGCGCCTCCCCACCGCCACCGAGGCGATCCTCGCCGACCTGCACACGGCGGCGGCGTGCGATCAGCCGCGCTCGCCCCTGCGCCACTGGTGCCTGGCGGCCGACGGCTGGGCCACCGGCACGCCCGCCGCGTTGCCGACCGGCAAGGTGCTGATCGGCGTGACCCTCACGCGCGAGGTCGCCAGCGTCGCGCCGCTCGACGTGCGCGACGAGGCCATCAGCCGCTTCGTGACGCTGACGCTGCGGCGCAACGGCGCCGACGTCGAAGCCAAGCTGGCCGGCATCGACCCGGGCGACGACAGCGACCGGCGCATGCTGCGGGACGCCACCACCAAGCTGATCGCCGTCCTGCAAGGCAAGAGCAAGGTCGCGCGCCTGCCGCGCGACCTCGCCGCATTCACGAAGTCGGGAGCCGATCGCGAAGGCCACGCCGTCACCAAGGGCCCGCGCGGCTGGACCTGGACGGCGGGCTCGGCGACCGAGCTGCGCAAGGTCGGCAAGTACTGGGTCGCGATCGAGACCAGCATCAGCGGCCGCGACACCCGCTTCATCACGATCCTCACCGAGAAGTGGAAGTAGCCGCGCCGCGGCGGCGGCCGCATCGCGCGGTCTGCGACACCGTGCGACCTCGCGTGCAGCCGCGCACCGCGGCCTGCCACCAGCGGTCACCGACGCATGCCCCACCGAGCGGCGGCGCCCGCTACGGTCGCCACATGCGTCATCGCCTCATCGTCTCGCTGCTGGGCCTCGTCGGCTGCGCCACGGCGCGCGCGCCATCGCCGGCGACCGTCGTCGCGCCGCCCCGCGCGACGCCAGCGCCCGCGCCGCTCCCGGCGGCGGCGATCGTCGCCGCCTGTGCCAGCCCCGAGCACCGCCAGTTCGACTTCTGGATCGGCGACTGGGACCTCACCGTGCGCGCCAAGCAGTCGGCCGACGGACCGTGGGACGAGGCGCGCGCCACCCAGCACGTCGAGCCCGTCCTCGGCGGCTGCGCGATCAGCGAGACCTTCACCGCCGAGGGCCCGGGCCAGCCGTGGGCCGGGCGCAGCTACTCGATGTGGCAGCCGGCGACCGGCCAGTGGCGCCAGACCTGGGTCGACGACTCCGGCAGTTACCTCGCGTTCACCGGCGGCCTCGACGGCGGCGTCATGACGCTGGTCGGCGAGCCGCGCGAGCAGCGCGGCAAGCGCGTGGTGATGCGGATGGTGTTCCTCGACGTCACCGCCACCGCGCTGCGCTGGGAGTGGCAGCGCCAGCTCGACGGCGGTCCCTGGGAGCCGCAGATGATCATCACCTACCGCCGCCGCGGTTGATCA
>Ga0075163_10004935_pt1 | contig 17867 bp, 8 predicted proteins | sample JI1023141ADNA_FD_71478 | JGI IMG/M metagenome (GOLD analysis project Ga0075163, IMG submission 71478) | Wastewater effluent complex algal communities from Wisconsin, to seasonally profile nutrient transformation and Carbon sequestration -... | ecosystem: Engineered > WWTP > Effluent > Algae...
GGAAGACGGTTGGTGGCCGTGGCAGGCATGTGGTGGGACTCGCTTTCAACGGCGTAGTCGGGACGTTCGTATGCCGAATAACTTCGTTCGTGTGAAGGAATGTTAGATCACCGATGATGAAGAACCGTACGGTGTTTTCGGGTTTGATCCGAGGATACGGGCATTCCCGTTAGTGATCGGCGCTTCTTGATTGCCTGCTTGGTCATGGTTGTCGGTATTTGCACTAGTTTCGTTAGCAAACCCCACCCCAATGAGCTCGACACCCCACACGACATGGCGAACAGGGATATTGCTTGTGTTCTTCGTTCTTGCAAGCACTATCGTGACTGCCCAGCTACGTCATCCGCGAATACAGGAGATGGAACGCGGCGGACCGGCCAGCGGCAACTACTACTGCGTACCCACCTTTCTGTTCGGGACACAGAACGATGACTACGTCGACGGGGTCTCGCTCGGGAGCATCAGCCAACTCGGGACCGGAGGGAATCCGGGGCCTGACCATTCGGATTATTTCTTCGCAGGGGACAATACGGTGACACGCCTGATGCCGAACACCGAGTATGATCTTGTGGTGACCAGCGGGCCGCATGCGGATATGTACTATGCGTGGGTAGATTTCAACGGCAACGGTGATTTCGATGCACCGGAACTGCTCGGCTCCGAACAGTCGGGAGGTCAGTTCGAACAAGTGACCATCACCTTCACCGTGCCGGGAAATGCCCAGATCGGGTACACCGGATTGCGGGTGATGTGCTTGGACATCTTTACCCCTACACCGGATCCGTGTGGCGCATACGAGCTTGGTGAAACAGAGGACTACGCCGTGTTGATCGATGATGGTGCACCATGCACCCCACTGTTCTCAGAAGGGACCTCGGAGGGCGATTACTTTGAAGGGGTCGACTTGGAAGACATGCACGACGGAGTAGGGACTACAGGTTCCCCAGCATACACACCACCACGCCAGCATGTTCACTTGGAGTCCGGCACCACGCACGATATTAATTTCACGACCGGAGCTTTCGATGCCGACCGTTACAAGGCTTGGGCAGACTGGGATCAGGACGGCCAGTGGAACGAAACCGATGAAGTGATCGGGGAATACCTGAGCACGTCGAACTTCACACCACATACATGGACATTCACGGTGCCAGAAAATGCGTGGGGCTGGGTGCGTCTTCGACTGAAATGCGGGGATGAGAACACCTTGGATCCTTGTTCGGACTACACGTACGGTGAAACGCGCGACTACATGATCGTGATCGATCATCCATCTATGCCGTGTCTCACGTACAATTTCATAGGTGCCACGAATGGGCAGGGCATGGGCCAGGTGGATGTGAACGGATCGACAGTATTCACCCCCGCCGCCTTGCCGAACCATTTCATCACCGGGACCGATCCGGTGGTGCATGTGCTGCCGGGTGGTGTATTGAACGTGAGCGTGACCGGCAATTCAGCCAACGTAGGGAACTTGGTGGTAGGCTATATGGACTTGAACAACGACAACGATTTCGATGATGCGAACGAGACAGGGCCATATACAACCGGCACAGTGGCGAACGAGGTGATGGATTTCACACTGAACGTGCCCTTGGGCACCACACCCAGTGGACACTTCCTTCGCGTTACGAGCTATGGCGAAGGCTTCGAATTCGCGAACGGATGCTATGACCCGAGCGAAGGACAGGTCATGGATATTATGTTCTTTGTGGACGGGGATGGGACGCCCTGTATACCGGGCAGTGTGAATTGGACCACGGGTGGGGATATCATCGATGGTGTACAGCTCGGCACCATAGACAATACGGGTACTGGTGCCAGTTACGGCCCGCCCTACACGGACTTCACTTCACTCTCTACCGATCTGGTATCGGGACAGGACTATGATCTGATACTGACCACCGGACCCAGCACCCCAAGCAACTACCACGCCTGGATCGACCTTAACAACGACGGTGACTTCACCGATCCGAATGAACTTATAGGCAGCGTTACGAGCACAGTACCAAATGGGCAGGTGGTGATCCCATTCGCGGTCCCGAATGGCACGCCGCTCGGTAGCAAACGGATGCGTGTGCGCTGCACGTGGATCGCCGGAGCAGAACCCTGCGCTGATACGGACTATGGTGAAACGGAGGATTACACCGTTAACATCACGACCAGCACAGGCCTTGCTACGCATGACCCACAGTCGTGGTCCGCACTGGTCTCCACCGATGGCAACACGCTCATGGTCGCTTGGCCCGAGGAAGGTGGAACGACTGTGATCACCCTGGTGGATGCCACAGGCCGTGCCGTATTGCAGAGCACCTCGCTTGCTGCACGCATCGTACTGCCCACAGCCGAACTGGCTACAGGCGCCTATACGATTGTGCGCGAAGCCAACGGCAAGCGTTGGACCAAGCGGTTCGTTCTGGCGCGGTGACCAGCGTCGGCTAGCTGTTTTAAGAAAGGCGGATCCGGATCGGACCCGCCTTTCTCATTTCCTCCATACATAACATATGGGTCCATCCCCTTGGGCCCCATATGGTCAATTGGTCCGGAAATAAGCTGTAGGTTCGTTAGGTAACCCACCACGGCCATGCCCCACCCTGGCCTTCTTGTTCAGACCACTTGGCGATCGCGCTGCACCTTCTTGGTGTTCGCGTTAGTATCGGCATGCGGTGCGGTGCGTGCACAGGACCTGGAGCAGGTGGGCAAGAAGGATGCCTTCCAAGTGAGCGGCGGCCTTAACGCCTACACTTCATTCTACACCACCGACTTGGGTGAGCCAAGGCAGGTGCCGCTTACATGGGGTCTAACCGCGCGATTGGAATTCACGATCTACGACTTGCAGATCCCCTTCTCGCTCACCGTCAGTGAACGCGAGCGCGACTTCCGTCAGCCCTTCAATCAATATGGTGTGAGTCCGCGCTATAAGTGGGTACGAGCCCATCTCGGATACCGCAACATGCACTTTAGCGAGCTAACCATGAGCGGCCAGAACTTCCTGGGTGGTGGTCTGGAACTCAACCCGGGCAAGTTCCGCTTCAGCGGCATGTATGGTCGCTTACGCAAGGAGATCTTCGCCGATACTACCTACACGGTGCCTACTGAACCAGCCTTCGAGCGTTGGTGCGCGGCGGGCAAGCTCGGCATTGGATCGGAGGGGAGCCATGTGGATCTCGTGCTTCTTCGCGCTTGGGACCGGTACGATGAGATCGCCTTGGCAAAGGGCGGCTACGGCAGCGCCCAGCCGGAGGAGAACGCCGTGCTGGGTATCGATTTGGCCCAAGCCATCGGTAAACGTGTACGGTTGCAGGTGGATGGCGCGGTGAGCCTGCACAACTTGGGGGCGGTGCCCGATGAACGTACATCTACACAGGCCAGTGCCTCCAATGATTATGATAGCTTCCTGTTCAATATTGACCCCAGCACCCGACTTGGAACAGCGATCAAGGCCGGTCTCAGCTACAACCTGCGCGGCATTTCGCTCGCTACGCACTATGAACGCATCGATCCACTTTTCCGCACGCTCGGCTGCTACTACTTCACCAACGATGTGGAGAACATCCGCGGCTCGGTGGGCGTGGGTGTGTTCAAGCAGAAGTTGCGCCTGCAGGGCTCGCTGGGTATACAACGCAATGATCTAATGCATGCTGCAGTGCAGCGCGTTGAACGCACCATTGGTTCGGCAGGCATTAACTATAACAGTGGCCGCAGTTATTCAGGCAGTATCGACTTCTCCAATTTCCAGGCGGACATTCGCTCCGTGTTCGCGGCCGCAGGGAGCGATACGGTCAGCGTTGTTCAAATATCGCGCAGTGTGAATTTCAACAACTCGTTGCGGATCGACCGAAGGCAACAGCATGTCTCGCATACCCTCGACGCATCGGCGGGTTTGCAGGAGTTCGACGGTGGCACGGGTCAAGTAGGAAGTGGTAGTTCCACACTGAACATCGGCGCAGGTTATCGGTACAAGAAGAGCGATCGCTACCTCACGCTCGGCGCACGGTTCACTGCGAGCCGTTTCAGTAACGGCGGTGCAGAGCGAAATAAGCTCGGGGGTTCGATCAACGCGCGGAAGGGTTTCTTGCAGGACAAGCTTGGTGTGGACGTTCGTATGGGGATCTACGACAACCGAACTCGTGATGGTAGGCACGGTCTCTCGCAAACCGCAGGTCTGGGTGTGAGCCATAAGATCGGACATGTGCATGTGTTGGGCTTCGTTCTTAGTTACAATAGTCGGTCGGACCTAGGTCCATTGGCGCCTGCTCAGTACCAAGTTCGTGGTCAGGTGAACTATAGCATGAACATCAATTCCGCTTCCCGTAAGAAGGGCGCAAACAAACAACCATGACATGGTACGCTTTCGCATCCTCTACGCCGTCGTGCTGCTCCTTTTGCAAGTCGCCGCACGTGCCCAAGGCTACCCCATAACGGTCACGGCTTTTCCGTCACCACCCTACCCTGTTACTTGGGGCGGGGTGTCCGTGTTGGCACAAACGTTGGAGCTGGGCATGGACAATTCCGGTCCCTCCAAACAGGTATACTCACGTATTGTGTTGAAGAACGAGGAACAGGGGATCCTAATCACCAGCAGGGACGATGTCTTCGATAATTTCTGCATCACCATTCCCAGCGAGCATTCTGATTGGAACCTGACCCAGTTGACCGACCAGATCAATGGGGCATCTGCAATCTCGGTCGCCGCCTTCGATCCGCATGGCTTCGACCTGGAAGGGCAAGTACCGCAGCAAGCATTGCCCGAAGGAAGCTGGCAATTGTGCGTTCAACTGATCGAGTGCGGCACCAACACGCAGCTCTCCGCGCCATTGCCAGCTGGCTGTATCTCCTTTTATGTGAGCTACGCACAACGGCCTGTGCTCACTGATATCTGCGATGCGGTGATCACACAGGAGAACGGCTTGCGGACGATCAGTTGGTCCTTCTCGCAACCAGCAAGTTTCGAAGGGGAGGTGCAGTACAAATTACGCATAGTGTTGATCGACCCTGTGAACATGTCCGGTGGTGCCAACCAAGCAATGCTCTCTTCCACCACACCCGAATTGGTGGACACCTTGATACCTATTCTAGAGAACACAATAAACTATTCGATCCCGGATGAATTACCCCTGATCCCTGGCCGATCGTATGCCGTGCGCGTGCGTGCTTGGTCTCCGGATGGTGATTTGCCGGTGCAGTTCAACGGCTACAGCGATGTGTGTTCGTTCCGGTACGAACCAGAAGGTGCTGATGGCAATGGCATCCTACAGGCGGTATATCCTGTTAACGATGACTTCATCCCGTTCCGGCACTTCCCCATCATCGCCAAGTTCTTGCCCTATCGCAACTACATGTCCTTCGATTTCGTCACCACGGTGAAAGGCCGTGACGGCACCGGAAATCTGCCGGACCGGAGCGGTTTTGACAATTGGGATCCCGGCGGACCAGTGCAGGCCCAGAGCAGGGCCATGGGACTGCCGCATGGCACCGATATCACGGAAGAACAAGCACAACACCTGCCTATCTACTATGGCGGTGGCGATCCCTTGTTTGATGGTTTCAGTTTCGAGCGGGGTGGCCAGTATCGCTGGCACACGGCTGGTGATTTCACACTCGGTGCAACAGTGGTTCATGGCGACACGGGTGAGGAGCCTTTCAAGGTGGGCATGGGCCCTGGCAGACCCTTGGAACCTGAAGATGAAGCCATGGTACCTCCAGGTGATGTGATCTTGCGATGGCGTACCGCCGACGCACCCGGCACCTTGGTGCCACCCTTGGAAGTGATACAGGCACATGCGGCCCGCACGGTGCCCGCGCAGTATGTGTTCTTCGATGGCCATGTGCAGGAGCACTGGGATCTGGAGGTACATAAGGACAGCGTGGATGGTGCTTCGATCTTCAATAGTGACGGAGAAGTTGGCCACGATATCTTCCTAACTGGCCTGATCGGCAATACGGAGGCGATCACAACTGCGGAGGAGGCACTTTACAAAGAGCTCACGGCAACAGTGAATGTTACCGAGGTCGGCACGTACTACTGGCAGCTGAAGTGGCGCAGGGAGCCGGATAACGCAGCAGCGGGCCACTACAACGAGAGTGAGGTGTTCCAATTCACCATTGGCAGTGGTGGTGTGACCACCCCACCCGCGAACCCGGAACCAGTGGGCAACTGCGCGGCACTGTGCGACCCATTGGCATTGCCGTCGCTCACTACCGTTGGTGAGTTGGTCGTGAACGACATGGTGCATATCGGCCGCTTCAGTATGAAGGTGACGGACGTGCAAGGAACTAGTGCTGGTTATTCGGGTTCCGCAACCATCCAGGTGGACTTTCTTCGCAGTGTTAGCGTGATGGTCGCCTTCAGCGGTTTACGCGTGAACACCGACAAGGCGGCGCTTGCCGGAGAAGCGCATGCGGTGATGCATGATTGGGACGCTGAAGTGCAGGCTCTCCTTGGACAGACGCCATTGAGCCCGCAGTTGGGCGAGGCGCTCACAAACTACTGGACGGATCATGAAGGTACTACCGCGCAACGGCTGGTCAGCTTGTTCGGCCCTAGCCATACGATCGATCTTCCCATTGGCATGGACAGGATGGTGGGGGGTGCGGAGTTGATCTTGACCATTAGTGCTATGCGCTTTACACCGACCGGTGCAGACCTGGATATGGTCGCGGGCATGCGGGTGCCCTCCATGGCCACCGCCCTTACATTCGGTGCCGTCCATGTGTGTATGGTGCCCGAAGGCTTGGGTGCGAAGCACCGCGCTTACCTCGGTGAATTCCCCGCCATTCCTTTTGGGAAAAGCGAATTCCAACTGATGCCCGGTTCCGCAGAGGATGGATCCGGTACCTATATGGATTGGGATTGCGACGGCTTCAAGTGCCTGCAAGTCGCCGGGGAGCTCGTCTTCTCACGCGATGACCTGCTTCCACCGGGGGCCGCCGCCGGAGAGGTCCATGCGGGATTCAGTTTCCAAGTGTGCGAGGAGTGGAACACCATTATCGCCATGCACATGGATCCCTTCGAGGCCACCGGTGCACCTGGTTTCATCTTCACCCCCGGCGAAGTATTCCTGGACCTAAGCACCGCGCGCAACCCGGAGAGCATCGTCTTTCCCGAAGGTTATGACCCCATGGATGCTGTGGATCTGGGCGGAGAACCCGCTGAGATCGAAGCCTTGGCCGCTACATGGAAGGGCTTGTATTGGGACCGAATCGGACTCGCACTTCCGGAAGAGATGCGAACCGTGGGTGGCGCTACGTTCGACGTGCGCCATTTGATCTACGACGATCAAGGCTTCACGTTCAACTTCACCATCAAAGACCTCGTTGATGTCAATACGGGCCGTATCAACACCTGGCAATTCTCGATGGATAGCCTGTACATGGACATGTTCAAGGGTGCGTTCCGAAAGGCGGGTATGAAAGGGCGATTGGGCATGCCCGTGCTCGCACCCGACGAGTTCCTTCTGTACAACGCCGTCTTCGCGCGTGAAGCAGTACCCGCCGAAGATGGGCCCGATCCCCCGGACGGAGGGGACGCGGAAACGCAGCACCGTTTCGTCTTCACCTTCGATATCGATCCGAATCAGGACTTCACCGTCCCCATGTGGGCAGCCACGCTCAAGATCGAACAAGAGAGCAACATCCATGTGCAAGCCGGTGGCAGCGGCGGTTACGCTCGCGCCGAACTGCACGGTGCATTGACCATCAACACCGGTAATGAGAAGCTCCGTGCATTGTTGCCGGATGGGACCCCGGACATGTCCTTCGACCTCATGCGTTTCGAGGATCTGGTGATCGACACCCGAGAGCATCCTGCATTCTCTTGCACGACGTGCCGCCCCGTTTTCGCAATGGCCAGTCCCCAGCATAGCGTGGGTGGCTTCCCTGTCACAATCGAAGCCATCGAACTGAGCGATGAGCAACCGCCTTCGTTGGACATTACCCCCAGGTTCACCCTCGGGGGTGAGGCCTCACCGATCAGTGCCGAAGGCACCATCCGCTTCCACACCTCGTTCGACGAAGCCACGTTCCGCTTCGGCATGAATGGCCCACCGGAAATCACCCGTCTGCACCTCGCTGCGGAGCGTGTTGGAGGTATGACCCTTGACGGTTACATCGACTTTCACCATGATGCTATCAAGGACGAATGGCGCGGTGGGCTTGCTGTAAGCCTGCCAATGGGCATAGCGGGCTCTCTTGCAGCCGTCTTTGGAACAAAGCATACCGTTCCGGATGCCGATTGGGACTCTGAGGGACGTTATGGGTACTGGATGGTGGATGGTATGCTCTATTTCCAGCCCGCCATTCCCATTTTCGCCGGAATGGGCATATATGGATTCGGGGGTGGTGCCTCCTACCATATGCTCCAAACCCGGGAAGTGGCTCCATCAATTCTTGCAAATGGTCTCACCACAACGCCCGCAAATCAAAAAAGAAACGGGACAGACCCCCCTGATCCAGCCATACCCGCAGCGCCTTCCACGGCTAGCTGGCAGGAGGATTTTCGTGAAGGCTTAGGGTTGAAACTCGCCGTAGTTCTTGGCACAGTCCCAAAAGAGTCCGCGCTGAATATGGACCTCAAGCTGGGTTGCACCTTCACGACTGAAGGAGGTTTGTCAACACTCGCCTTCACCGGTGATGTCTTCGGATTGGCCAGTATACCGGACCGTGTTGCGGATCCCGCCGCAGCCAAAGTGCGCGGGGGGATCACCATCAACTATGCGAACAACCCACCGGCCTTGGATGCGGGCCTCTGGGTAGACCTGAGTTTGACCGCGGTGACGGGCCATATCGATGCCAAATTCCATACACAGGAAGGGCAATGGTACTTCTACTTGGGTGAGGCAGAACCAGTGACAAGACGGGCGCACATCAGCCTCTTGTCGGTGGCACAGGTGAACGCCTATATCATGACCGGCAACACCGGTATACCGAACGAACTGCCACCACCGCCTGCCCTGATACGGGAGATCCTTGGCCTACATGATCCGCGCAGGGGTTTAGGAACCGAAGAAGCCACCAGTGCGGCTCTGGGCAGCGGACGTGATCAAGGAGATCTTGATGATTATGGTTCGGGGGCTGGCTTCGCATTTGGAGCAGAACTGGTCATCCCCCCAAGGGAACTGGACCTGATACTGCTCTACGCGAATTTCGAAATGGCCTTGGGATTGGACATCAACTTATCCCAAGCGCCACCCGGCTATGTGTGCCGCGAAACCGGTGAACCACCGGGCAACAATGGTTGGTTCGCGCAGGGCCAGATCTTCGCGGGTTTCCGTGGCGAACTCGGGGTGAAATTGCCCTTGCTCTTCACCACCCTGAAGGTGCCGATCCTGAGCATGTCCGCCGCCATGCTCATGAGCGGGAATACACCGCACCCATCAGGCTATGAAGGTCAAGCCGCTGTGAACTTCAGTGTCATGGACGGCTGGATCTCCGGCACGGCTCATTTCCATGTGAAAGGAGGAGATGGTTGTTCGTTGGAGAATACCGACCCGCTCGCGGGTATCCATTTCATCAAGGAGGTGAAACCTGCTGGCAGCGGATCGGTCTTTGATGCACCGACCGCCACGTTCCAGTTGCCCATGGACACGCGCTTGGAAGTAGTCAAGTCGATCGATGCGACCACGCTACAAACAACGATGTACGTGTTCTATCCAAGGCTCGTTGGTTTCGACCTTCGCAAGACCGCAGGTAATGCTGCTGTGGGCCATGGCCCCACCACTTTCTCAGACAACACCCGGACGATGGCCTACCTGCCGCTCAATGGCATGCTAGAACCACATACCGAGTACAGAACGAGTTTGAAGATCATTGTAGAAGAAGAAACAAGTCCGGGGGTACGCCGCAATTTCAGGAGGCCCAATGAAAGCCATGACTGGTCAGAGGATACGCTAGTCACCTTCCATACGAACGAGTTGCCCACCGTGATACCCCCAGACCAAGTCGCTTACACGTGGCCCATCGATCGGCAGCGCTTCTTCCTCCCCGGCGAAACGCCCGGTAAAGGAGCGATCGCGCTGAGGATGGCAATGCCCGCATTATTCAGCACCACCATTGCAGGCGTGAGTTACTCCTATGTGGCGCGCTACATCCCTTTGGGTGGCGGTGAGCCGCTGGAGCGCCTGCTCACGGGGACGTCGGGGGCTTTGATCTTGTTGGACCTGCCGCCGTTGCTGAGCGAACGCACCTATGTGTGCCAGATCGTAAGGCGCAAACAGAACAATGGAGGCGCGTTCGGCGGTTTCGGAACCAGCCCGGTTTCCCTTGTAGGTGCGTCTACGAACCTCTCGCATTTCAACTTCGGCGAAGGCAACATCATGAACATGAACACGCCGGCCGGTCAATTGGCGCATGCGGTACAATTGGGTGCTGGTGACCAGCTGCTCTACACTTTCGGTTTCCGCACCAGCAAGTACGGCTCGTTATCGCAGAAGTTGGCCGGTGTACAAATGCACGGGACCTATCCATCCAGCACGAGCCAGGAATCCGCAACAGCCGATGTGACGGGTACCTGTGCCGAGGGTTTTGATCAATTCGATCTACAGGGTTTGTGGCGCACGGATCCGGCAAGTGGGACATACCGGTTGGAACTCGATCCACTGGTACGCATGGATCAGACCCATTCCTTCTCGGACGACTATATCAAGCGGCTCAACAGCGAGTTCTATTCCACCTATCTTTCGTATAGCGGCACGAACGTTTACAACTTCCCTGACGGGGACGACATCAGCCTCACGCCGCTTGGCATTCGGTCGCCCTACCTATGGGCCCAGCAGTTCCCGGACCGACCGCTGTGGTCGTTCACAGGGGACGTGATACCGCTATCAGCCCTCAATGATGGCGAACTTGAGAACGCGGCGTATTCCAGTCCCAGCCAGAGCAGTAACACGAACATCGGCGCCACAATACCGAACGCGTTCGGTGGCTACGGTGGTTCCGCTGCCATCCCTTCCGTTGCTTTGAACGGGCCACAGAACAAGGTTCAATTGCTGTATCGGGCAGGGTCATTTGCAGCCGGGCAGTACTCCTACATGCAGACCGGTACGATCAGCCGGCTGAATACGCGCACTGCTCACAATCGTCGGCTGGAGGATGCCATGCTGCAATATGGTCCTAGCCCCCTGCTCTCGAATATGCGGCGAATAAGTGTGCTCCCGTTCTCCATTATGGAGCCGATCACCAGCGGTCATGAACCATCACCGGGCGAGTTCGGGGTTGTCTATACGGCGAATTACCACGTGCGCTTTTACTACACGACCCCGCATCGCACGGTGATCCCCGGTGCGATCAACTCCTCCATCGACCGCCAATTCATCATGTCCAATGCTGCACCGAGCCCTCCTCCTTTCTTTATGTGGTAGCCTTTGCTGCGCAACACATGCACAAACGGACTCGATCGCGGTGCTCCGGATGGATTCCGCATACCGGTCCGCCCAAGATGCCTACAGCGCGCACTTGAAGATCGAAGCCCACTACGATGGCACGTCTGTGCGCTTGCGTTGGGCCCCGAACACACCAGGAGGTTGGGTGATGACCAATTTGGGAGGATACGAATTGGAGCGCATGGACCTTGGTACCGGCCGCAAGGACACGGTGACTTCTTCCTTGGTATACGAAACCCTAGGTGAAGGTCCATTAAAACCCTTGGATGGCACTGGCTGGCAAGCGCTACACGCAAGCGAGCCAGAGGACAGCTATGTGATGATGGCCGGGGAAATGATACACCAAGCGCTACAAAAGGAGAACATTGGTGTGCAGCACAACCCGCTCGCGGATGCCACTATGTTGAACGAACGTTTCAGTTTCGCCATGCTCGCTTGCGACTTGTCATGGAATGCTGCATTGGCGGCCGCCACTGGCTTCGAGGATCGCGCGGTACGGTCGGGCCATCAGTACCTCTATCGCATCAGCTCGGCGAAGAATAACCGGAACTATCCGATCGATACAGCACTGGTGTTGGTGGATACACGCGCACCCTCTGTCCTGAAAGCCCCGGCGATCTCCGAAACCGAAGGACGTGATCGTTCGGTTACAATTAAATGGCCGCGTGCCGTGCATAGCGATCGGTTTACAGCCTTTCACGTTGAACGGAGTGAGGATGCTGGCCTTCATTTCCAGCGGATCACAGTCATGCCGTTCATAGCGTTCACGAATGATGATTTGCCCGGCACCAAGGACAATATGACCTTCGTGGACACTACAACAGTGCCGTATCAGCGCTACTTGTACCGCTTGATCGGTCTCAGCCCTTTCGGGATCGGAAGCCCCCCTTCGATAGCAGTACCCGGCATGGCACGGGATCGCACCCCACCCAAAGCTCCGTTGGATGTGAAGGCGAAGCAAAACGCACAAGGAGGCATCACAATTACGTGGAACTACGGTGGTAGTGATCCGGATCTGAAAGGGTTCAGCATTGCCCGGGGAACTGAAGTTTCCAGTGGCTTCGTGGTGCTGAACAAGGACCTGCTGTCGAAAAGCGCCCGCACCTTCACTGACCCCGCACCTCAGACTTACTTGAACAACTACTACGTGGTCGCGGCGATCGACACGGCAGGCAATCCCGCTGCGAGCTTCAGCGTGCTGGGTGTTGTTGTGGACAGCTTGCCACCACCCATACCCACCATGCTAGTGGGTGCCATCGATACCAGTGGTGTGTTGCGTTTGCGTTGGCGAGCTTCGCAGGTGCCGGATCTACAGGGATATTACGTCTTCATGCGCAACCAGAAAGACCATGTTGAAGTGAGGCTCACCCCCCAACCAATAGGTGATACGTTGTTCGTTGACACGCTGAACATGCACACCCTCACGGAGCATGTGTACTTCAGCGTGACCGCTCTGGATCGCAATGACAACCCATCGGCACACACCCCGACCTTGGAACTTCACCGTCCGGACATGCGGCCACCGACCGCACCTGTGTTCACGAACTACTCCGTCACCAAGGATGGTATCGACCTGCAATGGGCACCCAGCAGCAGTGAGGATGTAGTGAAGCATGTGCTCATGCGACGAGCGGCAGGTGCATTGCCTTGGGATACGATCGCCGTGTTCCTTGCCGGTAGCAGTGTTGCTGCGTACACCGACAAGGAGCAAGGTAGTACGGCCGAAAGCGAATACACCATCGTAGCAAAGGACGATGTCGGATTGTTCTCAGCGCCAGGTAGGGTCCTGCGGCTTCGCGCGCTGGTTGTGGACCAGCCTGCATCGGTCGATCATTTCACGGGGCGTTTCGACCCGGTCGACAAGAAGATCGATCTGGATTGGACCTATCCCGAAAAGAGCCCCGAGCGCTTCGTCGTATTTCGCTCGAAAGCGCATGGCCCATATGAACGGGTGGACTTGGTGAGCGCGGGGGGGCGAGCTTGGAGCGATCGTATACCTGAGACTGGTATCGAATACAGTTACAGGATCCAAGCCGTGGACCAACGCGGACGCGGTTCGCGGCTCTCGCTTGCCGTTGTGGTGTCTCCTTAAACTAGCTAACCTATTCGCAGAGGGGAGCCGATCGAGTTGGCGCGACCGGACCTCCGGCCGCCAAGTGCCCCGGTCTTTACCGACTACCGCGTGGATGCGAAACGGATCAGATTGAAATGGGCGCCCAGCAGCAGTGCCGATGTAACAGCGCACCACTTGTTGCGCCGACCTGACCGGTCCCATCCATGGGATACAGTACTTACTGTGCCAATTTCCCAGCGAAAGATGGACTACCTGGACGCGGACAAAGGCATGTCGGCTACATATGAATATGCAATCGTTGCAAAGGATGATGCGGGCCATTTCTCCGAACGCGGAAAAGGTCTTCGTTTGCGTATGATGTCCATGGGCAGGCTTGGGCGGATCAAAGGGTTGAAGGTTCAGTTGGACCCAAGCACAAAAGTCGCACGCCTCACATGGGAGCAGGGGGGGCTTGCCGACAATAGTCTGATCATACTTCGATCAACGGACAACGGTACGTTCAGGGAAGTTGAACGCCTGTCCGCCGACAGGAGCGAATGGAGCGATCGGCCATTGAAACCGGGTTCGACCTATCGGTACACGATGCAAGCCATTGACCAACGCGGTCAGGGTTCCGACTACGCCGCAGAAGTCACACTCCGTCCTTGATGGTGAGGCCTGGCGCTAGATATGCATCACACGCCTAATAATTTGGGCGCAAAACAGCGGTGCAAGCCATCGGACTGATGCGGTGTTCGTGTGAAGGAATGTTAGATCACCGATGGTCGCTCATACCTGTACAACAGCGCATCGCTCAACTTCACAGCCGCACCACGCTTCCAGAAGATCGCACCGCATTTCTCCGCCACACGGATGCTGCGCGCATTCTCCTCCGCAATATGGCTCAGGACGAACGGCTGATCGTACACTGTGAAGGCCGTATCGAGCAACGCACGAACCGTTTCCGTCGCATAACCTTGGCCCCAATGCGCGCGCAAGAGTCGGTAGCCCATCAATGTTGTTCCATCATCACCCTTCCGCAAGGAGCACCGGCCGATCCATGTGCCGTCCTTCAACGTGATCACCCAGCGTCCGAAACCGTTCGGCAACTTCCCTGGGATCTCGGTGATCCACTTTTGCGCGGCGGCGAGATCAGCGAACGGTTCATCGTGGACATAGCGGAGCACTTCGGGGTCAGTGTTGAGTAATTTGATATGGGCAGCATCATCCAAGGTCAAGTCCCGGATCACGAGGCGTTCGGTTGTTGCAAGCGTGCCCATTCTGCAAAGATGCCATGCACAACTGCCTGTTCCCAAGCTGGTTCCGCGATCGGTCGGCACCCTGCCAGCGACACGTAGCTTTGTGCCGCATTCGGCATTCGATACTACCATGTCGCAACCCACATTCGCCAAGACCGCACCGGTATTCTTCCAGCGCCTCCGTGAGGTAACCGAGGCCTATTTCAAGGAGAACAACATCAAGAAGACCGGCGATATCCGTCTTTATTCCAAGACCGTTATCCTGAGCGCAGCGCTCGTAGTACTCTACGTGGTGCTCGTGTTCTTCACGCCGGTATCCGTGCTGCTCTCGTTGGGGCTTTGTGCCCTGTTGGGGATCGTGGTGGCCAGCATCGGCTTCAACGTCATGCACGATGGCGCGCACGGCAGCTACAGCAGCAAGAAGTGGGTGAACGAGATGATGGGCCATTCCCTGAACCTGCTCGGTGGAAGTGTCTATCTCTGGAAGCAGAAGCACAACGAGAACCACCACACCTTCACCAACGTTGAGGGCATGGACGATGATATCGACATCAAGCCATGGATGCGTGTACACGCCGACCAACCCAAGCACTGGTTCCACCGTTTCCAGCACATCTATGGCCTACTGTTATACGGCCTCACGTACTTCTTCTGGGTGTTCTACAACGATATTCAGAAGTACTTCACCGGCAAGATCGCAGAGACCACACCCATGCGGCCGATGAGCATGAAGGAGCACATCATCTTCTGGGTGACCAAGGTATTCTACGTGGCCGTCTTCATCGTGCTACCGATGTTCTTCGCTGGCGTGGTGCCGACGCTCGTGGGCTACGGCGTCATGGTCTTCGTAACCGGGGTCTTCATCGCCGTGGTGTTCCAGCTCGCGCACGTGGTGGAGGACACCGATTTCGTACACCCCGAAACGGACGGCAGCCACATCGAAGCGGAATGGGCGGTACACCAAGTGGCGACCACCGTCAACTTTGCCACACACAACAAGGTGTGGAACTGGCTCTTCGGCGGTTTGAACTTCCAAGTGGAGCACCATTTGTTCCCGCGCATCAGCCACGTTCACTATCCGGAACTGAACAAGCGCCTCAAACAGGTGTGCGCCGAGTTCAACATCCAGTACCGTGAGTTCCCCTCGTTGCGCAGCGCGCTTTGGTCGCACCTGATGCACTTGCGCCAGGTGGGGATGGCCTGATCACTCCTTGCGCAACACCGCGATGGTACGGTGGTATTCGTTCGGGGTCTGAATGCTCACGAGATAGAGTCCCGGGCCCTCTTCGCTGAGGTTCAGGGTCTCTTTCCATCCTTCGGTCAGGGCAAGTACCCGGCGTTCAACGACGATATGGCCTAGAACGTCCGTGACGCGCAATACACCCTGTGCTGTCCGGTCCGTGCTGCCTCCTGCGTTGAAGACGCCGGTCGAGGGATTGGGCCATACACCGATGGCTGCAGGTCCGAAGCAAGCGGGTTGAGGCACTTGCGTGCTGAACTCGGGCGTCCATTCAAAGATCACCACACCTCCATACTTGGAATCGTAGGGCTGGGCGGGCAGGCCATGGTTGTTGATGAAGTTGCCCACAGCCAGATCACCATGGACGTCCACTCCCCATGTCGCGGCCGTATCGTTCGGCAGGATCCAACCACCCTTCAGCACGGGAAGATCGGCATTGGTGATGTCGTAAGCGAGGATCTCGCTATCACCGCCGCTCACGAAGAGAAGACTATCGCCCATGCTGCTCACGATCTCATTCGTATGCCCATCGCTACCGAACCACGAGAAGCCGATGCAGTTCCAAGGGTTGAGCCATGCCACCTGTGCCATGTTCGCCGGGTCGCTGATGTCCACCACCTCGATCCCACAATAGTCGATCGTGCAGTACGCGCGTTCACCGATCACCACCACATTGTTGTACGCTGGATTCGTAAGGATGGGAATGTCCGGGTTCAGGTAGCGACCGATCTCGCTCGGTGCCGATGGTGTGCTGATATCGATCGCACGCAGACCACCCGCGTCATAAGCCAGAAGCAGTAGATCATCGGCAATGGCCATCCCGCGTGCGTTGGGGGCGTAGCTCGCGATGCCAGGCCAGGTGGGATCGGGCTGGTATGCGCTCACGAACCCGATCTGCGATGGATCATCCACATCGAGCACGATCAGGCCGTCCTCCATGGCCCCGAGGTAGGCACGGTCACCAGTGATACGGACAATCGCACTTCCTTGGACATAGGTCGTACCTCCGTTCCATACGTCCAGCACCACAGGTGTGGCCGGATCGCTCACATCCAGGATCGCCAATCCTGCGGACTGCCCGCCACCCTGGAAGTTGCCAAGACATACGTAGAGCAGGTCGTCCACCTGTTCCACGTTCATGACATCCAAATCCTCGAATTCCGAGGGGGGGTGACGGTGCACAACGATTGGTGTCGATGGATCGGAGATGTCCAGGACCATCAACCCCGAGTCCTTGCAGGCCATGTACAAATACGGTCTGCCAAGGCGGTCGATCTTGCTGCTGTAGGTAGTCGCCGAAAAGTGATCGGGGAACGGTACATATGGATGTTGGTACCGACCGACCTCTTCGAACAGAACGGTATCGATCGACTGTGCGCTCAGCTCTGCTATGTTCAGCAGGAGCACGCAGAAGATCGGTACTGCTCGTAGCAGGGAACGCATCGCCCAAAGCTAGGGTGCCCCCCAGATCATTCGAGTATCACCGGCAGGTCCTTCGGATACTTCACCGTGTAGGCGAAGCCGAGCTTCTTCGTGGCCTTCGGCTCCAACGAAATGTTCCACGTGAGCATGCCATTGTTCTCGTTCGCATTGGCACCGCCTTTGTCCGTGAGCTTCACCTCGATCTCGCTTTGTGGGCTCAATGGATACTGATCCCGCACTTCGAGGTCCACGCTGGTTCCCTTGCTGTTGCGGACGGTGAGGTCCCACCCGATGCTGACCGTGCGTGTGCCGCCGATCACGGCCTTATCGTTGGTGGTCTTGCGGCGAACGCGTTCCACCACAACGCCTTTGTCACGGCCCAGTGAGATGTCCAGGGTGTCTTTCGGCACATCCAGTTGCAGGATGCTCTGGCCTACGAACGTGCCTTCGAAGAACACGTTCGCTTCACCGGAAAGCAGATCGAGATCTTCCCAGCCCGTGGTGCGGGCATAGAG